>Ga0247734_1001671_pt1 | contig 16342 bp, 13 predicted proteins | sample UWRJL103311B2_FD_180933 | JGI IMG/M metagenome (GOLD analysis project Ga0247734, IMG submission 180933) | Plant litter microbial communities from Arlington Agricultural Research Station in Wisconsin, United States - UWRJ-L103-311B-2 | ecosystem: Environmental > Terrestrial > Plant litter >... | reverse complement strand
TTGGGAAAGGATAACAATGCCAGTTCGCATCTTCGACAGGCTTCTGGGGCTGGTGAGGCTTCCGATTCCGATTACGACGACATTTTAGAAGTCGATGAAATCCCCACATTTGTAGAGAGAGGTCGGCGGAAAACAAGAGAGGAGGATGATCGAGAACGAGAGGCTGCCGCAATCAAGGAAGCGGAACTGAGAAGTCTTTCAAAAAAGAGTGCCAAATCAAAATCAAAATCCCAGAGCAAACCAAAAGATAGCGCAGCAGATCTGCCGCCAGTTTCTCTGCCACTAAGCCCTCGACCAACGATCCCAATATCTCCACCAGTTGCCAGTGCGGGATCTCAGGATGACTCCAACACTGGTTCTTTAGCAGGCATACTGAATGCTTCCCGAACAACCAGTAAAGGCTCAGGGGTATTGTCTCCGCCATTGATGAGCCCAGGTTTACCCATGAGTCCAAGACCTCTGGATAGAGGATTAGCTTCCCCGGCACTACCTAGGAATCCATCTTCTCACTCATCACTCAGCTCACCTCCTCTGTCTCCTCGAGGCATGGGAGCTTTTCCAGGAGCTGTCCCCTTGTCACCACGAGCACCACGCCAACCAATTCCTCTGCCACCTGGAACTCCAATGTCCATCGCATCACCCGATTTGACAACTTCAGGCTTGAAACCTATGGGTCAGCCATTGCAACTTGTCTCGCCCAAACCCTTGACTCTTCTTAAAAAGCAGGATCGGTCTCCCAGCAACAGCCCTCAAGATGAACAGTCCCCACAAAGTTTTAGCTCTTCGAAAGACGGCATATACAAAGGCTTCGTTACTGAGGAGTATCCTGGGCTACTCCTTCCCCCCAATGCATTACCATCTATAGATGTAAGGGTTGCCTCCTCCCGTCTACGGCCATCAAGGGCGAGCATAATGTACCCAAAAGATTATATAGATGACCCTGTATTTACTTTGGCCGTATTTTCAAGGGTGGATGGTAGAGAGCTTTGGAGAGTAGAAAAGGATTCGACATCTTTGTCTCAACTTGACCAAACCTTGAAGCAGTCCCCCACGTTTACCGCTAAAACCCCGGAACGATCACTCTTCAGTGGTCATGCGCCTGCTAAAGTGGACGCACGACGGGTGGCATTGGATAAATACCTGGATGAAATTCTTAACACGCAGATGGACACAACTTCCGCATTGCACATTTGCAAGTACATTTCAACCAACACGATGGAGCCTCGATCCGAAGACATGACTCCCGGTGGCGAGTCAACGACTGATAGCCCTGTCAAGACTGGCCCAGGAGGAAGAACTTTGAAGAATGGGTATTTGACCAAGCGAGGGAAGAATTTTGGCGGTTGGAAAGCAAGATTCTTCGTTCTAGATGGCCCTGTATTCAAATACTACGAATCCCCCGGAGGGCCTCATCTTGGTGCCATCAAGCTCCAAAACTCTCAAATTGGAAAACAACAACATACTGAAAACCAGTCTCCGTCACGAGGAGAAGATGATCCTGATAACCAATATCGTCATGCTTTTCTCATCCTGGAGCCAAAGCGAAAAGATTCATCCAGTCTCGTGAGGCATGTTTTATGTGCAGAGAGTGATAAGGAACGGGATCAATGGGTTGAGGCCTTACTTCAATACGTTGACTACAAAGACACAGATGATGATGATGAGATTTTACCTCCTCCCAATCACCGTGAGAATGCTCGTAACAATTCTGGAAATTCGTCTCAGACGCACACCAAAAAGAAGCTGCAATCGTCAACCAGAGGTCAGGCACTACAGGAGGTGAATGAGGACTTGCGAGGCGTCAGCTATGAGGCTACTAAGCAAGGCAGCATACCACATGGAGTCAGATCAAAGGTTTCGGGTACTCCTTCGCCACCTACATCGGGTTACGAGCGAGATCCCTTGGCTCAAGTACCCCCATCCCAGTCATCGAAAGGCATTTCTGCACCGAAAAACGCACAGCCCATACAAGACACAGGAAACTGGGGCAATAAGCAGAATCTACTGGCACCACTGGCCGCAGAGGACAAGAGGCAAAGAAAGCGCAGTTTCTTTGGTTTCGGATCAAAACCAAGAGTGTCGACAGATTCCCAAGATAATGCCGCCAATGATTCAAGCACCAATCTCACCCAGATGGCGTTTGAACAGCACGGACCTATCAGACCCGTATTTGGATCTCCTTTGGGTGAAGCCGTAAGATTCAATCATCCTGCTGATGTCAATGTTGAACTGCCTGCAGTTGTGTACCGCTGCATCGAGTATTTGGATGAGAAGAACGCTGCTGGCGAAGAGGGGATTTTCAGGTTGAGTGGATCGAACGTGGTTATCAAGCAACTTCGAGAACGCTTCAACGTAGAAGGAGATGTAAATCTGATCACTGATGATCAATACTACGACATCCACGCTGTAGCTTCGCTCTTGAAGCTATATTTGAGAGAATTGCCAACGACGATATTGACGAGAGAGCTTCACCTCGAATTCCTTGCAGTCACAGAGCTTCATGACATGCGAGCAAAAATCCGCGCTCTGAATGGCCTAGTCCACAGACTACCTACCGTCAACAACAACCTTCTTCGTTACTTAGCTGGGTTCCTCATCAACATCATCAACCATGCTGATACCAATAAGATGACTGTTCGTAACGTTGGAATCGTCTTCTCTCCGACACTCAACATACCCGCACCAGTATTTGCACTCTTTTTGCAACAGTACGATGGCATTTTCGGCCAAGAGCCTGATAATCATAATCACACTGTAGAAGTGAACGTCGAGGCACCTCCCTTGACTCCAGAAGATATCCGGTCTCCACGACAACAAAAGTTCCAAACACTTCCAACACCTTCTTATGATCAACAATCCTTCCCAGATAATAGAGCCCCTTCATCTTTCCCCCAAAATCCATCCGGCTTTCCGCAACCACAACACTATCAACAGGAACGTGCGCCATATGATACGGGCCTGGCTCCTCTTAAGCCTTCGTATGAACCTCAACTTCAAAACATCAGAACTGTTGGTGGTCCTGAATATGGCAACCGTGCGGGGACTGTTGCAGGTCCAGCTTATGAACAATTTAACGGAGGAGGCGGGTCGTCTAATCGATTAGGCGTGGAAGCACAGTCGAAGAGCAAACGACGTGAGAGCAGCATGTTTGGGCTTGCTGGAATGGGGCAGAAGAAACCTAGCTCAAATAGGTTGAGAAGCGACTCTCGTAAGTACTTGAATGTATCTTAGCTTTAGAACTCTGCTAATTCAAATCAGCTGTGCGCGAGGAGTCTTTCTTTGAATAAAGAAGGAACAGAACGATGTATGAATATGACAGGAGAAGCCCAAAAACCGCACAATACTTCGCGGACACTCAGACGACATTGGCCAGGTGCCCATACACGTTGATCACGATACCCTATTGTAATACTAATGGTTGATTCGCACCACACAAACACACACACACGATCTGTACATTACCTTTCAAAAATCCGCATCCAATATTAGGCTGCGAGTGAATATTTCCCACATCTACTCTGTTACCAAACTGGTATCGCCAACGAGACGAAAGAGAGGAGGTTATACCCCAGACCGTTTTTCCATATCGATTGCATTTTGTGCGTTAGGAACCCCTATTAAGGGACAATGTTTATTCTTGGGCGATGGATGGGCTAGGGAAGCGACGGAGTTTACAATGTAACGTAGTTGATGATTAGGTTGAGGAGGGCAGAATGAAAGATTTATATACAGGCGGTTTATCTTCAGAGTATTAGCATTTGCAGCTTACTAAGTGTCTCTCTCCTGTCATATATAAAACTGTTGCCAACACTAGCGACCATTGATCCCAATCTTTGTTCCTTGTGAGCAGTGAAAAGAAAATAGGGGCTAAATCAATAAGCGAAGTTTGCCAAGACCCCACCTACTAAATTCACATGACCAGTCTTTCCACTTCACATCACAGTACAACCACCGCACTACCTTCAGCCTATAACCATCCCCGAGTTAAACCATGTCCCAACCAACACCAATCCATCTCCTAGACGGCGGTCTCGGCACACTCCTCGCCGATAAATATGATTGCATCTTCAACGATTCCACACCATTATGGTCTTCCCAATTACTCATCACATCTCCCTCCACGCTCTCTAAAGCACAAACAGCCTTCGCAAATGCAGGCGCGGATGTGATCTTAACTGCTACTTACCAAGCCTCCCACCAGGGGCTTCTCGCCAGCGGCGTCGAGAGCGAGAAAGTCGGCAAGGTGCTACGATCCTCGGTGCAGATATCCCGTGATGCGTTTCGCAAGACGGAAGGGAGTGCGAGGAGGCGGGAGCAGGGGAAGGTGGCGCTGAGTTTGGGTGCGTATGGAGCGACGATGATTCCGTCGCAGGAGTATGGGGGCAGATATGATGCCGATCATGTGACGGAGGTGCAGTTGAGAGACTGGCATTTAAAGAGGATTGCGGAGTTTCTACCGGCCCAGGGTCAGGATGGGGATGGGAGAGAGTGTTGGGGGAATGTGGATTTGGTGGCCTTTGAGACGCTGCCCTTGCTGGTGGAGGTAAGCGGGGTGAGGATGGCGATGGGGCGTGTGAATGAGAGACTTGGTGTTGAGAAAGAGGAGAGCAAAGGATTTTGGATTGTGTGTGTGTTTCCTGGCGAGGGGAACCGGTTACCGGATGGTAGCAGTGTTGAGGAAGTCGTGGGGGCGATGCTCGAGAGTAGAGATGGAGAGGTTGTCCCAATGGGAATTGGGATTAATTGTACGAGGGTGGGCAAGTTGAAGGGATTGGTGAGAGAATTTGAAGAGGCTGTGGTGAAGCTGCTTGGGAATGGAGAGGTGCAGGAAGCACCGGCTTTGGTCGTGTACCCAGATGGGACGATGGGGGAAGTGTATAATACTACTACGAAGGTATGGGAGAAAGGTGCGGTTGTTGAGGATATAGGATCGTGGCATGATGCTGTGTATGAAATTGTGTGCGAAGCGAGAGAAAGGGGTGTGTGGAAGGAGATATTCGTTGGTGGATGTTGTAAGACAACACCAGATAGCATTGCGAATCTGAGAAAGCTAATAGATGGGACGTAAATGATCAGTTTTCATTTCACCTTCTATAATAATCCCTTTCCAGGGTCTTCTCATTGCATCACAGTATTCTCGTAACCTAGAAAACGGGTTTTGATATATTGGTGCCTTCAAGAACTTCTATTGTACAGTGCACATCCTCCCATTAATTAAAATGTTATCATACTGGAAGTGCCCCCAATTCCTCAAGTAACAGTCTAATGGCCGTCCTTCGGCTGAATGTAGACATCAAGAACCCAGGAGCCATGTGCCGCAAACATATCGCCTAGCGCAATATATATCGAACAATTCGAGTTAATAATGCGGAACTCAGTCTTCCCATCAACGCTTTTGCCATAGACCAACTTGTCATTCACTTCATCGAAGTTGGCTTCTAGCTTGAGGATTTCCAGGAGCTTTTGCCAAGTAATGGCCCACTGATAAGTCAAGCAGTTAGCACTATGTTGGTCTTTCATACATGGATACTATGAAGTAAGAATGAGAAATGGAATGGGCTTTTCACGAACCATAGGAAGATCGAGTTCGTCTGGAAACTCTTCGGGTAAGAACTGTTCCAGGGGAATTGTTATGTTTTTGTGGCGTTGATTGTACCCGATGACTTTGAGATTGATATCGCGGAGTATGTTCTCTTCGAATCCAACCCCAGAGTCGTTTGCCGACATATCTCTGCTAGTATATTGCATAAGTTCGGATAATAAAACTGCAGGAAAATGGGAAGTTGAATGCTGTGGCGATTGGGAGATTGCAGATTTCATTGGTTATTGGAATCTTGGTTGAGTTTCGTGTTCTTGCTTTGAATAGCAATCTTCGTTTGTTAGTTCGTCTAGTATTTATGTGGAGCAGTTGTGTATATGAAACGGAAAGTGGAAGTATTCAGCTCTAGTGAGAAGTGCAGATTTTATTCAACTTTAGAAATTTTGAATTTATTCACATTCCAAGGCAGGGTGCTGATTAACACTAATGGCATCAGTGAATCATCAGGTGGTTAGTGAATTCCCCCAACTTTGACAGAGCATGTTGCGTTTTTATAATGAGCTTTATTAAAAGATGAATAGAAATAGCGCTGAAGGCATTTTTTGGTAGACTGGGGATATTACTGGTAACAGCAATGCCAACTCACAGCTTCCCAAGAACTATGGGCTGATCACTTAGATTTTCATCTCGATTTCACTATGTCTTTGGTTTATCTGGCGTAGTAGACCGAATATTACACGCTTGAACAGATGTTGTGCAAAGAGCCGGCACCTTGCCACAATGTGACGAGTCACGCTCACTCAGGTCAAATGAAAAGTTACAATGCAGCGTGTTAAATAGCTCTGGGACTCTCAAATAGAGAAGCTTCCATATTCCTGTTTCTTAGCGAAGCATACCTAGCTATACTTGGTGACAAGTTCCAGCAAAACAGCGTCTACCTCGGTAGGGTTCGTTGCATTCAAATAATGTGCCCCGCCTGGTATAATACTGAATCTTATTTCCTTTGAGGAAGTAAACAACTTCAACTGCTCTGCGGGTATCTGTGTTCCGTACACGGCATCTTCTGATCCCTGTTTTCTTGTCAGCGCACAATCTCTTGAAGCAAGTCGATCATAAAAATAGATTGCTAGCAAGAGCATCTTACCTGCAACCAGTAAACCGGAGCATTGATACTTCCCAGTCTTAGTAAAATCCCATCTCTTGAAAGCAGGTTGATCACTGCCATTCTAACCTTCTTCCTACCCTCATCACCCTTATAAATGTCCTTCAAAGTCGTCTTCCAAAAGTCTATCGTCTCAGGTTTCACCTCGGTACCAAATCCAACGCTTCCGATCATGCCACACCAAACGTCATCAATAAGGAATTCAGGTGTTTCTGTGGTACTTGTCCAGTTATCCACAAAAGGCTGAAGTATAGGAGCAGGATCCCAACAGCCTTTGGTACGAGAATCAGCTGACTCATAGTCCAACGAAGTTCCCAGCAACAGCAGGCCGAGAACCTTGTAGATTAAGTGGTTAGTCAGAAGCTTTGAGGGAACAGATATTCATATTCGGTTCTTTCCACTTCTAGGAATTCACTTACCCTATCAGGTGCAAGCAGAGCAATCCGAGTCACCATCCAGCCTCCTTGGCTTGTCCCCAACACGAACACTTTCTCAATCTTGAGTGCATCCAGGACTTGCAGAGCCATTATAGCCGAATCCCAGTATGTGAAATTCTCCACTCTTGTACTGGTTGCTCCATGGCCCAAAGGTTCAATAGCGAGGAGGTTCATGGCCTCGGTAAGTTTTGGGTTCTCGAATTGTAACTTGTAAAGTGCTACACTTGTGCACATGGAGTTCATCAAAACACAAGTCGGCTTCGAGGGGTCATATTTGTCTCCGGAGAGTGCATATCCTACTTTAGTACCCTCCAGATGAGGGACATTGACGGTCTTCGTTGCGGCCATTTGAAGGAATATCGAGCAGCCTAGCTGGAGTGAAATTTACCGAGAGGGTGACTTCAATATCCAGCTGTCTTCTTTGAACAAGTAGGCACCTATAATTATTATTTAAGAAGTTGGTTCTGCGTGCCGAGGTAGTCCAACTGTTGTATACTTGGCTAGCTTACTTGTTGACGCCGCTAGAGTATGTTCAGGTCATTTTAGTGGGGAGCTTTCAAAATATCATGACAGCTCAACGATTTTTTATGGCGCCGCCAATGACATGTTTTTATAGTCAACCATCGATCGTCACTCGTTTTGCGGGCTAACCTGTACTCGTAAAAGCCAACCAGTAGCCGAGCACTTTGGTGACCATGTAGGAACCATTTTTGTGGAGTAGAGGGAAGAAAAGAGCCGAGGGCACGGCCTCGCTTTGCCTGAGCTTCTCCCTTCTGGTGCGAGAGATGTACAGTAGTCACCACCAGGATAACACTGTGTGGTCGAAACAAAAATATCGTATTTGAAAAGCAAACTACTTTGCAGGAGCAGGACGAGTAGAATCCACCCGCCCGTTTTCAATGTACATTACTCAATGGACCATGCTTCTTTAGTGACTTTCATCGACTAAACAAACCTTATATCAAAGACATATTACTATCAGGAATACTTAGACTCTGCCTCACTATAAACTAATTGCTAGAGATTTGGGGTGTTAAAGATTCGTGGCTCTTACGTCTTCACTAGGTGTCAACCAACAAAATCTGATTCCTTCGAATGCTTAATCTCAATTTTCCTTACTTTTGCTGAGCAGTTTTGTGCCTACTCATCATGCATGAACATATTGATTGTAATAGTGGCTGATTCTACGGATGGTAAGCAGATTATTTCGTATTTTATATCAACAGTATCCGGATGTCGGCTGAGAAAAGGAGGGAGTGCTGTCTTTGTAGATTTATGCACCTATAGATCCGTCTATAAGAAAAGTTAACGAAAATCTGCAATGACTTGTTCTGCAGAATCCCTTATTTCAGAGAACCAGGCTATAACTCTTTGTGACTCTGATCTGAATTTGAGGAACAGTCTATGGAGAGCCCCACAGTCTGCAAACCAGTGATGGCATAGTTATTTGTCTCCTGCTAAATAGACCTATTGCCTGGTATTTAGCAAGGTGTATGTCTGTATAGGCCATAGCTTCCAAGTAAGATAAATTACAAGCATACAGATAGGTCAAGATGATGTCTTGATATTGTTGATTGACCGGAGAAGTAGCACAAGGTAAACCCTAGCCTGCCCCCCGTAAACGTAAATGCAAATTATTACAAGAGACCTGCTGTGTATAAGACTAATATAGCTACTAATTGGAGGTAATTTTCTAGGATTTTGAAGCTGCTCGGAGTCAAGTTGATCAAAGCAGTGTTTCCCATTGATAATTAGAATTGAATATATAAGGATGTATTGCTTGAATCCATCAATATTCTTTCTTCTACCTCTTCATTGAGCCCGAAACTACACATTATAACTTCGGAGCACTAAAGTGCTTTAGCTGTCTCACATATATCTTCTCTTACTGAAGGTAGAACTTTAATCGTGATGAAAAATATTATTACAGTCCTATTTAAACCCCCACCTCTTATAACTTTCTAGCTACTTTGAATTGCTATCTACGTGACATACTCATAATCATTTTGCACCGTTATATAAGCCAAGTTGTTGAAGCGAGCTGAAGACATTTTTGGTTTTCTGTAATGATGACTGAAAGTTCTGATTTTCTAAGAGAATGCCGAAACTCGCAGAGCTGCTCCTCTACAGCTTTGATCCTGTTTCCGCGTTCAAGGTTGTTCTCGGCCTCGCTGATACAAGAGTATTCCGATCTTTTGATCTGCCCGTTGCTTCTTCGTATAAATCAATTCATGTTATGTTAGTGACGAGCTTGTGCATCTTTTTGAGCTAGTTGACCTTCGCAGGTGGGCTTCTGCTTCCTGGTGAAGAAGTTTTTCTGGTGTAAAACAAGACAACGTAGATTGTTTTAATTGACAATAGTGCTTTTGCCAGCATAATCAATGTATGGCCTCTTTTGATTCACAAATCTGTGGAGGCCAGGTTGAATCTTGATTTGATTACAACAAGCGGATAAAGAGCACAAGTAGACGAGACGGGCTTGCATCACATATCATCAACTAGCACAAATTCCTTGGAGACTACTGTCTCTTCAGGAGCGCTATACTTCCTCTGATTCAATTCCCTGGTAGTCAACCAAAGAAGGGCGAGGTCGACCAGCAGACTTTTCGGAAAAAACCTTTCCATGCTCGAGGGGGCTGAGACTCCATGCACACTTATCAACCCAGAATGCTCGAAGTGGACTTCTATCCGTAGTGTTTTCGTATACATACGACAAAACATCGAGAGGTACACGATTGGTAGACTTGTATCTCTGGGAAATCTTCCCCAAGGCACAATTTTGAAGCTTCGGGATTGCCAATTTAACGGCCAACACCCACAACTCAGCTAATGCAAGGTCTTCTCTCCTCTGTGACTGCATAACAGGAAGCCCATCTAAGTTCTGGCTGTAAATCCACCGCAAAAATAGCTGAAATGTATATTTGCAAACATCTACCAACTTATATTTTGAGTTTGGCCCTCCAAAAAATCACTATTGAAAGCCGCATGCAAAATTGGCGAGTAATAGCAGACATTCTCTTTGTGCACCATGAATTCTGTAGGACTATCTCCTCCACCTATTTCGAATTTCACCAGTTCATTTGGAGCTCTGGGGAAGGAGTGTTAGCCCACTATCACTGATAAAGCTTTTGGAGAGAATAGAATAGTACGATAGCCCCACGTAAGTTTGGAGAGTCTTTCTTAATCTTTTTCCTAGTCTGAGGGGTTTTTGGGGGATATTCGGAATCAATTTGTGTATCGTTATATGCAGCGACATCTTTGCGTTTTGTCATGGTAAAGTTATATGTAAGACTGATGATCAACTAGTGTGCGCTGGAGAAAACACTGTCTTGCTCAAGATTATATGACTTATTATATGAGAAAATTGAGACGATCTTGAGGCCCAGATTCTTCCCAGAACCTGTCAGAAGTGGTGAGGCTGAAATGAAATCCCTGCTTCGATCCAACTGATGAAGGTAATGGTCATAGATATCGCGTTTCTTTGCACACCACTCTCACATCGTGCTATCACGTAGGTGGCTACATCTTGCCGGCCATATGTGTTCACTCAATGCTTGATATCTAAGGACTATGAAAGTAACAATAGTCCAGGTTAGTTTATGAGGTGACTCGGAATTAAACTGCACACTCTAGATTACATTATTCTTAGGACTGCTCAAGACTCAAAAGGAAACGCTCTTAATAAAGCATGACCCAGCAGATTCTTACCCAAGATAGAACATCATTTCATATTTGAGGGAGATATTATCGGCAGATCCATATCGTTGATTAAATTTCCTCGGAAGTAATATCTTGGTTACACTGTATTATTGTCTAGAAAGATTTGAGATCCCAGAATGAAACACTTCATACTTTCGGAGCCCACCTCAAAATTGCCAGCCCTTTTCTGATACTCGCCAGTGACATATACTCTAACCAGCTAACATATTCTAGAGGGCATTATACTTTATTTCATTAGCAGTGCTATCACAAAGAACCCTCCGATCACCTTAATTGACCTTCTCTCATAGTCACTAGTCCACTGGAAAGTTACGCAGGTTCTCAGGTCTAACCATCATCTCCACCCTTTTTCGCTTGCCCTCTTGAGAAATGGGTGCGTCAATCTTATGTGCAGATCGGAACTTCCAGCGTCTAGCTACAATAGGTTCGTCTTTGAGTTCCTCGTGGAACTGATAATCAAGAAGCCATCCTTTCGTCGACGAGTTCATATCTGGAAGATTGATAAGCATTTACAGGGCGGTCTCGGAGCCCGCTCTGGCAGCAGCGATCGCAAGCCGATATAGCTCAAGCTATAGAAACATTAGTATCAGGAATGTAGATTTGCGATGCCAACAAATCATGTTGGATGGCCATGAACTTATGTATTTTGCACCCCAAAACTCCTCTTCACAGGTGTGCTGTGGCGCCACTACTGGCCAAAACTCTACCACATCAACTTGCAAATGTTAGCACTCTAGATACCCACAGCCTAGAGAGGAAATTTACGTACAACTCTTGCAGATCCAAGCCTCGCACCTAAAGTTACATGTCGTATAAGGTTCTTCAGAAAACTTTTTGAAAAGCTCGAACTCTGGATCGTAATTAGGATAGGAGCCGGAATGAGATTTCTCACATGTTATAGAAAATCCACCCCGTTGACCGAATTCAGGATCCAAAGACTCGCAGAAAGCCTCGTATTCTCGGTAAAGTGCGAGAGACATCGCAGAATTTTTTATCGTTGCTTCAATCTTGTTGTCAATAGCTACTGTCTCCTCTTCATGCTTCTGCAGTTCGGCCATAAGCTGCTCAAGTTCTAGTTCAATGGCAATCTTTGCTTCTGCTGCAGCGAAGATTTTCCAGCGAATAGCATCCGACCGGGATTCTTTGCTTTTAGCCTGAGCCACCAATGCATTGATTTCAGCGAAGGTTATGGGAAATGGCTGTCCTAGTGTCAGCTGTCGAGGGAAGCTTGTTTATCTTCGGTAGGATGTTTTTGATTTCGATTTTCGTCAAGCGTGTGTTGAAAGTGGAAGGGGCGTATTGCTTAAGCAATGCCGTGTTTGCCTGAATATTCACGGCTCACAGAAGATTCTGGAACTTAGAATAATGGATAGCAATCCGACTCGAATGTTGGAATAAAATCCAAAAGATGAAGTCCGAAGTGAATATTATAGTTTGAGAGATATTTGGGCACCATTCACAGAGTATGATCTCTAGTTATAAGTAGATACATTCTATCGACGATAAGTTACTGTTTATATAGCTTAGGGTCGTCAGAATTGAATGTACTTGGAATTGAATCCTGCGAGCGAATGTCAATACTCAGTCGTGAAATTTACCACCAACCCGATCACACAATACAACATGTCATTTCAGTGTAAATTTTTTTGAAGAGTCATTAATTTGGAAGTTTTGAAATCCGACACTGGCTAGAATTCCAGGAGATGGCGTCTGGTTCCTGCTTACAGCACATACAATACATTATACCCTCAATGGTAATATGTGACTTATTCCTACTTCCCTTCTGCAAAGCGGACATTCGGGCTTCTCTCGAACCCATTCCGCAATACACTCCCAGCAAAACACATGTCCGCACCCTGCCGCGCTTGGATCCTTCAGCCCCTCTAGACACAGAGTACACTTTCTATTTTGACCTTTGATATATCCCATTGTTGTTTCATTATCTCTCAGATCGTATCTTGGCTTTTCCAGCACTTCAGTATGACTGGTCTTTCCAATATCGGACGTCGGCTGCCCTACGGGTCGCTCAAGAAGGAGCTCGTTGTTGGAGGTTAAGGCGGCGGGATCTAGGGATACTTCTACGCCATGCTCCAACATCACAGAGCCTCCAACCATTTGACTTGAATTTGCAGGAATAGCACTCTGGAGAGTTGAGTGAAGATGCAGCCATCCCTGAACCGTCATCTGGAGAACCATCAGAACACCAAGCACTTCATAGCCATCTCTTGCCTCACTTTCTCCAATCCGCTTTGTAAATATATAGCGTAAACCAAATATTCGTTTCGACAGCTGGTAATAGGATCCAGTAAAGTAGAATATAGTCAGAGTTAGGGCGTGTATTGGTGATGGGGAAGTGATCGTTGAAAGGTGGTCTAGTAAATATGACTGAAGCTTGAATGAATATGATATTTCCTGTTTATGCCGGCTTAGCCTCCGTAAATTACTCTCCAGTTTCGCCCGTATTCGTGTGCGGAACGAAGGTAGAATTTTGTTAACAGAGTATGGAAGTAAAATTGATGTAAGGATGTATCCTGCCCGACGGGAAACAACGGGAAGTTTGAGCGTGTCGTCCTCAATCTGAATTATATCGCAGTATTCCTCCCCAAGCGTCCGGTTCCCAATGAAGGTGGTGAGCCCCAGATATAGAAGCTCGGAGAAAGTTCGCGCCTCAGTCGTGTATGTATGGATAAACCTCGCCCCATACAGTCGGCGCAGAAGATTGGAGAGGTGGTTGAGGAGAATACCCTCAAAGTAGGCGTCTTTTTGGTGCGAGCGTATAATATCCGGGGCAGCTGCAAATGGATAGTTGTATGAGGGCGCGCTTGTGATCGGGGTTTCTGTTACATGGTCCGCCATATCGAAGTATTCCTAATACTATTAAGATATTGGGTCGTTGATTATGTTCAAAATGCGCAATGCTGTTGGAGCTTGAGCAGCCTCGGCTCATTGAGATCGGCACTAGTTCGCTAGCGTTATGTGGCGTACTGCAATCTGTGGCGCACGGCGTGCCCCTAATATATCCATCGGAAATAGGTGCATCCCTTCAACACCACGCGAGCACTTTTCACTACTACTTACGACAATACGATCCTCACTGACTCTAGTCCCTCATTAAGATTTCCAATTCGATGCGGCGCTACTGTACACAATAAGAATGGACGGAGATCCGGCTGTTGAGCCCGAGCTCGACTCGTTCAGTCTCACATTTCCTTTACCTTATAGAGTTGCATTGATTATTGTATTGGGTAAACATTCATATGTTACTCTCTACCTGGATAGTTACTGACTGCATTTCCAGGAGTTTGGGCTTGGGGCGCAAATCTGCATTATCTTGCTTTGGCTAAAATTGTAAGCCTCTCCTTGACGATCTGTATCTGTTTTGCAGGCAACTTATTATGTCAAAAAGGATGTACCAACACTCATAAAATATCCTCATCGCACATCTCCTCGAACAGACCCATCACACCATCTCTCAACATATCGACTAGCCACAATTCTGACCCTTCCTCTGAGCTTCTCACTCCTTCTCTTCTGGGCCTTGTCGCACAGAAACCCAACATTAGTAATTTACTACGATTTCCTACCCGTAGCATACCTTTGCCTCCTCGCCGCACTTTTCGTCCTTCCTTTCAGACAACTCTCCCACGCTGGACGCACACGGTTTCTTAAAACGCTTCGCCGAGTGTCTATAGGTGGCCTCGCGCAAATTCAAGATGGAAAATTCGGGGATATTCTGTTAGCAGATGTGTTGACCAGTTATGCCAAAGTCATAGCAGACCTCTTTGTTGCTTTGTGCATGTTCTTCAAAACTGATGGCTCTGCGACAACTAGGCCAGATCGGGCTTGCGGGGGCCAATACCTAATTCCCATCATCATTGCAATTCCCTCCGTCATCCGATTTCGACAATGCATAATCGAATACCTGCGCGTGCGAGATTCGAACCGTAAATCAGGGGGGGTAGGAGCTGGGGGATGGGGCGGCCAACATCTAGCCAACGCGCTGAAATATTCCTCTGCATTTCCCGTCATTATCTTCTCAGCACTACAGCGCAATCTGAGTGTGGATAGCGATAGCATTGGTCTCACGCAGACCGCGCTCTATCGCTGCTGGCTGGTGGCTGTATTTACGAACAGCTTCTACTCGTTTTACTGGGATATAGCTAAGGATTGGGACCTGACACTTTTCTCAGCGTCACGAAACTCGCATATGCACCCCTACGGCCTACGACAACGGCTATATTTCCCGTCGAAAGAGATATACTACTTTGCGATTGTGACGGATTTGTTGTTGCGCTGCACATGGTCGCTCAAACTCTCACCGCATCTCGACCATTTCGCAGACTTTGAGTCCGGCATATTCCTCATGGAGTTTCTAGAGGTGGGCAGGCGATGGATGTGGATATTTTTCCGAGTCGAGACGGAATGGGTGCGCAACACCACACAAGGAACCCTTGGGGCACCTGGCCAGGCCGATATCTTGCTCGAAGATTATAGCAGTGGGAGAAGTGACTCTGATTAAAGATCGGAGTTGTCTTTGATATTATTATGTGTATGATAAGATGAAATTATTCCACAAAATTAAGGAGAAAGATTCGGATGGGACGTCTTGTTAAAAATATGACCAACAAAGGATAGAGAAGGTCCGGTCCGGCAGGGTTCTTTTTCCACTGATAAAAACTAGCGGATGGATAGAGATAATATCAATTAATAAAACCCCCCAAAAAACCAAACCTTTCAAATACCACCTAACTATATTCAAAAACGTGACACCGAACACTCAAGAGTGAAAGAACAAGTGCTTATCCAGCCTCATCTAGCGCTATTTAGACCCCAATTTTGAAAGAAAAAAATACATATCTATATACAAATCTATACACATACACATATCCCCCACAAAAAAACCGTTTGAACTAGGACAAAGGGTAACTTTTAGATATATATATATATATAAATGATTCAACTCCTCCTCCTCTTTACTCTTTACACGTTTACACGTTTACAAGTTCCATCCCATATCCATATCCATACTCCATCCGTCCGTCCGTCCTTCCGTCGGTGCCTATCCTATCTCATCTCCTAGGTAGCATGCAACCATGTAGCATGTAGCTTGTAGCATGTAGCATGTAGCTTGTACAGCAGCAGAGGCTCGTCTAACTACCTGCGCTACGGGGGTTAATGAATAGGTAATATCACTCGTGGGATTAACTTTCTCCGCACTTTGTATTGTATGTACATATATGTACATACATACATTACATACATTAGATATAACCACAAGCGTCCACTCTTCTTTTTGGGGGTTCAACCCATGCTTATGATGCACTTACTTCTCCAAAAGAATTGACCTGCAACACGCAACATGCAACAGGTAACAATGTATATGTATATAAACGAAAAAGGGGTTTGGTTAGGGTTCAAGCAAATGTTGTTATTTTTTTCCGTAAATTCTTCAAAATATCACCAACCCCCCCCCCCCCACAACTC
>Ga0247734_1001670_pt1 | contig 16353 bp, 19 predicted proteins | sample UWRJL103311B2_FD_180933 | JGI IMG/M metagenome (GOLD analysis project Ga0247734, IMG submission 180933) | Plant litter microbial communities from Arlington Agricultural Research Station in Wisconsin, United States - UWRJ-L103-311B-2 | ecosystem: Environmental > Terrestrial > Plant litter >... | reverse complement strand
AAAAAAGGCCTTTTCTTCGCAGTTCTTACTTGCTTGTAAATTCTTTATTTTTTTAATATTATTTTTAAATCACCGCCAAATCGTTTATATAATATCCCAACCTCACATTAAGTCACAGTCAAATACGATACGGTAAATAGCTAGGCACATCATTTAAGTGTTCATGATTTCATTTTCATATTTCCCATGCCTTGTCCATGCTAGCTAAACTATCAAATACATCGCTTCCATCGTTCTCCATTATCCGCTGCACCACCCACAAGTCCCCACTACTTTCTCTGTCCATACGCCTTGGTGGCATAATCTCCCCCGTGGACAATCAGATCCTGCGGCCGGTAATCAAACTTGCCGGTCAGGTAGCTCTCGAGAATCGCCTTGGTGCCATCTGCATATCGCTTCTGCGCATCCAAACTCGTGCCGCTCATGTGTGGCACCATCGCGTTTCCACCGCCGAATGGGTTCTTGGCATATCTCAAAGGATGGTCTTTTGGTGCTGGCTGCGGGAACCACACGTCGCCTCCGTAACCCCTCAAGTGACCACTCTTCATCGCGGCAGCAACGTCTTCCTTCACGACGATGGCGCCGCGAGCGGTGTTGACGAGCCACGAACCCTTCTTCATCTTCGAGATGAGCTCGGCGTTGAACAAGCCGCGGGTCTTTTCGTGTAGCGGGCAGTTGATGGTGACAACATCGCATTGCGCCAACATCTCCTCCAGGTTCTCGACACGACGGCAGCCGATCTCCTTCTCCACCTCGGCGCTCAGGGGCTGGTAATCAAAGTACAGCAGCTCCTTGCAGTCGAAAGGCTTGAGACGACGGAGCACACGCTCACCGATACGGCCCACGGCAACGGTACCAACAACCTTGCCCTCGAGATCAAATTCGTTCTTTGCGGCGGCTGCAACGTCCCATTCACCGGCTTGGATCTGCTCGTGTGCGGGCACGAAGTTACGGACAAGCACGAGGATGGTCATTACGACGTGCTCGGCGACGGAGACGACATTGGAGCCGGTGACTTCGGCGACGGTGATACCTCCGTTGGTGGTGTTGGCGGCGTTCAGATCGACGTGGTCGCTTCCGATACCAGCTGTGATGGCGAGTTTAAGCTTTTTGGCTTTTGCGAGCCGTTCGGCGGTCAGGTAGCCTGGGTGGAATCTGGGGATGTTAGTTTAGGTGTGGGATTGCTTGCGCGGAGGGGGAGAAGAGGGGGAGGTACGGTGTGGTGATGATGATTTCGGCATCGACAAGCTCCTGGTCGAATTTTGAGTTCTCGCCTTCTTTATCTGAGGTGGTGACCAGTGTGTGGCCTTGCTCTTCTAGCCAGGGACGGATGCCCAGCTCGTTTTCGGTTGTGCCGAGGAGTTCTGGGACCTGGATTGTGTGTGAGCGCAAGCAATTGAGAGAGGATGGTGGGACAATGGTAGGGAGGAGGGCAGGGCGAACGTACATCTTCGGCATGCTTGCCACCATCGTAGAGCACGAGGAGTACCTTGACCTTTTCACGATTTCCTGTCAGCGTTGTGATCCCTCGCAAGTTTTGAGTGTGGGCTGTGCTTCGCGGCGGCAGAGGTCTGGCATGTTGTGAGGATGCTGCAGCGGGCCTCGCAAATGCAGAGAACTGTCGGCAGGGGATTGAGGAAGCTAATCGGGGTGCTTTGGAGGAAGAGGAGGAGAATCGCCTGGCAGAGTGTGCCGCGAGGAGGGAACGGGTGAGCAGTACCATTGTGGATGTGGATGTGGATGTGTTTTAGGGGAGAGCTGTGATGGACGAGGAAGTCAGCGTATGCTCGTGTATGTGTGAAGTTCAATTGAGGAGGAGGAGGAGGAGGAGGGAGGGAGGGAGGGAGCAATCAATGGCTGGTTGAGTGGGAGTGATGTGTGATGTGTGATGTATGTATATCCAAGAGAGGGGGGAAACGAGGAGGAGGTGAAGAGAGAGAGAGAAAGAGACAGTATCGACATACCTTTGGTTCAACAACAGCTTCTTTTGGTTGGTGAGGATGGTGGAGGTGGTAGATGTGGTGGTGGTGATGGTTGATGGTGTTGTAGTAGATATAGTAGTAGTAAGTAGTACCAGCCGTCCAACGGAGGGAAACTCCTTCCCTTATATATGAATACGTAGTCGTAGGATCCGCATATCTCTCTCAGATCATACTCTCCTCCTCTTACTAGTCCAGTCCAGTGCAGTGCGGTGCGATGCGGCCAGCCAGCCCTCCGAAATAGCCAGCCCGTCCGGGAATGTGAGTGGATGGATGTTTTTGTATGTGTCAACTCTGTTTTCCCCTCTTCTTCCCTCTTTAGGAATCTCTTCCCCTCTCTGGTGCTATGCTGTGCTGTACTGCGGCACTACACTATTCTTACAGGTTGCGGCTGCTTTTCCTTCACACCAATCCCTCCATCCGATTGTGTTTACCGTGTTTACCGTGTTACCGTATTACCGTCTTGTCCGTAACCCCGTACGAAGATACAGATACAGAACATCATCATCCGGGTATGGATACTGTAAACTGTAAACTGTAAACTGTAAACTGTAAACTGTAACTGTAACTCTACCGTATAGTATAGCACAGTATAGTACAGTATAATACACACCTTGATGATGCATTCTGGTCTCCACACCAGCTCCGAAAAAAGCTGCACGTATTTCGGCATCTTTTCGGGGGAGGGGGAGACGCTAGGTCGGGCCGGGCGGGACAAGTTCGGGATTCCACACACACACGTCTTATCAGTCTGCTGTTGTACTGTACTGGACTGGACTGTAGCACCGTTTACGCTAGTGGTTTGTTTTACCGTTTTATACTTTACACTTTACACTTTATTCGTATATGCTATTTATAGTTTCAGGTTTTATGTGGGAAGTAGAGGTTATTATTCTATTAGTGTGTTAGTTAGTATAGTTCATAGGAATGTAAGGTATTTTGTATTCATAATTATGGTTGGTGTAGGTAATTTACCACCAAAAAGTACCGTGCCCCCCCTGTGCGGGGTAAGGCGCTGTTGTGTGACGTTGGCAGTTAAGTAGTAATTAACATATATATCATCCATCATGTTTCACCCAACATGCCCGTACTCACAATTCAATTACAGCCAACCACTCATATATATATATCATACATATATATTATACATATATCATACATATATATCATATACATCATATATATACCGGATATTACTCGATCTAGAGGGGTAAGTAGGTAAAAGCCTAGGTTTAGGTAATCACGGGAAAAGGATGATAGCGGGGCAGATCACAAATACTTAGGGTTACACCCACCACTCACTCGGGGATATCTCGGACTGCGCTCGGTATTCTCCGCCCCAAAAAACTCCCAGCTTTACCCCGCAATGCTGATGTAGCTACCTTACCTTACTTCGTACAGTTGTATACACACAGGGGGCTCGACAGGTACGCATATATATATATATATATATATCTATACATATTATATATTATATTATATATACATTATATATATACCCGCGCTTCGGGTATGATTCCCAATCCCCTTATATAGATAGATCTACTTCCTTCTCACCAACGCAAAAAGATAGAAAGAGAGAGAGAGTTTCTTGGTAATAAGGCGGGGTAGCTTGCTTGGCCCCTTCTTTCCTTTTGGCCGTTCGTTCGCCCTATTATATCATATCATATCATACATATTACAATAATACATCATGATTATATCAAGTTTATACGATTTTTAAAAGAATTGTTGAAATATCTGGTTTATGGTTATATCTAAACAACCCCACCTATCTAGCTATCTATCTATCTATATCTATGTATATATTTCACGGTTTCCACGCCGCTTGGACGCTGTAGTGTAGTGTAGTGTAGTGGTTAGATTAGTCCCACCCACAACCACCCCACACATACTACCCACCCCACTTAAGAATAATAGATAGAGATGGTGTACTGTAGGTACGTAGAATAGAAAATGGGGTGGGGAAGAATGGGTGGTGGTGGATGGCTGGAATAGGTAATTCTTTCCGGGCTGTTTTTACATATGCATATATATATATAAATAAATACGTGCCATGAAAATCATATATGCGTTGGGGTGGGATTAGTAAAGAAGCAGCTGGTAAACGAAGAAGAAGACGAAGAAGAAGACTACGAAGAAGAAGAAGAAGACAAAGAAGAGGTTTGTTTGGATCTGAGAGTGGGTTTTTAAACTGTTGGTACATACATATCTATATCTATGTATATTTTATGTATATTTTATGTATATACTCACGATATTAAAACACGAGCAAAAATATTCTTTCCTCATCATGCCAGCGAATGAATGGAATGGCGCTTTGTGATCTATTTTGTGATCTATATATATAACTGCACAGCATGAGACGGAAAAGCATGAGACGGAAAAGAAGCATGAGACGAAAAGTCGAAAATATCGAGTTGAAAAATAATAATAATAATAATAGACGGGAGCATGAATAACTATTTAAAAAGTATGGGGAATAAATAGCTGATGGATGCTTTAACAACCAACAACCGACCAATTTCGAGATAGATGAGAAAGTAACGTACTTCCCATTCCTCTGCTGTGCTAGGGGTAGGGGATAGAAAAAAGCGGCAAAGCTATCAGTTTCACTTTCACTCTTTCATATTTGGGGGTTGAAATTTATAACCGCCGATATATGCATATATGCATGCATGTGTATTTTGTATGTATGTATGTATATATATATAACTTCATATCACATCTTGCTGGAGAGAAACATGTCAACTTTTTTATCTAAAAATCTTTTTTCTTTGCAATTCTGCGGCGAACCTAACACAGTTAAAGTCGGGAATGAAAACTATAGTATACGAGATGTTTGGATGATATTTTTTTGGTAAACTCATTGTAAAGATTGACCAAGCTTGGCTTCGAAGACCACCGCCTGATCGTATCTGAATATCAATTCGCAATAAGCATTACTGAAGAAATCACTTGACATCATGGAGAAACTACCCATAATCGCTCGTATTTCCACGCAAATACTGAATTCCAAAGGCTTCTCTGGCAACTTTGCGCATTCTTCTCTCTCGACTATTTTCAGCTGTTGGAAATAATGTGATTTGCGTCACTCCAAGTAGCAGAGATATTGCTTTAACTATTCGCTAACCTGACTTCGGCTACGACTACACTTAGGGGTAAAAGAGACATACTTTTCGCAAAGATAATATATAGGTTCTTATTTTCTTCTGGAACATGAAATAACTGCACTTATGCCTAATACCTCTCGCTCCTAGATGCTCTAACCAGTATTCCATTCCATATTTCCCTTATAGCGATTAGGCTCAGATACAGCAGTGAAAAGCATTTACACTATTGAATTTGTTTAATCACCGAATCAATATCGGTCAAGTCCCAGACATCAGCATATTTACCGTCCACCAGGTGATACAGCGTGAACTGCGTCGTGGACACGCGGCGGCCAGTGGGCTGGATTCCCTGAAACACGCCTAGATGTGTGCCGGAGACCTTGAAATGCAGGTGGAGATAGTCGCCATCGACGCCGAAATGGCGAATCTCCCAATGCCAGTCGGGAAATCCCTCAACGAGCGGCCGGAACTGCGCCGTAACTTTTGAGGGCGCCCAGGGCTCGTCGTTGATATTGATAGGCGACGTGTAGAAGTTCTCCATGGCCGTGAAATCGTGCGCATTGCAGTATTCGATATAGGATTGGTACTGCACTCGCCGTGCATCCTGATCATTTAATCCAGCCGAATGCACTTGTTGAGCCGCCATTGTTTGTTTGAAGTTGTGCTTCGGTACTTGGGTATCTAATGGGACTGGAGTACTGGATACACAGAGACGACTTGAAAAAGCTTAGAAGTTGAAAACCTCTCTTGACAAGCTGAGGGTAGAGGAAGTAATTACTAGGCAGGCTCGAACAAATGTAGTTTCCAGAATTTGCTAGTTCTAATGCGTTAAATATAAATCCACAATGCGAAAGATATAAGTTGAGATGTCTCAAATTAAGTGGATGGCGGTGGAAAGAATTTATATGTTAAATTTCCCAAAGGCTATTGGTCATATAAGGCGTCGTGGAGATGTTATGCAGAGTGATGATGAAGAATGTGCTGCCAAGAATGAAGCGTGCGCGCTTACTATGCATATTCTAAGCATTTAAATCAAGAGGGCTTGGTAACCATAGAACAGCTGCAGCCACAGTCCGAGAGTCAACTGATTGGGTTGGGGACTGTAAGCTACAAGTGCCAACGTTTTATCTTAGTAATGCCCTGGCCTTAAACCAAGGACCTCGCGGCATAGATTCGAGCTGTTGAATCGTTAGACGGTAACTCCAAGCGGTCATTACAGACGAGTTGAGAAGCGTGAACAATGCCGAAGCCAGTCCACTTTGTACATCTTGCCACCATAATGTATAGATACATAAAGTTTCTGAGGTTCCACCGTCATTTGGTAATACATTCTTTGTATTCTCAATCCCTAATACTATTTCTACTTAAAGAATACAATATAAAGTGCTCTGTTCTGAATGTGGTACTGGCGGAATATTTGGCACTAGTAAGCAACATTGTTTGCTTGCTGCATGTTTACATCGTGTGCTTTCTAATTTGAATGCTCAAATAGGTACACGGTGCAACCACTGCTGCAATGCCAACAACTGTTCTCTGGCAGTTGCTGGGATAGGGAAAGGTGTACTGGCTCAATCCTCTCATAAGAAGGACTGCAACAGCTACCTACAGGCCACTGTCATACCTCCTACTTCAACGTAAGCCCTGTATTTTACCTCGAGTAAATCTAGCATCAGCGTTCTTCCTAAACGCCAATGCTTAAAATGAAGTAAAAAATGCTTCAATTGTGCTGACACTGATCCCAGGACAACTGTTTATGCAACACTCGTAGCCAGCACCGACATCCAAGTACAAATTATAACCACCCTTCTAAGAAGCTTCCTGTTACGAACGTAAATTGCAAACTACCTATAGGCTTACTAGGCGTTTAGTAAAGATGGAATCCGTTGAATTTTAGAGAGGCTTATACTCGACTTTTACATATACCTACGTTAATATCTCTCCCCCGCAAAGCGTGAAACTCACCGTGCCAAGAAAAGTAATAAATACTTTGACACCACTTCATGTTCGTGAGGGTCTATTATCTTCCTCATTCATAATGATCGGTGAACAGTCCTCTCTTGCTACTGTACCGCCTGGTCATTGCCACGATTGGCCTACATGAACAGCACAGCCTTATGCACTCCAACCATACCCCGCCTATTCTTCCAGCATAGCCATGGTTACAGCAAGCTGGATTATAAATATAACATCAATATTGGCAACAGTTTCTTCTTGCCTGTCAAGGAAGCATCCCTTTTCACAATCTCCACTTGGACGGGCTTGAGTGAAGAATAAACCCTCTGCCATTCGCGGATTCGTTTGAGTTGAACGTTCCACTCGCGGCTTATATTTCCCGGATCTCTTGCTCAGTCGGTAAGCCTCGTCACTAATGTAAACATGCTTTTTTTATTAACTTTAAACTAAATAGAGGTTGATTTCGTAAAATGGATAGGCATCTCTCCATGATAAACTCGTCTCCACTTCCAAAAAGTGATAACCATGAGATGTCATCCAGTGGAAATTCCAGCCTCGTATCCCGCTGGATACTCCCTTTCCGCTGGTCCAGGTCTTTAAGCACTTTTGGCTGGTTCCGTGGCTTTACGCTAGAGTCCAAAAAGGCGATCAAGTTGGCTCTGGGAATATCAACATTCGTATTATTATCCAATATGATAATTCTTCTTGTTGCCTCTATTAACTATGGAGGCTTTAGAGATGGAATGGCGGTTTTGCAACGTGGCTCGGCTCCAAAGATATCCCACCTGACAACAGTATATCATATCATTATCAACACACTCAGCACGGGACTACTTACATCAAGTAGTTATTGCATGCAGCTTCTCTGCTCGCCCACTAGAGCAGACATAGACAGGGCTCATTCGAAACGTCAGTGGCTTGACATTGGGATACTGAGCTGGCGCAACCTGAAATCCATATCTAGCCGCAAGGCAACTCTTTGGATCATCCTTGCTATCAGTTCGTTGCCGCTACATCTGATGTATGAAGCCCTTCTTTCCCTCACCAAGGTTTCCACGCTTACATTATGCAATCTTGTAGATACAATTCCGCTATTCTCACCACCATCCGTGCGCAAGATTATTCAATCCATTTTGTCAGCTCATCTGACCCATCGATACTAAACAAAACCGTTGACGCCGGCTATTCAAAATTGACGAACCAAAACTGGAAATCTCGATATGATACGGAATACTTATCAAATGCCCGTGATCTTCATCTCATCTTTGACAAAGCACTCATGAGTATTCAGATGTCTGGTACCACCGGGTGGAGTTTGATCAACTCGGTACCCTTTGATATAAATGACAATTGGATAGAGCATCCTTGGAAACCTGCCATGGACGAGATCCAGATAAATTTGCAGCTCAATACTTCAACGATGCAAACCCAAAATATAACACTCAGTTCCGATCCAATACAACGCGTCTCGATTGAGGTGGCAGAATTCAATTCCACCAATGTTCCAAAGATTACCTTTCCCGACTCGTTACTCATCGATGCCAGCACATATGCCTCGTGGAAAAGGCATATTGTTATGAATAAAGACTCTTGGTGTTCAAGGCAAGATTCCCGTGCTCTGCCGGTGCATGTCCAGTACGGTCTTAGCGAAGAACTTCGAGATGGCAGTACGGTCCAAGTTGCTCTCCCCTTCATGTTGATTGTAATCATATGCAATATGTTGAAGGTTGTTGCCATCTGGTGCACACTCAGGCAAGATTTCAGCTCAATTATCTTGACTCAGGGTGATGCCGTCGCTTCGTTCTTGGAGGTACCGGACGTGACCACGGTCGGGAAGTGCATGCTAGACAAAAGAGCCATTTTGAAGAACTTGAGGGATCCACTACAAGAGGATGGGTTTCGGTGGAGGGCTAGCCGTCAGCTTCGTGGTCATCAGATAAAGACCCAGTGGATATCCAACACATATATGTACGTTGCATTACTCAACTTTAAAAACCTTTAAGCTTGACTGATGCTTAATTAGAATGTTGACCGGTGTAATGATCATCGTTATTATGGTTTTCGCTATCATATCTAGCATCGCATTACAGATGGACTCTCTTACAAAAGGCGACGAGGGATCAAAATGGGCGTGGGCTACAAACTCGAAAACACAATTCCGCTGGTCCTTCAAGTCAGCCAACACGCAAGGATTCTTTCTGAACGCAATTGTGACAAATGCGCCTCAAATTTTGCTTTCGGTCTTCTATATTGCCTGGAACCGAGTTTGTACTACATTCTTTTTTAGTCTGGAATGGAATAATCATGGGCTCATTCGCAAAGGCCTTCGAGTCACTACGCCTCACGAAGGCTCCGACCAGCGCCCAGCCTACTTCCTCCAACTCCCGTATAAATGGGCTATTCCCCTAATATCCATGTCCGGCCTGCTTCATTGGTTGCTGTCACAGAGTTTCTTTCTAATTCGCATTGACGTTTACGATCGGGATGGGATTCTACAGCCTCAACGATCCAAGTCAACCTGCGGCTATTCAAGCCTCAGTTTATTGGTATTTTGCTCTATATTTCTATTAATCCTAGCTGGGATCTATAAACTATCCCGGCGACCTTTCCAGGTCTGCATTCCAATTACTGTGCATTGTAGCTTCGCAATCAGCGCCGCATGCCACCCGCCGCCGGATGATATCGACCCGTATCTGAAGCCGGTGCAGTGGGGGGTTGTTAATAATAGGTTTAAAGGCAATGTTGAGCATTGTACATTCACGAGTGAGGAGGTTAAAGAACCACAGGATGGCCATGTTTATGCCTAAGTCACCAGCTAATTACCTAAAGAATAATTTAGTCGAATACTTCTCACAAAAGTGAGCGCCTATCCCTAAAAAGTTCATGATGGTACATACTGGTATCTGGCTCTTGGGTAATATCTGACGTTTGAAGAAGACATATCATTCTACTACTAAACAATAAATTAGAAATTAGAAATTCGAACGCAAGTTTTGTTTTTACGATTACCTTATCTAAGTCACTAACTTCACTATATAAAATGTTAAAATTACACTTCTTAGTATAATCAATTAGATGGTGTCTTTACTTATATCTTTCTCATTGTAAATATTCTTTATATCTTTGTGAAACTAACCGAAATGTTAGAGTTTATTGTTTATAATTATTATAATTATAATTAAAACGTGCAATTTATAGCTTGTTTATCAAATAAGGATTATATAGTATTGTGTATAATCGTGAGGAATAGGGGTTTATTCGCATTAAAACAATTAGTAAATCGCCAATGGAGTCTTTCTCAGCACAAGTCAAGAGCGCCAAAAAGCAGAAGACCGTAAAATGATCTTGGAATGAGCCTTTAGGCAAACATGGGGCTCAGAGAATCGCATGTGCTGATTTGCTAGCCATCCGATCCAATAGAATATTAATATTATGAATGATTCGCACTTTGGATTCTATAATATTCAATCTAGATTATTTCTTTAGTAGCCGAATTAATTCTACCTATTTGAACCCGACTGATACTTGCCTTTTTATTCCAATGCCAACCCTATGTTTAGTTTAGTTAGACTACCCGAGTCAAAGTAGCTCGAAGGTTATAGTATGGAGTATTAATTATAAGACTATCAAATCTATACAATGATTTACAAAACTCCACTGAAGAAATCATTTAGATGGCGAATAGTCCTGTGCCATCTTCTGTAGTAAATCTTTCTTCATGTCATCGACAGAAAAATATAGTTTGAAAGGTCAGACCACCCGGAAATCTGTATATATACTGAGTATACTTTGCAGGTTGCAGTATATTAATTATTGTACGTCTTCCTCCATCATTTGAACATATCTATATTTGAAGCAACTTCAAATGTTTAATACTCGACGTTTGCTAATCTGGGAAAATATGCAGCCTGATATAGTGCACGTGACAAGCAACACTGCAGCGAAATACATGTGCCCAACGCGTCCCACGGCACTTCTCTTCAACATCATTTTCTACACTTGTATCTTATTGCGATATTTCTTTCATTTTCATCACAGCTATGGAGTTAGCATCAGGCATTGCAGGTCTTTTGGGCCTCGCTGGACTTGCGGTCAAGTCTGCATCCACTCTGTATACCTTTTGTCACAAAGTTCCACGTGTTGCTGGGGAGGTTGGGGCTATCAAAGATGAGATTCAAAGGCTCAACCAGAGTCTTGAGTTGGCTCGGAAGGTAGTTGTTGATCGAAAGATACAAAAAGCGTCGCCTCAAACACATGGGCTGATTGGAAAGCTCGAGGAGGAAGTCGCACGATGTACGGCGGATCTCAAGACTTGGATCACCAGCATGGATTCCATGCAGCTAGAAGATAAGAAATGGGCCAAAAATTCGTTCAAAAAATTGAAGCTCGCTGCTGATTCAAGGATGTTCGCGGAGATAAGGTCGAAAATATCTTCACATACAGACCAAATGGCATTGCTGCTAGACCTTTTAGTAATGTAATAAATCCCCTTTGCTATAGCTCAAACATATCACTGATGATAAAAGGGATTTGGGCATGTCAACAAGCTTGGAAATTCAGACTATTGATAGTAAAGTTGACATCTTGGCGGCAAATCAGACATCTTCTCAGCAAGCTATATTCAATCATCTTGAGGGGATCCAGGAAGACATGCAGACTGCTACCACCTTTCAAAGCACCGGTCTCACAGAAATAATAGAGACAAGAAAGTCAACATCTAAGATTCACGATATAGTGCATGATATTCGAAGCTACCAAAAATCTGCTCAGCAAGCAACTCAACTTCAAGTTGAGAAGCTGGATGCTACTATTACGGCAATTCAACGCTCTCTGTTAAGTGCAACACGTCCAGCAAGATCTCATCCTAGGAACCGTCCAATTCGCAAAAGAGTTCGTCATGACCGCCCAATCACCGAGAGTGAAGAGTACCAAGACAACTCCATGACCGGTATATTTTCCGAAATTGTACAACGAACAATAGAACCTTCGATAATTCCAGTCCAAATCAACAGACTTGTCGATATCGCAATAACTGTGCGATATCGATGTGGAAGAGCCAGTTTTGAGGCCGTTGCTGTACCAGATCCGGACTTCGAGGCGGCTGACATTGAGACTAAATTGCGGATGATCAAGTACCTACAAAACCTACGACTTTTGCTTTGGCTTTTATATCGGCAGGATTATTCTAGGGACAGAATTTTTGCTCTTCCATATCATCCTCACTCAGAACTTATACCGGAAGCTCAATTAGTGTCATCGTGGACACAATACTGTGTACTTCAATACCACAGGCCGAAACTCAACGTATTTACAGTAACTCGAAATGATAATACAGATCTAAATTACTTGGCGGCGTACATCAAACACGCTATTAGCGTCAAAGCGGATCTAGAGGACTATAAATCATTTCTTAAGTACGTTGGTTTGCAACATTTGCTACATCAATTTAATTACCTGGCCACGGAGAAACTGGTAAGAATATGCAATCAGGCTGTGAAGGTCTGGGAGAAATTTAGGGATGTACCTCCCTTTCCATTTTGGGAGAGCCATGTTATGGCAACATATAGGCACCAAACTCTTGGCTCCTGGCGCTATTGTACACATTTTTATGGAAAATCGGGAGCCGTAGTGATGCTTATCGAACACCAAATGTCTTGATTCTTTCTGTTACCAGACGGAAGTCTGGATATATAGTTCTAGCTAAAATACATGAAGAGGAAGGAGCAACTTCTCGTGTCTCATAATCGCTTTCCATCACGAGAACTTCCACTCCTCTTTTGACTACTGGGAATTCTACACCTATACCTTCACATCAAAGCATCTCTCCTCGTTTGTGACACAAGGGCCATGAAAGGCTGGATGAAAAGGATTTGTTATCAACATTGATAATTCAAATTGAATCGCGACTCTGCACTTGAAATTCTAAAGTTTGGGATACCAATCAGAATGAGGAGTTGCCAAAAACCTCCAAATAGTGACAAGGATTCCGTGTTTCCTATGACATATCTACGCGCTTATATATGGTTAAGGTTTCCAGCATAACTTTCCGAAATAAAAGCTTTGGAATTATAATGAATCAGAATAACAAGATGACAAAATTTACTTCGGCATATATCATGACAAGAGTCTCGAATCTTGCCAATGTAGATACTTTTTGTAGGTATAAAGTGGTTGATTTACTGCTTTATGCATAGAAGAAATAGGTCTACATATTTTATCTCCGCACCGGTTTGTCTTCTGTACAAAGCACACTATACAGCGAATAATGTTCTTCATGCAGGAAATTTTACTCTACTAATATACTTTTTGCATATGAAGGGGTAGGATTTAGAAAGACTATAATATAAGCTAAGGCGGATGTGAAGGTTCCAACACTTCTGGCGTGCCGATTGCATCTTTCATCCAATCGCTATCACCAGCATGGTGATCGGTTCAGAAGGCGGAGTAAAAGATACACTGACTTTGCAAACCATTAGTGAGAGATAATGCCGTGACTCTCTATCTTTCGGTGTGGTTTGCTTTCATGACGAGAAAAGAAACCATTGCACTGTAGGAATGGAAACGACATTGACGTAATAAACAACAGCAATATTATGGAAGAATGGCTACAGATTAAGTAACAAGAGATGCAATATCACATGCCAACATATAATCCGGCTGGGGTTAGTTGCGGTGTTTACAATGATGTTTCGGGGGATTGATGGAAAAAAAGGTTTGGCCAGTCTACCAGGCATACACACTTCTAACCTTGCAAGCTTCACAAATTTGCGCGTTTATAACATGTTTCACTAGGTAGCCAGGAGTGGTTTACTTGCAGGTCCTGACAATTGAAGATTTAGGGAGTTAGATACGTCACTTCTCACTAACCTTGGAATAACTGACGGAATACATGACTCACGTTAAATAGTGGTTTGAACGTAAAAAAAACCCCCCATGAGCATTGAATCATGGAAAGAGCCATGTTTTTGATTGTTGCGAACAAAAAGGTATATCTTGAGCAGCTGCGAAGGGGTTATTGTCCAACTTCATGTTCCATATACATCAGTCCGTCCATATGCTCAGGTTGATCGACTACTCTTCAAGCTGATCTGGGCACTTTGCTGCACTACGGAAAGGTCACAGGAAGTGAACTCACGTTTGGAAATTCTCTTCTCCCAAATCGGTGTACCTGTAGCTACAGACTCTGATCTCATCATCCCTTATCTCTTATTCCGATTTGTAAACAAAGTACCTCCTCATGATTCCACAAACTTGTATTCTTGTCCCTTAAATTGATCACCCAAAACTCCTTGGAGCTTTTCGAATGGCGGCATTTGATTAGGAACAACTGAAATCAGCTGTGAGACAGACAATACGAAATGGACAACACGTCATTTGTTCTTTGGTTAGATTAAGAAAGGGAGCCGTGGGTTCTTCTGGGTGTTTTCTAGGAGTGAACTCTACAGACAGATGTATGTGGACGTGAAGTTGGAGTAGATACTAAACTCATCAGCTGTGGGAAACGGGCTAATGTAGTCAGTAATCATGAACCCTCTAGGAGCAGCGATATTAGTTGGAGACAAGGTTTGGATCACTGAGCAAGACCGTGTTCGGCGCACCCTCAGCAAGGAGCTTTATATTTAGCCTATGACGACTCTTGATATCCCAGGGTACGGTCAATAAAAATTGAACAAATTTTCGGGGCTAAGGTATATGCCAATTTTAATCCTTGGTAGTGAGCTAAGTAGAACGCGCGGAGTATTTGAGTTTAAAAAATCACAGCTTGAGGGGTTTTGAGACCGTCTGATACAGGACTCCCTGTTCAGAACAGTGTGTAAGCGTGATCGTTTTTGTAGTGCCTTCAGATGCACCGTCGTCACAGCTAGTTCTTGTGAATAAATTCTAGACCTTGTTTATCGTTGAGCTATAATCTGCCTCATAGTTTGTTTTATTTGTGTCTTACGGTGAGTAATCGAAGGGGTCAGGAGTAAAACTCGTCTTGGATGAAGCTACATCTGTATGTCAAGGGAGGTGAATACGTTTTGCATGGGGAAAGTGCTCTGGCAACTCATTTGGATATTCAATTTGGTAGAGATTTATTCCTTCTATTGACTCATGCATCATGAAATGATACGAAAGCTTGTTATTCACCGTTGAACGAGGACGTTTCTCGGAAGCTGATAGAAGAACTCCTAGCTTTATATTTCTAGCCTTCAAAACCGTCGCTGGTGTTCTCATTATGGCCGAGAGAGATGATAACTGTATGGCGAACTGTTAAACTTAAAGTGAAACATTTTGAGTTTTTCAAGACTTCGGAAATAATTATTCATGCATTGGTTATCACAAAAGATCTCTTCTAGGCCATCACCCATGAATGTAGTAAACTTTGTGACCAGTTCTCCAAGTGGATATGCAAATACCAAGCATCCGTACTGGGTACAATTGAAACATTCTTCATGTACAATTTTATAATGGGGAAACATGAATCGTATGACTTGGGAAGCCACCTGAGATTGGTGGAGTCTGCTTTGTATCGGCATCGGTGATGCTGGGTATGCTTGTCGTGTAGCCATGTCACACTCTTACGATTTTCCCAATTCTCGAGTCCCTGTTCTGTTCCTAGCTCACATAGGTGGTGCGTGAATCATGGATTTAGAGAATAAAGCTGGAGGTGAAAATTCAAACTCCAAGTAATTATGGGGTTTGATCATTTCACTTGGAGCATAGAATATGTGTGACGTTCCATGTATAACGCCGTGATACCGCTATAGAATATACTTCCATTGATTATGCATTTGCTGACGAGAATATTTGTGATGGAGTGAGGAGCTCGATCCGAGCAGCTCGATCTGAGGACAAAACACGAATCATGCAAATCAAGGGAAACATGTAATTGACCCATATATCCCATGCGTGTAGCGTGGGTCTAGCGTCTTCCAAACCTTGACACACTTCAACGAAACTAAAGCCTTAAAGATTTACTTGCTGCATTGCTGTATCCCCGGAGCGGGCCGGAAAACGGTAGGGGATCCTCTCATGGGATCGAAACATGAAGTATCGGTCTGGCGTACTCTATCGTAAACCTACTGTACGTAGAAGATGTGCGGAAACCCCGCCATTCATCAATACTAACTACCAACTACCAACTACCAACTACCAAGCACATACAGTTAGTGAAGTATTATCAAATCCCGTATGTGTTTGCTTTCGTCGGAAGTAACCCGGATTCGTCATCGTGCAAATCATCGACCAAACACCGAGCCAGGAAGCCAGGAAATACCAATTACTCGACTCAGCAAAGCCTCGATGATGGCGACGCCGGGAATCCG
>Ga0247734_1001669_pt1 | contig 16353 bp, 20 predicted proteins | sample UWRJL103311B2_FD_180933 | JGI IMG/M metagenome (GOLD analysis project Ga0247734, IMG submission 180933) | Plant litter microbial communities from Arlington Agricultural Research Station in Wisconsin, United States - UWRJ-L103-311B-2 | ecosystem: Environmental > Terrestrial > Plant litter >... | reverse complement strand
CAAACAGGATCTCCCCAAATAACGCCTCTTAGGAGTTCATCAGAGATCATTTGTGCGATAACACCTTCGTCCATTCGTTCCTGCACAGAGGTCCTCTTGATCGCCTTTTTCTCATATCTCTCTACGCTCCGTAGTAGCACTAATCTACCGGCATTGCTTAAAATGGCTTCCGGGACAGGCCACAGCGGTGGCAAGGATGGAGGAGAGTATGATCGAGAATTTTTTGGATTGGGACGAATCTTGTTTACTGCCAGAGAGCTGCTAGTTTTGCCTCCAGAATTTTTTCCAAGTGGCTGAAGTTTCTGCGGTGTGAGGGTCTCCGTGATGATGCAGGAATTTCCTGGCGCTGGTGTAGAGTAAAGGTCGAGTAGTGACCGGACATAGTCCTTATCTGCTCTTGGAATGGGATCACCTTCATTGATAAAAGATAGAAAAATTGATTTGCGAAGGGATGGCTCTGTCGGCTTTGTCAAAGGAAGCAGCGATACAGGTGGTGCGCCAAACGTCACACAGTGGATGCGCTTGAAGCAACCCGTCAGAATGTTGAGCTCGGATTGAGCATCTGAACTTGTGGACATCATATGCGAGTAGAGTAGTGCTGCCACGGCCCCTCCCGCAGAGTGGCCAGTGATAAGTAGCGAGCACTTCGATCGACCAGGATCCTCTTGGAGCAGATTTCTGAGTCGGGCAGCTACGGGCAATATCATTTTCTTGGCAACATCCAAAAAGCCAGCGTGACAGTAGTTTCCTGGATCGTCCTAATCACTGGTTAAAAAGATTAAAGTACAATGCGAGAGTACTTACAATAAACCCATCGGGCGACACTGGCGCTGATTTTAGATTGACTGCCCAGTCCATGAAAGTCTGCTCATTAACATCTCAAAGTCAGTCTTGACACTGTGTGAGCCTTACGTCTCAAGATACGGACTGGAAAGCTCTTTACTCACAAGGAATACAAAATTCTATATGTATGTCCCGTGAGTAAGTAAACTTCCCAAGATTATGAAATGACTCTTCCTATGCTCTGGACGTCACTTACCTGAGTGCCCCGGATCGCAAATACAATTGTATTCTGGTCATCCATTGGACATGATTTCAGTACAAGTTTACGTCCTCCAGCATCGACATGAGTCTCTTTCTCTTGACCAGAAGGCTTCATATATACGCGCTCGGAATACTGAGCTGCTAAGCAAAGCAATGGGAATGTGGGCATGTAACTGCTGCATATTAGTAGGTAGTTACGACCACAAGCAACAACCTACTTACAGTTTCATCGGAGGAAGATTAGGAGGAAGCCTTGAATTCGCATATAAATTGACTTTTGAGAAATAATTTGTGCTTGTTAGAGCAGATGATACACCACCGTTGACCATTCCTTTTGATTTCCCTTGGCTTGTTTGGTTACTATACCCTGTAGTCTGCTGTTCCTGTTGCCACATAGGCTGTGGCTGTTGAAGAAGAACTAGGTCAACTTCATCACCGCTGAAGCATTCATTGTCGATTTGAGTGACAACTGCATTAAATTTCGAGGCGATTGTGTCATACAATGCAGCGCCTTGGTAGAGATGTGGGCAATCGGGCATGCGACTCGCTGCCAGAAGCCCAGTTGCAGAGCCTAGCTTGAGGTTGCTCAAAGCACTTTTTTTGGATCTTAGGGCCTGTGGAGGTGGCAACGGGAAATTTGGGGACGCGGAGATAGACATGTGAGGGGGTGAAACTGGCTGAGATGCATAGATTTGGCCATAGCCATGAGATGTATTTGGACACTGAGGCTCAGGCGGATAATGTACTCCTTGATGTGAAGGAGGAAGTCTTATATGCGAAGTGGTCGCCTGAGGAGGAGCGGCACTTGATGACTTGCTCTTTTTGGATCGGCTGAATATGGGCATGGTGTATGCTCTACTGTGAAGTGCCTTTAAAATATGACGATGTTCTTTCCAGTTTCAGTCTTCAAGCTGCTTGACCAAAATGTTCTCGAAAAAATGAAGCTTTAGTATCTATATGGATTGATGTAGAACGCCGATGATTTGGAGATGATGGTGATGGAGAGCGCTCAGTAGTGTTGTCAGAAGATTTGATAATGCAACTGATTCATTCGCTCAGCCTCGCCCTGAATTCTTCCACCGCCACCCATCCAAAAAGTAGTCTTTTCCCAATTGAATATGGTGACATGTAAATGACCCAAAAGACGACTTTATGGAATGAGATCGAAGCGTATGAGCGGTTATCAGATTGTGTGGTACACACATTATCTCCCAACATAATGCTTGCAATTCGATTCCAATGTGTGCTATCTGTGATCGCCAAAATAACTATCCATGAGCCAACTAGGCTTCGAATCTGGAATTTCTTGCAAGCCGAGACTTGTTGATATGGAAGTACATGGATTCATCATTTGCTTGTCTTGTATACAGGAGGACTTCACATCAGGACCTTTATATTGGGGTACTGTAGCAAATATGAAACCCTCTCAGAGAGATATGGGAGATACCACAAACCAGTATATAAAGGAAAGTGTTGCCAGGCTACCAGTTCCCTTCGTGTACCCGTACACAGGAACCATACTTCTGTCTTCATTCCCCCCCTTCGAACGATCAGCTTGTACTATTAAGAAGTGGACAGTACAGAGTAAGAGTTTAGTCCAGGACGGTCCACCTCGCTTAAGGTTATGTACCATACCGTATATACGCGCCAAAACAAAAATCGCGTTGTATCAACGCGTCTAGACTCTGACTATAACACCATTTCCCCACGAAGGCTCTCCTAGGATGCGATATCCTTCTAAATCAAAGTTATAGTCTCTGCTTGCCGCAGATTTTATTATATTGTATCAAAATGCCTCGCCCAAAGCGCTCAAAGGTCGCGCCATCTGCACCCCCCCCCCACCTCAGGAAAGCTTCGAAAGCTTCCCCAACCGTTGAATCGTACTCTGAGACAGGAAATGAAGGCACAAATGATTTAGATGATACAAGCGACCCGGACGAAAGACTTGCGACTACTGCGCGACGTGTTAAGGTACGGAATGGCAAGGGCAAGTCTTTGGAGATAAATATGGTGTCTCGTGATGGCTTGGAAAATGAAGATGCACCAGCGTCGAACCTGAGCAGGCCGATCGCAGGGATTCCAAGTGAAGAAAGTCTATTGAGAGATCTTGATCTTGAATCAAGCAGCCCGCTTTTGGAGGTCGGACGAAGGGACCGAAGCACAACAGGCGTGGATAACTCGATATTAGCCATTGGTAATTTCAAAAGAAGACCACGTCAAAATAGTATACTTGGTCGTGCAGCTTCACGGGCAAGGTCAAGTAGTGTGGAAGATAACCTGGCCAAAGATAACGGGCTTGTGAGGGTGGGAAGCAAACGGGATTCGACACTTGGAAATGGTAACGTCGAAAGACATCGAAGAGAACTTAGCCTGACGGGACGTAATGCTGGACGGATCAGATCGAGTAGTATTGGGTTGAACATGGATATAGGTACGCCTGCTGTAGGATCAGCTATGAAGATTGGGACTTTTAAGAGGCGAGCACGGGAGCCGAGTATTTTAGGGACGGCGCAGAAGAAGCAACGACGAGTTCCATATGATGAGTACCAGAGTGAGGATGACGATTTCAATCCTGATGATGAGTCAACACCATTAAATCTGTCCAAAACAAGGACGATGGATAACTCATCAGCACCCTCTTCATCTAATTCGAGAAAACGGAAACTGTCAGCTGTCCAAGTACCACAATCTCAGCCACAGCGATCGAGCCCTTTTCCTCCAGAAGATGAGCCCACTGAGGACCCAGACCTGATTCCAGCATCCGTATGTTCAAATACAGAAGTATCGGATGAAGAAGAGAATGAGGCAGAGAGGGAGATGACTCTGGGTTCACATGCTGAAGGATTCCATTTGGCTTCCGACGATGCCCATGCTGTCACCCCAGAGCCACTTAGCGAAACAATGGCACCTCCTCAGAGCAGCAGTTCTAGTCCTCCTAGTCCAATAGCAACGTTTCCAGTGGAAAGACTACAAACCCAACGAGCACCAGCTCGGGGAAGGAGACCATTAAGAAGTCAAACGCCATTAGTATTCAACCAAGATTCACCTCCCTCATCACCTCCATCTCTCACCCATTCCCCAAACAGACCCACGAAAACCACCGCAAAGCAAAAGACGAGAAATCAGCCTCCGCCCGCTAGCAGTCTCTCAACCGCCCAGCTCCAAGCCCTACTACCTCGCCGACGGCGAAGGGCCAGAAATGAATTCGATATCGATAGTTCTGAGGATGAGGTTGATGTCTCTGGTCTCGCATCTGATGACGACGAGCTTGCCCACTCTACAATTCGTGCTCCACCGCGCCGCAGCGCTCCTGTTTCTGCAGCGCGTGCAAAGCTTAAATCAATAGCAAAACCAAAAGCTGGAGCTAAAATTACGTACGGATCGAAACGGCAAGCCGCTTCGGACAAGGAGAACCAAGAAGAGATTGACCCAGATGACAGCTTGGCGCCGGTACGAGACGATGAGGGGAGCTCCAATCCTGAAAACGGCAAGGAACTCGAGAAGAGGGTAGGCAAGGAGCTAAAGCGAGCGGTGAAGAAGTTCGCAGAGGTTGATAAGTGGGAGATGGAGTTCGAGGATGTAACTGCTAGTAGTAGTTCACCTAAGGATGCTCGATAATGGTTGCTGGCTGGCGATTAATTGGTTAGGAGTTGTTGATATTATACCGAATACTTTTGGTGCTGGAGTTATAGGAGGTTTAAGAGCTGATATGCATTTTGCTCCCATCGGTAGCGATTGGGGTTTCGGGCGACGGCTATCATTTTATGTTTTTGTATCGACATTTCTCCTGTGCAGCAAGTTGCTTCGAACCACTAGCTATATTCAGATAGGCTCACAAGCACTGTTCAGTGGAACACACATATTGGAACCTTGGTAAACGATTAATATCCTGAATACTTGCACGCGCTACTAGGCAATTTCATTTGTTCTGAGAAATCATGTATTCTGTACTGGAGTATTCGTAGTCGAGCCACATATATATTGACCGTCCCTAATGCGACCAATAAGCTACATATTCTGATTCTGTGGAATTCCCTTTTAAAATAGTATCCATAACACCATGGCTTCAAAATTACGCAGCCGAGGAAATCCCAAGTTTTTCAATACGCATTTGATGCCTTCCTCTGAACGCCTTCCATGCAACGCCAATGTTAGCATTCATTGAATACCATTACCGTCTTCTAGCCCACTCTCCTTCATCTCCTCATCGGTACCTCCAGCTAGAATTCTCGTCTTAGGCACATATCCCTCAGGAGGTTCACGCCCTGGCGTCTCAGCAACTACCTCTCCCTTCTCATCCACAAATTCAAAATTGTATCTCGAAAGTAGATGTGGGATAGCTGAGAGTTGCGGGCCGTATCGTGCAGTATTGTCGTAGAGCTCGAAGAGAGGAACAGCGAGGAGCTTCATGTTTTTTGGAACGCTAAGAACCTCTATGTAGTGTTAATAGCCGTATGTCAATAAGTGTGATGCTGTAGAAGGGGGATCCATACTTTGTCGAGGGAGCTGAATGAAATACAACTTCTTGCATTCTTTTGGTCTCGTAACATGCGCTGGAATGAATGGATACATGAACGTTTCAAAATTCGGACGCCACCACTGTGCAAGTGTGTCTGCGATTTCCCAATCCTCATTTACACCCTCGCCGCTGAACTGTGTTCCAACAGGAGCTAGCCTCTCATTCAGCCTCTCCTTGAACCCAGATATTTCCTCATCTTCCGGTTTTAAATAGTCTCCTGGCAGCTTGAAAAAGGCATTGGCTATCTGCAGCATGAGGATGTGAGGGTGGTTGTGTTCATGACAGACTAAGATCCCTTCGCAGGTGCGGCGCATGCCATATTGTTCATAGTGCTCCTGTAGACGTTGAAGGCGTGCAAGTACGGAGGGATCTTCCTCGGGCTGCGTTTCTTTGGTTCCAAAAGTATAATTGGAGAGCGGAAACAGACGGATTGTCTTGGGTTGATTACCGTTGAATGATTTGGGGAGAACGGGTGGGTATGACTGCTTGCAATTAGTAATATACTCTTTATATAGTTGCTAGACATAAAGTATATCAAACAAAGAAGTACGAACCGTTTGCAGAGCGGTTGCAGTTATGGTCGACATGATTGTTGCATATGACGTTGCTAGAGCTTGTATGAAGCTTGATGATTTTTGTCGCGTTGTTCAACCAAAGTCTTGGCACACTGGGAATGAAGACGTGAACTAACTAACATTAGCTGAACCAGATGCACAGACAAAGGTTATTAAGCTAATCTTAAATCATCTTCTAATGGAATCAGCTGTCTAATAATCCTCGCCATATTACTAAGTCCTATTGGAATCATGCCTTGCTCTAGTAGTTGTAGCTATGGTCTTTGCACAATTCAGAGAGTGCAATCCTCTACCACAATTAATTCATGTATCTCAAAATTGTATATTATATAGTCAAAATACAAGATGCAAGGCTGACAACAGAACACCTGCACATCTTTCTGATGCGATCATATATCTTGGTGTGGCGGTTATAATAGCTGAGGCAAGAATTCAACACCTTTGGAACTAGGGCAATTTTGTATCTGCAACTTGCTAATATTTAGCTTCTTCTGACACGTACTTGCGAACTACCTTCGCTACTTTGGCTTATATCTATGGCCAGTAGTTCTCTAAAAACATTATAAGACTAAGCGTAATGCAGATAGTTTTGAGCATTTTGAGGTTTCGCAAACTTTGCAGTGCTTGTATTTTGAAATGTATAAATCGCTAAACTCCCTGACCCAGGACCTCATCTCTGACCAAGAGGTTCATCCGTAATACGTTGCGACTCCTGAATCTCAGCAGGGTTTCCTTTGGCTTCAAGTGGGTACGGAAGTTGGTCTGCTGGGAGTGACTCTAGATGTTTTCGATGTTGTTCATTTGCCTCCTTCTTGTTAGTAACTATAAGATGGTAGATCGTAGGGGCTTCCTGTGGAAAACTCACGAAGGGCAAACCACAGTATTCACACATGCAAATTTGAGGCTTGTCTGTGTTGATGAAGACTCTTGGATGGCCTAGTGGCCCTCCACCTCCATCACACTCCACGATACGACTCTTGGACCACCGAACGGGCTGCTGGTGAATCAAGTCAACCGCAGCATAAGGTTGTGGCTATATATTCCGTTAGAAGAGGTCACATATATATAAAGCACGCAATGGCCTAAATGAACACACCTGAGATTCAATAATCGTCTGTTCAAACCGCGGTCCGGTCATAGCCTTAGCTCTAGGGTTCTGAGATCGCGACCAGACTCCAAGTCTATTCGGTGCTTGTGCAACGCGCAGCTTCTCACCCGTATACACATTCTCTCTCGATGGCTCAACCTCTCCAGCTGCGCTTGTAGCAACCTCGTTGGTCTTAGAAACATTGGGGGTATCCTTAGGCTTGTTGGGATCGTTTATTTGCTGTTGATCGCTGGCTGAAACGGCGTAGAGTCGCTGTGAAGCTGCTGGAACTCTGCGTGAAACGTGCCATATGGCTCTTGATCTTGCGGTAGACAACATTGTGTTCGTGGTGATTCAATTGATCAGAAGGCAGAGGATTGGTAGTGTAGTTGTCCTATCTCTTGACAACTTGGAGGCTAAAAGTGGGGCTTGCGAGCAGGGTTGTTGCACCAAACATTTCCGACGCCATTCACCATTCAAGTTACATCGATTCAGTTAAAATCTAGGAATTCTATAATTTTCTTCGCCATTCGGCGCACGCACTTCCTTTCAGTTATTTCCTCTACCAATTATGTCAAGCCCACAAGGCCGGCCGATGGCGGGCGGTACACCAAAAGCCATGTCCTCGAGGCTACTAACCATGAAATTTATGCAGAGAGCTGCTGTAAGCACTTCCTATCTACTACAGAGTCTTAAAAGAATGCCCTCTGCAAGTATAAACGCTAACTCAATAATGCGCTAGGCTTCCTCCCCAACATCCCCATCAACACCTCCTTCCGAAGAACCATCCCCTAAACGGCAAAAGAAGAATTATGATTCGCCTTTGAGGCCGGGATTTAATGTTGATGAACTTGCGAACAAGAGAGCAGTGGACAAGGCCATTGCTGAGGAGGAAGCTAAACGACAAGCTGCACTGGAGAAGCAAGGCGCAGAAGCAGGAGATACACGCTGGGTCTTAAGTTTTGAAGATCAGAAAGCCGCAGCCGCACCACAACCGTTGGCTTTACGGGTTGTTTCTGCCGGGTATGCTAGTATTGACATGACTGTGTTCGGTGCCTTGAAGACAATGGAAGATGAGGATTCTTCTGAGGATCGACCAGTTGTGATTGGGCGTCGAAGTTTCGGGAGGTTTAACAAAAGACTTGAAGTAAGTGAAATTGCTTGAGGTGTTTATATATAAAGTTCGAGTTATGCTAACATCCGCCCAGAAGCAGCTTGATCCCACCATTGAAAGCTCATCTGATGATGACGAGGTTGATGATGAGGAGAGTGAGAACTCGGGTGAATTGAGTAGTGATGAAGAGAAAGACCCTATGGACGAGATGATACGGGCTGAAAGAGCAGAGGCACTTAAGACTGAGCGAAAAGCTAAGCAAAAGGCAGATAGGGCGAAATCGGCGCAGTTGGCGAAGGCAAGGAAGAAGAAAGAGGTCAAACTGAACGATGCAATTGACGCCAACCTGGTTAATATGGTTTCCTTAAGTGGACGGGCAGCAACAACAGTAGAATGTTTCAGTTGTGGTGGCCCCCACATGAGACAGGACTGTCCAAAGCCAGGCAATATGAATACCAAGAATGGAAAGGGTGGCTGCTATAATTGCGGTGGATCTCATCTGAAAATAGATTGTCCGAGGCAGGGTAACAAAAGAGCTCCTTCAGATGGACAACTAGGAAACGTAGCAAAGAAGCCACGCACAACTCGAGGCATGGGTCACTGATGATTTCAATGAGCGTACGACGACGATATGATACCCACCAAACAAAGAAATTAAGCAAGTGGTTTGTAGACTTTTGTGTATTAACTTAGGCAACTATAAATATTACAAACCCAGAAATCAATTTCAGGAACTGTCATTTGTGTTTGAGAAAACAGTCTAGTCTGTTTAGTTGCTATTTCCATCGCATCGCTGAGCAGCCCAGCTCATGTTGACAGTCTCCCCTGGAAACTGAAATGGTAAAGCAACCAACTTAATGGATACATCGAGAATGCGCACTCATATTTCCCAAGAAATGTATTTCTTGCGCGCTTTAATCTTTTAAGGTTTTCTGAATATTTCGAATCCTTCATGGAAAAGTTATCTTTTTCTTCTAATATACCAACTCCTCGGATTTGTTGCATTGCTGCTAGTACGCAGAGATTTTGGGATCTAAAAGCTTCTGGTTTCGGAATAATTTTAAAGTTTCTCCCAAATCAGACATGATCACATAAGCTGAGATGGCTGGGCAATCGTAGCTTGTCTTCTACTTGAAAAGCTTTATAGGGAAATCTCATTTGTTTTAGATGTTGCGGATGCTAGCGCCAGGACTAAGAGGTATATTTAGATTGTGCGAATTCGGGCTCTCTAGTTTGTTACCTCCTTTCATTTGCCTCCCACATTGGATTCATCGCTAGACATCATGGCGAAATCAAGAAAGGATAATGCGAACAATACGAGTTAAGCTTGGAGGCCAAACTCAAGAATACAGATTGCGACTACACTGTAGGACCGAAAAATGAACTCTAATACGAAATCGGCGTCCTGCCTTAGAATCCTTGCAGCATAGTAAACGATGTACCTTCTACACACCCGATGAGTGAGATGTCATATTTCACGTATGTGGAATATAGTCTGATCTAGGCCACCATGATTTGTTGGACGTACTCATTTCGTCCATAGTAATTAGGGATTAGCAAATCATGTATTCGGAACTTTCAGAAACGTCGAGTGAGCGGACCGCCGAATACATTTTGACTTCCGTGCAAATAAGACACATTGAGAGGTGTCAAGGAGTAACTGAGCTGACTTAAGAGCACATTGTCATGGTATAAAGAAACGTAAGGTGAACTCCGAAGACAGCCCCCTCCCTCACCTTGCTCCCGCCCCAGCATCTTACATCTCTATGCAGTATCTTCAAAGCACTAGAAACAGAAGACCTGGAAATACCTAATCTCTAAAGGGTTGGAATAAGTTCTAAAAACTGCCGTCACAAAGCTCCATCACCCTTTCATTAGGAACGCTTGACACTTGCACAACAATCACAATTATCGCTAGATGTACCAAGCGGAATGGATTATCTTCACTGTCCTTATCAATAGTCTCTCATCAAATTCCAGACCTACTGTAGCAATATCCTTATCTCCTGGCACTCCCACATATTGGCCATCAAGGTATGTAACACAGCAGCTACTAACAAACACTCCAATGGGTTCATCAAGAGGCAAGCGGCGAGCACACAAAATGATCTCGAAGGCCAGAACAAACAGCGAAGCCATACCATCCATCAGCTTCGAAAAGGGATCATCGTATATTCCTCCGAACATGCATGCAGACTTCTCCCAATTACTCCATAGCGTCTAAGCAACATTCATCACACGCATAACCAACCACCCACCAAATACTCAGACATATAAGCGGTCGCAGAAAGCCGCATCCTGCATACGGACCCTTGTTCGCCAAAACCACGAAAAAGTGCAGCGATGGTTCACTTTCAATCATGTGAGGAGATATTATCTCAGGCATCGACTGCAGATTTAGGCTGTGAAATATAGATAGATGGAGATGAAGTGAAGAAGACTGTGGAGCAATCTGGAAATGTAAAATTGCATCGATTGGAGTTTAGAGGCATGATGGATACATACATATATATATATACACCGGGTGTCTCTAATCATGATCCCCTCCTTCTTTGAACACCGACACCGCACCAATATGCTTGTGCCTTAGCCTATGAAGAGCACAGCCCATGGCTCACAGAATCCTTTCATGCGCGAATCGTTGAATATAATGCTATGCATGCCTATGCTGAGTTTCCGGCCGATGTCCATGAATTTATAACTCCTGTCCAAGAAATAAACACCGCAAAGCCACCTAATTTCCCGTTGTTCCTTATAGCTTTGCATCCAATTCCTCAAATTCACTGATGAGCTTCACGGGTTGTGGGCCCTGGCTGACTGTCATCTGCGACTTGAATGCTCTAACATCCTCGATGACAATTGGAATAGTTCCATTACCCTCCGGCTTGGCTGGTGGGCTCACCACTTCAGGAAGGTCTTCAACAAACTTGGAAGTTATTCCAAGTACTTTGGCACCCTTTTCTACTATAGCCGATACATCTATTATAGACGAGCTATTGCCGTTAGTTTCGACAGATGCCTGAGCATTTAGATGAATGGCCAGTTTTGATCTGCTAGGCGAACTCGGGATGATATAACGGTCATAGAGCTCGATCATGTCAGCTTTGGTTAATCTTCTGATATTGGCAGCATCGTGATGCGCTGCGAGAATTAGCAACCTTTGAGTGATCTAGTAATGATGTAAACTTACTGAGTTCGAAATCGTACACCTCAGATTCAATATGTGCCCAGAGACGTGTCGTCTCTTGATCGAGGTTCTTTAGCTTTTCTAGTCTCTTAGTAATCAAACTCCTCTTATGTCCTTCGAAGTCAGCATCTGACATTTCCACCATGGTCTTCTTATAAGCAGTAAGGAAAGAATCAATGCGTTCCTCAAGATACTCAGCAGTCTTCTCACTTTGAATAATAAATCTGTACCCAATAGTATTTGAAGAGGTCCGAGCACCACTGAAAATGATGTAACCAAGCTGCTCTTTAGTTCGTAATTGATCAAAAGCTGGTTCATGAGTCATTTGATCGAGTAAAAGAACTTTAGCACGAAGTGGTCGGTCGGACTTTTCGCCAATCAACAGAAGATATTCGATAGCATGGTTGATGTTCTTGGGATCTTTTGTGGTTTTGTGGTACACGTAGTTTGCGCCACGGGGGAACACCAGTGATCGAGATATGGGCCATTGGGCACGAGGTAATACTCGTGGCTTCAGAACAGATTCAATTAAATCACCCAATTTCAAAGCATTCTCCTTATACAGGTTACCATGGACAAAAGTTTCAATATGCATTTGTCCGAGAAATTGAGGATAGAATTGCTGTATGTCGGTTGCTTCTAAATGGCCCAATTCATCGCGAATCTGGTCATTGATGTAACCCTTCTCGCTAGTCAACCACTTAGTAAAGTCACCAAGTTGGTTGTACGGTTGCTGGAAGTCCCAGTTTGAAATGCTCCTAGCAAATCTTTCCTTGATGATAGCAAATCGACCAGGTTTGACTTCTAGGTCTCTCATGGTTATCAAAACCTTTTCTAGCAACACTGGTAGCTTATCATTATAGCCTGAGACAGCAATTTCGGCACCTGATGAGTGACTACCAACCGAATACGCTAGCCCAGCGAGCTCTGCATCGTATGAGTACTCTTCTAAGGCATCCTGGACAAGTTCGGTATAGAGTCGAGCCTTGAGATAGTTCTCGGCGGTAGCGCCCGGTAACGTATTTCGAAGATAGACAAAGACAGTTGCCTTGGGAACCCAAAACGTATCATCCTTTTTGAACCAGATTCTTGCAGTATCATCGTTTCGGATTAGTTTGGGCTCAATGGCCGGCTCCTTGACTTCCTTTTTCTCAACCTCGAGCTTTTTCGGAATGAACTGATTCTCGTGTGGCAGGTGGAGTTCGGAAATGCGGTTCTTGGTAGAGCTTGCGGCTGCTTTCTCGATTTCGTCTAAGAAATCGGCAGGAATCTTCTCATAAGTGTACTCAGTTCCATACCACTTCTCCTTAGATTCCCAAGAACCCGGAACTTTTTGTGAGACGATCATCATCCGAAAGTTATCAGGACGTAGGCAAGCTAGACCTTCTTCAATTCGGGCTTGGTCAAATTTCCGAAGTCTATATGACTAATTAGTAGGATTCTCAAATTGGGATGATCCGGAGGACTGCTTCCGATCTCCTAAATATCATACCTAGAGTGACCGCTCAAAAGCCATTCCCGTGGCAATGGTGTTTGCATGACGGCGCTGATCTTACTAGTAAATCTACTGGCAGGGGTCTTTTGTCTGAACTTGAACTCGACATCTGATAAACCCTTCTGTTCTTCGAAGATCCACGATTCTGGAGGTGATTCTCTAAGAAGAGAGACATATTGGAAGAAAACCTTAACGATTTCCCGATAATTCACCAGTCCATCTTCAGTTAGACGAATCTGGCAATTGAATATCCCAGGAGTACCTGGGCAAACGGGATATGCGCCTGCACTGAGCCCATTTGCCCAGCCCTTCGATTTTATATAGGACATGATCGAACCTGGACCTTCATGACCAATCAAATGACTAATATACCTGCTTGGTTGTGATTCGAAGAGCAACTCCTCGTCAATGAATGGGAAGGAAAGATCCAGTTGTCTTGAGTCCATGACAGGTTTTGCGAAAGTCTGCCTTAGAAGATCCTTTGGCCCAAGTGGAACCTCTGTCTCCCATCTATTCTGGGGGAGGTTCTTATCCTCCACTCCAGAAAAGAGCTCAACTACCCATGATTCCAATTCGTCCAGAGACTCTCGCCCCAGAACAACCAGCTTCATCCGATTTGCGGAGTAATGCTTAGAGTGAAAATCCATGAACTTTGACCGCACATCAATTCCCTTGGCCTCAGGTTCAATTTGTAAAACCTCGAGATTTCCAGTAGAAAAATGGCAATATGGGTGCTGTGGATTCGAAAGTGATTTGTCCAGTTGGTGTAGTCTCCACTGGTCACTTTGTAAATTCTTTTTATTCTCCGAATCAACAGCTCGTAATTCTCGATCCACGGTAGAAGCCAAGAACAAAGGTGATATAAAGAACTGGGCGAATCGGTCGAGAGCGCCATAGAGGGGAGAGGGCTCGGTCGCAGCGGCATCATCGGCCTTCTTTGCAGCCACCTCAAAATAGTAATTGGTTGAAGTTGCGCCTGTGTATGCATTCGAGCTTCCCGAGTGTGCAGAGAGGTATTGTGAATAGGCGTTTTCAATTGGGTATTTCTCAGTGCCCATAAATAACAAATGTCTGCCAAAGAATGTTAGTCACTAAGGACCGTAGAATTAAGTGTAGAGACAAGTCATACTCGACTGCATGTGCCAAACCTGGCATACTTGAATCATCGCTAAAATTTCCAACATTGACATCCATAGCTGCACTGGCCTTATCCGTGTCTGCATCGTGCACAAGAAGCACTTCTAGCTGGTTGGGCAGACGAATCACTTTGTACTTTCTGTTGTCGAGTGAGGGGGTCTCTAGGGAAGAGGCAATCTCAATGGGTCTTTGTCTATGCTCCGGGAGAGGTGCAGCCAGCGGAGCTGGCTCCCGTGGTTGGGATAGGGTTGACATGGCAAATCTTTGGGGAGATCCGGAGTAGCCAAAGGATTGATATTGTTTTATAGGACGTAGTCGAAGAAAGCTTGAGAGTGGATGTGCTTTCAATGATGTAGCAGATCCAATGGGTCTACGGGGCGAGTGGATATGATGCTCCGGCCGGGTGGGAATGCGGAGGCGTTGGTGAAGGAGGATGTGAATGTGATTCTGCTTGTGCCCGTGAATGGGAGAGGCCAGAGGTACAAAGTCCGAAAACTTAGCTTTGGAGGAACCAGACACGATAATGAATTGCTTTTTCGGTAGCACATGTGTTGCTGGAGCTACAGAGATTCGCACCAGGGAGACGTTTGGATGCAATTGACGGCGGTAGGAGAAGAAGTCCGTACAAGAAGTCAAACGATATGGCAATCGTGTTGGCAAGCAGCGGCTGACTTCCTGTGTCGCGGCGCGGTTCATAAATTAGCCACGTTAACGCCAGACGACCGAGCAGAGCAGAACGAAGCGGAATGGAGTGGAGCAGAAGAGAATAGGACAGAAACAGATCAGGATAGCCCAGAGCAGAGAGAGAGAGGGAGAGAGAGAGATGGATAGGGACGGCGTAGAAGAAGTTGGCGAGGAAGAGGAGTAGCTGGAGAACGAGCGGCAGCAACGAAGCTTTCATCAACAGAACCGGGCCGGTCAACGACAACCCCACCTACCTTGATAGGCCCATCGAGGGAAAATCAATTCAACAACATCCAGCCACGACGCAAGATATCCAAAATCAACAGTTGAACGAGGGCCAGGACCAGGGCAAGGGGAAAGGAGAGGTGGCAGACTTAGGCGCGCAGATTGCACCTCACCTCACTCACCTCACTAAACTCTACAAACCGCCCGCTTGAACCGGATATGATGTGCCAGAGACGCCGACAGGCTCAATTCAAGTTAAAATCACAGGATTGTTGAGTTGCTTGGAAAAGGGCGGTGACCCTACGATGAATTGTGAGAAGTCTTGTACTTGGTGCAGTGTATTGTCTACTGTATGCATGTGGTCCCCCTGGTCGATGCATATTACTGTACAGTATTAATATCCCGGTCTCATGTGCCATTACTCCAGTTCTTCTTGTGTTCACTATGGCGCCTGACCCGCCCAGGATCAGATCGTATCGGATCTGCCTCGTTAGACTTTCTTACATACAGTATAGTACTTCTTACAGTACTACAGTTTTGTCTGATCGCGCAGACTCGGCAGGCGGCAGCTTTGGAACCCTCGCTACCAGGACTGTGGATCGCATCGCATGAATCTATGCCTTATGAGGAGGCCGTTCGGGGATTATTCTATTGGAGAGGCTCAGTTCTTAGAACATCTACCTACGATGGGTTGGCTGGGTGACCTCGGTGACCTAAGAGAGACTTCATATCAAAAATCGTACTGGAAGCCCCGTTGTCTCTAAGCTACTGTACGCGGTAGATGCATCATGCACAAGAGCAGTACCCAACATGCAGTATGTACTCTACTACAGAGTACAGTCATCGCATTCTGTTATTGGACTGACTGAGTAGCGCCATATCTTGCATGAACTGCTCATCCCAGCGCTCTCAGTCCTCTTCTAGTTAGGTTAAGCATTCCGTCTGGAGTTTGATACTCAAGCATCGTTAGACCCACGATTGGAGATTTTATGTAAATGACATTGATATAATATAGCCAAGTCAAGAGTTAGCATACAGCTGCTAACCCGTCAGCCAAACATTGCATTTTCGCACCATAACTGTTAACTACCTAAGTAAGTAGTATCAAGTTCTACCAGTTTTGAATTACTTAGGTTACCCGGCACATAGTTCTTGGCTACCATAATCCCAAGCGGCACCGTTCAGAGCACGACATATCAGATGTACTGAATTGCATACCATCCTAACATTTGCCTTTCCTATCTCCGCAGATAGTGTTTGATTTCACATACACTACAGTTGTGAGA
>Ga0247734_1001667_pt1 | contig 16377 bp, 9 predicted proteins | sample UWRJL103311B2_FD_180933 | JGI IMG/M metagenome (GOLD analysis project Ga0247734, IMG submission 180933) | Plant litter microbial communities from Arlington Agricultural Research Station in Wisconsin, United States - UWRJ-L103-311B-2 | ecosystem: Environmental > Terrestrial > Plant litter >... | reverse complement strand
GTTAGCGCTCAGGACCTACAGACGACCCTCGGATACAAAACTAAAATCCTCCAACGGGAGCGTGTGACGGTGATGCTGGATCCTAAGGGTGCCAGAAACAACGCCGATGAACTCGCAAGGACCCTCTATTCTCTTCTCGTAGCTTATGTGATCGAAAACATTAACCAACGGGTATGTGCTGCGGACGGCTCATTCTCAAACACTATCTCCATCGTTGATTTCCCAGGATTTGCACAACAGCCGTCCACGGACTCCACGCTTGACCAGCTCCTAAACAATGCTGCAGCTGAGTCCATCTACAACTTTACACTGCAGAGCTTTTTTGAAGGCAAGGCCGAGATACTTGAGTCGGAAGAGGTTGCAGTTGCAGCAACCAGCTACTTCGATAATTCGGATGCTGTCAAGGGACTTCTCAAACATGGCAATGGACTTCTAAGTATCCTTGATGACCAGACCCGACGAAACAGGACGGACATGCAATTACTGGAGAGTCTCCGAAAGCGATTTGAGAATAAAAACCCGGCAATAACTGTTGGAAGCGCTACAGCCAAGCTTCCAGGAAGCAATTTTGCAACCCATAATTCCGCCGCATCTTTTGCTGTGAAGCATTTTGCAGGAGAAGTAGATTATCTCATAGCCGGCTTAGTAGAAGAGAACGGCGAAGTGATTTCTGGAGATTTGATGAATTTGGTATCCTCCACCAAGAGTGACTTCGTCAGCCAGCTCTTTGGCCAAGAAGCCCTACAGACGGTAACTCATCCTCAAGAAAAGACAACCATCATGCAAGCTCAGGTGAGCTCCAAACCTCTGCGCAAGCCAAGTGTTATGCGTAAGAAGGGGGAACGGCCATCCAGACTTGGTGTCAAGGCTCAGACTGATGTCTTCGACGATGTGTCGGATACTGGAGAGACCGAAAAGAATAGCCGGAGAGGTCGCGATATCGATCAAGGAGCGGCAGCCCAGTTCTTATCGTCTCTCGACAATGTCACCAAGGCCCTCACAGCACCCAACGTGAACCCGTACTTCGTATTTTGTCTCAAGCCCAACGATCGACGCATTGCCAACCAGTTTGATAGCAAGTGTGTACGCACGCAGATGCAGACTTTTGGGATAGCGGAAATCAGCCAAAGGTTACGCAATGCCGACTTCAGCTTGTTCCTGCCATTTGGCGAGTTCCTTGGTTTGGCAGATGCCGAGACTATCTTGGTGGGCAGTGAGAGGGAGAAGGCTGAGATGGTGGTAGATGAAAAGAGATGGCCAGCAAATGAAGCTCGCATCGGAAGCACCGGAGTGTTCTTGAGTGAGCGATGCTGGTCTGAAGTGGCAAAGCTAAGTGAGCGTGGCTTTACCCAGGGTAGATACCCTCTTCCATCGGATGATGGGGAGGGCCTCACTCCTGGTGGCATTCAGGGTAACTACGGAGCTTCAAAGGAACGCCTTCTCGGCGGTTCTCCTGGAGGCCTTAGTCCAGGAGGCTTCTATGGCGATAAAAAGTCGGGGTATTTTGGCCATAACGATGATTCAAAATCCGATGCTGGTGCGTCTGCCCTTGGTGGTGACATGTTCCGCAACCTCGATACACGGGAGCAAATGGCAGAGAAAGGAAATGAAAAAACCATGGTTGAGGTTGAAGAGGTGAAAACCACCGGGAGTCGAAAGAGATGGATGTTGCTTGTCTGGAGTATGACTTGGTTGATACCAGACATTCTTATCAAATGGATTGGGCGTATGCCTCGCAAGGATGTTCGAATCGCTTGGAGGGAGAAGCTTGCCATTAACCTCATGATCTGGCAGTCTTGTCTATTCGCTGCGTTCTTCATTGTTGTCTTCCCAATGCTCATTTGCCCGAGGCAGAATGTGTATAGCGCCGCGGAACTGACTTCATTCAATGGTAAAGGCTCGGCAGCTTATGTTGCTATTCGTGGTCAAGTTTTCGACTTATCGGCATATGCACCCTCTCATTATCCCAAGATCATTCCACAAAAGTCGATCATGAAATATGCAGGTCTTGATGCAACGGCCTTGTTTCCCGTCCAGCTCTCAGCGCTTTGCCAAGGTGCAGACCCAAATAACGGTATCTACCCTGGGGTCCAGCTTGATTTCACAACAACCAATATTACTGGTTCTGCGAAAGTGATCAGCACAACAGATGTCAACAGGAAATACCATGACTTTAGGGCTTTTACCAACGACACTCGGAAAGATTGGTTTTATGAGCAAATGGTCATGCTCAGAGCTAATTACAAGAAGGGAAACGTCGGTTATACCCCACAGTATGTATCGACACTAGCCAAAAAGCAACAATCAATAGCAATTCTCAACGGTCGAGTATATGACATGACCAAATATCTCCAGGGCGGACGCCGTGTCGAGAAACTTCCAGGCGAGGATCTTCCCACTGATGTCAATACCAGCTTCATGGACGACAATGTTGTAGACCTTTTCCAGCACAAGGCAGGAGGAGACCTGACCAAGTTCTGGAACGCACTAGCAATCGATGAAGGTTTGCGCAGCCGAATGCAACTTTGCCTAGACAATGTGTTCTATGTCGGGGATGTTGACACGAGATCGTCCTTCAGGTGCAAGTTAGCAGAGTATCTGATCTTGGCAATTTCCATCATTCTCTGCAGTGTCATTGGCTTTAAATTCTTCGCAGCTTTGCAATTTGGCGGCAAAAATGTTCCTGAAAACCTTGACAAGTTTGTAATCTGTCAAGTGCCCGCATATACCGAAGACGAGGATTCCCTCCGCCGTGCTATCGACTCAGCTGCCCGGATGAAGTACGATGACAAACGCAAGCTCCTAGTCATTATCTGTGATGGTATGATTATTGGTCAAGGAAACGACAGGCCTACTCCGCGCATTGTTCTTGACATTCTGGGCGTTGCCGATACTGTTGATCCAGAGCCGCTAAGCTTTGAATCGCTCGGTGAGGGCATGAAACAGCACAACATGGGTAAGGTCTACTCTGGTCTTTATGAAGTCCAAGGCCATATTGTTCCTTTCCTAGTCGTTGTCAAGATTGGCAAGCCTTCCGAAGTTTCACGTCCCGGAAACAGAGGAAAGCGTGATTCTCAGATGGTCATCATGAGATTTTTGAATCGAGTCCACTACAACACAGCTATGAGTCCTCTAGAACTCGAAATGTATCACCAAATTCGAAACATTATTGGAGTCAATCCAACATTCTACGAGTTCATGTTGCAAATCGATGCCGATACGGTCGTTGCTCCCGACTCAGCTTCTCGCATGGTATCTGCATTTATGGATGACACCAGGCTGATTGGAGTGTGTGGAGAGACGGCTCTTACCAACGCAAAATCTTCATTCGTTACTATGATTCAAGTCTACGAGTACTATATTTCGCACAATCTCTCCAAGGCCTTCGAAAGTCTATTTGGTAGTGTTACTTGTCTACCCGGTTGTTTCACCATGTATCGCATCCGTGCTGCCGACTCTGGAAAACCGTTGTTCGTCAGCCGCGAGGTTGTCGACAATTATGCCACCATTCGTGTTGATACTCTCCACATGAAGAATTTGCTTCATTTGGGTGAAGATCGTTACCTGACAACGCTCCTCCTCAAGCATCACCAGAAGTATAAGACAAAATATATCTTCAGCGCACATGCTTGGACAATTGCCCCAGATTCTTGGAAGATCTTTCTGTCACAACGTCGTCGCTGGATTAACTCTACCGTTCACAACCTTCTCGAGCTTATCCCTATGACGGAGCTTTGTGGTTTCTGCTGTTTCAGTATGCGCTTCATTGTTTTCGTCGACTTGCTCTCCACCCTCGTTCAACCCGTTACCGTCGCGTACATCGTCTATCTGATCGTTACAGTCATCAGAACTCCTAACCTCATACCAGTAACGGCTTTCATTATGTTAGGTGCCATTTATGGTTTGCAGGCCATCATCTTCATCCTTCGCAGAAAGTGGGAGATGATCGGGTGGATGGTTCTGTATATTCTTGCTATCCCAGTGTTCTCCTTTGCTTTGCCGCTTTACAGCTTCTGGCACATGGACGATTTCTCGTGGGGAAATACTCGTGTCGTGACCGGAGAAAAGGGCAAGAAGATTGTCATCACCGACGAAGGAAAGTTTGATCCGGATTCTATCCCTAAAAAGAAATGGGAAGAATATCAAGCCGAGTTGTGGGAAGCCCAAACTATGCGAGATGACCGGTCAGAGATGTCAGGCTACTCCTATGGCACCAAATATCAACAAGCTGCGTCAGAGTACAACTATCCACCATCCCGTCCCATGTCCCAGATGGGAGGTGTGCAAGGCAATAATCCCTACGACGCAAAGAATGCGCAAATGTACAACTCCGCCTCGCGGATGTCACTGGCACAATCAGATGGTGGCTTAGGCAACCGACAGAGTCAATTTGGAGGCAGCCAGTTCTTTGGCAACCAAGAACTTGAGATGGCCAACCTTGCTGGGATGCCGAGCGATGATGCTATTTTAGCCGAGATCAGAGAGATTCTCAAAACAGCTGACTTAATGAATGTTACGAAGAAGAGCATCAAGCTGGAGCTAGAGCAGCGATTTGGCGTGGCCCTTGATAGCCGCAGGGCATACATCAATTCTGGTATGTTTATTTCTTCCTATTTAAATGAATCAGCAAGCTAACAATGATTCTAGCAACTGAAGCTTTGTTATCTGGTCAGCTATAAATGGAAACGTACCTTTTTGCATATAAATAGGAGTATTGAATCATGTAAGGGTTTGGGTGTAGAGATAGTTTGTATTTGGATGGGTCAACGTGCTATTGGTTTGGCGTAATCTGGATTAGGATATTTGATGAAAAGATGAGCGTGTTAAGATTGGTTGAAGTGAAAAATAGCATTAATATCACTCTATTCAGAACACTCGGGTCCTTGCCTTTCACTAACGGGTATTCACTGATGCTGTGTTGACTTTACATGACTTGTAATATGTTTTGCGCCTTTCAGTCAGCTGACTTCAACTAAGTTTGGCAATTGGCGCTCTGAGGTCTTGTACGACACCAGAGATTACTCGCTTGCTCCTTATCAACCTGAAATAGTTAGCAGCTGGTTGCTTTCTTTTGTCAAGTAAATGCTTGCTGACACAGGTCCGCATTCCGCACACGTGCAAGCTCACAAACCACACCTCACCTCGCTCACCTCAACAACAGCCCCATAGCTGATATCAAGCCGTCGAAAACACCCCTTACTCCCCGTCTACTCGTCGTACATTCCAGGGCGCGCGCCCATTCATTTTGCCTAACCCCCAAACACCCCATGTCCGCATTCCTCCCGGGAATCAACCTGCCATGGTTCATCACGCTGCACGCGTTCGGTCTGCTTGCCGTCGGCCTTAACCTTGTGCTCCGATCGCCTCAACAACCACAACAACCACAACGACAACAACGACGGCAAGAACAACATGAACGTCGCCAACCCCCAAGCCCCCTCCTCGGCATCGCAACTGTGGCTCTCAGCCTCGCCTACCTCGGCACCGCGTATATGCCGATGGAGCAAAACGCGTTCCTGTATGCCTCGGTGCCAATAAGAATGTTGTTGGCGCTTTTGGCGGCCGGGAGGTTGGCAATGGGAGCGCGGGGGGAGGATTGGGTGGCTTTGGTTTTGGTTGCTGGGTATGATGGTGTTGGCGGTAAGTTCTTGTTTTATTTTATTTTTTTGGGTCTTCTTCTACTTTTTTTGCTCCGCTTTGTACATGATTGAATTTTTGCGGGAGTTGTTGGCGGCGTAGAGAGGGTTTAAAGACCATGGTTAGCCGTTTTTTTGCTAATTATCTTTTTAGGTTTCCTGACGGGGTGGTATCTGGATAGCTGGAGCGGAAGGGCGCCGGGGCTTTGAGGTGAGGGGGGAAAGGAAGAGAAGAGGATGGTAGCGAGCAGAAGCATGAGTTTGGGTGTGCAGGGCTTCTAAGAAGCTCGATGTGTCTCAGTCAGGCTCCTTCAGAATCAATCGCTATGTTTGCACTGGCTTGGTTGGGTGTTCTGTTCGGAACGAACATCACCGCTGGACTCTGAGAAAGCATATGTTTTCTGATATCACTCTTCTCTATAACCTCAAATCGAGGTCTTGGACTTAGCAACTTTGAATACTCAACTCTCTTGCTGAATTGGTCGTCTGCCGCTCACCGATGAGGTTGTCTCCTTCCAAGTCATTATTACTCTATATTAAGCTAATATCCGATATTTGATTACAATCGTGTTGTTAGCCGTCGAGTGTTGTTTGGTCTATGCTGGAGCCCACGAGAAGCGATCTAGCCTAAACCACAACCACAGTATCATTCTAGAGAAACCCAATTGTTGTAGCTCTGGATGTTGGATCGCCACAATGTACCATGGCAGTAGTGCTTATTGGAACCTTGCCAAATATTGACATGACTTGGTAGCTCATGAAGGCAGCCTTGCATCCAATTGATCTTATTCGACCAGGCCTCCAAGAATAGCACTTCTTCCACCGTTACCTTGCTTCTTTTATTCCTACTTAAAAACACGCTCAACCAACTTAGCAGTGACCATAAGTACCATAAGGATTTCCCTCCCAAGCCCACACACAGATAGCGTGGAAATCGTTATCAGGCTTCCAAATCTAGTTCCAGAGCATAATTAAACGGAGCAATCTCGAAGTCTTTGAATAATCACTTTAATTAAAGGATTCAGTTTACTCCATTCAGATGAAGCCAAATTGCTACATCGGATTCCTTCTATCTGTTATGCAGTTTGAAGAAAGAGTGGGCAGGAAAAGTGAGATTTCCGGCGTAGAGATGACTTTTGCGGGTGAAGCATGACCACTTCTCGCTAAAGCTCAGGGGCAAACTTGACAGGGATTGAAAGGCGCTTGACATCTGATCGGCACGACGCCTTCCATGGTGTATTTATCAACCAACCATCTTGACACTTATTGACATCATGCTTCATATCACTTCAGAATGCCCGTAGCTAATTAGTACCTAATCTCAATTCAATACATCATGTTTCTGCAGCTTGTTGACTTGAACGCCTTTCAATCCCAGCTCCTGTATGTACTTTTTGACTTAACATGTTCATTATCTTAGGCACAGGACTATTTAAAGGCTCTGGTCTCTCACATAGCTGTGTCTCTCAGAGATCCAACTCATCTCATCTGACAAGAATTTGACAACATAATTATTTTCTTCATTTCATTTCATTCAAGCTATGTCGTCTACACAGCTAAATCCGTCCTGCTTCCTGTACGCCCCAGGTGTAGCTAAGTTTGAGAATAACGTGTATCCCACAATAGATGACCAACATGATGTTGTCCTCCGAATAGCCTACGTCGGAGTTTGTGGTAGCGATGTGAGTATCTGCACACATCCATTATTCAAGTCTGACGATGCACCCAGGTTCACATGTGGACTCATGGAGGGTTCTCTCAGAAGATCAAACAGCCCATCGTTATTGGTCACGAAGCCTCAGGCACAGTTCACGAGGTCGGCACATCCGTCACCTCCCTCAAAGTAGGAGATCGAGTGGCAATCGAACCCGGCTTCCCTTGCCGTCGCTGCAAAACATGCAAAGCCGGTCGCTACAATTTCTGCGCCATGATGACTTTCGCTGCCGCACCTCCTTCTTCACATGGAACTCTTACCAAGTTCTTCAAGATACCAGAGGATTTCTGCTATAAGCTTCCAGAGGTGATGGGGCTCGACGAAGGTGTGTTGGTTGAGCCGCTCGCTGTCTCCGTGCATATTACAAGACTTGCAAATATCAAAGTCGGGCAGAGCGTTGTTGTGTTTGGTGCTGGTACGATTGGTCTATTGTGCGCTGCTGTTTCAAAGGTTATGGGTGCTGCAAAGGTCATATCTGTTGATGTGAATGAATCTCGACTTGAATTTGCTGAGAAATTTGCTTCTACGGGGACCTATTTACCCAGTACTGGGCAATCAGCCGAGGAAACTGCTGAAGCCATCAAGGATAAATACACATTAGAGGAAGGTGCAGATGTGGTTTTGGAAGCGACGGGTGCTGAACCTTGTATCCAAGCAGGGATTCACGTTCTGAGGCTCGGTGGTAGTTTTGTTCAAGCCGGGCTGGGGAAATCAATAATTCAATTCCCGATTGTAGCCCTTTCTGAAAAGGAACTACATATGAAAGGAAGCTTCCGGTATAACGCTGGGGACTACGACCTAGCAATGCATCTTGTGGAATCTGGAAAGATTTCTGTGAAGGAGCTAATCACCGCTGTTGAACCATTCGAAAGGGCAACCCATGCTTGGGAGCGCACGAAGGGAGGATATGGTATTAAGACTTTGATTCAAGGACCCCAGGATTGAAAGATTCCCGAGGACTAACAGTTGCCTTAATCCTTATTTCTGTCATTACGGATGAAGTCGAGATCTTAAATAAACGAAGGTTGTTTTTGGTAGATAAGCGCTGTCTGTCTTTCTTTCTTGTCCTTATCAGGTATATGTTTAAAGACTGCTCGTTCTGTTCATCCCTTACAAAAAGAGTATCTACCACAGTGACGGTGAAATAAATTCAACACACATTGTATCTGTTATCTAATTTAGCTAGAATAGGAGAGACTATAGGGATGCCACAAATTACTGGCCACGAGGCAGATCATAGAGTTTAGGGAGGTAAGAATTGCAGTTTCTATCCTATCAAACCTATAAACTTGATTGATAGCATTTTCTAGTCGAATAGCTTACCTTATAACGATGGCTGAATCCGTCGAATCCTCGGTTGTTCCTGAATAAAACTGCAAGCGAACCTGTTGCCAAGAAGCTTTCCCTTAAACACGCAGCTTGTGTTACCAAGCCACCATATCCCCATATATACCCCTCAATCAACAAACGTCGAGCTCCTTCCTCCATTCACATTCCACTGATAAGAAACAAGAAACCTCCAAACGTAATAGGAACAATAAGAACATACTCACTGGAATACAAAACATACGTCGCCATGTCTTCTAAGGGGAACTCAAGCTCCAGCAGTGGCTCTGGCAACAGCTATACTCCATACACCGTCAACAACAGTGGTCGAAACAGCCAGGTGAGAGATCTTTTTCTTCTTTTTCTTTCGCTGCCTTTGCAACTGAACGAGTTCAAGGGAAATAACTATGATAATCGAAACCAGCCTTCCGGAAATGCCTATCACTATAGCAACTCCGGTAAGCACTTACCATGATGAACTACGGTAACAAAGATCTAACAAAATCAAAAGACGGATCATACTATTACTCTAATGGCAACAATTCTACCTACTATAACAATGGCAAGGGAAGTGCTACCTACACTGCGCCTAATGGAAACACGTACAAGAAGTGAGCCTGGAGTCTTCGCATGATAGTCTGGGAGGGAAGGAAGGGACTATTAGCTTATTCTTTATGACGCTGTGTTACAGGTTTTGGTGACTATTGAGCTGCGCAGGACTTTTGCGAAGGAATTGCAGATTTCAAATTGAACGTGCTTTCTGATCTGACAAGCTTTAATGTGTGGATTTGTGCGTGAAATTCTGCAAATGACTTTGAGGATCTTCTGATTTTCCTCGTGTTATATATCATTTTTTGGTTTTAAGCAAGCTGGGGAGGCAATATATCTTTTTAAGCCACTTACAAGAAAGACGCTCTTTTTCCACAGCTATCTTGGTTAGCAAATATACCTAGTCATATGAGACGATAAAGCAAGGAGCAAAGTAAATGGGCTAGTCTCGCTTTTGAGTTTGAGACAGACTTTTATTGGACCATGCTTGACCAAAGAATTCCAAATGTATTAACAACATGGTGACAGAAGCGTTAGGAATTGGTTTCTCCTATAGGCATCGTCTATATACAACATTGTTAAGTTATACCGATCCCTCTTCCCATATTTTTGCATCATCAATAATTGACTTCCAGAAGGGGTCATCCTTCTCCCACTCTGAATCCTCCTTGATATTCAAGCGTCTAGCACGAGTCCGATACATTGAATCAATTTGGCGGATATCCGAAGTATTTCGCAAGAAGTGGAACTCCTCGCTATTTAGAAAGTCGTCGTAGCTGTCAAACTGAGGGAAATATTTAGCCTGGTTTTTGGAGAGCTGCGTGCGGACAGCCAAGGAGCATGTCTTAGGCACGTTTTCGGTATCATAGAATTTGGTCGGCCCATCCCTGCTCAACCCAGCAATCTTAACTCGACGAACACCAAGATAGACAAGCTCAGAACGCCCAGCAACGTCTCTAATGTCTTTCAAACCAGCCGCCGAAAACACAGTGCGACCCAGATCCAACCATCGTAAATTGGGAGACACAATAAGAGATTTCAATGCATCAATGCAAGTATCATCTAAGTAGTTGTATCTTTGGCCATGTGCTTTTGTAGTCGGTGAGGCTGATAGGTCTAAGGTCTGCAACGGGTGGTCTCTTTCACTAAGTACAGTAGCAAGTTCAGAGACTCCTTTGCTTGTCAATCCTGCGGAAGCAAATGTGATTCGCTTGATCGATCTGTTTTCTGCCAGGCCTGGCACGAGGGCAGAAATACCTGCATCACCTATTGGATTTGTAGACAAGAAGAGACTCTCCAAAGCACAAGTTGGATCCGCAAGATATTTTCCGAGACTAGTGCACGCCTTTTCACCGATACCATTAGCATTCAGATACAGATGTCGCAAAGTGGCCGGTTTTCCGCAGATATAATCGATGAATCGGCTGGTTCCCTCGTCACCCATCTCACACGTCTCGAGATCTAATGTCCGGAGGTTGCTAGTATGTAGAACAAGCTTAGCGAGCAATAGGCTCGAATTTTGGCCAAATGGATTTCGTTTGAACCCTGCAAATACGAATTAGTGGGTGTTGTTTAACATCGCTCAGCAAATAAACATCACTTACAAATATTGTTAACTGTAGACGATTTGATAAGTTCAGGAACCAGAAGTGAGAGTCCATGGCGGGTGATATGACAGCCAGCAAGATACCAAGTCTCCATCCGATTAGGATATTTTCGAAGAAATTCCGCGATACTATTAGCTCCAGTAGTAGAAATAGCATTATTTCCCAACAGGAAATGACGGATGTGATGATTGGATTCCAACGATTCCATCAATTTCCCAATATGTACTGGTCCAACGACTTGTTTGCATAAGTCAAGCCTGCCATCTTCATAGATTATACCTCGCTTGAACTCTAACATAGGGGATCTCTGAGGTAACTCAACTCCGTATTTACCATTATTATTCGAAAAGTCGACGCCGTGAGGATTGCTTCCATCCTTAAATGCTTTATCCTGAGCCATAAAGGTGAATATTGATTCAAAGTCTTGCACCTCTCCGATTCTGACGGGCATAGGAGCTGCAACAGGTCCTTTCAAGTCCACTGGGTCTAGTTTTTGACCAAGCCAAGGGCCCTGGACTCTTAGCAATTTCCCTCCAACGTTATTGGTAGGTTGTAGCTGGGCATGTATCAAATCCTTTTGTAACTGACGGACGATTGCTTTTGCTGATGTAACTAGTCGCTCATACTGGACAATCGCGGCAATCTCAGATAATTCAGGATATATTGAAATTGCGAGCCGGAGTGCCAAAGGTCGCTGAGATTTGTTACGACGTCGTGGAAGTGCTAAAGTTGCTTTGTCGTTATCAGTATAATTGCCATCTTGGAGACATCGGAGCGTATAAAGGTGCTGGGTATATGTGTATGAATCATATGCGTGTATAGAAGCGGGAATCGATGCATTGTCAAGGGACGCACTCGAGCTACCCAAGCTGTGTGCTGAATTAGCAGGAGAGGAAGATCGTGCTGGCTCCATCAATAATAAATTGGAGAATATGGCCGGAAAGTTGATTTTTTCCGGCTTGATTTTCAGTCAACAGAGCTAAATTGTGAAGTATGTGCACTAATTATTGTACTGCTATACACTTTGTCTTTAGTAAAGATATATTCGCAGCTTGCAGTATTATTGAGTGGGTTGGTGCAGAGAAGAAAAAAGCTAGGCAGGTCTACAAAGAAGGTCACATTGCTATATAAACCCACCTAGTACTTCGGTGAAGTGAAAAATGTGTGTCATTTGTTGTATAAAGCTAGTCACTGGAAAGGCGCATAGGGCAGTGGAGTACAAATTAAAGGAACGACACACCCATGTACTTGGCAAGGCGTTTTCCAGTGTATTCCAGCAAAATACATGGACTAGACATGCGATAGAAAGAAATCGAAAGCATTCGAACTTGCACGTTTTTATGAAAAGTGAAGCACAATGGGACTACACTCCCAAGTATTGTTTTAGATATAATAGTCACATCACGTGAACAAGTTACCTACATGGTCATGTGACCAACGGTTCGAACTTCAGACATGTCAATTAGACCCCGGCAGGCATTATACTATTATGATACGACAAATTATCTGATTTGCAGAAGTTCAAGATACTACAACTGTGCCAGCTTAGCGTTGAGAGGAGGAGATTGTGATTCTTACTTGCATCTCTTAAAGGTCCTCTTGCATATCTATTCCTTGAGATTTGTCAACACTTCAAATAATATGCACCTATCGACAATGGCATAATCCAGAGCTTGCAATACCTCAGGATGTCTATCAAAAATGTGCCTTCAGTGGGTCTTGGAACCTTTCGACTCAAGGGTGAAGCTGTGAAGCAAGCCGTAATAGATGCAATCAACGTTGGCTACCGTCATATCGACACTGCGGCGATATACCGAAACGAGGTCGAGATTGGGAGCGCCCTGCAAGAAATATATAACAAGCCTTGTAGCAATGTCAGACGTTCCGATCTTTGGATCACATCTAAACTGTCACCTTACGACATGAAGAATCCACAGGCTGCATTACTTAAATCACTCACTGATTTACGAACTACCTATCTGGATCTTTATCTCATACACTGGCCAGCAGCGGCACGGAAATCAGCATCAAGTCCAAAGAACAAAATGTTGAGAATTGAGGCATGGAAGGTACTGAACGAGGCAAAACGAGATGGGTTAGTGTCTAGAATTGGAGTGTCGAATTTTACACCGCAGCATTTGAATGAGTTGATGCATGAGACAGAGTTTGGAATTCAAGGGGCATTCGTACAGATGGAGATTCATCCTTGGTATTGGAGGGATGCTTTGAAAATCCAAACAGTCTTTGCTCAACAAGACATTGTTCTAGTCGGTTATGCGCTACTTGGTGAGGGAAGGTTACTGCAAGCGGGCTGCTCTGAAAATTTAACTCGAATTGCTGGAAGACTCGGGGTTTCCCGGATTCAGATAGTTTTGGCATGGGCTTTGAAAAAAGGCTGGGGGGTTCTGGTGAGGTCAAATGACGAAGATCATTTGCGACAGAATTTCGATGCTCCTAAACTGGTAGAAGCCCTAACAGACCAAGATTATGCAGCCATTGACGCCATTACCTCTTTGGATTCAGAACAGAAGCTATGTTGGGACCCAAGATTGGTCACTTAAGCTATGAGAGCTATGAAAATAACAGAAATAAGCTCGGCTGTATATTACTGTACTATCACCCCACAGCTCTATGCTAGGGCATGCATTATGAGAGCCAAAAGTTCCCAACAGAATCAAATGAAAGAATTTATAGAACTAGTAGCCTTGTCTAAGCCCCAATACCATTCAAATTACACCGGCCATCCTGTAGGAGTGCTAAACGTGCCGTGCAAACAACCTTTCAAATATTATTCGTGTTTAAAACTGTAGAATATCGGTTTGCTCCTCAGAATTGCACGCTGAAATAAGAAAGGCCCCCGGCCATGAATTACTTTGCGGCACCACAACTTTCAATCCACTTTTCCTAGTGTTAAGACGGTGCACGATAATGCATGTCAAAATAGCTTAATACTTTAAACCCTCTCTTTTACATTTTTAGACACCCTGGGAAGCACTGGAACACATGAAAACAACCATCAATCCGATCTACTTGGTTAATTGAATACAAAATTGAGTATTCTAGATAGTATAGGACATTCCACAGACCAGAACTACTTTGCGGTTTGGTCTCCTATCTACCATTCTCTTCACATAGTCATATAATAGGACATGCACCCAAAACAAGACCAGAAGACCAAAAGGAAGAAACCCAAAACACCCAGGATATTTAGATCAACCCACGTGCAGGCAACATTCAGGAAGCTATACACTCCCAACCTGCTTGAAACAGCGATACGTCACAGGATTTCTCATAACTGTATGGGGGCTTTTGAGTGCCTTGTTCTTAAATTTAATATCTACATATAATCGTAATTATCCTTCCCAAATTAAGCCGTCACAATTGTCTCCTGTGCATCGAAAAACACATCATTGGAAGAACCTTGGGAACAATCCGGGCTGGATGAGAGAATTGCGGAAATACTACCTAAATCTTTGATTTGGCCTGGAGTTCTTGGTGAGGAATCCGCCGATGTAGGATGTGGTGTTACAATAATTGTTTCCTCGGCGTTACAGCTCTGACGTTTTGCCCGGGTACTGTAGGCATGTTTTGGAGGAGATCTCTTTGGTGTATGCATTGGTATAGTGAGACCGGATGGAGGATGGGTGATGAGATTTGGGAGTGGAACACGTGCTCCAAAGTACGTCTTTCGATACTCGGTAGGATATATATTAACGTATGTCTTCATGAGAGGCGACATATTGGCGCTCAGTTCCTCCAAAGCAATCCGACCCGAGGCCGGAGGTTTTTCACTCAGGCTAGGCGCCACTTTTCGAATCTTTTCCCAAGTAGCGGCAATGTAACTTGTATCGTCTTTCTCGATCGATCGAATAGGAGGGCATGATTTTCGTGGTTTCCGGGGCTGACTTGTGTTTGCTAGATGGGTGGAGGTTTGAGGCACTGGGAGTGACTTCCTCTTCTTCGAGGTGGGTATTGCAGGCTTCAACAGTTCTTGCTTGAGCTTAGAAACAGAAATAGCTGCAACGCTATCGGCAGCATCCTGATTCGCCGTTCCGGTCGATTTTCGAGCGTTATTGGGCCAGTACACCGGGCGAATAGACATATTCCCATCTGAATCAGTGAGTGCGCCTAGTAAATCAAGGATTTTGAACGTGACATAGACGCCGTTCATCTTATCATCTCGGACACACTGTGGTCTGGGGCCTTTCTTTCTTTCGGGCTTTATATCAAGAGCCGATTCCTTCTTGGATCTTGCTTCCATAGCAGATTCTCGCCTGAGTCTGTTCTCCTCATGTAACTTGCCCTGTGGAAGCCAAATTTCACCTCGCCGAGCCTTTAAATCCTTCACCCACGCATCACAATCCCAGCCGACCCAGTAGTCAATAACATCACCCCATGTGCTCTCCGGCGGCTTCGTCTTATTGACGAATACGACTTTTCCGCCCCGGCTGTGTACTGCTTTGGCAAACTCCCTAACCATAACCTTCAAACCGTGGACGCGTAGGCTAGTACCAAGAATAAGAAGAACATCCGGGTTCAGACCAAGATCATGTGTGATTATTGGACCGACGAGGCCAGCACTTGGATGTTCCTCTCCATAAAGAACAATATCCGGACGCAATCTACCAACGGCTATTCCTCGTCGACCCTTTCCAGCACGCTGATTCGAGTACTCCTGGCAGGAAGGGCAGTCTGGGGCATAGCCGGATAAGGTTGTAGCTTCTCTACTTGCATCCCACGAACAGCCCTTTCCGCAGACTTGGCATCTGAGGGCCACCAGGGAACCATGGAGTTGAACGCATTCGACCCCTCCGTCGTGAGCGGAATCACGCTTGATGTCTGTTGGTCGATGCTCTCGTTGGACTCTGCTCGAGAATCTTGCCCGGTTCCCAGGGCCCCTTTCCAGGTCCGTGCAAAGATCCATCCTTTCTTCAAGGCAGTCAATGTTTTGCGTATAATTCCGGACAAGTTTACCGGCATCTCGTAGGGTGCGAATAAACTGGTGAGTTGGACTTAAGGTGGTGACTTCTTGCTGAATCGTTTGACGAAATTTGGTAATGAACATATAAAATATCGAGGTTGTGAATGGATCCTTCCACACCATGGAATCAAAAAGATCTTTACCTTTTAGGTTAGGAAGCTCGGCGCGTGATGTTTGCGATGCTTGTGGTGTTTCTACTGGTGATTGCGATCGTGTCGATGTTACGCTCGAGGCCAACTAGAATCAGTTCGTCAGTAATCTAGATGCTCAACAGAACCTTCTAGTGATAGGAAAAAGCAGTGTGCAGATTGACCTCGAACCCAATTCTGTCAAGATCGCAAGCCGGAGTTGCGCTGCTCATCTCGAGGAAACATCACAAAACTGTTCATAAGGCCCAGGACGAGTGTAGTGAAAAATAAGATGGCTTTACATACCGTAGATTGCGTTGCTATATCTGCCGTATCTGTTGGCGTCCCTGGTGGTGAGGATAGAGGGCTCGAGCAGAGTGTGTTGTTGGTCTGTTGTTGCTGGGGACTAGTGGATCTAAGCCTTGGACTGCTCGTC
>Ga0247734_1001666_pt1 | contig 16383 bp, 12 predicted proteins | sample UWRJL103311B2_FD_180933 | JGI IMG/M metagenome (GOLD analysis project Ga0247734, IMG submission 180933) | Plant litter microbial communities from Arlington Agricultural Research Station in Wisconsin, United States - UWRJ-L103-311B-2 | ecosystem: Environmental > Terrestrial > Plant litter >... | reverse complement strand
CACCCAAAACAATACCAAAGACAAAGACGTTATTAGAAGTGCAAGTGGTTGTTCTATAGTTGACCTCGACCGGGAGTTGGTGATTCCAAACTCAACAGCACTCTGTACCGCATCTCTGGCAGTCCTGTCTGAAGGTGCGATGGCCGTTGGATTAGAGTAATGTCGAATTAATTTATATTTCTACCACCTTGAACTATCAATTTCACAGAAATACAAGTTTTTAGACGAGATACAGAATTACCGTCTCCTTACTGTGGGTATGACAGTTTAATCATAGCTTCAATACCAAACTTTTGAGAGGCCTGAAATTATTTCAGATGAAATGACATGAGTGCTAGATCTCATACGCTTAATAAGTTTCTGTATACATACTCCACCTATCACCCATATCACCCGTCTACATCTTCTGTTGCCAATGCAGTAGGTGGGAATCTTTATGTCAAGAATTTGTTTCATAGACTGACTGAGGTGTGTATGGAAAGCATGGAAATAGAATGACGACGCCGGGGGGGGGGATTTCTTAGACCCTGGCACCAGAAACTCCACTAGGAGCCGAACGGGTTTAGCCCACCCTTAACAATATGTAACACGGGTAGAAACCTTAAAGCACATGGGCATATACCGGCATTTTACAGGTAGACCAGAATCGGCAACACATCATTTAGATATAGCATTAATAGGGCTTTTAGCGTAAAATGTCTGTTCCCAGGATACTGAACTCGTATTTAATATTCAATGATGTCGATCCCAATTTACCGCTCACTTAGTCTGAAAATACCACCTTGATATCAGTCTAAACCATTGCCATAGGACTGCCGGGAAGCTCCGTCAACCCTGAATCGCGTTAGCCTGTTTTCCATGGTGTAGTTCGCATACATGATTGACCTACATCCATCGACATCCTCTACAACAGTTTTCGGTATGGTGCATTTATTCGCCGTTGTAATGTCTTGCGACCGTAGACCACCGCAAGTAGCGCTAAAACATCCCTTGTCGTCCATAGCTTTTTGTAGTGCATCCCCCTTCCAACCGAATACATAATCGCCGTGTTGCCCATAGCCGGTGTTGTCGCCAGTGCTGAGATAAAATGGCTGGGAGCCATCCGTAGGCCAGTCATCCTTGTTGTTAAACTGAGTAGTGTCCCAAACAACCTATTCGAATGTTTAGTCATGGCGAACTATTTGAGAGAAAACTGAGGGTGATATCTCTTTACCTCGAGCATGAGTTGAGGAATCGTGACAGGATGCGTTGAAGGACAAGTCCCTGACATTAAGAATGATGCTGGTCCACTCGTGGGGTAGGCAACGTGGTCTTGGTGGTTAGGTGTATCCAGGTTCTTGCCATCCCAACAACTAAATATTGTTAGTATTTCAACACAGAGACAAGGGGAACGACTTACGTTGGATAAACAATGTTGGACCGGATACCACCCAAGCAAGGCTGCGGAGGAAATCCCTCAAAATCGACTTTGCTATCGGAGCAAGGCGCAAGATTATCGCCTCCAAAATCAGGGCCAGTATAGCAACGGAAGCAACTCTGCAACTTGTATTTTGGTGTACGTCTCATTGGATCGCCCACTAGCATACGAAACCCCTAGAATTTATAGTGAGGAAGATGCCAAAGGTCATGACCGGATTGCTTGAACATACAGGTTGGAAAGCAGTAGCAAGACCTTTCCCCTGAGAAATGTAATATACTGTGACCCCGCCAGCTGTCTGTGTCGTAAACCTATCTTTGAACAGATATCTAGATTCAAGAGCTTAGTTTACATTAAGTGGATCAGACAACCTACTCAAAGCTGGTCGTAATAGCGAGAATTACTATGATACATACCTATTTGGCACCTGAGGAACACGTTTGTATGTACCATTTCGAGCCTTGAAATACAAATTAGCAGTCCAGTAGTTCGATAGATCATCAGCAGGACCACACGTGGTGCAAGATGCAATACTTGAGATGTCGGAACTAGGCATTGATGCCTTGAAAGCATTGCCTCCCACAACTTGGTGAGTATGGGGAGTCCCAACAAGTCCAGGATTGACAAGAGGGTCCAGACGCTCAATTGTGATTTGCGAACAGCCAAATCTTAAGTGATTTAGCCCAGGAGGCAGTTGAAGCTGGGGGATGGCATCAACAAGTACCGCAAAGGCGAGTGTATACCAAAGCATAGTGGATGGAAGGTTACACGGTATCTATCTAAATGTAGCTCTGTTGACAGGAAGTAAGTGCTCAAATATTTGACTTTAATCTTTGGGAAATAAGTCAGATAATAGCAGTTGTGCAGTGGTTTATATCCATCGAATGCATACGTTCAAAGTTGCACCAGATGTGCCTATTCACAACTGCCGTGTGATTTATAAGGTTTCCAGATCAGTTGTAAAGCAAGTACCATGCATTATCAATTTAGCCGCAAAATCCTGGCCTATAAAGACGCACTCGCTTTGGGGCACAATAGAACATTAATTAACATTGAATTAAATTAATCTAACAAAACACCACTTGAAAATAGTTCTGTGTGCATAATTAAGTGAAGACGTGAAAGGTTAACGTGAACCTTGATAATCAGATAACCTCCTTGGTTTATCTTTCAATCTTTTTATAGAAAGGGATATCTTACCCATACAGCTAATGTTTTGGTTTTCAGCTTTACGAACCCTCGAAAAATAATAACTTGCGCTAGAAATAGCTAGTACTGTTCCACAGTGAATTGCCTTTCCTTGAAATTCCATTCTTAACAAATATGCTGAGAGTATTAGGCTCATGAAAGTTGATCGAAGAGGCTAGTTAAAAACCACCCTGCTAGGTCAAACTCCTGATAGCAACTATGTATGATGCTGTTATACGATTCCAGTTGCTAAACAAATTCCAGGGTGCTTGATGTTCATGAGCATTGGCTTTGGCCTGTTCTCATTTTGAAAATTTCGTGAACTTTATCTCGGTGTAATTTAAGTAGTAAACTGCTACTCAAAACAAAACCCAAGCCAGATTATAAAGAATCATTACCAGGGACCTTGTTGCTGGTTTTCCGCATATGCTTAATCAGGACCATCAAGGAAATATTAACATCACCAAAACCTTTTAAGAGCTTATTGCAGGTAAGGCCGCTAGCTTTTGAAAATCTAGCTGGATGAACTTTATATTCCATCTAGAGTTACGTGTGCTGCTAGAGGAGAAATTAACGAGCCCGACATCAAACTAAGCTGTTTAAACTTTCTTAGGTCCAAATGTACAAAGTACTGGGCTTTATTTTATCTAATAGTAGCATTAATGCCGGGGGAATTCGTGACATGATAGTGTATTAGGGATTGCATCTTTCTTTTACCTAACCTATGTTGTAATTTTTATCAAAGGTTCGTTTTCATACCTAACCATAAATCTTATTTCAAATAGAAGAATCAAATCGACATGATTTGAAATTGTAGTCATGTGACATTATGTATTGTCTACTATTTTATACTAGCATGACTTACTGCACATTGTAGTCTTCTCCACTTGACTATCCACGAAACAAATCAGGCTGGTAAGCCCTTTGCTAGTTGGGCGGAGAGTGTAGCATTTGGTGCGGTTACAGCTGCGATATCTTTGTACTTTGCAACGAGCAGATCGCTGACTAGCCGTCCAAATACAATAGTTCCATAAGGATTTAAGTGAGTTCGGTCTTTGGGTTCGTAGTTGTATACCTGTGCAGCCTTCATACGTTGGATGTTAGTTACTATGTGAACCCAGGAGTATTTGACATGGGAGTGTACCTCTTGACCAATAGCATTGACATAGTTTGTCGAAGCTTTATTGAGATCAATAAATCGTGAATTGGTAGCTGCTGCAACGGTGAGTGCCTTTGCGGTCTCATCTACAAGATTCTCAACAACATGGCCACCCGAAAATGTGCGGCGGGTGAGGGGAGTAATAAGGATCTGGACAGCCTGTTAGTCTTAAACACAGGCATCAGACCAGTTGAGATATTTACGGGCACTCCGCCTGCTGCTGTGACTTGATCGACAAATTTGTGAAGGCTGCCCTCTAACGCTGCCTCATTCTCAGGAGTTTTTTGATCATTGTGACCGAATTGACAAGTGACAAAAACGGTATGGGTGGACTTGTAGGTGGCAATTTGAGCAAGGATAGTTTTGAATAGGGGCTGGAGAAGGTATGGAGTCAGCGAAGCGCCGCTGACTCCATAGTTGAAGCCAAATGCTGGTGACTTAAGTGTGTAATTGAGAAACCCATCGCCCCAACCTATGCGAAATATCAGCTGCTCGATGTTAAATCCCGAAGGTCATATGCAAAGCTCACCAGCTGGTTCGTGTGTGGTTGAGTCCCCTGCCAAGAGAAATACTGGTGGGAGTGTTGCAGCTGAGGGAAGAATAGCAACTCCGTAGATGGAAGAAACCCACACAGCTATTATGCATGTTGCCGAAAGCAACATTATTCGATTTCGAACGGAAGTACTTGGGAGTTTGGTTTTACTGAGCGAGCAATGATTTCATTCTAGAAAGCAATAGTCTACTCATGGGATGCAAAGTGCTTTTGTATCTGAGTAAGGAAGAACGATGTTTGCATCAGTGGTGGAAACTTGTTCGTGTCATCTATCTACCGACAACTTGCATTCAAGAAAGGAGTTTTAGACCACTGAAGTACCGAAGAGAGATCGGGGAAACGGCTAATATCAGTAGGTACGGAACTCGGTATAATGGTAGGCGAAGGGTTCTTGCTTTCGGCTCAAACAAATTCAACAATTCAACCTGAGATGGGGATTCGATAATTCCTTTCCTGGAAGGAGGCGGTAAAACACGTTTGAACCTAATATTAGGTGTCTATTCGTGAAAAACTCTCAATTTTCTGCTTTTTGGCTTCTGAGAGCCATAACACATAATACAAACGAGGCTCTGTGCTGATCGTCCGTGCCCCGAGAAATTCGACCATGCCAGGAGGTGTTGAATGTGAGAAAGAAAGACTGGAAATCCATCATCACCACCTTCAGATTCAATGCTCCCTTGAATCAGGAGGCGTCTCCAGATCCGACTCATGTTCACCGGAGGTGGCTGGTGATTTGAATAATGAGATGGTTCCGGGCCGAAAGATCGTAATCTACCCCAGATTCCCTCGCCATAACCTGGGGAAGTGGGCTTGAGGCTGACGCTGAAGGATTCTGTTTAGTGTATTTTATGTATGGATGTACAGGAGATACGTCACATTCACTGGACAGCAGATCACGGCGTCGGAATGACTTTGCTGGGATGGTAGTCAGTGCTAGTCATGGGAACGCCTATCGGATTGATTCCAAGCCATTTTGTGAGACGACAAGGATGGGGGAACCCACCCAATGCCATGTCGTGATATAGAAAGTAAACGTCTTCACTCCAACCTGGCCGACTACTATATAATAACTTCCTTCCTAGCTGGACCAACATATCATTTATTCATTCAGGGAACTAATGGCCATTTGTGTCTTAACCAATTGTAGCTCGACTTGATAAAGCCTTCGTAGCCACCACAGCGAACAGCTGCTAAACCATACGGCAAATTGATCAGCTATCCTGCGAACCAGAGTGCGTTTGGCAAATATGTCACGCCTATGGCTGTTTTCTGCAACATGCACTGCAGCGATAATCTTTCTAACATTGTTCATTCCTCTCAGTCTGGCAGCTGTCCCACAAACCCCACAGACCCCGCAGACCCCAATCAGCCATGCGGTGACTATCTCCCAAGTGTCCTTTGAACATCACCGAACCGCCTTAGGCATCGCCGAGACGAAACCACGCATCTCTTGGAGATTTGATGGCGATGTTTTAGATTGGGAGCAGACCGATTATGAAGTTGAAATTACCCGATCCGGTAAAACCGCCAATTTCCCTGTCAAGTCTTCCGACTCAATATACGTACCATGGCCGGATGCACCATTAGGAGAAGCAGAGTCCGCAATGGTCCGAGTCCGTGCCAACGGCGGTCAATCTTCAACACCTTGGTCGGAATGGGTATCAGTGGAGACTGGTCTCGTTGATGGCGGCTGGAAAGAAGTACAACCAATCACTGGTGACGTAGGACAGAGAGGTGGTGACCAGGCTAAACGCCCTATATATTTTCGCAAGGCCTTTGAGCTTCCATCAAAAATCGAAACCGCCCGACTTTACATCACTGGTCTAGGCATATACGAAGCTGAGATTAATGGCGAGCGTGTTGGCAACCATGTTCTAGCACCAGGCTGGCAATCCTACGATAATCGGCATGTGTACGACACGTACGACGTGACCCAGCTACTCAAAGAAGGCGTAAATGCAATTGGAGCGGTTGTAGGAGAGGGTTGGTATTCTGGAAGACTAGGCTGGGTCGCTGGACAGCGAAATGTTTTTGGTGACAAAATTGGACTACTCTCTCTCTTAGTCGTCACCTTGGAGAATGGCACCAAGATCAGAATTCCGAGTGACAACACTTGGAAATCATCCGGCGGACCAGTAATTACCTCCGAAATCTACAATGGCGAGCTATATGATGCAACTCTGGAAACTAATATCAAAGGCTGGTCGCTATCTGCTTTTGATAGCGGAGATTGGAACGCAACTTCAACACTTCCTGCTTTGAAAGGAAGGCTGGCTTCGCCTGATCAACCGCCAATCCGTAGAGTCCAGGAGATTCAGCCTCAGAGAATCTTCAAGTCTCCGAAAGGTGAGACATTGGTCGACTTTGGACAGAATTTGGCAGGGTGGCTCCGAGTCAAAGTTGACGGACCTGCTGGTACTACGGTAGTTATACGCCATGCAGAAGTGCTGGAGAAGAATGGTGAAATATCAACTGGACCTCTTCGAGACGCTATGGCACGAGATACGCTTGTCCTCAGTGGTAAAGGTGAATTGATTTGGGAACCTAAGTTCACTTATCATGGCTTTCGCTTTGCACAAATTTCTGGATGGCCAGCTAATACTCCCCTCCATAAGGATGCCCTCACTGCAATAGTAGTCCATACGGACATGGAACAAACGGGATGGTGGGAGTCATCAAATCAATTGCTCAACCAGTTTCACTCGAATGTGCGTTGGTCCATGAAGGGGAACTTCATGTCACTTCCAACCGATTGCCCACAACGAGATGAGCGTCTTGGATGGACAGGGGATGCTCACCAATTCGGACCTGCTTCTAATTTCTTCTATAATACAGCGGGTTTCTGGAAAGGCTGGCATCGCGATGTCTGGAGTGAGATGGCTAACTCAGGTAAGATGCAACCACCCCATTTCATCCCCAATCTTCCCTCTGAGGATAATTGGCCAACGGCAATCTGGGGGGATGTCGTTGTGGGAAATCCATGGAACGTGTTTCAGTGGTTTGGTGACGTTGCACTACTAGAGGACCACCTTCCTCAGGCCCAGAACTGGATTGATATCGGCATACCCCGCAACAATGTTGGGCTTTGGAACCGCGATGCTTTTCAGTATGGTGATTGGCTAGATCCCCTTGCACCACCTTGGGATGCCCATGCAGCAACGACTCATCCGGTATTGGTGGCCGATGCGTACTTGGTATATATGACTAGCATACTCTCTACCATCGCAAAAGTTCTACACAAGGATGATTTAGTCCAAAAGTACGAAGAGCAGCACCTCCAACTCCGGGAACAGTTTCATCAGGCGTGGGTTCATCAAGGCGCACTTGCAAACCACACCCAAACTGCCTACGCGCTTGCGCTTGCATTTGACCTGCTAGTTGATGAGACCGAACACAAGAATGCAGTTTCCTCCCTACGCTCGATCATAGCCGATAATAAATATCTTGTCGGCACTGGGTTTGCTGGGACACCTGCTCTTGGGACTGCTCTTCGAAAGTTCGGTGCTACGGAGGATTTCTATAAGATGCTCTCACAGACGTCTGTACCTTCATGGCTTTACCAAGTTGTTCAAAATGCAACAACGACATGGGAACGTTGGGACAGCCTTCTAGCAGATGGTAGCGTGAATAATGGAGGGATGACAAGTTTTAATCATTATGCTTTCGGCTCTGTCGCAGACTGGATGCATACAGTCATAGGAGGCATCGGTCCAGCTGAACCTGGCTGGAAGAGAATTACGTTCTCACCAATCCCAGGCGGGGATGTCACATCGGCGAAAGCTAAGTTCTTGAGTCCTTATGGAGAGGTCTCCTCGAGCTGGTCGGTGACCAGTTCTGGGTTCCGTTTAGAGATTCAGGTGCCACCAAATACAAAGGGATACGTTATTCTTCCTGGCTCAGGCAAGGAAATTCTCGTTGGATCTGGGAGGCACTACTTTGTAGATCCAAATTATCAGAAGCCACGTTAGAAACTTGCGCTAGCTTTGGGTTAATTTATTTATGAAGTATTATGAAAGAAAATTCCGCTATGTATGTTTTTGGCTGAGAGGGGCACATAAATATCCGGATAAAGATGTTATGCATAAAGACACAGGACAATAGATGTTGAGAACTAGCAGGCATTGGGCCGTAGATCATAGATGCCTCAACACGCCTTTTTTATTGCATTTAACAATGTACCTCTACATATTTTCAAGCTTGAGAAAGTTGGTATCACTAACAGTTCAGGGTTTGTTTGTTCTTTCTTTTTCTGTTCCCCTGTAAATGAAAGCCATAGCTTATCCTGGTATCACGGTGTGGTCTCGTTTGCGTATTTTCTAGGAAACAACAGTTCACAGGCTTAACGAGCTAACATGTTGATCGGACACGAGCAAGCCAAATCGTTTTTGGCTCTAGACTGGAAGTGGAGGGGGTTTGATGGTGGAGAGGTTAGACCTGGTTATCGAGAGGTGGAAGTAAGGTATATAGTGGGGATTCTTTCTACTCAACCAGGGTGATGGAAGGGTTTGAACAAAGTAAACGAAAGAAAGAAAAAGAGGGGGGTGAGATAGCTAGATCATTAACAGATGGCAAGACCCTGGACAGAAACAATAATGCACAAACGTTTACTTACTTGGCAAAACCCCAGAGAAGCCCGTGTGGTTGTCTTCTTTTCCCCTTATAAATCTAATTTTGGGGGTTTGTCCGGCTCCTTCAAGCTTCGGTAACCCGCAGTCCGCTTAAGCGACTCGACGTCCGCCTCACACTAGTTGGGTGCCGAAACCGATACCCGGCGATCAATCAGACATCGCGCCAATGGGAAAGAAGAGAGGGCCGCTAGCAACAGTTTCACGTAGCTTATCAAACTATAAGAGTTTTCTTATATCTGGTGGCTAAACCGACACCGAGCACACTATCATAGACAGGGTCCTTTTTCTATGCCATACATGCGTGACAGCTAGTCAAGAACAGGCTTGGAACATCTTCTGGCTGGCTTGTTTGGAATATGGACCTCGATCTGTACATAGCGTCACTTGATTGCGCCTCCTTAGTTTGGGACGGAAAAAGATTGTCGCATCAATTGATATGCGTAGTTAATAACTTTTGACTGTCTTCAGCTCAACTTCGAATTGTTTTCTCCTCTTCTTTCCTGCATCGTCTTCATTCTCCTATCACCTGCATGTTCGCTAAAAAGTTTTACCAAAGATCTCGTTGTTTTCTTCCGTTATTTTCGCCGAGTTGGTTTTCGCAATAGGTTTTAGTGTTGACCGAACACTCGTTGATACAGGCTGTGATGATGTCTCCCTACCACACATACGGTCTCTTGCTGGTAGCTTCCTTCATTCGGTCATCGACAGCAGCAGGAAAATGCTACAGACAAGATGGATCCTCTGCCGGGCCGGAATATACCCCGTGCAACAGCTATACCAAGTATTCAATGTGCTACCGCTCAGGAGTGGCAGATGGAATCAGTCCCGATTTCGGGTGTTTTCCCAATGGCCTCTCTATGACCATGAATCCTTTCAGTGGCGAGAAATACTATTGGAGACAAATGTGCACTGATGCATCCTGGGAAAGCCCAAGTTGCCTCAAAGCGTTTGATAAGTGTGGAAAGGTAAGCTGGCAAATTTTCTGTAATGCCAGCCGACTTACATCATCATAGGATGGTAATTTGAACTCACTTGTCAACCCATGTGACGGAACGTCCACTTCGTCTACATGGTGCTGTGGGTTTGGCAACACGACCTGCTGTAATACCCCAGAGGCCATCTTTGTCGCGGCAGTGATAGGTGATTCATCTGAGTCAACGGGTAGCATATCCTCGTTTGTTAGTGTCACTAGAAGCACAACATCAAATATTGTAAGAAGCGCCCTCCCGATGCAGCTGCACCTGTTCCTAGTAATCGCACACCACGTTTCCAACTATGATCACCACTAGTGATGGTCGATACTCTTCTTGGGCAGATGTGCACACTTCAACATTCAGTTCCATTGCTAACATCTGGAAACAGTCAAGTCCCACCGCCAAAATCAGCATTCCCCCTGTTTCGGCGACTACAGGTTCACCCGAAACTTCTACTCTTGAACCACTATCATCGAATAACGGACTTTCCATGGGCGCCAAAGTAGGTATTGCAAGTACCGCAGTAGTGTTGGGTGTTGCACTTATACTTTGGGTGGCAATTTTGTTGGTGAAAAGGGGAAGACGAAAGGGTGATTTTCAGAATATTCAGTCGCAAACCCATCCTATGGCGAAAAGCATGAAGGATCTTCCCGTCCATCCTATGGGGGAGAAGTTGTACTTTTCTCGTCTGGAAGAGCAAATGTCAATGAAACCAAAGCCGATTTCCAAATGGGCATCATCGCATCCTAGCCCAGAACGTCAGCACATATATGAAGCCGGGCCAGGTATCCCGCACAGGAGACATGAGCTAGAGTCTCCTTAGGATTAAAAGAAGCGCTACGAAGCAGATAAAATAAAACTGCCTACATTGCGAGCGATGAGGTATAGGATCTTGTATTTACTTTCAATTAGATTTCTATTTATTTTGGTGGTACCTTAGTAGGCCCTTTCTACTACCTAGTTGAACTTTAATACTTGAATTCTAACAAAGCGTGAGCACACAGTGAAGTGATTTTATCTTGACTTTAGGAGTATTACACATTGAGCGGGTGTTTGCATTTACTTTTTAAACATGTTTCCAGAATATAATTCTGAGGTTAGTGAGTGCTGAGTTGTGAAAAGAAGCCGAGCTTATTAGTGCCCGAGTAAAGAAGGCATGCAGTGCTTTTGATTCCGCCATCAAGAGCGAGCTGCATGAATGTTGTATGTCTGAATACTTGTAGTAAACTTTTAGATGGCAATAATATTTCAGATAAAGGTAATTGTGCAACAAGTTATGGAGAAAGAAACCAGAAGCCCAAAATTTCACACAAATGTGTCTGTTATAACTTTTACAGACTCTTCCAAGTTTGTCCAGCCTTGCTGTCCCATCTTTTTCAGCAGCTCCTCTGCAGGCCGATTCTCTACCGTGCTCAAATCGGCTCCAAGATCAGGAATATCATCGATAAACTTTCGTTGCGGATATAACTTCCGAAAAATGGCAAGAATATCATTCCATGTGAAAGGATACGCGAACGTGAACAGCCTTTGAGCTCTCACACCTCTCAATATCAAAGCTGCCACATGAACTCTAGCATTATCCTGCACATTGATATAATACTGGGGTGGGTTAAACTTAAGATCTTCCTGTCCTTCAAATCCATTCCACAGTGCCTTAACCCACCCGGCGGTGCTGGGGTATCCCTGATGCTCGACCGAAAGAATCTTGCCTATATTGCAATTAGGTAAGATTGTATTTAGCACAAAATTTGGCTTTTTCTCTTCCATGAACCTCCAAGCGGCTTGTTCACCTTGAGTTTTGCTGGCAGAGTAGACATCCAGACGTCGTTGAAGCCCCTCAAACGGTGGAGGAGCCCATGCTGCTTTAACGGCTTCCTCATTCCAAGTTTTTGAATCAATCACAAATTTCTTATTAGGCTGAGGGCTTGCAGCCGCAGTGGATGAAGATGTCAATACAACTCTTTTAACCTAAAACATCTCAAATCAGCGAGGTTAAACACCGTACAGGATTCACCCAAAATGATAAGAGCTATTGCAAATAATTCACGTAACCAATATTAGAGGTTTGAGGTAAATTCACTTGATTCCAAAATCTCTTTTCGCTGAAGGTGTTGTGCCATATTGATGTCGAGCAAATGGTATACTTACCGATGGTTCTTTCGCCGCGGCCTCCAATGCATTTAAGGTCCCATTCACGATTACTGGAACCCCTTCGTTTGGATCAAAGGACTGCATGACTGGGGTAGCCACGTGGCACAGTCCAGAAGCCCCGATAATGGCTTTATCATAAGCGTTTGCAACAGACATATCAGGGACTTGGTAGAGTTCGAACTTTCCCGGGCCGTACTTTTCATCTAGGAGCGTTTGCATCCACTTCGTTCGCTCTATATTGCGCACACATCCTCTTACGCGAAAGCCAGCTGTGAGGAGCTGGTCAACAACATTGCTGGCGATGAAGCCGTTGGCACCTGTCACAAGGACAAGAGATCCAAGTGGAATGGCAAGATCTTCTGAATTGAAAGACATGGCGATGTCGGCGGATGACAGTTGGAGATTGATTCTGATTCCTCCTTATTTTGAAATAAGATAGAAAGCAGATTTCATGGTTATAATAAAGCGACAACGCGCGAATATATATGTGAGTTTTATGAAGGTTTGTTGATGTCAATGGCTTACTTATATTAATTGATATTCAAATGCCGAATCCATTCCAAGTGGTTGCAGCTCGCCCACACAGTTGACTGACGTATGGATGGTTTGCATATTTTTGTTATTCAGCGCAGCAACAACGTTATGCCAAGAATTACTCAGCATCGCACTGTCAATAATCTTCGCTTCATAAGCCCAGTTGGCATGGGTAATTTATTACATAAGTGTATAGCGTCGTGGGTGCTTTTTATGCTGAATGGTAGTATCTTGTTTTCTATGTGAAACCTTCTTTTATTAACCTTGTGAGGCCCAATAGTATCATGAGTGACGTTATTGTTTTTATGGTACATATCAACGATGGTATGATTGGGCGGGTTGTCCACTTGATAGTCAGGTTATCCCTAGCTTGGTGATGGGGCAATAGGCATATTGAAAGGTATCTCGGAGATAAAGTTACGCTGCATAGGTTATCTTTCCAACGATAGAGTAATTGATATTATACAGTTCATACGTCTCTGTGATATCATTTGCATTGTTTCAAGAAGGCTATTGTTTGGTGAGCTAAAACATAGCAATTTTAATATTGAATTAAAAATGCAGTCTTTATGATTTAATCTGTAGAGGTGACAATCCTGTTAAAAGAATACTTCGTGTATTTTGCACAGGAAAAGGCAGGCTTCCCACGTTGAAATTGGGACCAGTTAATTTTTATTGGAATTATACCCAATTTGAACATCAATTTACCTTTATGGGCAATATATGTTAATGAAATATGGTGTGATACACGGAAGTTCTTATTTCACGCGCCAATGGTGTCAACAGCTACCATTGGCGACGCTTTTCCACCTCACTGGCCGTGATTACTTTCGAGAAGCGATGAATAGTACTCATTAAAATGCTATCAAGCTTTCTAGATTTATTGCTGCTTGTGCGCAAACGTGAGTGGGATAAAAACTTATCTCCGCTTTGCATCGTCCATGTGTTAGTAAGATAAGCGACATGAAACTTACATTGTTTAAACAATGCACAGGACAGACTTTTCACAGTCAGGTTGCTGATCGTTCCTAGCCAAGACAGGAAAGTTGAACTGCACGGTATGATGGACTGTTTGTGAGTCTCCATCCGATCCAACCCAAGGAGAGAGGAGAACGTCTTTCGTAGATAGGATTGTGTAAGCGATGACCATGATGTCGTGATTGGGGGATTTTTTCTTCTCTACAGAGTTACCCCATATGACAAGGTTTCACTTTGTACCCCATCGCGTGTTTGCCGAAGTACAGTACTACTGAAGCCTCAATTTCTTTAATTTCGATGCCTATCATGTAAAAGGTTGAGCTTGACGTGTACTTAGGACTTCTCAACTAACACGCAATCTGTAGTGTTGGTAAGCAATCACGTCTTCTAGCTTTGTGAAGTGAACGAGACAATATATAGAGAGCAAAAGCTGGCGTCCGATCTATTGGCCATTAAAAGTGGAAAGAGTCAGGCATCACCACTCCTAGTGTATCCTGCATCATATGCTGTATGTGGTTTTGTCATTAGATGGTATGCCTTCAAAGGTTGATGGAATATTATAAAAGGAGGTGCTCGAGCCTTGGATAGCTGGGATCACTATAAAGGATATCGATAGAAGAAGGTTTTCAGGGGATTGTGTATATTAGAAAATATTCTTATAATTTCAGACTAGAATATACAAATGCAGGATTGATTTCATGGTAATATTTTGAAAAAGTAAATATACACTCTACTTCGACCGAGATTGCTCTACTGTACAGTGGGATCAGCCAAGACCTTTTTCGCGACCTCTGTCACATCACGACCTTCATAACCCTCAAGCTCATGCTCCTTGAATTTCCTTGCAGACACCTTCTTAGCGAACAAAATATCAAGCTCCTCGAAAGTACGTCCCATAGTCTCGGGAAGGCGGAAGAAAGCCCAAGTGAAGACGATAAATGCGGTAGAGCCCCAGATAAATCCGGTATAGCCTTTCAAGTTCAACTCAGTTGGGTTCATAAAGTATGGTTGCACAACGTTCGAGATGACACTCATAATGTAGTACGCATTCCGGGCCAGACAGATGGTCTTCTGACGAAGGCGAGTAGAGCCCACTTCGGCGGGGAGAGCCCATCCTAGTTGGCCGACAGAGAGTTGGAAGAGGAAAGTCCAGGCAAGAGTTAATACAGCTTGGGTCATTCCGATCCCGTGGATGGAAGTCTTCGTGTTCAGAATGCCGATTACGTAGAGGACACAGCCCATGCTGAACATACCCCACAAGTAAATCGTGCGGCGACCAAAGTAGGGAATGATGAGAAACCAGGAGATAAGTGTGCCAACGAGCGCCATAGCTGTACCGCCAACGTTCAATTTATATGTTACATTAGTGCTGAGGCCGACTTGTTGGAAGAAATAAGTTGAGTTGTATGCGAATGATGAGCCAGAAAGAATCTGTCCTGCGAATACCATGCAAGCGATCTCTGTACGGCGGAGTTCGACACCAGTAAAGCACTGTTTGTACGATGTTCCGGTCTCAAGTTCTTGTTCGAGTTCGTTCGTGTGGACAATGGAAGCGAGGATCGTCTTGGGATCAATCCCGGAAGATTTGCGGATAAGACGCTTGAGTGACCTTTCGGCCTCTTCAAGGCGGCCTACACGGACTAAATGCCATGGAGACTCGGGAGCAAAGCACAGAATCGGGATTAAGAAGGCCGGCCACACCCATTGGATAGCTGCCGAAGGATTAGAATGGAAAATGACACAAAGTATTTTTCTGCCCAAAGGCTCGGAGGGGGGTGGACTTACCGAAGGGTATCTTGAATGCCCATTGATTTTTAACATCGACAAGGCCGGCAAGTACTCCAGCAGCAATCAACTGACCTATAATGAAGCACTGAAGAAAAGTTAGATGAAAATCATGATGAATCTTTGCTCAACATACCATATTCGTGTAGCTGGTGAGGTAGACTCGGAGAGAGAGCGGCAGCACTTCGGATGCATAAGCTGGCGCAATAGTCGCAAAAACACCCCAAGGGAAACCGCATATCAGTTGCCCAACTAATAAAACCTCGATATTGGGGGCAAAGAAGACAATAAAGAGACTGCATGAAAGGAACACCAGGGCCCCAACGATGACACGCTTCACTCCGAATTTGGTGACGAGAATGCCGTTAAGCAGAGCACCAATGAAAGCACCAATGCCAGAAGCATTTCCTATACCGGCTTGCCATGCTGCAGTCAACTGATAACCGCCGGTTCCAGCGAAGTAGGTTCCGTATTTCTTAGCGAATTCGGGGTAGGCGTAGAAGTTGCCGATCAAGATAGTATCATATCCCTCCATGATCACACACATGGAGACGAGCAAGGCCCACATGATGGCAATTGGGTATGCCTTGATGGCTTCCAACGGTGAGAGCTCGTGCTCCAGGACCTGTCCATGCCTGGCGGCATCGTTCAATTGCGTGCCTTGCATTGCCAGCCCGAGATCGACATGCTCCAGTTCGAGGCGGGAGGGGGTGACCTCTTTGCTCAAGTCTTGGATGTTCTTCTCCATGATTGGGAACGTGAGCGTGAATGCGATGGGTAGACGGGTGGAGGATGGTCGAGAGGCAAAGCAAACCCTTGCTCTAAAAAAGAGTCAAAGTATGGACTGGCTCCAAAAGGGTTGGATAGATTGGGGGATGTCGAAAGGATGACCTGTCTCCCAAGGTTGGAAATCGTGTGGTACTTATAGTTGCATGCTCACGAAGCTCCTAGTTGACGACGACAATATCTCCGACTTGGATATTTCTCAGGCCAGGCCCATCCAGGCTTGTGGCGCC
>Ga0247734_1001664_pt1 | contig 16408 bp, 15 predicted proteins | sample UWRJL103311B2_FD_180933 | JGI IMG/M metagenome (GOLD analysis project Ga0247734, IMG submission 180933) | Plant litter microbial communities from Arlington Agricultural Research Station in Wisconsin, United States - UWRJ-L103-311B-2 | ecosystem: Environmental > Terrestrial > Plant litter >... | reverse complement strand
ACTTTAGATGAACTGTCTAACCCAGGCTGAGCTTGTTCCCGTGCGCTTCGTGCAACAATTTTTTTTTTTTTAGCTGGAGTGTGGCTACACAAGTTTTCACAACTGAATTGAGACCAAGGAGCTATACATAAATCTATCCAATATGTTGTTCGCTGAAATCACCACTGAAACGCAGTATTTTCATGGGGTTTTCTATTGGCTGTGTTTGGTTCAAAGTGTGTTGTAAGAAACGCATTGAATCATTAGGTCCTACACAATCCGATGATTTAAAAAGCTGTTAATGAATCGGATATTATGTTTTTTTTTACTATGGGAGGAGCCAGAATGAAATAGAGATGTCAGCGAGTTATCTTGAATGACCTTCCATTGCTGCATGTGTAATTTTAAATAGGTTAAGCATAGGTGTAGTTCCATTTCTTTTGCTTTTGCAAGCATTGTCTTAAAACTCATGAGAGTTCTATCTACTTGAAACTAAAATTATCGAGAAACTAAATGACAAAGTCACCAAGAAATAACATAAAACACCTTTCCACTCAATAGTTGACAGTGTTTATCATTCCTTTTGACGTTTGAGTATCAACTATACTTCCCAAAGAGATCAATTTACCAACAATCCATCACTGCTCTCGCCTCCGGTACATCAAACGGCATTGAATATCGCCATATCCTGACTAATTAAGAGTAATCCTCGGACACGGTGGTGTCACTTTGACAGTAGTTGTAGTTGTATCACATCCCGTCACACATGTTGGACAGGTTTTTGGGCCGGTCACCGTAACCGTTGGGGTCTTTGGGCATTCCAAGCTTGGACAAGGCACCTTGAAGCTTGAAGTCTTGATTATGATACACAGCGGGTGTGGTGGACAGGTTTTAGGATTAATTGGGCAGTATGCTGGGACTTCTTGTTGTTAGCCATCCATTATATAAGAAAAGGGAGGCGGCAATGTACTTGGACCAGTGTAGGGAACTGTGGAGGTGTAGGTGAAGCATGGAGTAGTTGGTCTGACAACATTTGCTGTGATTGCATTCGTATTGATCTGGGTTGCGGTAACAAGCGGTGTTATGGTTTGCACTGCAGTAATTTCAGGAAAAGCGTGCGTGAGGTTTCTGGGACATAGTATTTAGTAATAGCTAGTAGCGGGTTGATATAGAGGCTTACCCAAGTAGTGAGACAACCAAGATGCCGAAAAGTGGTTTGAGATCAATAGTTTTCGTCATTTTGAGTCAATTATGCTCTTTAGTGATAATAATAAAGAAAAAGTAAATCTAGACTGGCCTGAGGATAGAGCACACAAGTCAAACTTGCATTCAATGATTTTTGATTTTCGATTTCACGTTTGTAGACACTGAAGCCTTATATGCTTTTTTACAATAGACTGGGTTTCACCAATTCTCACTCTGACTTCGTAAACTATCTTTTTTCTTTTCCACAGATTTCCACGGCGCAGCCATGGCACTGTTCGGCGTACAGCCTTTCCTCGAATCAGATAGATCCTACGCTCCATTAACCTAACTTCGCATCGCTTGAAATCACGGGATTCAGCCATGGGCTCTGACAAGACTCGTATTTTCATATCAGGGGGCCTTACCGCTAGAAGTTTGTCCGGTTCCAAGCGTGCTTATGCCCTATTTAGGCGTAAGTTCTTACAGTATATCAGAAGTAGTGATTCGGTGCAATTTGCTACAGCTGATTAAAATAAGCCGCAACATAGGTGTATGTTTTTGTGGTGATGGACTGATGGTTCGGGTAAGCTTTTTCTTGGTGTCATATTTTTAGAAGCTGAAAGATCCCGTGTAACGTAGAGTTAGGGATGAGTGTTATTAGCTTTGTTGATCGACGATTGTTTTGGAGCTAACTCTATAAAATAAATAAGTAAGGAAATTTTTGGAACAAGTCGCTACTCCTAGGTTCCTCAGAATCACCAATTCCCTCCCACAACATCATCTTCCTAGACGAATCATGTCAATCAATTCCCATAGAAAACTACGCTGTCTGCTCATATCTAGCATTCGACTTTGAATGAAAGTAAACTGCTTATCTAGGGATATTATCCCTGTATATATTCCACGCCGCAGCTACTTTTCGGAAGCGTCAATTGTCTCTTGCCCTTTCAGCGATAGCGGCTCGATAATTTCCATACATATTGTAATTCTTGTGACGTAAATCATAAAATATGCAGGTATAAACGGAATGGTAGGTTGTAGATTACAGTAGCAGCCGAGAGGAAGGGTTAACGGGAGCAGAGGGAAAAAGAATGGGGGCTAGGTATTAACATAATTTGACTTACCACTTGGTAGATCTCTCGATAGGGTTTTGATTGCAAGGTTTTTGGCATTTAACCTTTGCTATGCTAGCACTAGTGTTCAAGTGCCTAGCCCCCTCAACTTAGAAATTATACAAGGTCTGTACACATATCATAGGTTCTAACTTCACGTAGCAAAGGCTAATATATGATGACTGTTACAGCCGTTTGCAACGTCTTTACAGAGAAGAAGGACTTGTACGCATGTTCTGCGAGGGCATTACTCTTGGGGATTTCCTGGACCCTAGGGTAAAATAAAATTAGGTTTCAGGACGGAGTAGATAGGAGAAAAGCAAAATATTGTTTTCCTTAGTCGGGGTCTGTTAGGGATAACCAGGAAGATGGGACAATGTAGAGTGAGACCTAATGAGGGGGTCAATGATGATGAAAATGGCTTCATTGATATGATTAGGACATTGAATGATGGCTTGGGGAAGTAGGAAGCGTGATAGGTTATTGGTTTCAGGAATCAAATATTTTTTTCCCACCCTCATGGGGTAGGCTTACCACTCTTGTTCCAGCTGTTAAATCACCTTCGGCTCACACTCGGCTTAATTAACTTGCTTCACTAACATAAGCAAGATTCACAATATCGTCATCTGTTTTAACTTCTTACCTTTTAACCTATCCCAATTCAGCTTACTTCTCTCCTCTCATATAACCTTCGTGATGTTTTAACGTCAATTCTCAAGTACCATAAGCATATTCTCAGGTGACCAAAGGTCGACTCCTACCAAAACTGCACCTAGTACTTTAAATAAAGTATAAGTTAGTTCATTACTTTGGCCCTGAAGATAATAGTGTAATGTCCTCTATAAATTCCCTTTTGTTATGTCATTGTAACTGCCTGCCTTCTTTACTGGCATAGCCGACTCCATATCAGGTACACTGGCTTCCCTCGCCGCTATTCAGTGTACGATTCGAAGAGACCAATCAAATAGCAGTCACTACATAACTTCCGATCCATTGGGAGACTTCTATCAATGTAAAATACATTGAAACCGCGTTGCTTCTCTTTGTATCCCGATTCAGGATAATAACTAATTGATTTTCTGTAAATTTGGTTCGAATCTCGCAGTGGTCCGAAGAATTATAAATTCCAATTAAACTGAAGAAGATATCAATTTAGGTACATTTGTTACAAGATGCCGCACTTTTGAGCGTGTAGGCTGCACCACAAAGTTCATGGGTGGTACGAAGCATGAGTTGACTGTATAACTCAATCGAAAGATCGGTAAGAGAGAAATTGAAGTTCAAGTGAACTCAATCAACCACCTGTTGATATTGCCTAAGGATATAATTCGCGGCTTCATTGATATCACATCAGCTAGGGTAGTCCGACAAGATATGTCTTCTGTATAAAATAGCCGGTGGTCAAATAATCAGATGTACTGGAGTTTCACTGTTTGACTAGTAGGAGGAGTTACTGAATAATGAAAAGACAGAGGATCAAATTTGAAAGACTCGCACCCTTGAATATATATACTTCTCTTCTTAAGTTTGTTAATCTAAACTATTTGGGCCAAGCCACTGATTTAATAACTGACCAATTTCATCCCATGTTTTTTAGTATATGTTAATACCCTCCCAAATATAGCTGAGTAACATAGAAGCAAGACGCAGTTTTCTAAATATGTTCAATTCTCCCTCACCTTTTCCCACGTCCCATGTCAGCATTGGGTAAGGAGTGTGATTTCAATTTGTTTCTGCTAATTACACAGGTCTTTATTTACGCTTTTACCTATATCACATCCCTATCTCGTACCATATGTTATGGTCGTTTGAAGTGTTATTATAAACTGAGGCGCCTGATATGACTGAATTGCAGATAGAACCATTTATCGTATATCCACGAATAAATATACACACTAGGCCACTTTGATAAATTCTTAGGAGAATTTACGAAAGCTGCTTAGCGTGAATATTTATTCGTGGAAAGTTTGCTGCCGACGCTACATCGTTGTTTGCTACGCTGGACCACCGCTGTAGAACTGAAAAAAACCGACATGATGTATTAACCTTGAATACAAAACACTTTTGGAATGCGCAGAAACTCATATTCCTACAAATGTATCCTAGTAAGTCAAAAATTCGCTGAGCATATAACCGCATACTAATCAGGTAAAATAGCTTCATTGAGCAAGGAGTTATTTAATTTCCCGGTGACATCATTCCTACATTTAAGGTCTCCAAACAACAGAAAGGTAGCGCCCATTTGTTATATATCAGAGTCATTTAATGTGGAAATAAGTGGACATTGCCAATATCTTCTAGTCTTATCTTTTATATATATCACCTAAATCTCTTTTAGTAAAAACCAAGAAATTTAACTAGTATTATTGTATATACCTTCTAGCATTTAAGATCTGCTTGTTAAGTATTTGGGTTTCCCTATATTCTGGACGCTGTTCTTGGCGCAGGTTTTGTACAGTATCCTTTAACGACTTTTGTAGTGCTTTTTCGTAGGGTTTTGAGATGAAGAGTTCACGATCGAAGTCAAAAATCTTTGAAATTTTGGATAAATTGGAGATGGTACCCGTCCATCGACTACGAAAGGATGAATCATCGCGCAGCACATACAGAGATGAAGAGTCATCTCGAATTTTTTGGAAGATCTTGCGAGAAGATGATCGTTCTAGCAACTTTTTTTGCTCTGAAATAGCTTTGCTACTAGCAGTCAGCCTTGTCTAACATGTCTTCGTTCCCTTTCTCACCAGTTGCAGGCTGTAAGGAGAAGTGTTAAAGCAATAGTTTGCCGCTCAATTATCTTCTGCAACTCATCTAATGTGCCATTGTCCTTTATCAATCTCATTTTGCTTGCAAAATTAAGCGTATTGTCGGTCTTGTGGCGAAGTTCTGAAGCGTGTGATTGAAGCTTTGTAACGAGCATCCTGCAACAAGAAATAGAAACCTCCAGATCCATGACTAGCTGGTGATGTGGTTCAGCGACATCAGTATTTAACCATTCTTGGATCTTATCCAATGCAGCCCGAAGAGCAGTGAGCTGGGCGATGAGATTTATAAATGTGAAATCTGCTTCTTTCCATTGGTCATGCAGTTCACGGAAGACAGTGACCGTTTTGACAAGGACGTCAATGATGGTTGCGAGAGCGCCAGCAGTTCCGATGATTGAAATAGGATCTGCCATTGTTGAAGAAACCCAAAGATAATTTCAAATTTGAAAAATTTGAAGTTTGGGCAACGAGGCTGGCGGTGGGTTGTGGTTGTGCGGATTGATGTCAGGTATATATATGATGAGGTTTTTGCGGTTGCATGGCCCCCACTACCTCGACCAGTGAAAATTGACAAAAATGCCAAATTATATTGTCCCTGTCTAAGATATATTAAGCTATCGGTAGTTTGCCTGCAGACTATACGAGCGAGGTACCAACCATAATCGGCTCTACACTATGGTGCGCAGGTCGTTCGAATTTGACCACTCACAACTCACAACAATAATCGCAGACTATGCAATCCATGAAAAATTAGTACCATCAAATGCATTTGAGAACTTCCAGGCGATGTGAACTATTGCGTAGTAAGTCTCATTACCCTAAATTGGCGAAAAAACGACGAGGGATTTCTCATGTAGGACACACTAGATTTGATACATTCTCATTATTGTACTAGACACCCGGCAAATTCAATTCAAATGACAATGCGACCAAAGATAATTTATTCTCAAAAGGTGAAAGGAAATATACAAGAGTAGGTGACAGCTTGCTGCCTTGTCTTGGATTTTATTCCAAATATTACGTCTTTGCTTCCTACCCGACCAGATGCTTTACTCTTTAGTTGCTTCGCGTATCAAGAACATCAACACATTCCCACACGCACAACCACTGTTTTGCACAAAGACGAGCTTTTGAAAGTGTTTCGGTCCTTTACCTTTACTCAAGCTCATGTTACTACAGAGAAGCACATTTAATTTCGTTTAGCACACCAGCACAGCAGCACGTCAACCCACCAACACCATATCCAACGCATTGCAGATCGCAAAAATGCCAGAACAAAGCAAAGTAAAAAAAGTCGACATCTCCTTTACCAACTGGGTATTGGGTGGCTCATTAGTTTCGGTCACTGATGGTCAAGGACGTCGCCAAGCTAAAAGTCGCAAGGTAGCTGTTTTGGAAGTTTCCGTAAGTTCACTTTCAAATATAATCATATTTTAATTCCTATATGTGTGATGTTGTAACGGATGTTTTTACGCAATGCTGATTCTTAAGTTAGGATAGCAAGCCACTCAAAGCTGCAACAGGTGAAAAGAAAAATGATATTATAATCAAAGCTAAGGGTTCCTCTAGAGAAAACAAGAAAGACAAGGGCAACGAAAAGGACAATTACGAGGCTAAATCGAAGGAAGAAGACGGGAAGGGACAGAAGAAGGATGTTATAAAAGAGGGAAGTGCTGATGCTAAGAAATGCTGCAAGGAGTGTGGTCATAGTTCTGATGACGGCAGTGCTGGCAAGGATGGTGAAAGCAAGAACAATGAAGACACTTCTGATGAAGCCAAGAAGGAAAAATCTAAGGCAGATGATAGTGAGAAGAATGGGGAGACCAAAAGCTTCACTGACGTCCAAGATTTCAAAATCAAGGACATGAAAGCCAACAACAAGTCTTGGAAGGAGATAGCTATTGAAGTTGGCGCTTCGAAGAAAGATGTCATAGCTCGTTTCAAAGTGTTGAGTGATGCAGATGAGAAGAACGAGGCAAGTACCTCCATGCGCGTGAATAATGTTTGCTTTTCTCGATCTTCTCGGTGCTACAGAGCTCTGACCACCTTTCTCTATGTAGGCTGAAAATGTTGTTAAAGATGGTAGCAGTGAGGGTGCGAAGGCGAATACTGGTGATCTTGACTTCGAAAGTTTGTTCCTTGAGGATACTTGGGGTGTTACTTCGACACCAGCTGATGGCGCAGACGAGCCAAAGATGGATGGAGGCAGTAAAGCGGATGGCAAGAAGAAGAGTGGTGGGAAGGGCTCTAAGTCTGGAAAGTCACAGAACAGTACGGGAGGTGAAATTGTCAGCGGAGGTAACGGTGATGGTGGAGGAGGAACTGTTAGTGGGTCAAGCTACGAGGGTGGATATCCTGAGCTCAAGCCAAATGCAATTTGGTCTGAGTCTGATTGCGACCTTCTAATGTTCTTGGAGGCTCGGTACATGGAGGAGAAGTGGCTTCAGATGCAGGCCGGCTTCTTCAACTGGACTGGCCGCATGGTGGATGCTGAGATTATCAAGGCTAAATTTGCGGAGGATGGTCTTATTTGAGACTTTTTGGCCGCTTCTCTACTGAGTTGAAATGGGCACCTTTTGATTTCTGGCGAAGCTGGGTCAAGTTCGAGGAGGGTGAGTATCAGAGGCCTTCTTATACCATCGAAAGGTACATTATAAGATGGAACAAGGCTCACAATTTCAGTTGCACATCGGTGGTATAGTAGTTTATATTCTCAGCTAGGTTGCTTCTATATATGGTTGTGAGTATGACTGGAAGATGCGCGTTGGAACAGATAGGTTTCAAGAATGAACTCTCTGCTAACAAGCATCTTAAAAATTCGAAGTGATCAACAACTCCTCACGAGGATAGCATATTTTACCTTAATTTCACCCATATCAAGCACAAAGTGAAAACTTCTTGGCTAGAAATTACATGTCTTGCCCGAGGATTGCATGAATGTATTTCTATTATGGCATGCTGTAATTGTATAGATTACAAATCAGCAGCAACAGAGAACGGCCTACCATGGTCGGTGTCCCTAAGCTTATATTATAAACATAGCAATCCTCTCCACGTATGTATAAGGGTATCGTAGAGTTCGCCTCCCATCCATCAATGTACAAATCTGACAACGCCACCAATGCAAACCAAATATGCCCCAATTCGCTCAACAATGATAAAACCAATGTCGAAATCGCGTTGCTGTAAGCCGCAATAAGAAGAAAAATATCGAACAAAGAACCCTTAGATTGGATTCATCATCCCCGGCATGGTTTCGGAGGCAGGTACGGCTCTCGATACCTCACTAGCTCCTGGGGTGCTGCCGGAATTACTTCCTAAACCTCTCTTCATCATTCGTCCCAAGATTCCGACCAATTCCGCCGCATCTTCAAACATGTCATCATCCATACCCTCCTTTGCGTTATAAACCTCAGAAATAGTGTCCTTAGCCAGCTGTCTGCTCTCCTCACGCTCATGGAGACAGTCATACAAGAAAGCACACATTTCGACCTTCACACTGAGGCGTAGTGGATGTGAACCCCAAAGATTCTTGTCGGCGATGGAGCAAGCTTCTCGGAAACAGGCAAGGGCGATGGGTCGATAATCTTCGGCAGGAATAAGAAAGTCAGCGGCGTACTCGATTGGTGGATGCACTCCGCCAACTGGTCCTCCTTCAAGTGCATGCGTGGGTTGGACGGAGCCAGGTCTGTACAGATCAGCTGGTGAACCGCGGTCGACACTTTTGCCTTTGTCTGGATTCTTGCGTGGTGACATAAGACCGGGTGGAGTAGAAACTTCAGCGCCTGCCTTGAAACTGATAGCTGGCTTATTGTGGAATAGTACGTAGAGATGATAGTATGAGGCACGTAACTTGTAGGCGAGTGCCTTAAGCTCGCTGTATTTGGCGATCATGGGAAGAATATCCTCCTCGAGAATTTCAAGACCAACCTTGGCGTACCAAATGATCCTGCAATAGAGATCCGCTGACTTAGTATGACGCGTGGTGTCAAGGCGACGCAATTTCCGTGCTTTAATAACGTAAGACGATAGCATCGTGAGATTACCCAAGATCTGGAATAGATTCGCAGACAGCAAGGGGCTATCATCCATATTCGCCGCAAACTTTCCCAGGAACTTCGTATCTACATCGGAGGATGCCATATCGAGCTTCGTAAGACCTAAATCATCATTGTTAGTATCAGGTTCACATTCAACCATGGCCAAATTCGACTGCTATTGCAAGGTTGATGGTGAGCTTGAAGAAAGAGAGTGGCAATATCCTCCAGTATTTGCTATCTTCTAAATCACCGCGCGGTTGCCCAAGATAGAGCTCTCTAAGCGGCTTCCCTGGAGGCGTCGTGAGGTGGACCAGGGGCCAAAAAGATAGACAAGGCAGTGACACACTTGAGTAATTGGAGCCATCTGACGAATATTCTAGACGTGTTGAACCTGAATAGTCTGTTTCACAAGCTGGAGGCTTGCACGAGGCCATGGCTGCGAGTGCCAAAATGGTGGCGCACTGGGTGAAGAAGAATAATAGAAACAAAGGGAACTCACTAGTTGTCAAGACAGCTCTAGTAGCTGACCCTAGCTAGTTCGTGAGTTATAAAGGCTGAGGATAAGACCGTGAGTCTGTAGATTTTGTTGGTGTTGTTTGTTGTTTGGCGTTTGGCGTTTGGATGAGGTTTGTTGCTGAGGACTGAAATAAAATATATATCTTCCCTCCTCCACCAACTCCCTACCAGCACCCAAGATTTACCCGAGTCGTTCCACCAGAGCAAACAAAGACTCAATAGTACAACTGATGATTCAATTGATTCTGTCTAGGATCTAGGATTGCGAATTGGTAGATATATATGCGCAGATCGACCTCACAACTCTGCTTATTCCCAGTCCAGTTGCACTGCAGGATGTCAGAGCCAGGTACGCAAAGTATAAATTCAACCAAGGGCCATTGAATGGTCACCGATCACTCCTCTGTCATCCAATTGAGCTTGACTGACCACTATAATTACAGCTGGTTTCCAGGCGGCGCGAGCGAGTGAGACCTGGAGCCAATAAACGGCGGATGATGGCCCAGGGCCGCTTTGGTTTCAGTGTGAACCCTTTCCTTCAAACAAAGTTTTGGAGTACACACAAAGCATTTTCAGTTCTGGCAAGTGGCGAGATCAAAAGCTAAGACAAGTCTTTTCGCACGAGGCGGTGAAGCCAGTGGAGTCCCCGCAACTTGGTTTTGGAGCGGCGAGCAAAGAATGCGAAGAGGGAGGATGATTAGGTCAGTTGGATGATCAAACGCGCAGCTAGAATCTCAATTGAGCTAAAGAAGCACGATCTGAAAGCTTCCGGAGTGGTAATCGAAGAAGAAGCTTGCTGTCCCACGACGAAGGAAGGTAAAGAGCGAAAGGGCGACGAGGCGCCGGGATTCTGAATTGAAGACACAGCGCTCGCAAGGATTCAAGAACGGCAATAAATGAAAGCAAGAGCAAGTTCAAGCTGGCAGCAGAAAAAGGAGAAGGTTCTATTAATCCCACTGGGTCCAAGGCCGTCCTTTGCAGGAATCTGATGCAGCGCGCAATGATCTAGATGTACGACCGCTGTACTTGCAGCAACCAGACACGCCAATATGCACGCAGACGTGGCATCGTCGATACACGATGTTCTGCCTCAGGTCGACGGCATCTCATTTCCCGTGGCATTATTGATGCGACGGCGTCTCTTCCTCAGCAAGCAGCTGTGGACTTCGACCATTGAATGGGGTATCACGCAGCGAGGACGCCAAAGTCCATCAGAAGAAGCTCATGAGGTCGATAATACTACACATATTAGAATTCTAAAATAGCGTTGTATATCGGGGAGCAAGCGGTTCCTGCAGGCTCGGGCATGTACGGTAACACCTGTTTCAGGGCTATTACTGGACGAGGACCCCTTTCCGCCATGCGAGTCTCCAATCATTTTCAATCCGGTTCACCAATCACCAGAATGGAATTCAGAATGAGGTAAACATGACTTTCCATTGGGAAGAGGCTGCGCCAGGAAGGCGGCTTATGGTTATCCTAACGTCTCTACATCAGACAGGACGACTGGCCCAACCTCCTAAATTTTGAACCTCAGACCTTGGTGCCAGCACATCAGCACCTTCAGTACTTTCAGACTTGGCCTTCAATTATGCGACCTTCCTTGGCCGGTAGCCCAATTCAACGGGAACAAATGGAAACACTAAGCAGGACCGGTGGGCAAACAACGTCAAGAATCAGCGGTGAGAACCTTTGTGAACTTGGGTTGCAGGGGTAGGATTGCCATTTCAACGGCTTTTTAAGGTTTGATCATTACAGCTCTTATGAAACAATGTGGCTACATTCCTCCATACTTGGGAAACAAACAATTTGAGTTGGGATATGTTTACTACCGGGTTAATATTCCTGACAGGTTATGGTGGACGCGAATGTATCCAATGTCATGAAATATCCACAACAATTCCAGGCTTTTGGTACTGTGAGTAATCTCCAGTCTTGTTGATATCTTCCGGCCAATTGATTGTGTTACGACATTTCGTACAACACCAAGCTCTGGTTATCTGCTAGCAAATGCTCAAAGATGTCAACAATGTCTTCATAGTTTCAAGTATTTGGGTACCAAGAATTTGACCGACGCCCGGCGTGTAGCGATTAAGACCCTAGGAGAATTGTCTGATGCACATTTCCTATTTCAGCCAGCCTCATTTGCAGTGTATTAATGTGCAAGCTGGCAAGGTAAGCTACCGCATTCTCTGTTCTTTCCTTGTTTGTTCTGTAGCCCTAGGATAGATCAGTGGGCTATATGGGTACGATCCCGAAACACGTTGCAGCCCTTGCGTATATGATCTGGCCGGTAGCTTGGTTGATGATTGCTACCATAGATATCTTCCGAAGTCGATTTGTTCTTTTCCGTTTTACTCATTTAGACGTGGTGCAATCTCCATCCAAATACAAATGTTACACAGAAGCCTTATTTGTGCCTGATACTTGCAAGCAGAAAGTCAGTATGAGCAAACACAGGTCCATGAAGAAGGAAAAGCGCATAACATAGCCAGGGGGCATAGGTACCTCGAGTCATCTATCTCAATTATGATCTTCGACGATTGGAAGGTTTATGATGATGCTGTAATACTGCTTCTTGCTATTCGGCCACCAGCGGGAATTCAACGTATGTGGTGCAGAATAAGGCCACTCGTTAATGCAGAATAGTCAAAGTTATAAGACTTACTTCTGCCACTATTTGGATATTGTTCTTCTAGTCGACATCAACTTCATCAATGTTGAGTTCAGAGTTTGCGAAATTTCACAAATCGTATGTTCATACACCATCTTATCAGCATGCATCAGTATCATAACCATTCGCTATTTCAATCACATACCTTTACTGGGCGAAGATTACACCACTAATACGCACCTTCCAGAAGCTGTCTATATTCTAATATCGCACCCCAACGTGACAAAGCTGCCTTATACTTCAGCCATCTCAAAATCTGCGTCCGCGAGTCCAGCTTTCACCAATTCGCCGCCAAAGGACCATCTCTCTCCACGCTTTCGCTTGTCACTATGTGCTACTGGTATGCCCATGCGTACACATGCAAGCACATTGCCTATGCGCTTGGCAAATACTGCGCGGTAGGAAATCTCGTCCAGACACCGTGTCACAAGAAGTCGATATGGCAAAACATACGCATGGGAGAGGATTGTGAGGACTGCATGATTCCTGTGTGCCGGACTGTCGATACCTCTCAGCCCAAAACCATAAAGAAAGTTAAAGGTGGGAGGAGGCATTGAGTATCGTGTTTTAGACTTGGTTTTTAGAGGGAACGTTCTCGATGATAAGTATGGCGTTTTTAAAAGGAGAATTTGATTGAAGGTGTAGACAGAACTGAGGTGGCGTTTGGAATGATATAGACTTAAGTTTTCAGGACATAGTTCGTTGTTATTTGGAAGGGTCGGAAGAATGCCCTCACTGTACGAGTGCATGATAGAATTGTACGAATAAGCTATATCATCGACCTTATTATGCGGTTCTGAAACACCTCTTTTTAGTTGTGACCATCTAGGTTTCTCAGAATATGTGGCCAATTTTACAAACAACCAAAGGGGCGGCAAATCTTAGTGTATCTTTAAGCTGTGAAAGACACAGCAGCTGGATTTGCAATATGATTACCAAGTTTCAAATATCGCTTGCCAAATGTTTTATAATACTTTCTGCATTCGGAGCTTCTTTTAACGCATCGATCACGAATTTTAGCGAAGCCCTGGTGCACCACGAGTACTAAATCAAGGAAGCTACATTGATGGCAATTTATCTCATCTTATCCTTGTCAAGGTAGTCTGGATACAAATTGAATCGACATTTTATTTGGAATTGGCGACTTAGCCGGAGACGAGTTGGTGATGCGATTCCGCTCTGCCCTTGTTGAACGTGTTGATTTTTGATAAATAACATCTGCTTGCTGTAGTTCAATTGCTTCAATAGCAAACTGACGCAATATGTTCTATAACTAATGATTTACTTATCTAATTTGAATTATGCAGGTGAGACAGGGCGATAGATTATAACAAAATATGCCCAACCATTGAAGGTTCTCGGGATTAGTTACCCTGAATTACGAAATTGGCCCATCCACGATATTTTACAAAAGGTATTCGTTTATATTACAGAGAAAAACCCTCGTTACCCCTCGCTTCTTTCCTTATTCAATTTATCCCAACTTCCATTTCGGATTGGTACACACTGCCTTGACCTTAGACTATTAAGAATGCAAAGCCTAATACGAACTGCAAAGCTACATTTGTAAAGCGTAGATTCTTTGTTATACATAAAACTGTTCATTGGTAATGTGATAAAACGGACGGAAGTGTGGGTATCACCAGAGTTATACTGACTAGCTCTGTCTGCTTGTAGACTTCGCGGCAAGTTTTACTACCTCCCAACGCTATATCTAGTCTTCGAAGGCTCGAGAGGGCCGAAGATAGTGCTCCAAACTCTCTATAAAACTTAGAAGACGATATATATTCTCAGTCGAATGTATTGCTTTCTGTAAGAGTTAAATTCTAGACTGATTCTACGTAAAGCTCGAATGGCCTTGGCAACTAGGGTAAAATTTGGAGGTGAACAGCTCTAGGTATGAAAATTATATTTTGGGAACATAATCTACCATTTGCTTCAATGTATCTTTATAACATGTCGTTTATTAATTGCGCAAAGAGCCTATAGAGAATGGGATTCATTTAAATTTGTAACAAATATCAATGCTTGACTAATAGAGTAGTAAGTTTGTAACCAATTTTAGCAGACTATGAGATAGAGTTTTCTGCATGTATCACAGTGTCTGATATATTACTGTTATTTGGCCCGAAGGGCTTCCCGACGTCTCAAAATACTTCTAAGGATACTATTAAAGCTTCACGAAGATAGGACATTCATTGTAAGCGAGATGTGAGGCTGTGCATTTGCTGTGCCGCCTAATTCAACGTCCGTTCGTCAGCTCGTCAGCCTGACTCGGCTAACACCCAAGGACTCTCTCTATTGGCTTCGGAATTTAGGAATCTAAATCGTTCCGATCGCGACATACAAAGTGGACTCGATGGATTTCCACTGCTCCGAAGAATTCTTAACATCGTCGACAAGCTGTTCTTTCTAATCGTTTAAAATCCCGTCATTCCACCCAGTCAACACTTTCTACACATGGATTTGTACTCATCTGAAATGACAGCGGCGAGATTACGGAAATCCTGTGAGACATGCCGGGGCTTGAAGTTGAGATGTTGCCCAAGCGTTGTGAATGATGAAAAATGTCACAGGTAAGTATAGACTCAAGAAAATAAACGGTGCTAAAGGTGGGATCAGATGCATCAAAGAGGGGAAGCAATGCTTTTTCCTTGAAGCAAAGCCGCGCCAGAAACGATCGAAGAACTCGAGAGTGTAGGTTGAGTGACACATGATGAATATCTTCCTGACTGACTGTATTAGTCGTGTTGCAGAAATGGAGCAGAAGTTAGAAAATATATATGCGCTACTATCCCAGACTAGCTCTGGCAGTGAAGCTGCGAAAGAAGATTCCACGGATGCTTCCATTGTAGCCTCGGATTCTCCTCCCGAAGTGCAAAAAAAGATCTCAACCTACCCTCCTTATCTTGATGCAATATCGACCTACGGTCCCCTGCCTCCACTGCCTGAAAATATCAAACCCCAGTCACTTCCTGTATCAACAGTGCCCTACCTAGTTTTGGATACTATTCAAGATGTGATATCAAAGGGAATAATCAGCTTTGCTGAAGGTGAAGAGTGCTTGACTTCGTTTCAACAAGTGGCATCCTCTTTCCCATTTGTTATTATTACTCCTCAATCATCACTCGAGTTCCTTCGTCGCGAGAAACCATCCTTATTACTAGCAATCCTTACTTTTGGTTCTTATTCCCGTCCGAAAATATTTGATGTTTTGGAACATGAATTCAGGGAGATGCTAAGTAAAAAGGTCATCATGAACGGCGAAAAGTCCCTGGATCTATTACAAGGAGTTTTGGTATACCTGAATTATTATCATTTACATTTCAAAATAGGTCGCCAACAGATCTACCAGCTTTCTCAAATAGCTGCCACAATGGCTGTTGAGCTCCACATTCATCTTACCTGGCAGAACGCATCGAATATTGATGGGCTAGCAATACCTATCCCTGATATCAATGGACCAAACGTTGCCGATGAAATTGAAGGAAAGAGGACATTTCTAGGGACGTATTACTTGACCTCAGCGTAAGCTCCTACCCACCTTGACGTCTTTCAACATCATCTTAATGCTTTTAGAATATGTCTATGCTTAAGAAAACCGTACACTCTGAAGAATGACGAATACGTGCAAGAGTGCAGCCAGATACTTGGTCAACTAGGGGTCTTTGAAACGGACTATCTGATACCGTACTTTATCGGAATCCAAAGTTTTATCGAAGAAGTGACTTCTGCATATCAATGCAACATTCCGCAGAAACTTCCGCTATCTGATTCTGTTCACATAGAGAACATGTTTAATGCCTTTAAGCAGCGACTTAGTTTGATAGAGATGGCTTTCCCCCCCGAGATTCGGAACCACCGTAAGTGCGCAACTTATCTATTGCTGTACCTAAATATTTGCTAATTTTGTTGTGCAGCCACAATAGCCATTTCTCTTCATTCCCTGAAAATATACATGACAGAAGTCGGATTCCATGCCACAAACCCCTCGCCTTTCGAATTGATGTCTGGAGACTCTGCTCAGTCATGGTACTACTCTAATGCCAGAAAGGAAGTCCTAATAAGCTGCCTACAAGCCGCCAAGGACTATCTCGATTTCTTCCTGGCTCTCCCAAATAAGGCGATCCTTAAATTTAG
>Ga0247734_1001663_pt1 | contig 16408 bp, 16 predicted proteins | sample UWRJL103311B2_FD_180933 | JGI IMG/M metagenome (GOLD analysis project Ga0247734, IMG submission 180933) | Plant litter microbial communities from Arlington Agricultural Research Station in Wisconsin, United States - UWRJ-L103-311B-2 | ecosystem: Environmental > Terrestrial > Plant litter >... | reverse complement strand
AAATCTGGTTTGGGGGGAGGAGGGGAAGGGAAGGGAGTGGTGGAGGGGTGGAGGGGGGAAAGGTGGACAGAAGCCAAAACGTTGGTTGTGCCCGTGACTCGGGAGGAGGGGCGTCGAAGTACAGTAGTAGGGAGGATTATGATTATGGTTATGGTTATGGTTCTTACTATGATTATTACTATAATTATTTACTGTTCACAGATCACCAGTGGTTCATAACTCATAACCCACACCCACATAAAAGCACAGCACAGCAGCCTCCCCCCACCTTGGCAGGAACCGTGTTGTGGTCGTCGTCGTAACCTTTCAACCCCTTCAACCCTTTCTCCTTTCTTTTTACCTTTTCTGTACGGAGTATTTATTACTAGTCAACTATTACTACTGCCACTACTGCTGCTGCTACTACTATACTGCTCCACTCCTCCCCCAATTATTCTTCTCCCTCCCCCCGTACTTTTTCAATCCGATTTCCATCCGACTCTGCTACTGTATGTACGGTAAACCCCCGTTTCTGCTGCTCCGGCTCCCCACCGGCCGGTCTCGTTGCTGGGCACACTTGGGGGTCCAGACCTCCTCCTCCACGATCAGCTTGGATCAGCTTGGATCGGCCAGTATTGCTAAGAATGCAATCCCGAAATGGAAAATTCAACTTCCGTCTTGGTGTGGCGTCTTCAGGTTCTCTCTCTTTGTGCGCTCCAGATTGTGTGGCGCATCACCGCTCCAGAACCCAAAATCCATATAACCCATAATAATTGACCACCAGACATCCCACAACCCACAACCCACCGCACGGAGGTATTCGAGGAGGTATTGTGCTGCACGCACTGTACATACATACATAATACCTGCCTGCACCTCCCTGCAGCAAGCATTATTCCACAATATTTCCCATGGTTTAAATAGATCGGCACGCCGACTACTGCGCCGTCTTTACATCAGTTGATCGTTGATCTCCAACCCAGCAGATGGGCGTGGCAAATCTTCCTCAGCACGAGCGCTCTTCAAAGGAGACGATCCAACTATTGGAAGCACTGCCGCCTTTCCTAGGGGCACAAAGTATGGGGAGCGACCTCGCGCGCGGACCCGGATGCGCCGAAAGAGGAAACCCGGATCTCCCAAACGCTCTCACTCACGCGTTCCCACTCCTCGAAAGTATATAAAATAGGAGAGCGCTATTAACGGCCCGGTTGGTTGGGCTGGTGAGGTTGCCAAACCTAACAATGCCCGTCAAAATCTAGCCAACTGCTGCCCCCCTCCACCAGCTGCAAAAGGAATCTGCCACACAATCTGCTTCAGTTGCAGGAGCCCGGGGGTTTCAAACAATTCTCTGCAACTGCTTTGCTTCCTTTCCCTTCCTACCTCTCTCCAGACTCAAACAAGATTGTTAGATGTTGGATGTTGGATGACGACGACTTTTCCACTATTCAAGTCCATAATTAATTGTGCCGACTTTCCCACCAAACCTGGAGCTTATAGAACCTTTCTAGACATCCCCATTTATCTCAGAGAGCGAATACCAGGGAAAGTTGAATGTGAATTATAGTGCCAAGTGCAAACGCTCACGGGAATAACATTCCAGCGTCAATGTGGAAGCTAGTTCTTTACGACTATATCCGACTTACACCCAGTATGTAAGAACTGGAAACGAGAAACATACAATGCGATGTGACATCGATCGATAAGTTAACTTTCACAATATCATAGCCAATGGTGCACGACCCCAGCATTGGCATGTTCTCAAGCCGGTTCCCCATCTTGAGTAACCAGGGATGAGCTTGAGGGTAGGAAGTGGATAGTAAAGCATGGATGGATGCAACCGCTCAAACATGCGGCTTACAATGATAACGTACCTGTTTCGTATCAGTTATTGGGTGATGTCACACACAAAAAATACCACAATAACGCAATAATAACAATAACATAATCTTCGAGAGCTGTAATATTCATCCAGTAAAAATCTTCCCATAGTCCCCCCTATCTACAGTTCAGAGACTTCTTGTTTCCGTTCCCCAGCATTTGATACGTAATGTATTTCGCCCCTCGATATATTTTTTTGAATGACGTTTCTTTTGAGTGCATGTAAGGTAAGGTAGTAAAGACAAATCCACACTTTCCAAGTATCAATACCTGCTGGCTGCACTTTATCAGGCATTCAAGTATCAATCAAGTTATATTGAAAATGATTGAATGAATAACATATATACCTACTATACAATCCAATCCAATCCAATCCAAGTTTTTCAGGCAGGCCTTGTCACCTCTACCTTTCTGTTTTCTGGGGTGGCTAGATTGTTTATTGGCAGAAGATTGTGTGTGTGATCATGCCGAATATACCATACCATACAATTAAACAAAGTCCGTCGCACTTTTTTTCTTTCTTTTTCTTTTCTTTTCTTTTTTTAGGGGTGGGGGGAGGTTGAGATCAAGTATTGTGAGAAAGATATAATTTAGCACTATATATATATATGTGTGTGTGTGTGTCCTTGGATTCAATACTAAGATGAGAAGCAATCGTGCGTGAGTGACAAAGATTTCGTGAGCGCGCAGCCATTACCTTACTTCTTGATGTTAGCTTAGAACTCAGCAAAAAAAAATCTAAAAACCAAGAAAAATCAAACGCTATAAATGCTATAAACGCTACCAACTTATTAGGCATGTGAATTGGGGTTAAAACTATCTAAAAATCGTTCTTAGTTAATCGAGGTTATATATATATACAGGGAACACAGTATCGCGATCATGTGACGTGCTTGGAACATTTGAATGAGGGCATTCCTTGATTTGCTTGGCAGCTACCTTGAAATCTTACCTGGTTTTCCTTTCTTTCTTTCCTCCCCCCCGCCCCGCCGCCCTTCCACTATCGCTATTTAAAAAACCTGCTATTAAACGTAGTAAGTTAGTACCCCAAAAGAATTCGAGCAATTTTGGTAAATCCGTGCATACATCTAGCACGAGTTCTCCGTAAGGCTGCACGAGGAGTTTGTTGTACTATTCTGCACCTTCTCTGCAAATTTACGGCCTGGCTAGATCCACTATTACATTGCACTGCAATTTTAGCGTAAACGAGGAGGTAGAACCCCTCACCCTCGGTAAAACCAGGAGGTGGCTTCCCCTAAAGTGGTGAGTGGCTGACGATGTCCCCTTGTAAAACTCTTTACGCGTAAGAGCGCGGTCGCGTCGTCCACTTGAAGATTGCTCCAGATAAAGTAACAAAGTCGACATCTCCAGCACTTCCTCATATTAACGCCAATAACGAATATCCAACCAAATCCGAAGATGACTGAAACGCCCGACCTTGAGCTCAGGGAGCGATTCTCCTCAGCTAGTGCTGAGATCGAGCCAGATGTCCTCGCAGAACTGAACTCCATTATGCGCCTCCACTCAATTGACCCGCAGGAACTCTGGTACAAATGGGAATCATACAGCATGAAAATGGGCTCGGATGATCTGAAGCTGAACATAGATACGGTCAGGGCTCTCAAAGAGAACATACAAGGCGGGCTTGAGCGTGAGAACAGGAACAAGGCACATGTGATGAGCTCTGGAAGGCGCGGAGGAGTTACACCACGCAACGTCAATAACGGCGGGGATGTTTTTGGAATGTAAGATTCACAATCATGCTTGCTATCCTCGGACTAATGATGAAGCCAGGCTGGACAGTCTTGTACCTAATACCCCGCGGGTTGGGTCAGCCAACAAATTGAGTAGCAACATTAGACGCAAACCTCACGAAACCCCTTCCACATCAAGAGTGAAATTAGAACCTGGCAGCAGCCCTCCTACCTTCAAAACACCACACAAGCCGGGAGAGAGAAATGGTCAACCGTGTGTTTGCAGTCAAATCTCTGGCCTGCGTGCAAGCTAACGAAACCACAGGTTACCTTTTAATGCCCGTTCGAATGCCGGTCAGCAAGTTGAGGTACTTAACCAGCATCTTGACATTTCAGACCCGCCAATTGCTCCCTACTCGCAGCCTCGCATACGACTTGTGGCAAACTCAGATATTAAAAAACTCTCCTATAAACCTATGGCTATGAAATCTTCCGAGGCGTCTGAGATTCTGGATGACCGAATTGACGAGTTTATGGGTTTGATTCAAGAACATCACAAACTTGATGACTCCCAATTTGGAAGTGCTGCTAGCCAAAGTATCAATGAAATTGTTGCTGTGGGACGAATTGCATCGGATTCTTTGGAAGGAAAATTGAATGCTTCATCTCTGCTCTTGGAAACTTCACGACGCATGGGCGGTGGGTTGAGGATACCACTCAAAGCCGAAAACCTCTCTGGATTTCAATTTTTCCCGGGCCAGGTAGTCGCTTTAAAGGGTATCAATTCGACCGGTAAGGAATTTACAATTAATGAGGTACTTGAGGTGCCTCTCCTAGGAGGAGCTGCATCAGCACCCAGTGTGCTGGAAGCTCATGTACAGAGACTGAAAGGCGACCCTGATGCAATGGATGATGGCTCCGACCCTGCGCCGCTTAACATCCTGCTGGGTGCTGGCCCTTATTCTACAGAGGACAACTTAGACTTTGAACCACTTCATGCTCTGTGCAGCCAAGCAGCAGATAGTTACGCAGATGCGCTTATTTTAACCGGTCCCTTCATCGATATTGACCATCCTCTTATAGCATCAGGCGATTTTGATCTCCCAGAAGAAGCGATGGAAGAACCCGACACCGTCACGATGTCTACCGTCTTCAAATACCTGATATCGCCTGCTTTGAACCAGCTTGTGGCTTCGAATCCACATATTACCATCATTCTAGTACCTTCGGTGAAGGATGCTATCAGTAAACACGTTTCATGGCCTCAAGAACCCTTCCCTAGACAAGGCCTGGGCCTTCACAAGGCTGTCAAGATCATTGGCAATCCTATGATTCTATCGCTCAATGAGATTTCCATTGGTATTTCAACCCTGGACGTTTTCTATGAGTTACGACATGAAGAGGTTTTAGGAGGCCATCCTAAGGATCCGTCATTGCTTGCGAGGTTACCAAAATACCTGATCGAGCAACGGAACTTCTTTCCCTTATTTCCCCCATCAGACCGTAGGGCACTACCAACAGTCGGAACGCAAGAAGGGATTCCAGCTGGGGCCATGCTGGATGTTAGTTATTTAAAGCTAGGAGAAATGGTGAATGTTCGCCCGGACCTAATGATCATTCCAAGCTCACTACCTCCATTTGCTAAGGTACGAATCCTAACTTCCTCTTTTGTAACCTTTTCCCCTAATTTATCTAGATTGTTGAAAGTGTTGTTGTCGTTAACCCCGGGTACCTTTCCAAAAGACGGGGGCCTGGTACCTATGCCAATTTGACTATACATCCATATTCAATGACGGTGGAAGAAAAGGGATCGAAGACAATGATAGGACATAAGGTGTTTGATAGAGCAAGAGTAGACATTTTGAAGATATGATCTTAAGTAGATGTGCGCTAGTTGGTTTACGACTTGGTTCCTACTGATTGATGTGCCCATGAGATACTTAATTAATGAATCCAATGGATCAGAACTAGTTTTACTTTTCCACTTGACATGCTGTGTTTGTTGTTGTGCCTTCTCCTTCATTTTGGATATTCTATGTCCACATGTACTTGTACAATTTCTATGCAAATACATGTAAACCGCTAACAAATTAAACCGAAATACAGCAGAGAAGAAGCCAAACAATTGCTATAATCAGAAAAGATTGTAAAAACCACAAGATACATGGTGACGGATATGATTAACTCAAAACATTAATTATCATATATATATAAACGTACCATAGCTATGACAACCTGAACTCGACGCCTGATTGGAGAGAATTAGGCTTAGTAGTTAGATCAAGCGAGCCTCCCAGGGGGGAAGGGTAGGGTATTAGAGGGTCCAAGAAAAAAGTTTTTCTTTTTCTCTCGATTTGCAACCCCATAATAATACACTTGGCACCACCTCAGGCAGAGAGTTTTACAGTAGAGTTCCCACAAACAGGAAAAACGAGGATCTGGTACTTGCTCAAGGGAGGGGCGGTGGTGTGATATTTTGTAGTGAAGTAAAAATGAGTCAGTCGGCCACCCACTTAGGGCTATCTTGTTGTTGTTTTTTCCACCCACCCCAAGCGCCGCATAGCACCAACATTCCTGTCTGGGCAGCTATATAGTTGACTTAATTTATCCGGAAAATAAAAATGGTCGGCTGGCGCAATGGTAGCGCGCAAGACTTCTAATCTTGAGGCTGTGGGTTCGAGTCCCACGTCGATCAGATTTCATCTATTTGCCCTCTTCTACATTAGCTATTCCTAATGTTAGAATTGAGGCGAATACCTTTTTTTTCTTCGGACTCTAACAGAGCTCACCTAGCTAGCTAGGTGTGTGTGTGTGCGTGCAAAGTCAGTCGTCCAAGGAAGGGAGGGCATCACATTTTTTCACTCGGGCATTCAACAAAAAATGTACTCGTTAGTCTTGAAAATCGCTGCTTATGTAACATGTTCGAGTCATCCTCCACGTCTCAATGCATATAAATAATATGGAGAGTACTCATTATGCTGAAAGTATAAATTAAGGCTTCTGAAGCCTTTTGATTAGGATAAAATTGAATTAGGGCAGGTTTATTCTACAATCTCTTCTCAGATTTTGTCTGGTTCCAATAACTTCCTCTGGGCAGTAGTAATATTAAGTGTGAACTTGCAATGGATACATTATAATATATAAACTTTTAATACCAAGTACTTTTATTATCTATGGTATGGTATAGATTACAACAGCCCCGTGAGAGGAATGTTTTAGACGAAACTTTGAAAAGAGAACTGCTCTTCCTTGAGTTCCTAATTTCTGGTCATCTTTATGCTTCAAATCCATTATCCATTATCGGAGCTACGTGTGCTCCTGTATTTTCGGGGGAAAGCTATGATAGAACCGGGACTATGGCCTTACTATGGTCGTGGCCATTGTCTCCAATTTTGCTAATTATCCTGTTATCATTTTGCAAACATGCCTTCAGATCGAGGTAGTAAGTCCGCCCAAATGGTAACGATTATTTAACAGGGAAATGAGATGGTCATCAATATCGCACTTCATGAGCCCATGGTAGTTTTGGATTGGATAAAACAATGCGACTGTGCATTCACAGTTGAGTAGAAGGTGCGAGTCTTTTTGGGGACGATTCATGGTCGATTGATGGCAAAGGGAATGAATATAGCTTCCCCGAGCTATCCAGAGCATGCATTTCTGATTCCGTTGACTCCCTTCCACTTCTGGGAATATTTGATTGAGACTTGCCGATAGTCGATAATGTACCTGATCTGAAAACGGCCATCTACCTTTCATCAACTCGCCGCCGCTTGTCACCATCTCTGTAGGGTCTTTCCCGTGAGATGCTCCTCTTACGACGATGATGATCTTGACCTTTGTCACGCCGGGGTGAGCTGGACCTCGAACGATCTCTATCTTCTCTATTGGAGGGGCGGTAGTTATCACCTTCAGTTCTGGATCGCATACTTTTAGGACCTTCAGGAGCATTTATCTCCCTCTTCCGCTCCATCACTGGCATACTATTCGCTCCACTTCCACCAGCTGCTCCTCCCCTGTCCCTATCGGGCATAAAACGTTCGTCTTGTCCAAAGCCTCCAGCACCCCCTTTTCTAGGGCCTCTATCGTCGAATCGGCCCCAGCTTCCTGTATCTTCACTTTTCAAATCTTTATACTTGGTTGCACCTCGCTTTCCGATTTTCGTCATATCTCTCATCTGCAATGACTTTGGCAGCAATTCTCTATCCACATCATCTGCGAACTTTGCACCCATGATCTCTCTGCGATCTAGCCCTTGGGCCTTGGCATCATCTGCATAAAAGGCACCTTTGTGAAAGTATTTCTGCATATACTCCTATGCAATAATGTTATTAATAGTTCCCTAAAATATGCGCCTCTGGAGGAATGTTCTGAACTTACCATTTTACCCTTGCTTTCCCTCTCGTCCTTCTGCTTGGCAATATATTCGTCATCTTCTAACTTACGCTCGTCCTCAGTTAGAGCCTTTCTCCTCTCCAACTCAGCTATTTCTTTCTCGTGTTCCTCGATCTTTTCTCTTTCGCGCTTCAACCTCTTTATTTCTCTCAGTCTCCAAAGTGCCTCGGCTACCTCGGGCTCTATCTCATCATCCGTATCAACATCTTCTATGTCCTCACGTTCCGCATGATAGACGTAGTCTTTTTTGGCCGCTTCCTTTGCAGCACGAGCCTCTGCAAAGGCCTCCTCGAGAAGACTATCAGCTTTAGCCACGCGCCCGGCTTCCTTTTCTGCGGCCAATTCTTCCTCAGTTCGGGTGTCTTTCGGAGGGGCAACATTGTTCCTTTTGTCTTTCTTGATGAATGTTGGGCGCATCATGACTCTCCTAGGCGCCTCCTCTTCGCTCTCTTCCTCTTCGCTACTCTCTTCCTCTCCGCTTGATTCATCCTCGCTCTCTTCATCACTTGCAGTCTCGAATCCTTCTTCTGCCTTTGCCTTCAACAGTTTCTCTTCTTCTAACCGAGCCTGCTCTTTAGTTGCTGCAATTCTGCGTCGCTCACTAACATCAAGCTTGCTGAGGTTAGTAGTGATTCCATTTGCAGATGTGACTTTGGGTGGAGGCTTGATTGGCTGGGAAACTTCTTCTTCGCCAGAATCTGAATCGGATGAATCTTGTTCGGCGATGACTTTATTCGGTCTATGGCGGCTAGGCTTGATAGGGTTTGCGGTCATCCGTTTAGTAGACATATTGGATGTTGCGGATGCTCCTCTGCAAAATAAGCTGTCGTTGAGAGAAGGTCAGGATATATATGTTACTAGCTAGGCAGGGCAGGATGTCGAAATTCCTAGCCCAGTCTGAGCCGATGGACTTTGTTTACCCGAGCCGGTGGATGTAGCCCTGCGAGCCCAGGGGGGCCACAGGCACTAATTACTTAGTGGCTTGAGTCACAAATTCAGCCTGACTCTTTGAAATTCAAATCCCGCAGCCTTGTCAGTGTTTTTAATTGTACTCAGCGACTACTTGGACAAGACACGAAGCTCAATAATATCTCCAATTGATCTTTGTTTCCATTACCACCATGTCCGAAACTCCTCAGCCCCCTCCGACTGCTGAACCAGCTAAACCATCCCTACCAGCACCAGTAGCACCCAAGGAACCTCCGAAACTGTCGGGAGCAGAATTGAAGAAACAGAAACAGGCTGAGAAAGCAGCTCGCAGAGCACAAGAGAAACAAGAGAAGCAGGGCCCAGGACCGGCACTAGCAGTAATAACTCCCTCATCTCTCACTTAATGACAATATTGACGGTGCAAGGTCCCCTCTCCAGCTCAGGCACAGAAGCCAGGACAACCAAAGGCAGAGCAGCAGAAAAAGTCTAGCTCAGCAGCTGCGGAACCTAGAAATCTTCCAATTAGAGGGACGCAAAAGTCAGCTCCTACCCCGGTACCCCAACCGCCGAAAGAAGAAGACAAGACGGTGGAATTCTTCAGGCATCTGAACAGACCGCGGAAAACAGCGATCTCAGAAGCAGGAAAAGAAGTACATCAGGCCGTACTGATTGTCGGGCTACAAATTGCCAACTACACGATATGTGGCAGCTGTGCAAGGCTCGTGGCTACATTACAAGCCTTCAAAGAAGTCATAGCATCATATAGAACCCCGCCCGGGAATACGCTTACTCGCCATCTCACATCTCATGTTCTGTCTCCCAATATCGACTACTTATCGTCATGTAGGCCTCTCTCAATATCTATGGGGAATGCAATTCGGTGGCTTAAGCTTGAAATATCGAAAGTCGATATAGACGTTCCAGATTCGGAATCAAAGCAAAGTCTCTGTGATGCGATAGATGTGTATATTCGTGATCGAATTACTGTAGCAGATGAGATTATTTCAACAATCGCGGCTGAGAAAATCAAAGATGGGGACGTGATTCTGACGTATGCTAAAAGTAGTGTTGTCCAGAGAGCATTGGTACATGCTTACAAGGCTGGAAAGAAATTCCGTGTAATCGTCGTGGATTCGAGACCTCTACAGGAAGGATTGAATTTAGCATCATCTCTACAAGCTCTAGGTGTGGAAGTCAAGTACTGCATGCTAAATGGACTGGTGCACAACGTTCATGAAGCTACGAAAGTCTTCTTAGGCGCTCACGCAATGATGAGCAACGGACGACTTTTCTCTCGAATTGGCACTGCCATTGTGGCTATGGAAGCCAAAGCCGCCGATATACCTGTTCTTGTGCTTTGTGAAACAGCTAAATTCACGGAAAGGGTAGCACTAGACTCTATAGTCCATAACGAAGTGGCACCCCCGGACGAGCTGGTGATCTCCAGTGGCCCGTTGGAGAATTGGAGGAAGGTTAAGGGCCTTCAATTACTCAATCTTATGTACGATGTGACACCTGCGGAGTACATCCAGATAGTTATCACAGAGTATGGGAGTGTGCCTCCAACATCGGTTCCTACGTTGAATCGTACTATAAACGAAAACGAGTAGGGTTGGCAGCTTAATGTCAAAATAAATAATGTTAGAGATTATAATTGGATGTACTATAAAACCAACAATAGGCATTTGCTATTCATTCAATTTCTTCCCAAGGAAAATGACCTGCAGCATCAACTGGTAAATTGAAGTGAATTCCCACACACATCTAGCCAGGACTCTGCGACATTATTCTTGGTCTCCAGTATATTAGCCGTGTGAAAATCTTCTATCGACTAATACACCGTTTAACATTATGTATACATCTAGAATATCTCACAAATTCACCGTGATTCTTGCAACGTGCATATGCTGCTTAAGCCCTATAATAAGAATTGAAAAGAACAAAACTTCACGCGCAACTCACTTATAGAGTGTTCTTGACTTTTAATTGCACTTTATTAAATTTTGCTCTTTTCAGGTCAGAAGCACATTTTCAGGATAATCCACAACCCAAGTAACTTAGGCATGGACATAAGAATTCGGGTAGCTGTCTGAAGCTACGGGATCGAGAACCTCAAATTTAAAGATTCTCATTTTTGACATTTGTTCCGTTTCATTTAGTTTGTACAAGTTCGCTATCCTCTAGGTTGGTATTCCAATGGGTTCTTCGTCAACTTAAATTCTCCACTACGATTCATTCTGTGCGCCCTCAACTGCTTCCCTCTCAGCCCGTCTCGCCCTCTTCGCTAACAAGCTCTCCTTCCGCATCATCAAGATATATTGTTGTTTGTCCTCCACACCCTGATACCAGTATCCGAAGCTTGCTCCAATTCCACCAAATAGAGGCCAGACCCATAGTGATTCCTTGTTGAAGAAAGGTCGCATCTCAAGACCGAGTTGCCAGAAACGCGTCCCGAGCCCTGCAATCTATATCTTAGTATTCAATTCATATCTGGTGCAGCTGCAAGTCCAATTGAGCTTGTAGTCGTGGTGGGGGAGTACTGACCGAAGGCCGTCCAAAACAAGATCTTGTTGACCATTGTGGGCGGGCGGAGCGCAGTATTTGATAGCGTACAAAGATTCTATTTCTTTAAGGAACTGTTGCGGCCTTTGTGGTTTGACTTGGTGTCCGCAATTGCTTTATGATATTCTGATGCTGAAGAGTTGATGTTCAGGGAGGTGGGTCATGTCGATGAGCTCTAGCGCGATAAGCGGTCAAATTAAACGCGAAACCTTAATAAGTGGAGATACGTTCATCGCGTACAAGGGTTAGATGCAGTCCAAAGCTCCTAGGAATTCAAGAGTTCTACATCACTCATAATATATGCCTATTCCTTCATCTAGCCGCAAATCACTGCGCAATATCTGGTACCGTCACTGAAATGTGCTGCGATCAGAATCTACACCCAATCTGAGGAGAATCATTTCATTGCATCTCTGCCTTCGATGGCTTATTCAAAGGACAACAGAGCGCCTGGTGCCCCTGCTCGTAAAAAGCTGAAGACCTCGGACTTACCGTTGGCATCTGCTACGCGTAATGCGATCGAGGGTTTGACACATACATACAAGAAGAAAGGTGGCTACGACTCCTTACGCCAGCAAGTTTGGCAGGAGTTGGAACGCAGCGTAAGCTTTAACTTCTCACAAACCAGGTTTGACATTAACTTGGCAATAGGATTTCGAAGCTGAATTTACGCGATCTGTATTACAAGCTGCTGAAGACGAACTTGAAAAGAATCCAGATCAATTGCTCAAGCTAGATCGTAGCAAGGCGACACTTCTAATTGAAGGCGCAATCGAGCGTGCTGGAGTTTACACTGCTGCCGAAGAACAACTTGACCGAATACTGAGTGCGCATATTCCATCTATCGAGGTATCAGTTCGGAAGCACAGAGCGGATGACGTTGGTGAAGAGATTGCAGCAGCTGAGCTTGCTAAAGGTGGTAAAACCGATGAGCAATATGCCGAGGAGTACGCCAACAAGAGAGCTGAGCGAGAGAAATTTAGGAAGGAGACTAGAGAAAAGGAGCAAGCACTGATTGAAGAGAAGAGGCGTATAGAGAGAGCGAAGAGGCAAGAGGAAGAAAAGCGAATCGAAGCCATACAAGAAAAGAGAAAGGAAGAAAAGGAAGCACTCAAGAAAGCCGCGGAGGAGGCTGAAGAGGAAAGGCGGAAGCGGCACCGTGAGCAGAGAGAAAGAGATAGGGAACGAGATCGTGAACGTGAACGTGAACGCGAACGCGAACGTGAGCGTGATAGGGAGAGGGAGAGAGGAGAGAGGACTCGTGACAGAGATAGGGACAGAGACCGTGGGAGAGACAGGGATGGTGACAGAGACAGAGATCGGGATGATCGCTACTCAAGATTTGATGAAGATTCTAGACACAGGACCCCAAGAGATACCCATGAAAAATCAGAATCAAAGCCTGTCCTGTCGAAAGAGGAGAGCGACCGCCTTGAACAGGAAGCTTTGGACGACCTTCTTAATGAGGGTAGACGGGTAGCAGAAATGTCATCCAGAAACCAACCGGAGTTCCGGATCGACCGCTCACTCGTACCTCCTCCACGAAAGAGTCTCCCCGCATCAGCGATTATACCAAAGGATTCAATAGAAGCCAAAAGCTCGTCATCTTCCAGACTTAAAGACGACTCTGGCTTTAAAACCCCTCTGGGCCCGAGACATAGAAGCACTAGCCGTGATCGTGCATCAACTCGACGATCCAGCAGAAGTCGAAGTCGCCGTCGTCGAGCTGCAGGACCGGATGATAGTAAGGAAAGAGAGTCACGAAGAGACAGCCGGGATCGAGAGCGCCATGGCAGTAAAGACAGAGATGATCGACGTCGCAGAGATAGCCGAGATCGAGAAGACCGGCGGCGCAGATCAAGTCGGGAAGGAAGACGTCGTACACGGTCCCCATCTCGTGATCGCCGAAAGAGCTACCGTTCTCGTAGCAGAGAGCGACGTGATCGTGATCGCCCTGGTGTTATACCCAGAGATTTGAGGCCAATTGAACAGTGGAAGCTCACCGAAGCAGAAAAGCGAGAGGCAGAAGCCAAAGCCTACCTAGCAGCCCAGGCAGAAGCAAGAGAGAAAGGCTTGCCAATTCCCGGTTTTGTTGAGAAAAAGATTGATTCCGCATCCACACCAAAACATAGAGACGAAGCTCGTGTAGATAGTCCCACATCTCTGAGAAAGAGGGATAGCTCTCGTGACAGGGAAAGAGACAAAGGTCGATCATCTCGAGCACGAAGCAGATCACGCTCTCCAATTCGACGCAAAAGCAGAATCGAGCGATCCACGAGCCCGATTAACATCGACAGATATGTACCTGGTGCTAGTAGTCGTCGTCGTGATAGTACTACAAAGCGGGATCGCAGTAGCCGGCGAGATGATGACCGAGATAGCCGCCGCGATCGTGATCGAGGCAGAGACCGGGACAGAGAACGACGGCGCTCGAGGGACAATGATAGAAGAAGCCGCTCTCGAAGCCGCAGGAGAGATCGAAAAGACAGAAGCCGCAGCCGTAGCCCGCACGCTCGGCGTGAGAGGGATTCCAGGAGAGACCGAAGTCGTGACAGAAGTCGAGATCGACTACGGGACCGACGGCGGGAGAGAAGCAAAGATAGGGACTATGACGATCATGATCGAGAGAGACGAAGAAGCAAAAGTCATGAAAGTAAAAGGGGCTCAAAGAGAGATTAAAAGCACCACAAGAAGTTGGATGTCTTGTTTTTACGCATATACAAGAATGGATGTTGTAATAGGAGGCAATTTTTATTTACTTCTAACTTTAGGATACCCAGCATTTGATGATAGCTCCTAATACCGCTATTTTCCCCCATATGTAGATGTAGTCTACTCTTCCTGTGATTTGGTTCCTTTCATGTTACGGTACTGCTAGGAATCTCCTGCATTTGGATATTGTATTTCGACAACTATGAGAGATACCAATGATTATTTGTATTGCTACTTCCACATACCTCAAAACTTATATCATATCTAGTAATTCTTGATGAGCTTAGCGTTGTCCGTTTCAAGCTCGAGCAGGATATGCAGTTGAAGGCGTGAGTAGACTCCAGATTCCATTCATCGTTCGTGGCTTCTTTCAGCTAAAGTCTTGGATTGGGGGTTTCGAAGAGCAGGTAATGCTATATATCTCCTTGCCCAAAATCAGACAGGTTTTATAAAGTGACACTAAAATGCAAAACTAAATGTAAAACTAACACTTCCATTAATTAGTGTAAATTACTACTTTGGTAGGAATATTCCAATGAAATCTAGGACGCTAGATAAAATAATTTCTTTGTTTAGCTTCTATGTGCAAGACCGGCGTTATGAGGTAATGCTTTTAGAAAGTCAAAGTGTCTTAGGCAATTTGAGACCGCAGAGTATTTTCCTAATGTACTTTACTACAGGAGTTACAGTGCAGTCCAAACAAGAAGGTTTCAGTTGTAGTGGAGTAGAGAATATAGTCAGCGGTATTAATGCCCAGAAGATCAACTCTTCTCATAATAAAATTCTTTCTATAGTTCCGGAGCAAAGATATAATGTAACGACCTATGGTATCATGTCGCCATCTTAAGACCCTTTCCCACCATAACTCCAGCAATGCAATTGTCCACAATCTATCATAACTCTACGTCAATCTCATCCGCAGCTGCCTGTATTTGCAAAGGCGTCAAATCTGAGACCTCCAGGCCTTCAACTGCTGGAATAACTGCTTCGACATCAATTTCTTCCATGACGTCCTCCTCCCAATCTTCATCTAGCAAATTCTCCTTCCCTGAAGCCAAGTCTAAAGCTGCAGCGTCCTCCCTAGCTTTCTTTGCGATCATCTTCTTGTTTAGATCCTCCCAAGCCTTCGCTCTCTCTTGGACAGTCCTTGCCCTATCTTTGCTCTTTACAATCTTAATTTCCTTCTTGTCCATCACTGCTTCAGCACGATCCATTCCCTTCTCCTGTCGCTTCTTTGCCTTTGCGCTCAAAACTGCTTTTCTACCATTTTTTGACTTCTTTGATACACCAGCACTCTGATGGACAGCTAAGACGGACGGCCGGTAATTGACGCTCTCATTGGGTGGTTTGGCATTTTTGAGTGACTTATCAGTGTCGATTGATGGGGAGCTTGCTCGTTTCGAGGCGCGAGAGCGGACAGATATGGCTGTAAAGAAATATCATTAATTACGTTCTAGTTCTGCTTTCTCCTCTGATGCTTACGGTTTTTTCCTTTCTTCAAGGGAGCTGTTTTCGCCATTCTTCCAAATATTGTGTTTGAAGTCTTATCCCGCTTGTCTTTCTTTATCGCAGTGTGGGGTTCAACTTTTTTTTATCGCTATGCTCAACGGATCAAAGTCGGCCCGCAAACCCTGGGCCTTTAGTTATGGTTTCGTACTTCTTACCAAGTTCCACTACCCTTCATAAATACTCTTCTTATACTTGTCCTAGGTACAACTCAAAACTGTGTACTGAATGAACCCATTTAAAATCACTTTGTACACTATCGCCTTTAAATCCCAGAACTGATGTAACTAGATTCTGCCCCAGTTCTAATACATGCCTCGCCATGTCTCAAGACATACACTACCTCTTCGACGGCGATCCAGAGTACGACTTCGAATACCACCAAGACTATAGGGAAGCAGATCAGTTCTCGCAATACATACACGCCAGATTTATCATTCCAGCGATCCTCTTTATACTTACAATTCTCTACCAAATCGGTTATCTGGCAGATTACAACCTTTTGTCAATCCCGGAGTTGATGTGGAACTGCCTAGTGTATCTAACGCCCACGCGTTTTATCGACCTTGTTGACATGTACCAAAGTCCGCTTAGAATGATGAACCCAGCTCTAAAGAATGTCCCACGAACGCAAGCATGGAAGAGTGAGGCGCTACGTCGAATACTAGGACTCGACACTCCTGGGGGGATTATAAGCACGGTAGCTGAAGCTGGGCGTCGGAGGATGTCTATAATATCTGGCCTGAATGTAG
>Ga0247734_1001662_pt1 | contig 16421 bp, 13 predicted proteins | sample UWRJL103311B2_FD_180933 | JGI IMG/M metagenome (GOLD analysis project Ga0247734, IMG submission 180933) | Plant litter microbial communities from Arlington Agricultural Research Station in Wisconsin, United States - UWRJ-L103-311B-2 | ecosystem: Environmental > Terrestrial > Plant litter >... | reverse complement strand
GTAATCCAAAACCATTTTTTTAACCGTTTAATCTGACCTAGGGAGGGTACAGGGTTCAATCGAAAATACTCTGAAATAAAGATAAGTTGCGTTGGATATGGGAGCAACTTAGCGTCAAGAACTAACATATCATATCTTAGAAACTTGATAGCCTTAGATATATGAATAAAAGCCCTATCCGTCAACTCCTCAATATTTTGTTTAAGCAACTCCTCTATTCTAACATCGAAATAAATACGCCCTTGGCTATTAGAAATGCAATTCAAAATTGTATCTCGCTTTAATCCAGAGAAATTGTAAATCGCATGATCAGCTAAAAAGTTCGATATGCGATCACTCAATAAAAAATTTGTATCTACATTGTAGGTTAGTGCTGAAAGCATAAAATCTTCCGATATATCCGTACCCGTCGAATTAACACGAGAAAATATCTCAACCGCACTTTGTATATCGCCCCTGAGCATTTCAACATAAGGAATTTCATAATCGGAAAATACCCTACTTATCTCTTTCGCATTATCTATTAATCTGCTACTTTCTTCCTTATTCAATATGATTGTCTCAATTTCACGAAGAAAGTCTATAAATTCAAAGGTATCAATAATCTTATACAGCGGTATTAAAGCGATTCCTGGCCTATTCCTTCCCTTTAAGTATACAAATTCGCGTTCAGATAAATCGTAGTATACTGAAAACTGTTTTAAAAATACTTTATTATGTTCTTCAAACTTATTCGGGTTTTCGAGTGCTCCAAATAGAGTACTTACCCGTTGAAAACCGTCTAAGATGTAACTCACTGAAGACGACTTTTTAGTTACTCTATAAGGACCGATAAATTCTTTCGTATCAAACTTAATCTCTGGTTTCCAAAATATTAAACTTCCGATTGGATACCCTTTTGATATACTATCAAATAACTCTAAAATTTGATTCGGCTTCCAAGCCCATTCACGTTGAAAAACTGGGATTTTATATGCACCATCATAAATATCCTGTAATAGATTTATTAATCTAGTTTTATCAGGTTTAACTCTAATTATTTTAGACTCGCTTTTATTCATATGATTTTTGCAATATTTAGCAATAACTTTTCCACTTCCGAAACCTCTTCCAAAATTCCGCTTGGTAGATCTAAGGGCACATGGTGATGGCTACATCTATTTTCTAATGCCTCACGAAGTCCATCACTCATAAAAAGAGTTGGAATGTGGTTTTTCATACCTTGCTCCATGTGTTGACTAAATCTATAAAAGTCCAGATCATGTGGGCTTAGACCAAGAATTGTTGCGGAGATGGTGGAATTTACATTTAGTGCTCCAATCAGCATTTCTGACGGTAAATAGTTTTCTAACTCTCGCTTATAAAGCATGTGCCAGCGTAGTAAATCCGATTCCTTCCATATCCATTCGGCACTATTATTTTCATCAAATGTTGAACCCTTGATATACTCTAATAAAGTCCTCCATTTTTCAATATTAATTGATTTATCATCATTTCTATCCGAATCAAAAAGTACTAAAACCTTAAACTTAAAAACCTCAGCCAAATCACCCTCAACAATTGCTTTCAATCTCTTTACCATTTCTCCCGACCCTCCCGCATGATTTTCTTTTAAGGTATGCTCGTCCAGAGCCTTAGATATGAGTTTATAAATTTCTTTGCGTTTAGGATGTTTTTTGTAGTTTTTAATAAGTCCCTTTAGAAAGTTCCAATCATTAGTCCCATTCTCCACAAGTATTAATGAACTTGTATTAGTAATTTTTAATGCATCAGCCGGTCTCACCTCATTCGTCTCGACACCAATATTAATAGTAGTCAGATAAAATTTCTGAGTACTGGTAATATAGGCTGATTTCAAAAAAAGTTCTTTCAAATGCCCCTCTATTTGATCACGCATATCTGCCGTTAAAATATCCTTAGCAAATCTTGTCTCAAAAAATAAGCTTTCACTTGTTGGATCCCCAAAAATTTCATAAAGATTATCTTCATCCCATAGATATAAATCTTTAAAAAAGTTCAGTATTAACGCGAGAATATCTCTTCCCACGAACTTATCATCTATATCAAATACATTAGGATTAAATTTGAATATCATTCTTTCGACCTCTTTTTTTCTGTTAAAGCCTTTCTCATTCCAACGACTTCGTCCAAATTCTCATTAAAAATACCCTCTGGCCAATCTGACAAAACACCATCTGAATCAATTGTTATTTTCATTAATCGTTGACCAACTTCGGAACTATCTACAAAGTAGATAACAATGTCATCAGATGTAAAACCGAAATCATTACCTATTACCAACCTACGCAATCGAAGAAGAAAATTTTCTGAATGGGTTTCCACAATGAAAGTCTGATTTGACTTTTTAGATGATTTGGCAAAAAGCTCGGCAACATCCCCATGAGCCGCTGGATGCAAATGCAATTCTGGCTGTTCGGAAACAATGTATGAATCGTCTTCATCAACATGAGCTCGAACAATTAGAGGAAGAACCTGACTCATACCTTGTCCAACATCAACCAAATTTATTAGGGAATCCCCCTTTGATAAAAGAAGCTCTATGAAAGGAGGATTTTTATTTTCGACAAGAAGTCTCCAACCGTCAAAATTTTGCTCAAACCAACTACCTACTTTCTCATGTAATGTCGACTTTACATTCTTGCTTGCACCTAACATCGAGTATGCATATTCACCTTTTGTACCAGTTTGATTATAATTAACTTGACCAGTCAAAGTAAACTGCCTATCAGGGACAACTCTAAATGGTCCTATATAATCGACAATCATTTGCATATCAAACTTGATATAATTCAAAAGATCCTTTCCATTGGGATCTCTCATAGTAATAGGAATAAATCCCATAAACTCACATTTGTATATTCCACCACTACTATCAATATATCCCTTTGTTGGATCATATCGAAGACTAATATCAATGAGCGGACTAATATAAGCCCATTCATATATTATTAATTCGTACTGTTGTAAAGGTTGAAGTATACTAACTGTTAGAATGGATGAGTCCTGGAATTCTAATGAAAAAATGATTGGACTATTGGGATTTCTATTAAAGACAAGGTCCCTAAATTCTCCTCCTAAGAAAACATTATAATTGCTTAATAATAATGGCTCATCAAAATGACCTGATAGAGAATTGCTTAGCAAAGGAAAAAGCTTTGCTATGGAGCTTTTTCCTGAACTATTTTTCCCAATCAAAATTGTCAAAGGTTTGAGAGTTAAATGTTGTCTTTCAAAAAAGCCTTTATAATTTTCAAAAGAAAGCGATTTGATCTTCATTTAGCGTTAGAATCTTTGCAGCTGGCGTTATACATATCTTCATGCAATATCAATTAAAATTAATGAATGAACAAATGTAGTCACTGACCCAATAGACATGTCTAAAATATTATATTCGTTCCCTCAGTTGGGCGTAGCTCAAACTATTTCCAACTGTCACTGGTCTTTAACTAAAGCGAAAGGTAGTGCAAAAAAATACATTGTTTTCATTAAAATAAGAATACATTACCCAGTTGTGCATAGTCTCCCGACTACATTCTAGCATGATCGGTCTGGGACAGAAACACAAAGCAGCTCAATTAAAACACTTCGTTTATAGTTAAGAATAAAGACTATCTAGATCCTATTGTTTAATCAATTTGGGTTAGTTCAGTTGGCATTGTACAAATCACACAATATATTATCTTTATTTCAACATGTTTACCGCCTTTCAATGGGAACAGGGTGCTTAGGATAAACTTTTTATCTTTAACAAGGAAATAAAAAAGAATTACTCCCCCGCAGACCTCAGTAATCTAAAATACCCTACTCCCTTCAACAAGCAAACATCCGAAATCTTTGAATTCTCCCGTCAGTTCAGATTCTTCTACTCGTATAATGTGACAAAGCTTTTGCCATCCTAAGTATGTGAAAGCGGGACGATCCATAACCACTTAAACCAAAAAAAATCCACTACTCCCCAACCCTACTCCCCAAAATCACCACCGGCCCCATCAACCTCAAAACCCGCAATGGCACGTTTTTATCAGGCCCGTCAATAGTTCAGGTTTTAAGTTTTTCTTCGAATTGGCCGTCATCAAAGACAAGGCGGTTGAACCAAGTGCTGGCTATCTCTATTTAAAGTGTATTCTGTCCTACTTTAACCGAATCCCGTTGGATTTAGGAGTTTAGCACCTCCCAACTCTATTTCCCCAATCCCTCCAATCCCACAGTTCACCATTTGTATACCCCCTTTCCCTTCACCATATACCTCTTGTATACCACTCAAAATAGCTCTTCCACACCGTCTGACCTAAGTTTGCATATCTAAACTTTAAATGTCTGCATGTCAAAATGAAAACTATTATTTCCTTATTCAAAATATCCAGATGGATTTTCAAAACCATATTTATGATTATTGGCTCTTTGCCTTTATTCAGGTGTATTTCCGGGTACAAGGACAAAAGTGAGGAAATTAAATTTAATGGTGAGGTCATTACGGATACAAATTTCATTGTACTCAATGATCAGTTTGCCAAGGATTTAACTCATGCCTATTATAAATCCCGCGCTTTCAGTTATGCAGATGTAGCAACATTTGAAGCAATCGATGACCATTATGCGAAAGATAAAAACAAGGCGTATTACTGCGATGAATACCGGGAAGGACAGAATTATTATTTGACCAAACGTCAGACAATTCTTGAAGTTAAAGATGCGGACCCGGCTTCATTTGTCAGCCTGAAAAATGGATTTGCGAAAGATCATAAACAGGCCTGGTTTCAAGGTTTGCCTTTTCTGGTGAAAGATGTTTCCTCATTGACCGGTATTGATAATCACTTTGCCAAAGATGATGTTTCCGCCTATTTGAATCTAAAACCCATTGCCGGCAGTCAGGGTAAAACTTTTGAACTTATAGACGGGAATTTTGCAAAAGATGATGTGAATATTTATTACTACGGCTATACCGGTGAAGGGCAACACAACATTTGCATTCTGCCATGTGACAGACAATCTTTTGAAATTCTGGATTATCGTTATTCAAAAGATGATAAGAATGTATTTTTCCTTGGTTTTAAAATGAAGGATATTGACGGAGCAACATTTCAAATATTGGAGGAGGATTATTCAAAGGACAAAAACAACGTTTATTTTCAGCAAAGAATTGTTGTGGGCGCAAATCCTGAAACGTTTGAAGTCTACAAGGAAAATGGAGAATTTGGCCATGATTTTAATTATGCCAAAGACAATGTTTCCGTATTTATGGATGACAAAAAAGTTAAAGATGCGGATGTATTAACGTTTAAAGTATTGGGGGAAAATTATGGCAGTGATAAAAATCATGTTTATTACAAAACCAAAATTGTTCAAAAAGCACTGCCGGCAAGTTTTAAAGTTTATCCGCATGATTTTGGTAACGCTGATGCCGAAGATGCAAACAACAAATACCATGAAGGAGTGAAAGTGAAAGAGCAGTAGAACACCAGGATATAACAAGTAATGGGCCAAACTAATAAATAGTCTGACCCACATTTCAATCCAGGGTGAATAATTAAATTTTTACTGCGACAATTTTTGATATTTCTGTGCTCGGGACGCATCCAGCGACACTAATAATGTATAAGCCTTCGACCTCTGTTCAGGCGTACCTTCCATCAAAATGCGGTAAAGCTCATCCGATTTGGTATCAAAAAACGAGTTAATTACAACACTTGCAGTCCGTAACTTTGCTATTTCATTAATGTCAACTAAAACTGATAAAACCTTTGCGCGGGTTTCAGCAGGATTTTGTGTTGCGATATCAAGGCCCTGACGGTAATAAGTATACATGCCTTCACGGAAAGGAAGAAACTGCGGACTCATCAGGTTTTCTATCAAAAAATATCTGTTGAAAGTATTACCACTCGGGTTCCATCCCTTTTGAAAAGCAGACGAATTACGCGCCTGATTAACAATATTGAATGCCTTTTGAAGGTAAGGACTTCCGCCTAATTTACTGAAAGAATCGTAGTCGAAGGTGAGTGCTGTGTATGCATAAAACGCAAGTATGTAGGGTAACTCTGCGGTATAGCTGTTTTCGTTAAAAAATAACGGTGTGCCCGGTAAATAACTAAACGCAAAGTTTTTATCTATATAGGTAAAAAGAACAGTCTCATAGCTCGAATTATACACAGGACGCGAAACAACAAGCTGTGCCGTAGCTTCGTAACTTCCCTGAGCCAGCGAACGTGTAATGCTAACAGTTAACTGGCACTTTATTGTTTCTTCTTTTGCAAATACATCATCTGTCCAACGCGTATTATTCAAAAAATCATTCATGTAAGTTTGCAGCTGATTCATCGTTTGCGGATCAGTTTTCTGCTGCCCGATTGTCTGATCAGAATTCAGGGTTACTTTAAATTGTAGTGCCTGACCAAAAACGTAACCTGAACAGTTGAAAATGATCATAAAAAATATCACTTTTACTGTATTATCTATATATTTTTTCATTGCTATAATTCTCATTCAATACATTTTAAAGTCAAACGTAGGAATAAATCTGTGAATATTAATTAGTAACAGAAAACCAACTATTATAATTATATTCAAGTCAATAAATTACCGATTAAAATAAGAGCCGTAAAAATTAATCTTAACTGTTACCCATCCACAATATTTCCGGTAAAGTTAATTTTTCATTGAACATAGCTCGTATGTTACAGATCGCAATAATTGATAAACATCCTATATTACTTAAAGGATTGGATTTTATTATTAAGGCCAATTTTAATGAAGTTAGTATAATGGCCTCAGAAAGCGTAAATGCTTTTCTAAAATCACCGCCTGCGCATACTCCTGATCTGATCATTCTTGGATTTAGTGAGAACTCTAATTCCAGCAGTAGTATGGGTTCTGTTATTTTAACGAAAGAACATTACCCCAAAGCAGCTGTGATTGTATACGATGACAAGTCGGACTCACCCATGATAAATCTTTATTTAAAAGCTGGCGTAAAAGGTTATTTATCCAAACAACATGACGTGACTAAACTCGTTGAATGTATAGAGATGGTCATGGATGGAAAACGTTATATTAGTACAAAAGTATTATGATTTATGCTTTCGGCTTTCAAATTAATTTAAAGAACGAAATTTGAGACAATCGCATGCTTGGTTGAAAGCTGGTGAAACCCTGCCGATTGCAAATAAGATTTATAACTGTCTTTTTAACTGAATTATGTTTTACGCCTGTAAATCAGTAGCTTTAAAGGAGTGTCGAAAAGGTCAATTTGTACAACGTAGAAATATCCTTATATGAAGTTACACATTAGGAACATGGTAAGTTTGCGCAGCAGAATGATTGTGGAAGAAGAGCTTAACAGGCTTGGTCTGGATCATTCGCAAGTGGAGCCGGGAGAAGTGGAAGTGATGAGCAGCATACCAGAATCCACTATTGCACACTTAAAAGCCTTTCTTAACTCGCATGATCTTGAATTAATACAGGATAAAAAAAGTCAGTTAATTGAAAAAATCAAGCGTAGTATTACTGAAATGGTTCATAATGGAGATAAGCCACTCAAAACTAATTTTTCCAATTATCTGAGCGGCAGATTAATGTACGATTATACGTATATGGCTAATTTGTTCTCTAAAATTCAGGGTGTTACAATTGAACATTATATTATTCTTCTTAAAATTGAACGGGTTAAAGAATTATTAGCTCATAGTCAGCTCACGATTAAAGAAATTTCTTACAAACTACATTATAGCAGCGTTGCACATTTATCTAACCAGTTTAAAAAAGTAACAGGTTTTACTCCAAGTCATTTCAAACAATCCGGAGAAAAAGACTGGCTTTCAATAGATAATGTGTGAATCATGTAACACTTAGCTGTATTATCACCAACAATCCGACAGACGGAATCACTATCTTTGACCGTAATTATTTTGATTACAAATCTAAATACGAAAAGAACATGTCAATGATATCCGGCCTTGTCAAAAACCTGAAAGATTTGATGGGGAAAACAAATAATCAGGAATCTTCTGAGAAACATCCTGATCAGCTTTTGAAGGAAAACCGTACTTACAAAATGTATACTCCAGTACGATACACACCCTCTAACGATAGCGAACTTAAGTTACAACCAGTGGTTAGAAACCGCTAAAAGTACTTATGTATAAAAGAAAAGCACAGCCCGATTGACGGACTGTGCTTTTCTTTTTTGCTTCAAAATTCCTGGAACTATTTCACAAATGTTTAGTGTAAAATCAGCACTTTTTGCTGTTTTACCTGATCGTTATTGATTAGCCTCACAATGTACATACCAGATGAAGTGGCATTAACCGGAATATCCAGCGGACCATTTTTGCCGGAAAGATTTTGCTTATAAACTACGGTGCCATTTGTGCTGACTATTTCCAGCAACTGATAATTTCCTTCAATATTTATATTCATGACTCCTGAATTTATTAATGAAGGTCTTACGAAATTTCCTGCAAGCGATTCACTCGTATTCACTACAATAATTTTGGAATACGCAAAACTTGCATCTAAGTCAATCATTTTCAAACGGTAGTAACTATTTCCGGAAGAATTGACGGAATGAGAAAATTGATATTTTGTTCCGTTAATCGCATTTCCAGCCAGCACAGTTTCTATTTTGGAAAAGTTATTCATATCCTGACTGTATTCCACTTCGAATTCTTTAAAGTTTTCTTCAACAGCAGTTTCCCATGAAAGCCGTGTACCTTCCACTGTTTTTACTCCATCAAAATTCACCAGCTTAACGGGCAGCGGACCACTCGATTCTACATGATAAACAATATTGGAAGTAATAGAAGTAACATATAACTCTCCATTTTCGCTTTCCCCTACATCTGTAACATGAAGATTAGGTATTGCCAGAACTGTACCCAACTGGACAGTTGTTGTCCAGGCCGTATTAGCTGCGTTTCTTTTAATTAAATGTAAATTTCCTGTATAATAATCTGTTCCAAAATAATAACCCATTAAATCAATGTATCGCCCTCCTCTATATACGGTACCACCAACAACAGACTGTCCATCATAATAATATACAGGAGCATAATTTGCAAAGTTACAATTTTGATTATTACCTGCATAAGGAACTCCACCTTCAAAACAATTCCATCCGTAATTTTCACCACCGCCCGGACTGGCAGCTCTGAAATCTATTTCTTCCCAATTGTTTTGACCAACATCACCAATCCACATATCACCGGTTAATTTGTCGAAACTCCATCGAAACGGATTACGTAAACCGTAATCAAATACTTCATTGTTAAAGGGATTATTGGCAGGAATGGCATAGCTTCGTCCCGTTGAGGTGTTATTTACATCAATTCGCAGCATTTTTCCTAACAAATAACTGGAATCAGTTGGAGTTGCAGGTACAATTCGCTGTGCATTATTATTTGGATCTCCACTATCACCGCCATCACCTACCGACAGATACAACAATCCGGCTTTGTCAAAATGCATTTCGCCTCCATTATGATTAGTGTAAAGCGGGTGCGGAATTCTTAAAATTTCTTCCCGTGAAACCACTGTAGCCACATTGTCCAGATAATTAGCAACTTTGAATTTTTCTAGGACAAGCCGGCTATATGGCAGGTTTCTGTTTGTATAATAAAGAAATAACTCACCTTGGTGCGGATCTCCTGCTTTCCCATAATCAGGGTGAAAAGTAACACTCAACAATCCACCTTCACCATCCAGTCCTCCAATTTTTGCAGAAATATCCAGAAAAGTATTCAGGTACGCATAAGTTGTACCATTAAACACTTTGATCGTTCCTGCTCTTTCAACAATAAAAATACGTTGTGAACCGTCGCCCGCATTGATAACCTGCATGGGAGACGTTATGTTGGCTGTAATTACAGGGTTTAGTGTGATTGACGGCTGTGACCATAATTTACCTGAAAGCACAGCAAGCATCAATGACATAATAGTAAGCCGAAATATTCGCACAGTTTCTGGGTTAAAATTTTCCATAATTCCGGTGATTAGAAGTAAATATTAATTTTTCATTTAGTACAATTAGTTCTATAAAATAAAGTACCTGTGTGCAAAATTCATGCCAAACAAACTAATTATGATTGGATTGAATTCTATTCTAAATTAAAAAGCCTTCAAATCGATTGATCCGAAGGCCTGTTAATTGACAAGGAAAATCTATTCGTAATAAAATTCTCCAAACTCATTTTTGATCGTAAGTTTCTTTACAGGCGATGCTTCTACCCTTCCTACGATTTGTGCCTCGATTCCAAAAGATTGGGAGATCTCAATAACCCTGGCAGCATGTTCCTCAGAAAGATAAATTTCTAACCGGTGACCCATGTTAAATACCTGGTACATTTCCTGCCAGCTTGTTTCACTTTCTTTTTGAATCAAACGAAACAAGGGAGGTATCGGAAGAAGATTATCCTTGATAATGTGTAAATTATCAACAAAATGTAAAATCTTGGTTTGTGCACCGCCACTGCAATGCACCATGCCATGAATATGCAGCTTAAGTTCGTCCAGCAAAGCTTTGGCAACCGGCGCGTAAGTTCGTGTTGGAGATAGAATAAGTTGTCCAACATTTAAAGGCGTCCCTTCTACCGGATCCGTTAATTTTTTAGAACCACTGAAAATCAGCTCTTCATTTACTTCCGGGTCAAAACTTTCAGGGTATTTAGAAGCAAGATATTTTCCCAAAACATCATGTCTTGCAGAAGTTAATCCATTGCTCCCCATTCCGCCATTGTAAGAAGTTTCATAAGTTGCCTGTCCGGACGAAGCCAAACCTACAATTACGTCGCCAGCCTGGATATTAGCATTATCTACCACTTCCGATCTTTTCATCCGTGCAATAACTGTGCTGTTTACAGTCACCGTCCTTACCAGATCGCCAACATCGGCAGTTTCTCCGCCTGTACTGTATATTTCCACCCCATAACTGCGTAACATTTCCAGGATTTCCTCAGCACCGTTAATAATCTCAGCGATTACTTCACCAGGGATCCGGTTTTTATTTCTGTCAATAGTAGACGAATAAAGCATGGGTCCTGTTGCGCCAACGCATAGCAGATCATCGGTATTCATCACAATGGCATCCTGCGCAATTCCTTTCCAAACCGAAATATCACCTGTTTCTTTCCAGTATAAATAAGCCAGTGAAGTTTTAGTCCCGGCCCCGTCGGCATGCATGATGGTGCAGTAATCAGGATCTCCCGCGAGTGTATCCGGAACAATTTTACAGAATGCCTTCGGATATAATCCTTTATCAATCTTTTCAATTGCCTTGTGTACATCTTCTTTCGATGCTGATACGCCGCGCTGCAAATACCGGTCGGTAGTTTTCATTCAGAAATATTTATTGAATACTATAATCCATTTGAAGGCACAAAAGTAGGCAAAAAGTATAGCCAAACGAAGCAAATATGAATGACTAACAGTTCATTAAAGGAATGGTTTCACGTAAAATCAGTTAAACACTAACTATCAACAACTTACATAAATAACTGCAAAATTAATCCTCGATAAAATAAAATTCCTAAAAAATGATCATTAACTTTATAAAAATTGGTAGTTTCTACAAGGAACAATATATTATACTGCGGAAAGTTTTTTATCTCAACAAACCTTATCCTACATGCAATTATTGGTTAAACGTACTATTCTTTTTATCGCATTTTTACTAGTCTCCGCAACAGCAACACCATTATTTGCACAATCCAAGGTTTCTCAAAAGACTTCTGCTGATACGCTCAGCCATATTGAATTACTCGTTTCTTTCGCCAATAAACATCTGCATATTCCTTACCGCTCAGGTGGAACTTCAAAAAAGGGATTTGACTGCTCTGGTTTTGTACGTTATTGTTTTGATAAATGGAATATTGCTTTGCCCCATTCGAGTTCTGCACAGGCCGAAAAAGGAAAAACGGTTTCTTTAGAAGAAGCTAAACCGGGCGATTTAATTTTCTTCAAAGGAGAAAGTACAAAAACAGAAAGGGTTGGACATGTAGGAATAATCACCGAAGTAACTCCTTCTTATGTCCGCTTTATACATTCGGCTTTTAAAGGTGGAATCCGGTATGACCTGCTCAATGCTGATTATTACAAAAAACGATTCGTAGCAATAAGAAGGTTAATTGATTGATATTATTCCTGAAATCCTGCACTTAAAAAATCATTCGAAAATTCCATTCCTGCAAAAAGCTGATTAGTTTTGCTCGTCAAAAATAATTAGCTTGTTAGAGCGATCTGTTTTGCGGATTGAGTAAAAAAGTTTCATTACTAATCTTTCCTTTTATGCAAAATCCTCTACGATTCTTAATACAATCGGGCTTTTTATTATGGATAACCGTTTTGAATTGTGCAGTTGCGCAAAAACAAACCGGTCAAAGTAATCAGACTAAATCAACTTCAAATTCTCCGCAAATTTTGAAACTCTGGCAAAAAGAAAATACAGTTACTTCTGAAAAAATTGAACGTTTTACAGTAGGAAGAGACCGGGAAATGGACCTGCACCTGGCAGAATATGATGTGTTGGGAAACCTGGCGCATGCTACTATGCTGGAAACCATAGGATTACTGACCAAAGACGAACTGACTGCATTACGTGCAGAATTAAAAGTCATTCATGCGCAGGTTGAAAAAAACGAGTTCGTGATTGAAGATGGCGTGGAAGACGTTCATTCGCAGGTAGAATTGATGCTGACCCGGAAACTGGGTGATACCGGAAAAAAAATTCATAGCGGCCGTTCCCGTAATGATCAGGTGCTGGTAGATATGAAACTTTACACGCGTGCCCGATTATTTCAGGTTGTGCAGGCAACTGAAAAGCTTTTTGATGTTTTGATAAAACAATCAGAAGCACATAAAAATGATCTTTTGCCAGGATATACACATTTGCAGATTGCCATGCCGTCTTCTTTTGGATTGTGGTTTGGAGCTTATGCAGAAGGTTTAATTGATGATATTATCCAGCTTAATTCAGCTTATCGGCTGGCCAATCGCAATCCATTAGGATCAGGAGCAGGATATGGCTCATCTTTTCCTTTGAACCGAAAAATGACCACAGAATTATTGGGTTTTGAAGGCATGCATTACAATGTAGTGTATGCGCAAATGAGCCGTGGAAGGACTGAACAGGCAGCTCTCACCGCAATTTCTTCACTGGCTGCAACGGTTTCACGTATGGCAATGGATGTTTGTTTGTACAACAGCCAGAATTTCAGCTTCATTGTTTTACCGGATGACCTGACGACTGGAAGCAGCATTATGCCACATAAAAAAAATCCGGATGTTGCAGAGTTACTTCGTGCCAAAACTAACCGGATGAAAGCTTTGCCTATGGAAGTAACGATGGTATTGAGCAATCTTCCGTCGGGTTATCACCGTGATATGCAGCTTTTAAAAGAGATTTTAATGCCTGCATTTGACGAAATACTGGATTGCCTTGATATTGCCACTTTTATGCTGGAAAATATCAAAGTAAAACAAAACTTACTGGACGATCCTAAATATGATCTGCTTTTCAGTGTAGAACGGGTAAATGAATTGGTGATCAATGGTGTACCTTTCAGAGATGCATATCGGCAGGTGGGTACAGAGATCGGGGATGGAAGTTATAAGGCTCCGCGTGAGCTAAAACATACGCATGAAGGAAGCATTGGGAATTTGCAAAATAAAGAAATTCAGGAGCGTATGAAAAAGGAATTGTGCGCTTTTGAGTATGAAAAGGTGGAGAAGGCTTTGGCGGAATTACTGAAAAAATAAAAGTATGGAAAACAGATTCGGTATGCGTATTCTTTTCACATGGATCTGTTTTCTGTGTGCTTTGATAACCAATGCCCAAACTTTAAAACCGCAGGAAAAAAACTTAAAAGTAATCCTGTTTATTGATACAGAATGCCCTATAACACAGTCGTACATGCCGGAACTGAAAAAATTAGCCGAAGAATACAGCGCTAAAAATGTCCGGTTTGAGTCGGTCTTTCCTGTTTATACTGTGACAGACAAAGAGATAAAAAGTTTCCTGAAAAAGTACAGCATTTCATTTCCCGGATCTCCTGATAAAGACCATAAAATAGCAGGCAAATACCATGCGAAAGTAATGCCGGAAGTGGTGTTAATTGATGCAAACGGGCAAATAGCCTATCAGGGTGCAATTGACAACTGGTATGCAGCATTAGGAAAAAACAGGCCTAAACCTACGGAATTTTATTTACACGATGCCATTGAAGCAACCTTGAATGGGAATCCGATCATGACTAAGCGGACCGAGGCTGTGGGATGTTTGATTAATTTGGAGTGAGTGTAAAATTATACTGGAATTATTTTTTGGATTGAACCGTCCTTTTTAAAGTCAATAATCAATTCATTATGAAAATTCCCTCCCCGTATGTTTCTTTTTCTTCTTACTGTTTTATGATTTCCGTTATTATCACGTATTACATTTCCATAGATATCATAAGCTACTGAAATATCGTCTTTGTCGTCATTGGATCTATAAACCCGGCTACCTATTATTTCCTCCAGGCACTTTATCCGGCTAATAAGCTGTGCACTGTCCGGAGCAGGTTTATTAATTCTTATATTATCAATCAGAATCATGTAGTCGTTAAGCATTGTATACTGGCGGGGAGGAGCATTTTTATATCTGTCGTCTATTTGAACAATCAAATTCCATCTCTTTTGCCCGATTTTATTGCTTTCTATTGTCAGCATAACCAATCCTTTTTCATAAGGAAAAAATTCCCTTCGTTCACAATCATAAAGATATTCCATTAAAATCCGTCGCTCAGATTTTGGCAATTCAATAAATTCACAAGGCAATTCTACTGCTGATCTTAAACAAATCAAGATCATTATCAATATTGATTTCATTGTTAAAAGTTGGGTTACGAGTTGGCACTTAAATCAATATTGCTATAATTTCAAAGTTATTTTGCAATGAATAAAATGTTCTCATCATTATCAAATCCATAAAAAAACAGGCAAGCCAATCGGCCTGCCTGTTTCTCTTTTAACTAAATCTAAATTCAATATTAAGGTTTATCCCACCAAACGCGGCCGGTTGCATCAGCAGGGTTTGTACCAAAGCCTGGTACCGTTGCCATTGCTGCGTACGCTGCTTTTTTGTTGGTAACGTTAGGATCAGTATCATTGATCAATCCAAGTGGTGCACGTCTTGGAATTGTTAAAACAACACCAAGGTTTTTTACTTCAGGAAGCGGCACTACCGACGTTGGGTTAGGATATCCTGTACGTTTCCACAATGCCCATCCTTCCGGTGACTGTTTCATGAAGTTAATATAGCTTTGGCTTGCAATCTGATCCAATCCTCTTGCAGCATTGTAAGCAACACCTGTTTGAGTCAGATAAGTATCAATTTCAGCTTGTGTAACAGCAGTATAATTAGTCAATTGCGATCCTTTACCCACTTCGTCATACCATGCAATAGAGCTTTTGATACCTGATTCGTACCAATCTTTGGCAGTACCAGTTCCCATTCCTTTTAGTGCAAGTTCTGCACGCATAAAGCAATATTCAGCATAAGTGATGACAGGAAGGTACGAAGAACCAGTTCCTGAACTTCCGTTTACATCATAACCTGCACTAAACAGACGTGGCTGAATGAATGAAAGCGTATCAACCTGGATTTCCGATGTTCCGGAAACAACTCTTTTCGTAGTATAGTACTGACGGATAATCGAAGTTAACTTTGCATCCTCAGGATTAGTAAAACTTCCAACATATCTTCTTGCAGGTGCTACTGTACCAGCTGGCAACAATTTAGCTGCAATTAATAAATCTACGTTGGCCTGAGAATATCCGTTTGGCGTAAAGAAAGCATCGATACGGGGATCTTTTTTATCCCACATGAAATCAACCATAGGCTTCGGAGCCCGTAGATTACTTGGATTTCTGTTTCCTCCGTCACCTGTACCTGTAAAGGCAGCATTTGCTTTAAAAACCCATCCATCTGCATTAGATGCCATTAAATCAGCAGCAGGAGAAGCCAGAACGTCTGTAATAATTGCGTTTCCAGCGGCTGCATCTGCTTTTTGTACACGCATTGCCATTCTTAGTCTCAATGCATTTGCAGCTTTTACCCAATTCTGAGTAACACCTTTGTAGTACTGATCATAATTATCCAGCGCTATCTGTGTAACTGGCTGTGCTGTTTTAAGCGTAGTAATCGCTGTTTTCAGCTCAGTATCCAGTCTGGCAAATATCTCTTGCTGAGTATCATATTTAGGCTGCAAAGTTCCGCCGTAACGACCCTGAAAAGCCTCAGAATAAGGAATACTGCCATAAATATCAGATACGTAAAAAGTATAGTAAGCTTTCAAAACATTGGCGATCTGAATCATGTGCACATATTTCGGCTGTTCAGCAGCATCCAGTTTGCTTACTAACTTTTCTAAATC
>Ga0247734_1001661_pt1 | contig 16428 bp, 15 predicted proteins | sample UWRJL103311B2_FD_180933 | JGI IMG/M metagenome (GOLD analysis project Ga0247734, IMG submission 180933) | Plant litter microbial communities from Arlington Agricultural Research Station in Wisconsin, United States - UWRJ-L103-311B-2 | ecosystem: Environmental > Terrestrial > Plant litter >... | reverse complement strand
CTCCCCCCTCCCCTAGCGAGGAGCCCCTCCAAGCACAACACCGTCAGTTCCGTCATCCCAACCCCCGAAACCTGCATCTGGCAGCACGCACTCCAACTCTCCTCCTTTTGCGGTGGTGGTGATGGTGATGATGGTGATGGTGTGGTTGGATTTGCCTTACCTTACCTTACCTTACCTTATTCCTTATCCCTTATCCATACAGTATCCTCATTCCTTATTCCTTATTCCTTATACTTTATCCTTTATCCTCTACCCTTACCCTTATTATATCTTATATTCTTTACCTTTTACACCTTTACACCTTTTACCTTTTTTATGCTTTTTTTGGAATTTGCATTTGGTGTTGCTTTCTTTCCCAGCACCGCCATTAGCCTCGACCCGTCCCTGTCCCCCTCGCCTTCCCCCATATTTTACTGGATACTGGCTCCGGACTGGGACGCTGGTTCAAACCCACACGAGCCACTCACTCTCCCACTCAACGCGTTGTGTGGAAAGTCGACCGTGGAAGAAGAAGAAGCTCGCTCATTCATCCACCCAACCATCCAACCGTCCATCCCATCAATCAATCAATCAATCAATCGCTTGCTTGCGCGAGCACCCAAACCAGCCCAGCAAGCCATCAACCCATCAGCACTCCCGCTTCACTTCACTTCACTTCACTCCACTCCACTCCACTCCACTCCTCTCTCCTCCTCGCCCCAAAAATACAATAGTCATCCACATCCACATCTACATCCACAGCCACATCCATTATCACGCACTTACTCACTCCTCACTCCTCACTCCGGCGGTGGTGGTGTCTACCCAACCCAACCCAGCCAATTCTATGGGATCGCATCTACCAATCTTCCGCTGAACGTTAAAACCTCACAAGCGCCGGTTACTGGTCGTGGTCTGCGCGCCCACTACCAAAACGCCCAATCGCAGGGCAAAACGGCACTTGCCCCCTCCCCTCCAAGCCGCATATCTACCATATATCAAACGGATGGTGCTGTCACGCAAAATGGACGAAGTCACCAAATCGACATCACGGCGTCTGACCAAGAAACCTCCCGCCAACTTGCTCGTCGACCCGCGCAATACCGATAGCCATTCGCTGCACAGCAATAACAGCTCCGGCAGTCTCCATCGCAGCCCTTCCGCGCCGGTAAACCACCGCTTCCAGGCGCCGTCCAGCCATTCCAGAAAGAACTCGTCTCCCACATACGCCTCGTCCTACTCCAACTCGAGGCACACGCCCTCCTCGTCCTCCAATTCTTCGCTAGATCGGCAGATATCTGCGCCCTCTCCAGTCCTGGCGGGCTCCGAGTTCAACAGCACGCCTGCGGGGCGCGGGGCGCTGAACGACAAAGGGCGAGACGACTTCGTCGGCGCTCCCTTCGATGGATCTGGTATCCTCAGCCATATGGATTCAACCAAAGCTTCCGGCTATCAAAACTCCCTCCGCAGACCCCCACCTCCACCACTTTCACACACCAGTCCTGATCCTCGAATGACGAGCCCACAGCTAAAATCCTCCTCGAGCTTTTCAGCGGCCGAAAGAACGTTTGATAAGATTGTGCCTCGCGTGAGTGAGAATCAGTTGATTACCCCAAAGCGATACTCGGACGAGACAAAGGAACCCAAACCTGCGGTTATCAGGAAGCAATCTGGACTGAAAAGCATGCTTGGTAGTATGGGACTGATGTCACCCCGTGGCCCAAAGATTTCCGCGCCTGAGAATCCGGTTCACGTTACACATGTGGGATACGATAACCAGACTGGCCAATTTACTGTAAGTTTGAAGTGTATTGGCAAACAAACAAAATGCTTATCCAAATCGCATAGGGGCTCCCAAAGGAATGGCAGCGAATGATCGAGGACAGCGGCATTACCAAGAAAGAGCAGGAGCAGCACCCCCAAACAATTGTCGATATTGTAGGTTTCTATAAGGAGAATGCAGATAGAGGCGGAGATGAAGTCTGGGAGAAGTTTGATCACGCAAAAGCTCCAGAGCTTCGCGTGGGAACAATAACAGCACCCCTTCCCTCCCCAGGACTGCTAAATAACCCGATGAGTTATGGATCTATAACTCCAATGCTAAGCCCTCCAGCAAGCCCCCGCTTTCCCTCAAACAACGAGACCAGCTTTGAGAACCCAAGATCGCCACCTCCAGTACCCAAATCACAAGGTTCGGTTTCCTCGGGCCATGCCAAAGATGCTAACGGTCTTGTGCCGAGCCGTCCAGCACCTCGACCTCCCATCTCATTCCAAGGCCCTTCAAGACCAGCGCCTCCTCCGCCAGCTGGTAAGGACTCGGGGGTAGGCTTGCCTCGTCAAAGTGAGGACTTGCCAGCACTGGCCTATGTGCCACCACCACAGGACTCAACGCCAATGCTCCCAGAGGAGCACCGCTCAAGGTCAAATTCTAACGCGAGTGGAGCGATCCAATATGGATCTCCAGTCCAGGTCCCATCCCCACAAGCGCTATACCAGCAGAAGCAACAAGAGTATGGACTTGGCCAGGCTACAACAAACCCACTTACGCGCACTCAAAGCAAGAAACAGCCCGTGCAGCATCAGGCACCACCAACCCCCCAAAACCAATTTTCCCGCCCACCAGAGCTCAATGGAATACCTCACCCAAGCCAACAGGTTCGAGCTGTTCCTGGAGCTAGACCCAGACCACGTACTCGCCAAAGCACCGGGTTTGATATTGTTGCTAGACTTAAGAGCATCTGTACCGAGGGTGATCCAAGGCAAATTTATAGAGAACTAACAAAAATTGGCCAAGGAGCCTCTGGTGGAGTCTATACTGGCTATGAACAAGGAACGAATCGGTTGGTGGCTATCAAGCAAATGAATCTCGAACAGCAACCTAAAAAGGATCTTATCATCAACGAGATCCTTGTTATGAAAGACAGCTCACATCCAAACATAGTCAACTTTATTGATAGTTATTTAGTGACTGGAGAGCTTTGGGTCATAATGGAATATATGGAGGGTGGAAGCTTGACAGATGTGGTGACATTCAATATCATGAGCGAAGCACAGATAGCTGCTGTGTGCAGGGAAACTCTGAAGGGTCTGCAACACCTGCATTCCAAGGGGGTTATCCATCGTGATATCAAATCTGACAATATTCTGTTATCCTTAGATGGGAACATTAAATTAAGTAAGTGGCCTGGAAATAAACATCTTCGTGGGAATTATTGCTAACTTTGGGAACAGCCGATTTTGGATTTTGTGCTCAGATCAATGAAGCCCATAACAAGCGTACAACCATGGTCGGTACACCATACTGGATGGCTCCAGAAGTAGTGACACGCAAAGAATATGGTCGCAAAGTTGATATTTGGTCACTTGGAATAATGGCTATTGAGATGATTGAGGGTGAACCACCATACTTGACAGAATCCCCTCTTCGGGCTCTTTATCTCATTGCTACCAATGGTACTCCAGCAATCAAGAATGAGCAAGATCTCAGCGAAGTGTTTAGAGACTTCCTGTACTTCGCCTTGAAAGTTGACCCAGAGAAACGCGCTAGCGCACATGATCTATTACGAGTAAGAAGTTATTGTATCATTCTCACGATCGTAAAGCTAATGTTACCCAGCACGACTTTATGAAACGATGCGCAGATCTCCGTCAACTATCACCACTAGTTAACTTGGCTCGCGGAGCTAGGGACAAGGAGAAGCTCGAGAAGCTCGGACCTTAATCCTACCTCGTAACAACATTCAAGGTTTCATTCTGTTGTTGGGTGGTAAAAGTTGATCAAAAAGCGCAACTCATTGATGGTGTTTTTGGCGAACAAGCTCATGCCTTACCCACCCTCTGGACATTGCAAAGGAAGATATTTCGTGAGTCTTCAGTCTGTTTCAATACAGCTAGCAGATACCTGCCCCAAGGATTTTGGAGTTTTTGGCATACGCAGCTGATGTTGCCAACATATACATGGCATATGGTCCCGGTCTGGAGAAATGTATTTTTTTCAAGCATTTACAGCGATTTGTGTCACAAGCGTGTAGCGAAAGAAAGCAAAGCATATTGTTTTGGGTGTATTTACCTTACCTGAACTGTTCTAGGGTACATGCTGTAGATCTTGGGAGCCGATATCATGGAATTCATGGACATGACCGATTTGTATACCTGGGCTGTCCATATCTCTCTTTTATGATTGGACAGAGAACACGGCCAAATGTCTGGTAGGATATCAGGCTTTGGTTTCTGCCAAATCTTTCTCCTTAGTAGGGATCTAGAGACGGAAACGGAAAATATTATGAAGAAACTATACCTGATTTGTTTACAAGCACGTGCTTTTGGAGATGTAGAATGTTGCTAGTCGGCAAGCCATCGCGAACAGCCAGCCATAAAGAAAAGCCCTGATATATTATTCGCTCTCTACAATTGATACCCTCTACTATCCTCCACTGTGCTATCATATGTTTTTCGTTGATTTCCCCCGAAATACGTGCATGTCCCGGTCAGCTGATCAAACACCCCTGAGTCCAACCCTGGCCGCGTCAGCGTACTAGTTGTAAATGTGAAAACCCCCAAGACCCAAGATTTGAGTCACAGCAAAAGTAAACAGGCATGAAGAGCCTTACACCCCATTGAGTTTGACAATGACTTGAGTGACGCAAAACAACTTGTTCACTTAAGGATGTATCTGCTAGTTTTACTCTCTTATCTCCTTCCCTCCACTTTCGCCCTTTCACCCCAAAATCATATCGGGCTCACATCTCATGTAAGCAAGTTAACTCCTGAGCATTGGAGCACAGAATACGCTCCAAAGCGGGAAAACGCAATAACAAACGCTCGCAACATATTTAACACCATCCACTCGGCAAAGCGACAATGGGGGTCTTCGGTCCAACATAATGGAATGTCGTTTATACCAGCGACTGTCCCGGAAGGTACCCTCCTGTATCATGGTGATCCGGACCGTGAGCATGTGAAGGGGATGGAATGGCTGGCTTTTGAGATTCAGCATGCGGAAATGTTCGCTGCTCCACGTCCTCCGCGTGTCCCTCGTAGTCCCGGCGAGAAAGCTTCTGCTGAAGAGCCACTGGAGAGCCACAGAGAAATGGTAAGGAATCATATGCTGCTGGGAGATCCTCGCGGCGACTTCCCAGACCCAAGAACATTCGTACCCGGATACCTCCACATCTATCAAGCCAATCGCCCATTGAAACTCTTGTACTTGGATGGAATGGCGGCGGCGAACTGTGATCGAGGGACCTACGATTCTCAGGTTTACGTTCTGTTGGAAAACAAGACCACCTGGCGTGACGAATTTGAAAACGCGTGCTCACTCTGCGAAATGGGCGCAGAATGGGGAGTCGATGGCTTCATCCGCATGGAAATCGGATTCGAAATCATTTATTGCGAGTTTCAAGACGGTCTCGATCTTGTAAGCTCATATCAGACACCACATCACGGCGATCCCGAAGATCTAAATGGATCAACTATCTTTGAGACGGTGAGGGAAACTGCACAGCGTTATCAAGGGATTGATTCTGGAAGACTTAGGTTGGAATATACAATTATGATATCTGCATATTTCTATCCTGTAAACCTCACGAATCCCATCCCGGGCAATGAGGATCCTCGACTGTTATTCACGAGCACGGCACAATTAGCTCGGATCAAATCTGATCTAGCTGCTGAGATAACAGCTCTGCATCCTGGACATATCACTGACTGGCAAGGCCAAGTCATAGATATGATAACAGCACGTTATTCAGATCGTTTGAAGTTTCTGGCTACCGGTCCTGAACATGAGCAGTTCTTAGGGATTTTAAACAACATGCTGAATACGTATGTGGACTATAATGGCACTGCGACAAGGACGCAAACTATCGAGAAGTGTGCCCACCACTATTTATTGCCTGTTACTCCGAGGACAATGCAGGACACGTATATACACGCCGCAGTTGCAACAGTAATGACGAGAATCTGCACGACGCTTTATCAAGCCCGCGACATACTGATCGACGAGCTCGACTTAAACCTCGAAGCTGAGCCGCCGTCGACCACCCCTCAGCAACTTGTACAAGAACTAAATAAGTGGCTGGACTGGCCAGACTGGAAATTCTGTAGGAAATGCGAGGAGAACGAGGTTTGCTATATTGCTATGTTTCCGTTTGGGTCGGTGGATGATCATTTCTTCCCGAGGTGTAAAAACGAGAGTGAAATCAGGCAGCCCAGCAGAGATTCTTCGTTACCCGGGGGAGCGAGAAATTATTGGTGGTCTGGATGGGATCCGAGAAAGGACAGAGATCCTCCTTGTGAACCAGAACCGGACAAGCCGGACGAGACCAAAGAATATCTATAAATGGAATTGCTTCTGCGGTGGCAGATGGGTTGATGGCGGGACAGGAAGAATGACTGAGAGCTTCAGACGTATCATAATTGTGGTTTTTTGGGGCCGAGTTGGGATATCTGAGTTTGACAACACAGACAACAGATACATACATGCATATACATACATACATACATACATACATACAGGCACGGAGGGAGGATGGCCTCACTGCGTAAATCATCAAATGGCGGCTCTTGGATATAGGTTTTCACGTACAAATTTCTAAGTAGACAATCGTGTTTCTCAACCAATTTAGAAGAGTGCCACTGCAACTAGTTACCTAGATAAACATAAAGCTGTACCCTGAACAGCCCATGAACCGTGCCTCGTGTAAACCCTTTTTTCTCTTTCTCTTTCTCTTTCTCTTTCTCTTTCTATCCTATTCTTCCTTTTTGCTGCTACCATCAACCCCAATTTCGAAATATCAAAATTCAAAATTCGCAAAACATGTATTTTCGATCCAAAAATAAAAAAATATCAAAAATATCAAAGAGGAAATAGAAAACAAACAACCACCTTCTACTCAAAAACCCAAACCCAAATCCGAATTTTTCTTTTGGATAGCCGAAAACATGTACCGGGGGCTGCCGTACCGCTGCTCTCCTAAAGAACCCTCGCTTAAGGTGACCACCACCACCCCCCACCCCGCATGATGCCCCCCCTCGGTTCGTTAACGATGTTTTGTTTGTCTTTCCCATCCGCTTTTCCTCACCACCACCCAAAAGTACAGTTACCTACCAACCCCTTACCTAAACTACACACATATAATACAAATACATCTTCGATTTCCATCTCCTCTCCTTTTTCTGGTTTCTGTTCCTCATACTCATACTCATACTCATACTCATACTACACACATATACATATACCGCAAGAACCGCAAGAACCAGCACAGCAGGTAACGCAAAATGGCTCCTAAAGGACCCTATAAACTGTATATTTGCCCCCCCTCCCCTCCCATTTCAGATCCCGCAAAACGGAAATTAATATCTGGCCCTTGGTTTAAAAATAAAAAAAAACAAAAGCCAACTTTCCGCTGACTGTTGGTTGGGCTTCTCTCTAACTTTCTCAAAATAGATGTACCGTGAACAAAGTTCCTGCGCGTGCGAAGGTGCTTATCGGCCGGGTTGTGCATGATGTTAGGGAGGCATATACGATTGATTATCGTGCTAATGCTGAACGTATGAGTATTTCTATTTTTTTTTCTTTTTGGGGGGGGGGCTTTTTCAAATTGCTAATCATATTATGTTGCTATTGTGTAGGAATCGAAGATGTCAAAGCCATGTGTGAAAAAGAGATGCCTGATGTATTGGTGCGTGTTTGTTAGATTTTCTAGCCGCCCCTCTCCCTTTGCTTTTTGGCCAATGTTTTATATGTATATATATCTCTCTCTCTCGTTATGTCACTGACCACGGCGAATTCTCTATATTTTCTCAGCTGATGTTCGACGACTAACAGTTCTGTGCCTCGATGTGGACGCCGGAAGAGAGTGATGAGATCCAACGCATAGCGAGGGAGACGGTGCCGGGGATCAAGACGATGGCGATTCCGCAGGGGCTGCAGGTGGAGAAGGGCCCGGATGCGGTGGTGGAGTTTTTGAAGGAGAAATGGCCGGGGTTGGTTGATGGATAGTTTATAATAAATTGTCGGTGCGTGGTGAGCTATGGGGTTTGGGTGTTTGTTAGACGGTTGAGATGGCGAGGTGTTGCTCTTAGCAGATGTTGGCTTTGTAAGGGAGGAGGTTTTTGGGGGTAGTTGGAGACAGGAGAGATTGTGAGAAATGCTGGCTGGTTTATTCTGCTAGATAGAGGCGGAATGCACCAAAACCCCAAGCAAAGCTTTCAGTGACCGAGTAGAGAAACATCTCTCTCTCTCTATCAACTTTTTTAATAACTTCCGCGGAAACCCTTCAAACCCAAAACTCAACTTCAACTTCAAGATATAATCTACCACTCACAAGATTGCTTGAATACATTATACGCTGGATCAGATCCTAGTTTTTTTTGAGATATAAATTTCGAAATCCAGGCTTTCTTTTTTATCGTATCTGTCTATAATGAATTTAAATTCCAACGTGTCTGCGAGTAACCAAACCGCGACGCCCGCCCCCTTTTCAACTCGCTTATTTTGTCGCTTAGGTTATGTTGTGTTGTTTTGAGCAACGGAATCATAATGTGATTTTGGGCTTACTCAAAAGGGCTACATGAACTTGAGGCAGTGGTTTACATTCTATTACACTAGTGAGCAAGCACACAAACATACCTAAATATGTAGTTTCGGGCTCGAATTTGTAAAATGTGCTCCATATTTCGACAGGCTTTCACTACACTACAGGCAGATGAATGCTCTCGCCCCTAATCTGAGCATCCGGCATCCCAATGGCCCCGAGGAAAAGAAAAGACTGTTTGTTAGGTTACAAATGTCTGTAATATGACTGGCTTCTTTTAGAAATGTATTTCGCTCTTCAATCCTATTGGAGGTTATTTGTTTCGCGACTTGTGACTTCTGAACTTCTCAACTCAGTGGTGGCGAAAGCCTAGTTTGATCATATCTGGGGTCGTTACGGAAGTAATATGTTAATCTGGGATTGGATTTGTGTAACCGATGTCACCAACACTTAGTTAGTCCCAGCGGTGACGGACAATTGGTGCATCGTGTGTTATTGGCAAATCCCGTGAGCAGTGAGCAGGGCTGAACAACGCAGCAGGGCTGAACAACACACGCGACAGGACAGGCACCCAAGAACGCACATCGCATCCGCGTCCAACGGTAGCCAATATGTAGAGCGTATTCTCAACCAATTGCTAATTTAAATGCATATATATCCCAATAAATCACCGAGACAAGAGACCATGGTGCCGGATATCGGCGACCGAGCTGAGCGGTGAAGCCGCAGCGAGTCTGTTGGCAAGCAAAAACAACGAAGGATATTGGGACAGTACAGTACCATACCAACGGCATGGGGTTGCAGCACGCTTAGGACGTGGGATCAGTAAGGAACCGTGTAACAAACGATGCTGCGTTGGTGAGCGAATTCAAGACATCGACCTTATCCGAAAGTACATAAGAATGCCAACCTGCGCGTAATTCAAGTTATAAGGCGCCATCATGGGCTGGTCTCACGCCATTGCGCGATCCATCTGACTCACTGAACGGTTGCGCTGCGTAGTTGAAATGGCAACACCACGCCAATTCAGCCGCAACCTTCATGATAATCCCATCGTTGGAATCACGGGCTGCGAGATCTGGAATGGGTGTGCAAGCCGACTCGAACACAAATTGCCATTGAACACGATGTGTCACCAGGATTCGCCATGGAGAAGCAGTGAGGAGGAAGGGGATGATGAGAAGACGTTCTGGTCGACCGGCGAAGGAGAGGGAGAAGAAGAAGATAGCAGTGATGGGATTTCAGGTCAGTGGTTATTTTTCTTCTTCTTCTTCTTTTTCTTTCTTTCATCTTTCATCTTTCATCATTCATCTTTCGTCTAGGCCGCAGAGACGCATGCGATGTGATATATGCGATTGATTGTTCCCCTTCTCCCCCCACGGTATCACAAGCGCAGTTGTTTTTCTTCTCTCTCTCTGGGTTGGCGTACCACGAAAGGTAGCCAGTAGTTAGGTAAGTAGGATGGAGAGTGGCGGGATGAGATGGCTGCGGACGAGGCATGTTGTACGTTGTTACGTTGTACGTTGTCTAGGATGTGATGTGATGTGAGGGAATGGATGCTGGGTGGTTGAATTGTGAATTGCGGTGGAAATCGTGGGGAAGCAAGCCGTTCGGTGGGGTTGGACCCTTGAGTGGATCAGCACTGTTGATTCCCCAAAACCACACAACCCTCCTTCCCGAGGCCAATCTTTAGTACTATGGCTCAGGTTTTTGGAACTCGCAGCATCGCATCTTTAGCACAGACCCAACCAAAAGCCCAAGCAGCTACTGACAACTCTGCAGCAGATAGCAGCGATGAGGAGAACTTGGAGGACGACGCCGATTTGCTCAGTCGCGACGGCGTTGACCAGCAACACCTGAAGGAACGGCCAGAGCTCACACATCATCTCGAGAACGACAGCTCCATCCTCAGCCTGGCGGCCGGGGATCAGTTTATTTATGCCGGTACACAAGAAGGAGACATCGTGGTCTGGTCGTTCATCACGTTTGAGCGGGTCATGAAGATCAAAGCACATACTGGGGCAGTCCTCTGTCTCTTCCTATCCACCGATCGAAAACTCCTCTTTTCTGGCGCAGGCGATGCAATTGTCAATGCCTGGTGTGCGCAGAACTTGACGCGCCTATACTCGATATACAGCACCTACGATGTTGGAGAGGTGTTCAGCGTGGCATATTCAGCGCAGTTTGAAACGGTCTATCTTGGGGCGCAAAACACCAGCATACAATGGGCAAGCTTGAAGCAGTCAGCGACAAGACCTGTGCCAAACCCCGAGAGGCACCCAAACCGCAGAAATCATAGGTTCTTCGACTCGGTACAAGCGGGTGGCACATCAACACCCAGACCACCGGTTTCGACTTTGGATGAGGGTGAGCAGGTGGAGATTGACAAGGCACATATGATGCACTACGCCCACTTTGGCTATGTATATTGCATGCTGCTCGTCCGCGGAGTGAGCAGACTCGTGGATTCAGATCAGGATATGTTAATATCTGGTGGTGGAGATGGAACGATCAAGATGTGGAAGCTCTCAAGCAACCAGAGTCAGGGAATTAAAGAGGTCGCCTGTTTAGGGGAGGATGATGCCGAGTCGGTCCTCTCAATGGCTGTAGATGGATCATTCTTGTACAGCAGCAAGCCCGAGGGCATAATCGAACTGTGGGACTTGGATACAAAGCAAAAGTTACGGGTTATAAAGGCACACAAAGGAAACGTCATGACTCTCCAAATGGGATGGGGGTATCTCTGGAGTGCTGGATCAACTGGCTTTGCTAGAGTAAGAAATAGGAAAATGATTGCTAGTGTACATAAGGCTAACCTTTGTAGAAATACACTACGGCTCAATATGGGAAGTATCAAACCTCATCCACGCTTAGCCAAAAGTACCACTGCGTAAAGAGATGGAAGGCGCACGAAGGTCGAATTCTAGCATCAGCTATCACGACATACAACAAGCAACAGTTCTACATCACTGGGGCGACGGACAACTCTGTGTCGATATGGAACATTTCCGGCTGCAACTCTGGAACATATTCCAAGGTGGATGTTCATGAAAATCAACTGATTAAATCACTACAAGAATTTGTCTCCTTCAAGACCATTTCTTCACGTCCGGATCATGCTGAGGACTGTCGACGGGGTGCTACATTCCTGCGAACGCTTTTTAAGAAGCATGGTGCTCAGACTGAAATGTTGAACACAGACAACCGTGGTAATCCAGTCGTGTATGCCAAATTCAAGGGAAATCCTGCTACTTCTGGTAACCGAAAGAAGATACTCTTCTACGGCCATTGTAGGTACTCTGCACCTTCTTGATTTCACTGCTAATAGTTTCAGATGACGTAGTTCCAGCTGATGACAAGCTGGGGAAATGGATCATCGATCCCTTTGAGATGAAGGGTGTCAATGGATATTTGTACGGTCGTGGTGTTTCTGATAATAAAGGCCCAATTATGGCGGCGCTCTACGGTGTTGTTGATTTGGTCCAAAATAAGTCACTAGATTCTGACATTACATTTCTCATTGAAGGCGAAGAAGAGTCTGGCTCCAGGGGATTCAAGGAAGCTGTACGCCGTCACAAAGAACTCATCGGTGATATCGACTACATAATTCTGGCCAACTCGTATTGGCTGGATGATGATGTTCCTTGCTTGACGTATGGTTTGCGAGGTGTTCTCCATGCAACTGTCAAAGTTGATTCTAATCATCCTGATATGCATTCTGGAGTCGATGGATCATTTATGATGGATGAGCCACTTTTTGATTTGACTGCAGTTCTTGCAAAGCTGAAGGGTCTACATAACCGGATACAGATCCCAAATTTCTACGACAATATCCTCCCACTCACTGCCACAGAGGAAGCTCGTTATGACGATATTACGGATACTTTGATTCGTCGCAATCCTGCACTTGGCCCCGCCAACACATTGAAAGCGTCTCTCATGGCTCGCTGGAGAGAACCTAACCTCACTATCCATCGCTACAGGGTTTCCGGTCCCGATGGGTCCTTGGTTTCGTCTCATGCATCAGCAGCTATATCCCTCCGTCTCGTCCCCAACCAAGAAGTCGAAGATGTTGCTATTTCTCTCGAAGCTTTTCTCCACTCCCGCTTTTCAGAGCTAGACACCCACAACCATCTTAGCATCACAATCGACAATACTGCTGACGCCTGGCTCGGCGATCCCGAAAACGAGATATTCCGTACCCTTGAAGAAGCTATCATGGAAGTCTGGGGACCCCTGGGGGATAGTCGCCGTTCTTCCGTCACCAGTCCGAAGACCAAAATTCCCGCGCCATCACCCACTCAAAGCCCAAGTCTCAAACCCAGTCCTACAACAACAACTACCTTAACAAGCGGCAGTGATAACAATTCACGATATGTACCATCTCCCCCGCCAATAAGCCGTGCACCGACTATTCCCCGTCGCAACTCATCTATTTCTTCACTCACTCAATCGATCACCCCCATTTCTATCACGCCACCCATACCACCACGCTCGATAGGCCGTAAGCCTCTCTATATTCGCGAGGGAGGCTCGATCCCCTCAATTCGATTCCTAGAGAAGGAATTCGGTGCTCCAGCTGCTCATCTACCTTGTGGACAGGCGAGTGATAGTGCACACCTTGACAATGAGCGGTTGAGAGTGAAGAATCTGCTGAGGAGTCGCGAGATTTTTTGCAAGGTTTTTGGACGTTTGGGCAGCCGTTAAGTGTGGATTTTCGAAGTAGGGTATATTGCTTGCTTGAGCGTGGAGCATGGGGTTTTGCTTCTAGTGGGTTGCTTGTATAAACACATGTACATGCTTTTCTCAAGAAAGTCGGGGCGTTCTCGGGTCTAAAACCCATCTTAAGCTAAAAGCAAATAGATATTCTAGAATGTATGACATCATCATTGTCCTTTATAGTTGAATTTCTCATTCTCAAACTGACGTGTAATTTCAATTCCATGACTTGCAAAGTTAGAGCTGCTTGATGCTTGCAGTTTTTCTCAGCGGCGGGTTAGGGGTGGTAGTAAAGAACTTGCAGACCTCACTAGATAATACATGTACAGCAAAAGTAACAGACATCTTGAGCCTATTGGTTCCTCAAATTATCCTAATACTAATTTAACAAGTAAAAGATAATTCTATTAATCGAACGTATATACACTCCCCCCGAGTGGCTCTCTGATCACTCACTATTTCCCGCACCAGTTCCAGCTACCAATCTACTAATCTACCAAATCCGCTTCGCACTCATCTCGTATCTACTAATCTTGTCGAAGTTGACCTCGGCGCCGCCAGCCTTCTCGGCCTTCTCCCTGCCTACGCGTTCCTTCTCGCGGATCTTGGCCAGCGTCTCTGGATCATCTTCATAAAACCACCTTCTCTTCGCCTCGTCCACCTCCACCATTCCCCAGCCGCCCACCCGCTTGCCGCCCGTCTCGTAGACCGTGTTCGCGCCTTCGCGGGACTTCATGTCGCTGTATCGGTTCCGCGCGAACTTGAGCAGGAACATGCCGAGCACTAGCTTGAGGGCGAGCAGGACGAAATAGGCGACGAGGAAGAATGTGAGCATGGTCAAGGCGGCGATGACGTCGTCGGCTGAGGGAAGATACCAGGTCGAGGGGTAGGGAGAGGGGAGATTGAATGTCGAGCGTCCCAAGGCGCGACGGATCAGGTCGTCGAAATGGGCGAGCGCGGCGGTGGTGATAGGTGTGGCTCCGGCTGGAGACTCAAGTGCTAAAGCCGTGGTACTTGGAATGGGAGGCGGGATATGGGTTGCGAGGAACATGTTGTATGTCTGCACCGAGGAACGGATGAATAAGCAGGAGAGAGGGATGACAGGGAGACCAAGACGTTTGATGAGGTTTTGGTTGACGAAGGCATTTGTATAATAGTCTTTCGCTAGGACATCTAGATAGCGTTTGTAGACTGCGGGTTTTACCCCGTTGAATTTGGAAATGTAGGAATGTTTGATCCAGTCGACGAGCATCTCGCTACCGATTACCATGATGAAGGGGGAAACCACTTCACCTGTCCAGTCGGGCAGGATAGTAATGTTAGGGAATATGGAACTTCCGCGGATGGGAACGGTATCCCTGAGGGATTCGGAGGGGCCTTCACCGCTGAGGACGGAGAGACCACCAACTTCAACGATGTTACGGAGTGCGATAATGACGAGCATGAACCAGAGCGTGAAGCGCTCTACAATGTCGGCGCAGGTCATTTGGAAGAGATTATCTTTTTCTATCTTTTTGAAGACGGAGGATTTGATTTCGACAAATTGGTTGGAGAGCAGCAAGGTAAGGAGAGCGTTGGAATATGAGTTCACCGCCACATTGAGGGTGATTACTTGGTAGAAGAGGGCAGCGGCGTGGATTACATTGTATATGAGAGCTAGGATGAACATGCCGAGGGGACGAAGAATCTTACTACGGCCATAGGAGTCGCGTTCGAGGGTTTCGTCGGAGAAGAGGCATTCGAAGATATCTTGGCCGAGTGCAGAGAAGAGTTTGTCGCAAACCTATGTCTTGTTAGTTTGAGTCTTAAGTAGATGTATTGAAAATTACCTCCAGCAAGTTATATATGACATAAAGCTTTATTGCAGCTTGTCCCTTGATGCTATGATACATTCTACTAGCATCAAACTTGAGCAAAATGATACAGCTACATATGATAACAGCTCCTTGAAGCAAATCAGCTTTATGATTCGAGGACAATGTCGAAGGCTGAGATTTCGTCCGTCGGTGCTTGCGGCTCCATCCCTGTCTGGATTTTCTCTCTAACTCAGCTTTGAACTGATCCATACTGGGGTTTCCAGAAGGCGTTCGTAACGGTTGCGTTTGATATGATGGGTTTGTCGAAGCTGCAGGCCGACGTACTCTTGATACACTTCTTGAGCGAGATGGGGAACCTGCACTGCTACCACTTCTCTCTCGCCGACGATCCCACATTCTCCCTGCACCATGCCAGACAAATCCGCCGATGAAACGAGCTTCCTTTGCCAAAACTTGAAACCACCACCTAACCAATACAGCAAGGGCTTTAAAAAACCGCAAAGGCAAAATAGTAAACGTGTATAGCAATGCGTCTAAACATGCAAGGGATCCAAAGAAGAGGACCTGCTCTAATTGAGGTGGTAATAACAGAAAATTAAGCAATCGCTCAAATTTGATCTTGGAAGATTCGTAAGGGAATTCGCTGGCGGCTGATCTATATATGTACAATGGTGATGGTCTAGAAGATGAAAGTTCGAGTTGAAGGTAAGTTGGTATAGACATCGGAGGTAGTGGGATGGATTGGGGTAACGGTGACGGAAGGTCTGGTACTGGTGGCTTTGCTGCAGATCCTGGGGTTCGAATCCCATTCAAATCTAAGTGGTCAGGTCGAATTGCTGGATGCACTGCTTTCCGCTTGGGTGACGCTTGGCCTGATGTTGCCTTGGAATAAGATGACATGCGATTGCTGGCTATAGGAGGTGTAGATATGGCTCGTGATGAAAAAACAGGTCGTTTGTGAATACTCGCTGGTGCTGATGATACCTCAGGGCCAACCAGTCGGCGGTCGATATGAGAATCGATTTTCAGGGCTTCCATGCCAACGGTCCCCCTTCTGGATTCATGCTTCTTTTGTTCGTCGAGTTTTGGCCGAGGAGCATCGGATGCAGAACCTCTCCTCTCAATCACTGGTGACGGTGCGAGTCCTGGTTGGCCTGAGACGGACGGTCTTCTTGAGGAGCTTATAGGTAAAGAATCCGGTGCTGAAGTCAACTCCGTTATTTCAGATGCAGTCAACTTGAGAACTTTGTCTTCCGTTGGTGATTTAGAGGCCGAAGGTCGTCTCGTCTTCCTAATCTTTTCCTCCGGAATATCATGAAGCTCAAGCGGGGGTAAGATCTTGGATATGGGGAGGGGGGACACTAATGTCTCCTCAA
>Ga0247734_1001660_pt1 | contig 16433 bp, 20 predicted proteins | sample UWRJL103311B2_FD_180933 | JGI IMG/M metagenome (GOLD analysis project Ga0247734, IMG submission 180933) | Plant litter microbial communities from Arlington Agricultural Research Station in Wisconsin, United States - UWRJ-L103-311B-2 | ecosystem: Environmental > Terrestrial > Plant litter >... | reverse complement strand
ACTCCTTCTCCGATACCTCTCCATTCCTCGCCACCATAACCGGCATCCTTCCTCCCTCCCTTCTTCGCTCTTTCTTTTTTACTTTCTTTCGGCAACCGCACATAGTTCGTTTCTTCATATTCCCTTCTCAGTCGTTCATCTTCCCGCTGCTTCTCACTCTTGCTTCTTCTGCCGCCATCTAGTATACCACTTCCAATACTGGGCTCTGCAAAAGGTGCAGTGGATAGCTCTGTATTGATGAACTCATCCAAGGTAGCAGATTTGGTTGGCTTCTTGGCTTCCTTGTCACGTCTCTCAGTCATTGGCATTGCGGTTGCTTGAATTCGGGGTGGTTTGTAGATGCCATCCTCGGACTTCTTATTCTCTTCCTCTACACCAGATTGTGTGGGTCTTATAAGTGCGGAAGGGTTTGGTCGGTATTGCAAATCATTGATTTCTGAAGCCTTCAGTGGTACGCCGCCAGCTTCAGAACCAGAATCACTATCCTCTTCGTCCTCATCCTCATCCTCGTTGTTATCCACTTTCCTAATTGACTTTTCGATATCCGCATTCTGTTTGGTAGCTCCGTTGATTTTTGCCGCATTCTCGGCATCCTGGGCTGCACGTAGAACTTTGTCGATCTGGTATTTGAGCTTCCCCTCCAAGTTCAATGCCCCTCTTTCAAGATACACCGTCAACTCAACCAATTTCTTGACCACTAAGTTGTCCAATGATTCTCCTTCATCGGAGTGGGATTTACGGTTGCGTAATTTGAGGACAATCAAGAAAATGAGGTTCTGGAGGTAAGAAAGGAAAAGTTCGTTCTTGGTATCCAGTAGTGAAATCCCATCTTTCGGAGGGAGAAGTGAGGGCGTCTTCTCTGCAGAATCAGATGCTGCGGAGAGCGACTGAGTCAGAGTATTTAGCAAAGCAGAAATAGAGGTGGCAATTGCCATGGTTAGATAGTATCTGGTGATTAATGCAGAGTTCGTTGCAAAATCCTTTTGGAGATCATTTTTTTATTTTAGGAAAAAAAGGTTGATGGGCAGGGTCTCAAGCTCTCGGGGAAAAACGTTTCACCGTGTGGTGGGTCTCCGGTGTGTTGACAGGTTGCTGAGCTGACGAGTTGATGAAGGGGAGGCTCAAAGCCTCATGTACATTTTTGAAGTTCTCTTATTCTACCAACAACAACTAAACGGTTTTCTCTTTGATAAGGTGTCCGGCTCCCACGGTTACTGCCTGCTTTATGGATGAATAATTCGGCGTTCTGAGTTGATGACTGTATAACAAGAACCCCTTTTAAGTTAATCCACGCTGTTCCTTTTCGGTAAGTTATTCTCGAAATCTGCCTCCTGAACGACAACACTAGGCCAATACCAAACGCCCAAAGGCTTTTACAAAGCTGACCCCTTTTTCCCCAGAAACCATCCATTATGCGCATGAGAGATTTATCGCCGTCTGCGGCCATTCTCGTCTTTCTGCTGGCCGCTCCAGCGCAAGCATTTTATCTCCCAGGCGTTGCGCCGACATCCTACACAAGTGGTGAAATAGTACCGCTCAACGTCAATCGTCTCACCCCCGTAGGCTCTAATATTGATGGTACTCTGCGATCAGTCGTGTCATTCGATTACTATCATCCCGCTTTCCATTTCTGTAGGCCAGAGCCTGAGCCGAAGTATGTCTCGGAGAGTTTGGGAAGTATTCTCTTCGGAGATCGGATTATGACCTCGCCCTTCGAGCTAAAAATGGGGATGAATGAGTCTTGTAAGCAGTTATGCGGAGAAAAGAAATTCGACCAACCCTCGGCGCATTTTGTCAATCGGAGGATAGCTCAAGGATTTGCGCTGAACTGGCTGGTTGATGGGCTTCCAGCTGGACAGCTGATTGAGGACGAGGTCACCAAGTCTAAGTTTTATAGTCAAGGCTTTGCGCTAGGAAGTAACGACCAAAAGGATATGCATCTAAACAACCATTACGATATACTGATCGACTATCATGAGGTGTCCCCAAACCAATATAGGGTTGTCGGAGTCATAGTTCAGCCGGATTCGAGAGAGAAAGGAAACCAACCTGGCGGAGATGGGACTTGTGGAGAAGGAGGGCCCAAACTTGTCCTCCAGGAGAATTCCGAGACTGTTGTAAAATTCTCATATAGTGTGTATTGGAGACCATCAACAACCGCTTGGGCCACCCGGTGGGATAAGTACTTGCACGTTTTTGATCCCAAGATACACTGGTTCTCGCTCATCAATTCTGCTGTCATCGTTGTCTTCTTAACCATAACGGTGATATCGATTCTGCTCCGAGCCCTACGAAGGGATATCCAACGATACAACCGCCTGGACTCGATTAATTTAGATGACTTGTCGGGCACATCAGCTGTAGCTGAGGATGGTGTGCAAGAAGATTCTGGTTGGAAGCTGGTACACGGAGATGTTTTCCGAACCCCGACCCACCCTCTTATCTTGAGTGTATTTTTGGGCAATGGTGCTCAGCTCTTTGTCATGACCGGATTCACCATTGCATTTGCGCTCCTCGGATTCCTCTCTCCATCAAATCGGGGATCTCTTGGTACACTGATGATTCTGCTCTATACAATTCTAGGATTTATTGGCGGATATGTTTCCGCTAGAGTCTATAAAGCTTTCAGCGGAGAAAGATGGAAGTTGAACATTGGTCTAACCCCTCTATTAGTCCCAGGCATCGTATTCTCGGTGTTCTTCCTACTCAATCTTTTTCTATGGGCCAAAGGATCATCTGGTGCGGTACCTTTCACCACTATGCTCGTCATTGTTGGTATATGGTTCTTGATCTCTGTCCCCTTGTCATTTGCTGGGAGCTGGGTTGGATTCCGTCAACCTGCAATCTCAGCACCTGTTCGCACAAATCAAATTCCTAGACAAATTCCTCCAAGCTCAACATACATGCGACCTATTCCATCTATGCTCCTTGTAGGTATTTTACCCTTTGGAGCTATTTTCGTTGAATTATACTTCATCATGTCATCGATCTGGTTCAGCAAAGTATACTACATGTTTGGGTTTCTGTTCCTTTGCTATGGTCTCATGATTATTACCTGCGCCGCAGTCACGGTGCTTATGGTATACTTTTTGCTATGCAGCGAAAATTATCACTGGCATTGGAGAGCGTTCATGACTGCTGGTGCATCTGCTGGATATGTATTCGCAAACGCGATGATTTATTGGCTCACGAAACTTCAACTTGGAGGATTAGCTGGGAGCGTGCTGTATATCGGATACAGCGCATTAATATCCTTCCTTTTCTTCATTCTTACTGGTGAGGACCCTGAACATCCCCTTCTAGATTGCATTCTGACTTAGCTACAGGTTCTATCGGCTTCTTCGCCAGTTGGGGATTTGTGCAAAAGATATATGGCTCTATTAAGATCGATTAGTCTTGCCAAAAGGGTAGCAAAATGAAGTGGGAAACGGAAATGGTGGTGTTTGACTATATTGTACCATAATAGGAGCATGGCGTCTGCCGGTGACCAATTCGTAGACAAATGGATATCCATAAGACTGATATTTTATGATATTTGACGCCTCATATCTAAATAAGGACTAAAATATCATATTTTTCTTTCTAGACTCTTCTCTCGCTAAATGACCACAAACGAAAGGGGGGTCTTCGTCTAGAACTACTTCATTTCTCTGCACAAACAAGGATGCTACATCGGGTTTGAATGTATTATGCAGCAATGAAATGGTTTTCAACATCACAAAAATCCAATTGAGAACTGTGAGCCTGGTAGCACTTTAATTGGTGCATTCATCATACAGTGAGCACTCGCCACCCATCAGAATCTAAAGGGCTCTCTACTAGTATCGTACTCCAGATGTGATCAGTCAGATTCATCATCATCAAATGTCTCCAGCTGGAACACCTTTTGCTTCTCCGTCACTCCACCTGATTGTCCAACAGCCTGACTGCTTGCAATAGCTCTTCTCTCAGCATCTTGATTCCGCCTTTCTTCATCCACTCTCTGCCTCTCCCCTCTTGCCTGATCCTCCTCCTCTATCATCTTTTTCCGCTGTTCTTCTAGAGCTGCGCTCTCAGCTGGGTCAAATGTCGCCGGATCAACACCTTGATCTTGCAGTAGCTTTATTTTGCCCAATGCTCCCCGTCTAATTTCATCGTCCGTGGGCCAAGGTACGAACTGGTCAGCTCCGGTATAATTGAGAAACTGAACAAGATGTTCGGGCATTCCGGCCTTTGTATTTTGCGAGATCTGCGCCAGGGGTGGAGTTCCAGCATCGGTGGTAATAGTAACCCCCATTCCAGCCATTTGGGTATCCTTGTCCGCACCGTTGGTGACGGCAGCTGGCGTATTTGCTCCATGTGTAGGCGGCACGGATTTACCTTCCTTGGGTGTATTGGTTTCTTGGGTCATAGCCCCTTCTGCGACCTCCAAAGTTGGTGCCCCCAAATGGAGATCTGTGGGGGCAAGTGTGAATTTGCTTATGCGGCGGGCATATGAAAGTAGCTCAGAGTACGAGACTGGGTTGGTGTCTCCAGGAAAGGTCGTAGCAGACGTGACAATAAGGGCACGACGAGTATTGATAAGAAGGGACGCCGCATCGCATATGGTAGAGTCCAGCTTGTTGGCTTCTTCGCGTAAAGAGAGAATTTTAGCATAATTGGCCTGGTGGGTTGATACTATGAGGGAGTCAGTTGGTGGTAAACCGAGGCCAGTGAAGCAGGGCTGACATGTTTGAAGGCCGAGGGTTAACTCATCGTCTGCTGTGACCAAATCTACAGCAAGGGTAGTTGAGGGGTTGTATGAAGCAATTGACTGGATTAGTTTAGTAAGAGCATTCTCAACTCGTTCAAATCTGCTGTCTATCAATTTGTCCATGTCTATGCAGCCGGTGGGTTGTAGATGTAAACGTTGTCAACATTATTCATTCATTGGAGAGGAGAGAATAGCCTCGAGCTTCGATCACGTGTGACAGCCTTGTCTCTTATTAACGGTACGAAGTAATTCCTTATCTCATTTAGTAAATCAGGGCCATCATTCGCGTAAAACCGTAAATCGCCTTTCCTAATTGGTGCCTTGCTCATCTCTTGGAAACTCCTCGACCAACCAGATGTCGCACGGTTCGTGTATTGTAAATTCTCGTAAATATAGAGGGTCGGATTTATGAGATAAGTACTTCCGTACATTCAGGTTCATTTTAGATAGCCGTTCAGAATTCAAATCTTACTAAGACGGGAACTGAGAGGTCACCCTATTTGTTGAATTTGAAGTTTGATTCGCCTCTTTCTTTCAAATGGAGCCATTACTGGATCCAATCTCGCATCTGTCAGAAAGCCAAGAAGCCACCTTGGACCCCAATCCATCAGAGTCTTCAGTTTCATACCTGCGATTCTAAAAATGCATCAGGCTACCCAAAGAGGGAACTAGTTATATCCAATAACCAGGCAATACGGAGTAAGCGCTAGCACAGATTGCCACATACTGTTGTGCGTAATGCAGTGGTAAGGCGTCGTTAGGATTATTGAAATTATGGCTTACTTTAAACACATCAGAGATTGAACCTTTGGCGAATTCAAGGTTTATGTTGGTTTCTAGCTTTTTCCCATATGTATATATATATGCATAACGTTGAAGGTTCCATCTCTATCCTTGTTTCGAACAATTTCATCTTAAACTGCCTTTCTTTCTAATCGTATTTTCAAGCCAAACGAAATCACAATGGGAAACCAACAAGCAAAGCTGACTCCAGGAAGGCAATGGGCTGACGCTCCGTTCACGGTACGAAATTCCCTTTGTGAAATTCCTTATCAAAAAAAGATCCCAGGAGCCGCTTACTCTTGAGGTATATGTTCCAAGAAGATGTATCTAAGGATGAAGCAGAGCCTATGATCTTGTTGCAAGTTATTAAGAATTTCTCGAATAGCAAACTAATTCCAAGTTCATCGCCTTATAGCTGTTAGAAACTCCCAGAATGAAAGCCCGCAAATCTAGCGTATGCAATATTTTACGAGAGAATAAGATAACCGCAGATTTAACACGAATTAGGAGAAAACGCACAAAAAAGAGACTGGCGCTTTTGCGGCTGCTAGCGAGATGGCCTTGGTCCATAATATGATCATCCGAGGTCTCAACAGTATCTATCTTCAGGCACCAAATATCAAAGAAAAGAAAGATGTAACCGATTTCGTGACATACATGTATTCATGGTCTCTCCTGGTCCATATGCACCACGATAACGAGGAGTCTATGATCTTCCCTTTATTGGAGAAAAACATTGGTATTGATGGATACATGGAAAAGAATGTAGATCAGCACAAGTCGTTCGGGCCTGGCTTGACGGCATTTGATGGGTATGTGACGGACATTAGAGCTGGAGGGGCACAGTTTGATGGCGCAAAAGTTCAGGCCATCATTGATTCCTTTGGGCAAGTGTTTACACAGCATTTGAGAGAGGAAATCACCACATTTTTGGACCTAGAGCAGTTTGCTGAAAAGATTGACTGGCCGCACTACAACAAAAAGGTGGAAGAAAAAGCTGTGAAAGAAGGCGACACGGTAAGAGTTCCTGAGTCTTCTTTCTGCCCGGTTACTAAATTTGCGGATTAGGAGTATGAACTTCCTTGTGGCATATGCAATATGGACGCTACCTTCGAAGATCCCATTCACCGGGGACTCTGGCCTCCGATCCCTTGGTTTGCAATGCAGATATTTTACTGGATTTACATACCAAAGCATTCGGAAGCCTGGAGATTTGCGTCGTGTAATTCCAAGGGCTACCCGAAAGATCTCCCCTTTGTGTAACGATTTGTTGAATCGTTGTCAACCAAAACGGCCGTTGTCTTCAATTGTGATTGTTAGGGCGTTTCTGGCATCCAATAGGTAGATGTTCCATTCAGAATTCATACGTTGATATGAAATTTCACATTATAACAATAATCCCGGTATAATACAATCATGATTCGGCATCTTTCCGAACCATCTATGGGACGTTATTGAATTCACTATGTCACAGACTTTGACATCTCAATGGTGTGCTCTCTTCTCGGGATAATATTTTCTGGATTATGAATCAAAACATGCAACCATGCGGGCCCTATGTATGAAGTTGTGAATTGAGCCTGTATGGTGATAATCTGTAGTAGCTTTACTCTGGACGCAGCAAGAACACTCATTGTACGTACCATCCAGACCCATAGGCAAAGCGCGTTTCCCCGTCAAATGTAGGTACTGTAAACTCGTCGGTTACCGAGTGATATTGTATCTTGGTACTGTACAAGAGGCCAAGAGGAATAGTACTGTACAGTAGGCCATAAAGTTACAAGACTGAACAGGGGAGCACTTTCTATGGAGAACTACTTGACGCCTCTAAAGCTATGGCCATAGAACCGCAGCCCTATCCCAAGATACCGGTACAGCACTGTTCGAGGCTAGACCAGTGCTCTAGTGGTCATACAGTAGATTTTCGTACTGAAATCTTACTTAACGTTGTGCGGTTCAACATTTTCTAGTGCTGAAGGAGACGTGGGGAAGGGCGGACATAATAAAGCAAAGGCACCTACCTACCTCACCTCCTCTTGTGGGCTGCGGCACATAATGTATTCCTGACCTCGGTTTAATAGCTTCAATATTGGTGTCCAAATATATGAATATTCACATCGGAATTATTATTCTCAGGAAGGCGTATATGTAGTCCCAGGTTTATTCGTCGGCATCAGCAATAATACTGGAACGCCGTTGTGGTGGTGGTGTTTGACCAGCGCTGCCAGCCAAGTCCAAAACACAGCCTCAATACGGTCGCCCGAAATTTACCCCTCCGAGCAGGCCCATGATCGAGCATCCTCATCCGTCACGACGACGATAGCATCCTACACTACTTACATTCATCCTACACTCATCCTCCGCCAATTCCCACCATTCCACCACTGCGTCACAGCAATACCGAACCTCGTCTAACTCCAACAATACCACTCAAAGTCTTTTGTCGAAGTTCAACTCTGATTCCGTCGCAGAGGCTGGCTCCAGCATTACAATACCTATAATTGACGACGACAACTCTCCAAAAGCTCTCAAGTCATAATTCTACATTACTACTGCCATCCAAACCCCTTGCGATCAACCTGGTGTGTTCTTCTTCTCACGCGCATCTCATAACGTCACTAACAAGTTTGTGCCACAGAACATCATCCCAGCCTGTTAGCCAGCCTGGAGCTGCACCCAACGCTGATCGTATCAGTCGCATACCTACCGAATAACTCACAAACACAGTGCGTGAAAGAAGGTTACCATGGGCAAGTCGTGAGTAAACACAAATCCTCTTTTCAATCCACTTCTATTCGAGAGCATCCAACCCTGTCGTTCAAGCGCAACCATTTTCCAGCGCAACTTCAACTCTGAACCGGAATCATGGTTGGTCGAGCCCACATGAAGCTGACCATGGAGGCGGGACATCTCAATCTTGGACTATATGTACCACAGCATATGCCATCAGATTCGCCTACCAAATTTCAGAGAGGGAGTTTGAGCGTGCTCTGGATGGCGGGATATGAAGCACGGGAGACCCCATGAATAATACAGTTCCGATGCTGGAAGTGCTTTACTGTGACACTCGGTCTCTTGATTCCTTCCTTGTTAGTTTCTGAGTACTGGATCGGCGTGTCTCTGCGTTAACCTTTCTTGATCTATCTTTGAGCAATTACCCACCTTCACTGATCTCGCACCCAAATACCCATGCATTTCTTTACTGGCTGGAACGGAGTGAGTTCCTAGATCTCTAACTAACAAGTCATGGCAGGCAGTCTAAGCTCTCTCAGGACCAGCTCAGTGAACTCCAACGGTCAACTCATTTTGATAAGAAAGAGCTGCAGCAATGGTATAAGGGTACGCTTTCCCGTCATCAACTACGAATTTCGTCTAATCAGTATCAGGTTTCTTGAAGGACTGTCCCTCTGGTATGCTTACCAAAGAGGAGTTTCAAAAGATCTACCGCCAGTTTTTTCCATTTGGAGATCCATCATCCTTCGCAGATTACGTTTTCAATGTGTTCGATAGCGATAAGTCAGGCTCGATCGATTTCAAGGAGTTTATCTGCGCACTCAGTGTAACAAGCAGAGGTAAAATGGAAGACAAGCTTGATTGGGCATTCCAACTCTACGACATTGATGGCGATGGCAAGATTAGCTATGATGAAATGCTGGCTATTGTCGAGGCAATCTACAAGATGGTATGCCTGTTGTATTTTCTATTCGTCTCCATCCCGTCCATGCGGATAAATCATGTGACTTGCTTAAAAACATTTTGGTTCTCCTGTACTGATAGTATCGCAGGTCGGATCCATGGTCAAACTTCCAGCAGATGAAGATACACCTGAGAAGAGAGTTAAGAAGATTTTTAGCATGATGGACAAAGACGAGAACGGCAGCTTGGATATGGAAGAATTCAAGGAGGGCAGCAAACGGGATGAGACTATTGTGTCAGCGCTTTCTCTATACGATGGTCTTGTCTAATGGTTTGCGATTTGCGAGCGATTTCAAATGCGTTAATAGACAAAGCCAGTCTCGACGACCTACAGGCTCTTCTACATTTTTTGTTTGTTTCACGATGCTGTATCATCATGTTTTTTGCGTGCTGCACCGGATACAGATGGCATGAAAGAAATTGACCAACTTTAGGTTATCAATTGAGTCTAGGAAGTTTTCCTAATCATTAAATCGTGGATGTCTTGATGCAATGTTCACAGAATGAAGGCTATGCAATAAAACTCGTTTTGTGATACCATTAGTCGAGACTATTTTTATGATATCTTCTAGCTCAGGGTCCATTAAAGCAATATTGCAGCAAGTTGCTGATTATTAACCAGACATACGTTCCTCTTTCAATATGAACCTTGGCATATAATTGCCGCCAGTCCACCTATTGGCTTCTATATCAACAATTCTCAGCTGCATGCTATGCAGAACCACGGAAATGAATATGCTCCCCATGCTTCATTGGAAATCCTCAATCTAAATTATTATACCTCAACATTCAGATTTACGTGACAGAAGATCAAAAAGCTCCTGATCTCAGATTGCGCCAATAGTCTGCAACCGGAAACCCTTTTGACACAAGGATTGTGAGCAGCATATGAATGGCATACATGATATGTGAGTGAGTCATTTATCGTATTCCGCCTTTTTGCAATTGCTATGTCTCGTTTCCAGGTAGCATAATCATAACTCATTGGATTCTTCAGATTCCCTGCCTGTACATCAAGCGATTGTTTATTCCTGCACTTTTGAATTCCTAACCTTTTCACTTCCCTAGGCTGTGCTTAGTATTTTCCCTCTTGCTCATATTTTGTGCACAATTTGTCGTCAGGGCTTATGTATCTACATAGTTGACAACAACACTGAACCAACTTGTTGGTTACCCATCACTGGCCTGCACTTTATCTATACTTTAACTTGAAATGTATAGATCTGACGTCAACTTTAAAAGTACAGGATCAGACATTTTCTGCACACCAGAGTGCTATGCGACCAAACCTCGCTTAACGCTCTCTATTTAAAATGGTCCTTCACACCTGAACTTTTGTAGTATTCATCCTCGAACATGAACACGTCTGTTAGTACACTGTTAGTACGCTTTTTTCGTGAGATATACTAGCGCCTTCCCGAAAGGTTACTTTGCATTGCCTGTTAATATTCTAACCCAATTGAAAGACATCCCAGAAGTCGGCTGTATATTGAGAAGCATATACGATATATCCACAAAAGGGAGCTGCAGACATGGCGTTCCAACTCCACGCCAGAGATCTACCGACTGATGAGGAGTTCACACAATTTCTCCAAGAGAAAATACATGAACAGAAGGAGGGTGAGAGGCAAGCGCAAGAGCAGGCGCAAGAGCAAAGCAGAAGAGAAGACCCAGAGGGTAAGCGCGGCTTCGGTACTATTCCTTCCTTCTAGATACCCAGATATAATATCATCTAATGAGGGCAGGCGAGCAATCGACATTGGTGGGTTATCATAGTATGTAACCTATCATTAGCAGTCCTTCACGTTTACTAATATGACCATATGCTCTGAATCGGTGGACGATTTAGATGGGGAGGAGGTGTTCTACGAGGATGGTAAGATGAACTAAACATTATATCTACTATCTCTAATATATAACAGCTGCCATCATACCACGTCGAGATCTTCCTAGTATGCCAATTCTCAACGCTCATTCTTTTTCTTTTTCGTAGATGAATTTGCCAAAAGTTACTGATACCTTCTCAGGCAGAGAGCCACGGACAGAATCAAAAGGCAGAAGTAAGTCCGCGTTCCGAATATTCCCTGAGTACGACTTGGCCTCGTAACTGAGCCGGCACACACAAACCTCACGTTTGCTACCGAGCCTTTTTCTTCTTCTTCTTCTTCTTTTGCCTAAAGATAAACCTAATTTTCTTCTAGGAATTCCAAAAGCCACAGCGAGCATCGCATACGCCGTATACATTAGAGCCATGGAGAACAAGAAGAACAAGAACGCTATTCAACGAGGCTCCGAGCTTTGTGAGCATTTTCAACCCAGCTATCTTGCGCGCATTTGCTGACATTATCCAGATCGTGAGCGTCCTGCTCTTAGAAGTGGCGATCTTCATCGCAGCGACAAAGGTACATTCAGCCCAGAAGTACAAGCAATGACTCAGTCAGCTAACGGAAACACACAGAGATGAACGAGATCCGCAAGCGTGTTCTCACCTTCGATCCAGAGGCTCTAGTTACACAAGATGGCCAGCCAGAGATTCAACCAAGCCCAGCCTCTCTACCAGGCAAGAAGAAGCGCAAGAACCATCGCTCGAAGGCGAAGAAGAGTAAAAAGGCTGCGGAAAATAGTGAAGAACATAAAGCCCTCCCAAACAATAAGGCTCCAATTGCTATATCAAAGGACGAAAGCTCTGAGGAGATGTTCGAGAGCAAGTTCTATGAGCAACACATTCTAGCTATTAGCTGACACCATTCCCTTATCTAGGATTGGTTCTGGCCGGCGAAATAAAAGTCCAAACTACAGTTACCCTCGAGTACGAGGATACCACCGCAGACAATGATTTACCCCTCATGGCTAACATAATCGCTGCCGGTATTCCAGGGACCAAAGGATACACTGAAATGAGAAACAGCTACAAGGAATTTATTCCGGGGGTTAAGAAGACTCATCACAAGCCAGTTGCTCCTAAGTTGTCAGAGAGATTGGATGATGCAGCTTGGATCGCACGTGATGTAATGAAGGGCATTCGCAAGGGTGACATGAAGGCTATCAAAGATGTCGGTCTCGAAGCTAGTAATGTAGCAAAAGATATGAGGGAAAACGCAGGTGAAACTCTCAAGAATCTCGGACGTACTGGTACTATGAGAGGCCATGATACTAATAAAGGTATTGGCAAGCCTGGTGGCGGAACATTGAAGAATATCGGACGGACTGCTAGCAAGAGATGTGCCGGCTTTTACAGGGATTCTGGGGCTAGCAATGCCGCGGAATAAGATGGTGTATATATGATGCAATGGGATATGCTGGTAATTTCGGGAAGGGGGAGTCAAGTGCTGATGATCCTTGAAGTTAGATAGTACCTCAAATGCATACATATGCCGAACTGAGTAACCTTACTTTCAAACCAGTTTAGACGGTATATATGGGAAGCAATATTCCAATATATTGAGTATGCATCTATGTTTAATGTGTAAACGCTAACTCTGATTAATTCCATATATACCTTAAGAAAGAACTTCCGTATATGCCAAACTATTTCAATGCCGAGTTCATTTACTTTCGACCCATCAATTGAAGAAAGTAATAATTTGCTGTGTTTATTGAAAAAAAGATCCCGTCTAATCTTCCACTAGAACTAACAAAATTGTCAGCTGGGAGGATTTTGAAAAGAACAATTGGGTATATTGTCCTAACTTTTTTAACATCATCAAGGTTTCGAAAACAGTAATCTGTGTAAGCCCCGAAGCTAGGCTTTTTGTCATCTATCATAAGACAATCAGGAGTATTGATAGGACTCAATCGTCCCTTCCCAGACTCATAATTAGGTACTTAAGACGGACTTGGAGAGAGTCAAGAGAATCAGACACTTTTCTATACATATAGATCCCATTCGTGAGGTCTGATAAGTATAAATCCGCAATCCATTTTCCCAAATATATAAGGAAACTACACATCAAGTTTAACGAGCCTCTCTGAGCAGCTATGATCAATCTGATCTCTCAGATATTCCCAGATAGTATATTTCGGTACATATAAGTTTGTCCAAATAGCATCCTTAGTAGTATCTCGTCAATCACAAAATTTGTAAAAGGGAATCTAGAGCATTCCTCGGAGCAGAAGAATAATATTCATCAATCCATAAGCACGGAATACTTAGAGTGAGAACCAGGAGAAATTCACATCATATTGCTCGGTAGTTTCTCCGAGGGAACCTGACACTATACGACCTGATCTACAGATCATGCTTGCATCAAGACAAATGTCAAAATTTAAGGCGTATGCTTTAAATAGTAAAATAGAACTCAGACTTTATCCTGTATATCGTCCTGGAGCAATGAATAGCGAGCAAATATTATTGTGCAGTACATAACTCCCCCGGCTTCTGGTATGATAGCAATCAGAAGAAGCGGATGAAACTTATAAGAGATAAAGCTCCAGGGCAGTTTTAAGTTCTGATAGAAGCTAAAGCTCTAGGTAAAAGACGAGAGCCGATCTTAATAAGAAGCCTTTTCATGACAGATTCGTATATGATGCGTAAATAGAGTAGTGGACAAGTAGAAACACAATTTTGGTTCTAGTAAAGTAGCTGGAGAAGACAAAAACATCATCAGGAGAGAGATCCAACCCCCAGTGATATCTTCTCTACACCTGGCAAACTCTTCCATTAACCATTTCCCAGCCTTCGCCTCCAACACACAGCTGACACCAAAAAACATCTTCCGGATCCACTGCCCTCTTGATTTCTACTAACCTTGCGTAATTACTTTCCCAAAATGCATTTTGATACTCCAGATCACATGGACTTGCCTTATTCACGTATGATCCAGAATTTGGATCGAAATCATGAAGATATTGTAACGTAGTATTTGTTAGTCGGGAAATTGTGGCGTCTTTTTCCGCCTTATTCAATGGTGTCCAGGTTGTACTCGTCACTGTGATATCACATGTAAGCTATCTATCCTTTTCGTATAGAGCTCTCTCCATTCAAGACATACCTGCATGCACTACTGCCCTCCTCCAAGCCGGATTCGCTGCATTGCTCCCTCCTCTAGGTAACGCATTTTCAATACCTTCCCTACCAAACATATAAAATTTCATGCTCGTTCTTGCATCTTCCATTGGTAAGAGACTTTTCAAAGCATTTTATAATGCGCTAATGTTGTGCAATGAATTGGCACTAAGCAACCTTGAGGTGACAACAAGTTGAATATCAGCGAATTCTGGATTACTAGTGCTTATCAACCAGTCATAAAATGAATCCCACTCAGTAGCATGTGGTAGTGAGACAGAAAACTGATTTGGGAACGTAGCTGAAATGATTTTTAGGATAGGATTTATAGTTGAGAGAAGGGAGGAAGTTGTATTCAGCGAGGAGAGCACTGGCAGCATGAAATTCCCATTAAAACCCGAGGAATAGAAGTTGTTTATAATTGAGTTATCGAAGACACTATTATAGCCGGTTATGCCAAGATAGGAGAGGCGCGGGAAATGTGAAAGGAAGGGTGCAAGTGCCGGGTAGAAGGAGTGGTTGCCGGAGAAAGTGCTGAGATTGAGATTTGTGGTTAAGAAGCGGAATGAGGGCCAGGTACGGACAGTGACGCTAGTTGTTACAACCTTGAGGTTTGAGTGATTTTAGGATCGATATTCCTTTGAGATTGTGGGTTCATATAGAAAGTGAGTTTGGGGAGACGCATCTATTTCGTGTCAAATCCTTCAAATCGATTCAAGTGATAGAATACGATGAATTACTCTTCCCATATAATCATGGCCTATGCTCTTTAGGTTTAATCTAATATTATTCTTTGTCACAAAGCCAATACCTGCCTTAACATCCTCCTTAGAAGTCGCATTAGTCACATAGGTCGGATAACCATCCCTACTACAATGTGATGAAGACTTGGGTAAGCACGAATCATTATTCCAGCTATCCCATGTATTAGAAATTGGGTGTTATATATGGAAATGCATGGACTGCCAGCCAGCAAGTACATCAGGACATGCGATGGACTCGTAGGTAAACTGGTCAGGATGACAGACTGCACCAGGGGGAGTGGGTTTGAGTAAGCGGCCGGAAACTGATGAATTCAGGGTATCCAACTGGTGAGGAAAAGGCCATTCTGCAGAGCCAGGAGATGCTTTGTAAAAGCGTTCTTGAGCTTGCACTACAAGACTGAACTGCTGAAGCGAGAGATGGAACAATATGAGCAGTATAGTCTGGCTGAAGAGCAACATTGTCGAATAGAATTGAAACAAAGGCTAGAGATCTTGGGTGCAGCATTGTGAGAAGACAAATGCCAAACTCGACGGGAGGCATTCCTTATTTTATACTTGTGCAAACGGAAGTGATTCGATTGAAGCAAAAAGAAGTCTTCGAGGGAAAAAGGAAGTCAAAACCTTGAAAGAATGGTGCAGTATGTAGAGCTACCCATGAATGCTCGCAACTAACTTCAAATAAATTTGTCGTTTCTTTGCCCCGACCATAGCAGCGAGGCTGGCTGGCTGGAAAGGATAGGCTCATAGGGGGGTTAAGCGAGCAGGGTCGATGCAATAGGGGTAAAAGTGGAGTTTCATGGCAGTTTGTGCGTCTGCGGATTCCGTGGGCTCCGACAACAGATTACTGCCAATTTGTGTTGGGGCTTCGACGCTATATCTAAGCCGAGGAATCGTATAGAGTACGAAGAGCAAAAGTTGCAGTATTGTATTAAAATATCCCGGATCAAGTCCATGTTATTGTTATTGGAGCTTATGCCTGGTTCGCAAGCTGTAGGTTGTGGCTGTGATGAGTCTAGGTCTTTGTCGTTGTCTTAAACTGTATTATGCTTTTCCTGCTAATGAGTGCAGCTTACCTGGTGACATATGTAGCAAGAGAAAACATTCCTTGGAGTCATGACGCACGAGGAAATCATGGTGTGTATTAATTATATCACCAACAGTACTCAATACTTGCAATTACTTTGTCATTGCACTGCTTTCTAAGTTGGCCTCGGCTCAGTGACATTTGGCCCGAGCCCGGTTAGTGGGGGAGCTCGGCTCGCTCGGGCTGGGGTCGGGGAGGGGAAGGTACTCTCGGTTCTCTCGGCACAACCCACCCAACGTACAGTACTGCTAACTGCTTGAAATCAGAAGCAGCCTCCTCACAACGATGGCAGCAGCCAAGCATGGGGAAAAGCCGTTTACTGGCAGTAGCTGGGGGAATATGGGGAGAGCAGCGGGGCTGTAAATACGA
>Ga0247734_1001659_pt1 | contig 16457 bp, 10 predicted proteins | sample UWRJL103311B2_FD_180933 | JGI IMG/M metagenome (GOLD analysis project Ga0247734, IMG submission 180933) | Plant litter microbial communities from Arlington Agricultural Research Station in Wisconsin, United States - UWRJ-L103-311B-2 | ecosystem: Environmental > Terrestrial > Plant litter >... | reverse complement strand
GAGAAGTCAAGTTTAAGAAAGGGGCGCCTAGTCTTGACTTCTCTTAATCAGGATGCTTTAATACCAAATTCAGATCTTACTTCTTCTTCTCCATTTTCACTTCCTCTTTCAAATACATTTGAGCCAGCAACTGTGCATACTCATCAATTTTAATGCTTCCGATATTTGCCTGAATTGCCACAACCAAGTTTTCTTTGGGATAATTCATAATAAAACAACGGGTTCCTTTTACGGTTCCGCTATGTCCGTACCAATTTCTTCCCGCCTGATCTTTTCCAACAAACCAGATCAGTCCCTGCCACTGAGGAATAATTCCTGCAGCTTTGGACGGATGTATCGCTTTGTCGTTTTTCTCAAAATATGGTGTGTACATTTTAGCAAGTGTAGCAGGCTGAAGCAGAATCCCCTCATTAAGCGCCAGTACCAGTTTCACCATATCTTCCGACGATGAAATGATTCCGCCGCCTGCATATTTGTAACTTGTATCCTCATAATCCGGATTGATAATAATGCCGTTTTTATCTCTCACGTAACCTTTTCCTCTATTTGGAATCACACGTGATGGTATGTCAAACCAGGTTGCGAGCATTCCTGCCGGCTGCCAGATATTTCTTTTCTGATATTCCTCAAAACTGATTCCGGTTATTTTTTCAACAATTCCATGCATTAAATTACTGGCAAAAGAGGAGTAAGAAAAGTAAGAGCCGGGATTAAAAAGTAAAGAATCATCGCGGAACATTGCAGTCGCTTCCTGAAAATCATCATAATGGCGCATGCGTTTAAAACCATAGTTGTCATTATCCTTTGCTGCATAATGTCTGATGCCGGAAGTATGTGTAAGAATCTGTTTAATGGTAATTGGTTTCTGTTTTTTGGGGAAATAAGGCAGGTATTTCTGGATTTCATCATCCAGGCTCAACAATCCTTTTTCCTCCAATTGCATGATGGCAATGACCGCAACAGCTTTGGAAACCGAACCGATATTATGAACCGTTTTCCCGTTCTGCAATACTTTATTATCAAGATCCGAATAACCAACACCACCCGAAAATACCATTTTTCCATTCAATGCAACCGCTGCTGAAACGCCCGGAGCTCCGCTTTCATCAGCCACGCGTTGCAAATAATTCAGGACATATTTTTTATCAGCATTTTCCTGACCAAATCTGCCCGGCTGCGCATGGATCGCCAGAGGAAAATTGAGAATCAAGAATGAGATGAGGAAAGAGAAATATATTTTTTTAAACATGCGGAATTGTTGAATTAAACAGAATTTATATTACACCCTTTCAGGGTTTGGCAATTTGTTGTCGTTTGTTTTACAGATTCGTAGGGCTATACCCTACGCTAACACATTTCGCCCTTTCAGGGCTTTTTCCAGTCAATTAATTACCAGAAAAGCCCCAACGGAGTGAAATACGTCAGCACAGGGTGTAAGCCCTGTAAACAATTAACCGCGAAACGTGAACCATAAACCACGAACAATGAATCGTAAATCATGTAATGCAAAACGCGTATTATGAATTGATTTAATCCAAATTATTTTTTCGGAAAATAACTGGATTGAATCAATTCCTTTACATCCTTAAATTTCTTGTTCGGTTTAAGATATCCTGCCAAAAAATTATAAACCTTGAACCGGATTTCTTTGGCTCCATAGTTATCTATCCGGTCGAAAGTATGCCCGCCGGGAATATCTTTATAAATTTCGTATTCAAACTTTTTACCTTCCGCTTTCAGTGATTTAATCAAATGTTCCACTTCCAGCACGTTCACATCTTCGTCGTTGGTATTGGTATGAACTAAAAGTGGCGTTTTTAATTTTTCCGCATTCCAGGCCGGAGAACGTTTGCGGTATTCATTTACATTTTCATCAGCCGATTTCCCAATGTGATAATCCGCTGAATATGCATCGCGGTAACTTTGTGATTTATAACCCATTCTGGCAACCAGATCACTCACCGGAACTCCCGCATAAGCAACGGCATAATCGGCAGGATGTTCAAAAATATTCAGCAAGGTGATCATTCCGCCATGACTCCAACCTAAAATCCCGACACGGTTTTTGTCCAGGAAATCATAGTTGTCAATCATGTAATTTTTACTGCTGTTTACATCTTCCACCTCCAATCCGCCGTAATCAATCTGGCGGTAAAAACCTGCTCCGTAACCCGTACTGCCACGATAATCCGCAGCAATTACCACGTATTCCTGCGCGATCAGTTCGCGGATAATGTGTGCATAAGTACTGGTAAAATTACTGTGAACACCTCCATGCGGAAGCACCAGTAAAGGATATTTTTTATTTACATCGATATTGGAAGGAATGAAAACATAAGCCGAAAACCGGACGGGATTTTTAGCTCCCTGCCCGGTTGGGTTTTTGATCACAGCCGGCGGCGGACCCGTAATAATTACTTTGTCTACAAAAGCGACGTCGGATAATTTGTTGTGCCAGTTTAGATCATCAATGCCTTTGGTAACCTGGTCAAAATCGTGCTGCATAGCTTCAATCTGCTTTTGCATTTTGCTGACCTGTTGTTCCAAAGAAGCTTTTTCCTGCGCAAAACCTGCCTGACTTATCACTAAGCCAAGCAGAATTAATATATGTTTTTTCATAAGAGTGAATTTCATTGTGAGCATAAATCAAATCTCAGCCTGGTCTAGAAACCGACTGCCGATAGCCGACAGCCGTAACTATACAGCATCAGAAAGACTTGAAAATGTAAAATCACGGATCCTCAATGGCGGAACCATGTTGCCTCTGGTCCTGACAGGCTTGCCAATTGCATCCACATTGTTAAGCATAATGACAGGACTTTCGTTGAACCGGAAATTTTTGACCGGGTATTTTATTTGTCCGTTTTCAATGTAAAAAGTACCATCACGCGTAAGACCCGTATAAAGCAAAGTCTGCGGATCAAGCCAGCGGGTGTACCAGAAACGGGTTACCAATATTCCCTTTTCCGTTTCCTTTATCATGTCTGCAAGCGATGCTGTACCGCCTTCCATGATAAATCCATCCGGTTGTGGAATGGGCGCAACTCCCTTATTTTGTGCCCAGTAACGGGAATAAGACATGTTTTTTACAACACCTTTATCAAACCACAATACTTTTTCCAAAGGCATTCCTTCGGCCGTAAATGGTTTTCCCGGAATATCTTTGTTAGATGGATCAGAATAAATGGTAATTCGTTCGTCCAGCAACTTTTCCCCTACCCTTGTTCCTCCGCCTTTTTTGCTTAAAAAACTTCTGCCTTCATCAGCGGTGCGTGCATCCATGGCATTGATCATAAACGAGATCAATTCGCCGCCTGCTGTGGGTTCAAGAATAACGGTATATTTCCCCGGCTCCAATGCCCTTGCCCCTTTTGAAGCAATGGCTTTCTGGATCGCAATACCTGTGGAAAGTTTGGTATTTAGTAAAGAACTGTCATTGTAATCTCCTGATCCATAACCTGAACCCGTTCCGTCTGCGGTGCGAACTGTTACCGAAAAATCAACCGACGTACTTTTATTGTAGGCAAATAATCCTTTGCTGTTACCCAATGCTTCAAACCCTGCGGAATCAGAAAGAAAACCTGCGGCTGTCAGTTTATTTTCTTTCACCGGCAAAATGCTGTCTTTCATCATTTTAGCCCGGTAAGCCGGTTCCATTTTTGCAGTTGTATCCAGAAAACCATTGCTTTCCAGGTATTTTTGCGGACCAGGCATTGTTACATATTCTGCGTTTTCCGGCGCCAGTTTTGCTACTTCTTCCGATCTTCTTACTGCTTTTTCCAGCGAGGCATTATCAAATTCATTCACCGTCGCAGTACCAAGTTTTTTACCAAAAACGGAGGTAATGGATAATGAAAGATTGTAAGTTTCGCCGCTTGTAGAAACTGAATTTCGTGCAAAACGGATATTTCCCGTCTTTGTCCCGGTCAGTTCTACCCGCATTTCATCGGCTTTGGACAAAGCCAAAACCTTGTCTATAATTTTTTTTGCTTCTTCTTTGGTTAAAATCTCCATCTGGGAATTATCCATTTAATATTTACAAAAAGCCTTTCTTAAATCAATCAATCCAAATCCTGGTTAATCCTTAAACCCTGGAATCCTGGTCAAAATCCCGATCAAATCTTCCTTCCAGTATTAATCACATTTACGCCATTGAAACGTGAGGTAGAACAGCCGTGTGAAACTGCACTGGATTGTCCGGGTTGTCCTTTTCCGTCAAACAAAGTCCCGAACAAACGGTAATCATCTTTGTCGCAAATACGGGAGCAGGAGTTCCAGAATTCCTGGGAATTGGACTGATAAGCTGCATTATCCAGCATTCCAACAATTTCACCGTTTTTGATCTCGTAAAATAATTGTCCGCTGAACTGGAAATTATACCGCTGCTGATCAATAGAAGAAGAGCCGCGGCCCAAAATGTAAATACCCTTTTCAGTATCCTTGATCATGTCAGCAACACTGTATCTTTCCTGTCCCGACTGCAATGAAACATTGGGCATGCGCTGAAACTGAATAGAATCCCAGCTATCGGCAAAACTGCATCCGTGTGATTCTTTTTCACCCAAAATATGAACCTGATCCCGCGTAGCCTGATAGTTGACCAGAATACCATCTTTGATCAGATTCCAGTTTTTGCATGGAACACCTTCGTCATCATAACCTACTGCGGCCATACTGTTCGGCTGGGTTTTATCAGCAACAAAATTCACGATCTTACTGCCATACGGGAAGGTTTTTGATTCCCATTTTTCCATCGTCGCAAAGCTTGTTCCCGCTAAATTCGCCTCGTATCCAAGCACACGATCCAGTTCAAGCGGATGGCCAACGGATTCATGAATAGTTAAACCTAAATTTGAAGGATCCAAAATCATATCATATTTCCCGGGAACTACGGATTTGGCTGACATTTTTTCTTTGGCCTGTTCAGCCGCCAGAATCGCATCTTCCACCATATCATAGGAAAAACGGTAAACGGTAGGTTTGCCAAGAATAGACATTTTCTCAGAAGCAAGTCCGTCCAAGTATTCATAACCCATTCCAATTGGCGCACTTAATGCATCCCGGGTTTTGAATTTTCCTGCTTTTTTATCAACGGCAGTTACCGTAAATGTTGGCCACATCCGGTGTACATCCTGGTCGATATAAGAGCCGTCGGTGGAAGCAAAATATTTTTGTTCATTAATAAAAAACAAGTTGGACGTCACAAACGCCGCTCCGTGATTGATCGCTTCGCTGTTCACTTTCATGAGCAAATCAATCTTCTCTTTTACAGGAATTTCGAATGCATTTTTCGTAATTGGTGTTTTCCAGGATTGTATTCCAACACCTTTTTGAGGAGCCAGTATCACAGGTTCGTCCTGTAATTCAGCATTGGCTTTGGCAATGGCAACGGCTCTTTCAGCACATTTCGCAATGCTATCGACCGACATATCATTAGTCGCACAAAAACCCCAGGTTCCATTGGCGATCACGCGGATCCCAACGCCATAAGATTCTGAATTGACAATATTTTCAACCCTTATTTCTTTGGTAAAAAAATACTGGCGCAAATACCTTCCAATGCGTACATCGGCATACGTCGCCCCCTTGCTTTTTGCAGCATTGAGCGCTACATCTGCAAGTCTTTTTTTAGCCGAAGCATCCATTCCCGGCATTAATAAATCTTCCGCAGAAATGCTTTTACCGTGAATGAGGCCGGAAGAAAACAGGGCGGCTCCCATCCCGGATAACTGAACAAACTTTCTTCTATTCATAAGAAACTGATTTCTGAAATGACTTGATTTATTCTCCCGGATGATATGTTTTTTCTGCACCGTTCATCACGTCCTTTTTATAAAACATAATGTCTTTGTATTTGTGGTTGATATAACCATCAACCTGATCTGTAAAGTGGACAGAATTAGGATCCGTGCTTGATCCGCCTGTCAGTATTGTTTTGGCTTTCAATGTTTTACCAAATTCCACAACCGCTACAAAAGTATTTCCTGTAATACCATAACGGCTTTTGGTTTTAGGACTTTTCTTGCTCACAAAAGCATTCAAAGAACCCAGGTAACCCGGAGTTGCCGGTAAAGCCCAGCTTTTATTCTGGTCACTTACCACTTGGCCCGGTGCATTGCGCTGGTAACGGTTCACAGATCCCCAGCTTACTTTCCATGTTCCAAAATCTTTATTCAGTTCGGCAATTACGGCTTTAAAAGAATCTGTTAATTGCTGCGCTGTCAGGTTTTCTGTGGAAACCGCCGCACCGTTTGTAACCGAATATCTTTCCTCTGTTGTGTATGGTTTTTGCAGTTTGGCAAGATCCATTTCAATGACTTTTTCTATCCACATTACAGCCATTGTTGTAGCAACCGAACTCGTATCCGTTCTGAAATCCCATGCTTTTAAAACTTCGATCGGTCCGGTAAGATCCGCTTTATCCGTTGTCATTTTGTCATAAGCCGCAATCAGATTTGGAACAAAACGTGCTGCATTGGGCAAATAAGTATCATGTGCCGCTGCAACCACATCGTCAATTGTAGCATCGTTCAATTTGTCCAGCACTTTTACCGCATTCATTGCGCGCGGTGTTTGTCCGTCGGGCAGCATGTACAAAGGCTTTTTGCTCATTTCTGAATCAAATGGCCCGGTTGCGTATAAAATCGTAGAATTACAGTTCTGGATCCAGCCATTTGCGGGATTAATGTATTGCGGAATTTCGTCCAGTGCATAAGTTCCTTTCCATTCAGTAGCATCTGTGCTACCATCTACCGGCCGTTTCCAATCCAGATTAGGATCTTTTTTTGGAACAAAGTTTCCATGCCAGTAAGCGATATTTCCTTTATCATCTGCATACACCACATTGCTGCCTGTCATAGCGCGTTTGTCCATAGATGCTTTAAATTCTTTCAGATTTTTTGCCTTCATTTTTTCCCAGTGCATTGCAAGCAAGTCAATGTTAGCGTCAACAGTTTTCAGGGAAATCCATTTGTTATTTAAAATGGAAACAACCGGTCCGTGATGCGTGCGATAAACCATGAATTTTTTAGTCAGGATCTCATTGCCTTTTTTATATGGAACAGTGATTTCTGTGCTGTCTACCGGGCGCAATGTTCCGTTATATTTATAAAAATATCTGCCATCTTTTTTCTCTACCGTTTCAGCATATAAATCTTTGGCATCTGATAAAGATACCGGATGCATCCAGCCCAAATGTTCATTAAATCCCTGAAAAATACTGAACTGGCCTAAAAAAGGAGCGCCGTAAGAATTCAGACCTTCTTTGCTTACCACCTGTATTTCAATACGTCCATAAAATTCCGAATGCGGATTAATTAAAAGCATGGCATTCTTGCTTTTCGTCCTTGAAGGCGCCAAAGCCCAGCCGTTCGATCCTGCTGGTTCACGCATATCATTCGACTCATTTAATGGGAGATAAGAAGTAAATTTTGGTGCTTTTTTGGAATACAAAGCAACGAAATCATCTTCATCAACATTGCTTCCAGCAACAGCCGGAATATCATTCATTAAACACATCCACGGTTCTACGCGGGTAATCAGTTTTGGCTTTTTTTCAGGATGAGAAATCATGTAATAATTGATTCCGCCTGCAAATCCGATGCACAATTTTTGCAGCCATTTTGGTGACTTTTCAAAGGATGCTTTTGCCTGAACAGAATCCGTAAACATGCGCGACCAAAGATCTTTGTAGATAGATGGTTCACCCTCCAATTCAGACTGGCGGCCCAATCTGTTGATCAGTGACATTTCTACTTTTTCAAAAAACTCCTCGCATTGTACGTAGCTCATGCCGAATACCGCCTGTGCATCCGTTTTGGTATACACGTGAGGAACACCATATTTATCTTTAATAATGGTGATTTGCTGTGCCTCTTTTTTCAGCGCGCTTTTTTCCTGAGGAGAAAATTGGGCATTGGCGCCAAAGGCCAAAGCAATGAGTAATAGAGCGATTATTCTTTTCATATAATTGATAGTTAATATTTTGGTGCGCTACACCTTTCATTATTTTGTTAGTCGAAACATCAGCAATGCAGTTCTTTTTACAATGGCTTCAATAGAATTGAGCAGAACATATTCTCCCGGTGCATGCGCGTTTCCACCCTGAACCCCTAATCCGTCCAACGCATCCACATATTCTGCTACGAAAGAAATATCTCCGGCTCCTCTTTTACCCGGGTCAAAAGCTTTCACTTCACCTTGTCCCAAATCCAGACTTACTTTATTGAGCACGTCCAGAACTACCATATTTCCTGGTGTTGGAGGCATGGAAGGATAGCCGTCTTTAAAGGTGATTTCTGCACCTGTCAATGGTAAATGTTTGGCTACGATAGCTTTCATTTTAGCACGTGCAGCTTCTCTTTGTTCCAAAGTAAGGAAACGAAGATCGCCGTTTACAATCGTTGTATTGGCGATCAGGTTAGTTTTTCCGGAAGCTTTTCCTTCAATGGAAGTCGCATTCATGTCTACCGCAGTTCCACCCATAATCAATCCCGGACTGAAAGTCAGATTTGGTTCTTGTAATTGCTCATAGAAAGAATTTAAAATTCTGGCTGTTTCATAAACTGCTCCTGCACCTGCATTGGCAGAAAAAATCCCCGATGAATGTGACTGTTTTCCAGTAACTTTTAACGACCAGCCGCTTGCTCCGCGACGGGCAACGGTGGCGTAATTAAAACCTGTTCCGTTTTCAAATGCCAGTGCGATATCACTTCTTTTTGCGATGTCAACAATGTCTTTCCGGCTAATTTCCAATGGCGTACCAGGACTTTCTTCATCACCGTGAATAATCACTACAATTTGTCTGTCTTTTAACTGATTGGCTTCTTTCATGGCTCTCAAAGCATAAATCAAAACCATATTTCCGCCTTTCATATCACAAGTTCCCGGTCCGATTGCAATAGAATCTTTTTGTTCCCATTTCTGGAATGGACTATCTGCTTCAAAAACCGTATCCATGTGGCCGACGAGCATCAGTTTCTTTCCTTTTGTCCCCTTAATTTCTGCAATCAAATGTCCGCCGCGGTTCATAGAATCCGGCATATCTACCCAGGTTGTGGTAAAACCGATATCTTCCAGTAGTTTTTTGTACAAAACACCTACTTTTTTAACGCCCGCAGGATTCTGTGAACCACTGTTAATGTTGACAGTTTGTTCTAAAAACTGAATAGATTCTTTGTGATTTTTTTCAACATTTTTGATGATCAGACTTTCTTCTTTTGATATTTTCTGAGCAAAGGAAGTTGTTTGAACAGAAGCAAAAAGACCAAGAAAACAAATTGTATATATTTTAAAATTCATTGGAAATTAGTTTGGCTATCAGCTTTCGGCAATCAGCAGTCAGCGTTTAGCAATTAGTTAAAATTTACTCCTGGCAACCTTTGACAGCCGAGGCGGCCCCGCCGAAAGCCGGCTGCCGATAGCTGCTTAATTAGACAACCGATGAATAAAAACAGCCGTTCTTTTAATAATTCCATCCACATAATTTAGGTTGATAAATTCGTCGGGTGAATGCGTATTGCCTCCAATAGCACCCAGACCATCTATAACATCGAGGTATTTTGCAATTTGGGTCATGTCGCCGCCGCCGCGCATGGCGGGATCAAAAGCAGTGACTTCGCCTTGTCCCAAATCCTGGCTGGCTTTGCTCAAAATTCCCAATAATTTGATATTTCCCTCAGTTGGCGGCATAGCATCTTCCGATCCTCCGGTGAATACAATTTCAGAATGCGTAAGCGGAAAACTTTCTTTCACGATTTTAAGCATTTTCTCTCTTGCCCTATTCAGCTGTTCCAGAGAAATGTACCGCAAATCTCCTTTTACTACACTGGTCGTTGCAACAATGTTTGATTTCCCAAATGCAGTTCCTCTTAATCCGCTAGAATCCAGTTCTGCTTCTACGCCGGCTACCATAATTCCCGGACTGAAAGTCAGGTATTTTTCCTGTAATTCTTCCTTGAACCGGTTCAGAATTCGGGCTGTTTCATAAATCGCACCCGGACCCACATTTTCAGAAAAAATCTGTCCTGAATGTGATTGTTTGGCTGTTACTTTTAACGTCCATCCACTGCCTGCTCTCCTGGCAACCGATGCAGAATTGAACTCTTTTCCCGTTTCAAAACAAAGCGCTACATCACTGCGCCGGGCAACTTCTACCAAATCTTTTCTACTGATTTCAATGGGAGAACCTGCATTTTCCTCATCACCATGAATGACAACAACAATCTGCCTGTCTTTCAACTGCCCGGTTTCCTGCAACGCCTTCAATGCATAAAGCATCACCATAATCCCGCCTTTCGTATCATTTGTACCAGGACCGGATGCAATGGAATCCTTCACTGAATATTTCTGAAATGGGCTGTTCAGGTCAAAAACCGTGTCCATGTGCGAATTCAGGAGGATTTTCTTTCCTTTTGTACCTTTTATTTCAGCGACCAAATGCCCGCCTCTTTTCATAGAAGCGGGCATATCGACCCATTTTGTAGTAAATCCCATGTCTTCGAGCATCTTTTTATAGATCGCCCCAACTTTTTTTACACCTTCCGTATTATAAGTTCCGCTGTTAATATTGATCGTTGTTTCAAGAAACTTCAATGCATCTGCGTGATCTTTCTCAACAATTTTCACAATTGCAGTTTCCTGTTTGGTCAGCTTTTGTGCGTTGGCATCCGTTTCAGAGAAAACCGCTGCAAAAGCGATCAGGAAAAATATATTCTTGAAATTCATAAGAAAAGTTTAATGGTAATAATTAAAGTATCAATTTTAAATTGATATCAACACTTATCACTTTTGTTCAAACAGTTTTATTGTAAAATCGAGTAATGCTGTGTCACCTGATTTTCCATGCCCGGGAATTACAACCTGTGTATCAGGATATTTTGCTTTCAGTTTGGTTACCGTCGCCGACCAGTCGTTTACATTCGCATCTTCCAGATTACCTTTTCCTGCATCTATTTCTTTGATCAGACATCCTCCGAACATTACTTTTTCACTTGGAAAATATCCGATAATATTGTCTCTGGTATGTCCTTCTCCATTAAATTCGGCAATGACTTTTTTGCCTCCTGTTTTCAGTTCCAACACATCATCAAAACCATTTTGAGGAACAGGATACTTTTTTAACTGTGCAGATTTAATGGTTTTATTAGAAGCATACGAAGGAATTCCACGTTTATGAAATTCATTTAATCCACCCAGACAATCTTCATGAAAATGCGTTGGAATAATTGCTATCACTTTACAACCCAGGCTATCCCGGATCCAGTTTATCAACTCCGAAGATGTTGAATCATTAATCGGTGTATCAAAAACCACCGCTTCATTTTTATCAAAAACGATCATCCCATTGCATGATACTTTACCAAAACTTTGTGTCTGAAGAAATGTAATATGTCTGTAAACGTTGTCTTTTACTTTCTCAATAACAATGTTATCAGACTTGTAACTCTTGTCAGTTATTTTTGCTGATTTACATCCGAAAAACAAAAAAGCAAGGACAAGGAAGAGATACTGTTTTATCATAAAGGTTTAATATTCACAATTTTAATTAGCAGATGATATTTATTATTTACGGTAATCCAAAGCAGGTTTTCTATCTCCCAGCAATGCTTCATATTTGAATCCTGTACCTCTTTTTTCATCCAGTTCTGTTTTGGCACTTTTCAATACAGCAGGATTTTTGAAAATGTCATAAGCAGAAAGTGCAATAGATTTGGCCGCAACCATCATGCCTTTTGTACCGATACTCGTTCCGCCGCAAGCAACTGCCTGCCAGCTGTGTCCGGGTGTTCCCGGCACGAAAGTAGCAATACGTACACCGGCAGTTGGAACTGTCCAGCTTACGTCACCTACATCCGTAGAACCGCCGCCGCCTTCTCTTATCTTCTCCACTTTATATGGCTGAATAAAATCGGCCATGTCTATGGAAGGAATTTTACCGATAAAAGTTGACCGTATTTTATCAGCATACGCCGTTTCGTCTTTGGTATATTTCACTCCGCCAACGGTATTAAGGTTATCAAACATGATCTTTGCCAGCGTTTCGTTTGGAAGCAAATTATAAACACCGCCGATTACTTCATAATCCATTTTGGTTTCCGTACCCAAAGCTGCACCCTGAGCAGCTTTTACAACGCGCTCAAAAAGCTCTTTTACAGTCTGCATTTCAGGATGACGAACGTAATAGTAAACCTCAGCAAAATCCGGAACAACATTGGGAGCTTCGCCGCCTTTTGTAATTACATAGTGAATTCGTGCATCGGAAGGCATGTGTTCACGCATCATGTTCACCATATCATCCATCGCTTCTACCCCATCCAGTGCCGAACGACCGCGTTCCGGTGCAGCAGCTGCGTGTGCAGAAATGCCATGAAAACGAAATTTAGCAGACATATTGGAAAGAGAAGAAGTAGCATTTGCCAGATTTCTATCGCTGGGATGCCAGTGCAAAACCGCATCAATATCATTAAACAAACCGGCTCTTACCATAAATACTTTCCCGGCTCCGCCTTCTTCAGCAGGAGTACCAAAAACAGTAATTGTACCTTTCGTGCCACTGCTTTTCAACCATTCTTTTACAGCGATTCCAGCTGCTACTGATCCTACACCAAAAAGATTGTGACCACAACCATGACCGGCCGCGCCTGCAATTGCTTCTTTTTGAGTTGGTTCATCTGTTTGGGACAATCCTGGCAAAGCGTCATATTCTGCCAGAATTCCAATGTTAGGACCACCGGTTCCGTAAGTTGCTGTAAATGCTGTGGGTATTCCGGCAACACCAGCAGTTACTTTAAAACCTGCATCTTTTAATGTCTGCTGTAACAAGGCAGAGCTTTTCTCTTCCAGATAACCCGGCTCCGCATATTCCCATATTTTTTTGGCAGTTGCAGCATAACCGGGTGTTAATTTATCAAGAGAAGAAGCAATTTGCTCCTTCTCTGAATTTTTCTGACCCATTATCTCAGCAGATAAACCGCAAAGCAAACCCAACAGAATAATTTGTCTTTTCATTGATACAAAAAATTATTTATAAATAGATATTGCATCAAACAAACCCGGAGCCGGTTTAGGACTGCTTGTATTTGAGTTCAGTTCGTTTTGTGAATAAATAAAACGTCCCGGAAGCAATGTGCCATTGTTAGGAGTGAGTTTAATTCCAATTGCTTCTGAACGGGTACGGCGTTCATCGTTCCATCCTAAATGTGTTCCGTAAAAAGTTACATAACGCTCTTCCAGAATTTCACGAAGCAATGCATTGTCTGCTGTAATGCCATCTTTGTTTTCCATACCACCGGCGGCAAAATCAGCAGCTACATAAGCTTCGTATTTGTAAGTTCCTGCTACTTTATAAGTTGCATGCAAATAGCCACCCGAGTTTAGGAAAGCACGGTAATTATTGAGATAACCCAAAGCCACATCAAAACCTTTACCGGATCTCAAAGCAGATTCAGCCAAAGTCAGCACATTTTCCTGATAAGTAACCAATGGAAAACTCGCATCTCTTGCAAAAAAACCACGTGCAGCAGTTGTTGTTGACGTATTCGGCTCAATTACACCCGGTGCATTTACACCATTTTCAAGATAGTAAAATTTGAATCTGGCTGTTTCAATGGTTTTTGCATTGCCACGGTATTTAGCATTTGTCGGATTTAATAAAAAAGCAAGATTTGAACCTTCGCCTGTAATACTTCCTGCACGAATGTTGGTCAGGAAGCTGTAATTGGCATTTTCGTTTACACTTGCAGTAATTCCGTGAAGAGAATACAGAGAATTTCCATAAGCGCTCACACCAGAAGTTGCAGCGGTTAAAGCGGAAGCATATTGTTTAGTATCCACTAAAAGACGCGCTTTCAAACTATATGCAATTTGTTTCCATTTGGTAGCATCGCCAGCCAGATAAATATCTTCGGCACTGACCGTACCAATTCCTGATTCAAGATCGGCAATGGCTTCATCCAGTCGGGCCAATAATTTAGGATATAATTCTGCTTGTGTTTCAAATTTGGGATTTGGGAAATCCAACGTATTGCCAGCCTCTGTGTAAGGAATATCTCCCCACAATTCGGTAGCAGTTGCCATTCCGTTTACCTGTACAATTTTGGTAATTCCAGCCATTTTCCTATTGCCCAGCTCTTCTGCTTTTTTAATAGCAATCAGTGCATTTTTGTTTACACCGGCAAAGAATAAATTCCAGTCATCATCAAAGTTATTGGCTGTAATCTGATACAAATACCATGTTCCCAATTGCTGAAAAGTTCCTTTTCCATAGCCTGCCCACACAATTCCTAAGCGACTTGCAAGCCCTTCCTGAGCTGCCATGTTGGCAATTTCAGTACCAGTAAAAACGTATTTGGCCGGAGCATCCGTGGCGTTGTTGGGATCTTTGTTGAGATCATCCACAATGCCTTCACAGGAAACAAAACCCAGACCGATTAATAATGCAAAAACAGATTTATATATCCTTTTCATGAGTTATCAATTTCGAAATTAATAATTGATTTTTAAGCTGAACACCAACGACTTCGTGTTCGGGTTATTGAAATAATCCACACCACGTGCATTACCTACACCAGAAACATTCGTTTCAGGATCCACACCGACAATTTTTGTCCAAAGCACCGGATTTCTTCCTGTTACGGTAAAGTCGATTGATTGCAATTTGGTTTTCTTACGGAAAGCCGCAGATTTAAGACTGTATCCCAAAGAGATTTCACGAATACGTGTCCAGCTTCCGTCCTTTACAAATTGTTCGGCTAACTGGCCTGAGTGACCGCCGATGGAAGTATAAAAAGATTGGTCTAACAAAACAGGTCCTCCGCCATAATCAACCAGATTTCCCCTGACAGTTGTACCGGAAGGTGTTAATGTTCCTGCATAATTATAAGTATCTTTTGTCAAAGTTACTTCATTACCAACAGATCCATAAGTACCAAAATTGACTAACACAGCCTTTGTTCCTTCGTAAAAATCACCGCCTTGTGAAGTTTCAAACAAGACATTAAGAGATACATTTTTGTAAGAAACATTGGTACCAAAACCACCTCTCCAATCCGGGTTAGGATTTCCAATGATACCCAATGTAGTTCCTAATTTCGGGAAACCATTTGCAGTAAGATCCATCGAGCCATCCTCTTTGCGCTGATAAACACCACCATAAAAAGATGATAGAGCATGATTTACGCTGGCAACTGTACTCAATGCACCACCTGTAAAAGTGATAATTTCTGTTCCACCCAAATCCGTAACCTTATTGTTATTTTTACTCCAGTTAGCAAACACATTTACTGTAAGATCTTTTTTCTGGATAAGATTATAATTAAGATCCAGTTCCAAACCTTTATTCTGCATTTTACCAGCATTGGTATATTTTTGGGTAAAACCGGTAGAACCAGCCGCAGAAACCTGTAAAAGAAGATCCTTAATTTCGTTTTGGTAATAAGTAAAACCAAGAGACAGTTTATTTTTGAAAAAACGCAGATCCGTACCTAATTCCCATTCTGTTTTGCGTTCAGGTCTCAATTCTGGATCTCCCTGTGTGTAACTCTGCACGTAAGCTCCGCCATAACCGGCACCGCTCAATGTTGTTGCCCAGCTTGCATATTCCGCATTGACATAAGACGTTGTATTTCTGTACGCTTCCGGCTGAATACCTACAACTCCGAATGAAGCACGTACTTTACCGAATGAAAGAATATCGTTATTAGCCAAAGCAGGTACTTGCGTAAACTGCCATGCAATATCCGCAGAAGGATAGTAAAAAGTTGATTTAGACTGGCTTCCGAAAGTCGAACCTGCTTCTCCTGCCGCTGAAACATTCAAATATAACTGCTCGTAAAATCCAAGGTTAAGAGTCGAATACAAACGTGCCATACGGCGGTGCGTTTCGCTATTGTAAGGATAATTATTTGCAAAAGTTGAGTTGGTAAAGTTTGAGGGAGCATCTTCCAGAATAAAGTTATTCATCAAACCACCTAAACTATTATATCTTCTGTCGTTAACATTGAAACCAACAATTAAAGTACCGGTAATATCCTTTGTAATGTTATGCGTTGCGCGACCAATGACATCCAGATTCAGCTCAGATTCTTTAATCATTTGCTGCTCATATTGTCCGGCTCCTGAATTGACAACTGAATTAACCGGATTGTTTGTAACACGTCTGTCGGTATACGTATCCAAACCTCCACGGGCTGTGATATTAAACCAGCTTACAGGACTGATAACCGCCTCGGTACTCATGATGAAACGGTCAACTTCTGATAAGTTGGTCAGCTCATGAATGGTCCATAATGGATCATTGTAACTTGGATTTGCGGACGCACCCAGGTAATTACGATAAGATCTCTGACGGTTGGCAATAGCAGAAGCCGTTGGAGATGCAAAATAAGATCCTTTCCAGTAACGGCTGTCGAAATCGGGAGCAGAACGAAGCATACCCAGATACAAACCGCTGGTATTAT
>Ga0247734_1001658_pt1 | contig 16466 bp, 19 predicted proteins | sample UWRJL103311B2_FD_180933 | JGI IMG/M metagenome (GOLD analysis project Ga0247734, IMG submission 180933) | Plant litter microbial communities from Arlington Agricultural Research Station in Wisconsin, United States - UWRJ-L103-311B-2 | ecosystem: Environmental > Terrestrial > Plant litter >... | reverse complement strand
GAGCATCGAATGGCTGGATGATGTCACGCCGGATGGCCCATCATGAAGGGGTGACCTACCAGCCCGTCGAGGATGCGAGAGCCGCCGCCTGGTTCGCCGGCGCGGACGTCGACGTGTGGACCAAGATCGCCTGCGGACCTCCTGGCTACGACGAGTACGTGCGAGTCTTCTTCGTCAACGAGACCGAGCGTCCCGACGTCGCGGAGCCTGCGATGCCGGCGGTCGTCGACATCCTTGCTGCACACACGACCACGTCGGAGGAGTGCTTCGTCGCTCTCTGGGAGGGATACGGAGGCACGACGCCGCCCGGCCCCGAGTTCGACATCTTCGACGACCTCCTCGGGTCCGTGCGCAGGTACGTGCTCCTGTCGGCACCCGCTGGTCGGCTCTTCGACGTCGGGACCTTCGAGCCCGGCGAGGAGCTGTGGCCCGAGCCGCACGCCGTGTGGCCCGCCGACCGGGCGTGGTTCATCGCGGCCGACGTCGATCCGGAGTGGTGCACGGTCGGTACGACGCACAAGGCGGCTGCCGCATTGCTCGCCGATCCGAGGCTCGACACCGAGCTCGTTCCGTACGGGGAGCGACTCACCGAGTCAGGACGCTGAGACACGTGGCGAGTCCGGCCTGCCGTCGTCCTGCCCGATCGCCCTCAGATAGCGATGCGTCATCCATCGCTGCGCCAACGTGCCGACGGGCCCGGCCAGACGGGCCAGGCGGGAGGCGGGCCTGGAGAACGCGGTGATGGTGGCTGTCACGACCTGGTCGATGGCCTCTGGTGGGCCGACGATCCGTCCGATCCCGGACCTCTCGTGCATCTCCCAGTCGAGCAGGACGTCCGAGGCAGCATCGAAGACCGCCTCTCCGTGACCGAGAATCCGCGAGGCACGCACGTGGCGGTAGCCAGGAGGAAGATCACCCGCGGTCGCTCCCACCTCGGAGTACGTCAGCTCGGACAACAGGGGCCTCCGGTCGATGTCGGGTCGACGTTGGCGCGGCACCATCCGTCAGTGCAGGCCGCCGTGGGAGACGTGTCCTGCCGCTGAGCCACGCCCTGCCGGCCGAGGGTGCCGCACACCCCCTCTGGATCGTCCTTCCTGCGGATCGATGACGGCTGCAGGCTGAAGTCGTGGCAGACGCCACCACGGATCCTGAAGGAGTCATCGACATGCACCTCACCACCCACCCGGCCGAGCTGCTCACGACGGCGGTCCAGCGATGACCTCCGACGAGCAGGCGATCGCCAACCTGATCAACACCGCGGCGGCCCGGACCGACGACGGGGACTTCGCCGCCGTCGGCGCTCTCTTCGCCGAGGCCTCGTTCGCCGTCGCGGGCGGCCCGCGCGTGACCGGCAGCGACGAGGTCACGGCCCTGCAGTCGGGGTCGGTCGCGCTGCACGACGACGGCACACCGCGCACGCATCACGTCGTGTCGAACCTGTCGATCTGGGTCGACGACGACAGCCGGACCGCTCGGGCCGAGTCGCGGTTCACCGCGTTCCAGGCCACCGAGAAGCTGCCGCTCCAGCCGATCGCCACGGGCGCCTACATCGACGAGTTCGTGCACGACGCCGGCGAGTGGCGCTTCGCGTCCCGCCTGGTGCGCACGGTCCTCGCCGGCGACCTCTCGCAGTACCTCATCTGACAAGCGCGCACGACCCACCACGAAAGAAGGAATCATCATGACCACGACACTCATCACCGGAGCCAACAAGGGCATCGGCTACGAGACCGCCCGACAGCTCATCGAGCACGGCCACCAGGTCATCGTCGGCGCCCGCGACATCACCCGCGGCGAGACGGCCGCCAAGGAGCTGGGCGCACGATTCGTCCAGATCGACGTCACTGACGACGCCTCCGTCGAGGCCGCTGTGGCCGACATCCAGGAGCACGAGGGCGGCATCGACGTCCTCGTCAACAACGCCGGCATCCCCGGACCTCGCGTGACCTCGATGTCCGAGGTGACGGCGCCGGATGCCGAGCGGGTGCTGCAGACCAACGTCCTCGGAGCCATCCGGACGATCCACGCGTTCCTGCCGATGCTCGAGCGCTCGGAGGCGCCGGTCATCGTCAACGTGTCGAGCAGCATGGGCTCGTTCACCCGGTCGGTCGACCCGGAGACGCTCGAGCACGCCAACCCGCTGCCGTTCTACCAGCCGTCCAAGGCGGCGCTGAACATGCTGACGATCAAGTACGCCGAGGCCCTGCCGTCGATGCGGATCAACATCGCCGATCCCGGCCCGACCGACACCGACATCAACGACCACATGGGCACCCAGACGGTCGCCGAGGGGGCCGAGTCGCTGGTCACCCTCGCCACGGTCGAGGCGGACGGTCCGACGGGGATCTTCCTCAGCCGCGAGGGCATCGTCCCCTGGTGATCGGTGCTGCGACACACGCGCGGGGCGACGCTCATGATCGAGCGTCGTCCCGTGCCGTGCCCGCCGGGGCGTGCGATCATCGCGTGATGGCTGCTGACCGGCACGACGTGATCCGACTGCTGCGGACCGACGACGTCCCGACCCTCGCGGAGCTGCTGCGACGCAACGAGGAGTTCCTGGCTCCGTGGCAGCCCGCGCGCGAGCCGGCCTACTTCGAGGACGGCACCCAGCTGCAGATGTCGCGCCGCGAGCTCGCGGAGCACGCCGCGGGCCGGATGGTGCCGTTCGTCATCGTGGACCGCGCCGGGAACATCGCCGGGAAGCTGACCTTGAGCGGCGTCACCCATGGAGCATTCCGGTCCACGTCCCTGGGCTACTGGGTGAGCGAGGACAGGAACGGGCAGGGGCTGGCGACGGACGCCGTCGCGGCAGCCGTGGCTCACGCGTTCGGCACGCTCCGGCTCCACCGGGTCCAGGCGGAGACCCTCCTGCACAACGTCGCCTCGCAACGGGTCCTGCTCAAGAACGGATTCCGTTCGTACGGGGTCGCCGAGCAGTACCTGCACATCGCGGGACGCTGGCAGGACCACGAGCTGTTCCAGGTCCTGGCCGATGGTGAGGAGCGCCCACGGTCGTGACGTCGTGACCGGACAGAAGTTCGCGAACGCTTGTCACGAATCGTGATATGCCTGACATGACGGAGGGGCGCGTCTTCGGTCGTGCTCCGCTCAGCTCCTCTCATCTAGGTGGAACCGTGAAGCGTGCGCTCACTGCCCTGGTCGCCCTCGCGGGCGTCGCACTCGTCGTCGCCGCGGGCTCGGTGATGGCCGACGGCATCGACGCACCCGTCCCGCCGGCGAGCAGGGACGCCTCCGCGTCCGCGGTGGTCGTGGAGAGCGACGATCCTGCCGTGCGGGTGCGTGACCCGCTGCTGGTGGTGAACAAGGACGGATCGGCCGCGGTGGGTGCCGACCTGCAGAACATGAAGGACGTCGACGTCTCGCTGATGGGTGTCGTCGTCTGGGTCGATCGTCACCGGGTTCCCGTCAACTCGACCGAGATGTGGCTTCCCGTGCCGGCCGGTGATCGGTCGCAGGTCGGCGCCGCTTCCGATGCCGGTGGGTTCGTCGTCCCGAGCGGGATCGTCGCGGCGACACGTGCGGACGTGGAGTTCCGGTTCGACGACGGGACGTGCGTGCTGGCGGACGTCACGGCCGTGGCCCGCACGAAGGACCACCGACTGGTCTACCCGAAGAGCAACCGGACGATCGGGCCGTTGACGTCCGACGAGCCGCCGCCGGGATCGACCCCGTGCGACAGGACACGCGACGGCCGTGCCGAGGCGGAGGACGAGCTCGCCAACGCCGTCAGCGCGGAAGCCGCGGGCCGGGACGCGACCGCCCCGTCGAACGGTGAGTAAGCCACGCATCACGTGCGGCCACAGGTGGCTGAAGCACCGCCCCGGGCGGCGACAGGTGGCTGAGGCACCGCCCCGGGCGGGTGGACGGCCGCGATCGGCGCCGTGACCTAGGGTCGGAGCATGAGCACCCCGCCTGCCCGGAAGGCCCTCGACGGCATCCCGGTCTACCGTCCCGGCAAGCCCGCGTCGAGCGAGGACCACAAGCTCTCCAGCAACGAGAACCCGTACCCGCCGCTGCCCGGGGTCATGGAGCGGGCGAGCGCCGAGCTGGGCCGCATCAACCGCTACCCGGACGCCGGGATGACCGATCTGTACCAGGCGCTCGCGACCCGGTTCGGGCTCACGACCGACCACTTCGCGGCCGGCACGGGGTCCGTCGCGGTGCTGTTCGCCCTGCTCAACGCCTACCTGGAGGACGGCGACGAGATCATCTACGCCTGGCGGTCGTTCGAGGCCTACCCGATCGCCGCGGACCTCACCGGCGCCACGAGCGTCCGGGTCCCGCTGCGGGCTGACGCCACGCACGACCTCGACGCGATGGCCGCCGCGGTGACCGACCGCACCAAGGTGGTCCTGGTCTGCACGCCCAACAACCCGACCGGGCCCGTCGTGTCCGCCGCCGACCTGTCGGCGTTCCTCGCGCGGGTGCCCGACGAGGTCCTCGTCGTGGTCGACGAGGCGTACGTCGAGTTCGTGCGCGACGCCGATGCCGCGGACGGTCTCGCGGCGCTGGCCGAGCACGCCAACGTCGTGGTCCTGCGGACGTTCTCGAAGGCGTACGGCCTGGCCGGGCTGCGGGTCGGGTACGCGATCGCGCAGCCCGAGGTCGCGCTCGCGATCCGCAAGGCCACGCCGCCGTTCGCCGTGACGGACCTGTCGCTGGCCGCCGCCGTCGCGTCGATGGAGGAGCAGGAGGCGCTGGACCAGCGGGTCGAGGCGATCGTGCAGGAGCGGATCGCGATGGTCGCTGCGCTGCGGGAGCAGGGCTTCGAGGTGCCCGACTCCGAGGCCAACTTCGTGTGGCTGCCGCTCGGTGACGACGCCCTCGACCTCGCCGCCGCATGCGACCCGGTATCGGTGCGTCCGTTCCCGGGCGACGGGGTCCGCATCAGCATCGGCGACCCGGCCGTCAACGCCGAGCTCGTGACGCTCGCCGGCGCCTGGTTGGCATCGCGCCGCTCGTGACTCCCCGCGGCACGGGTCGTTAGCAGTCTCAACCAGGCTCGAGGTGGAACTTCGGGGGCCCGGCGGCTACGGTTGAGGCGGATGTGACGCCAGTCACGTCCGTGCGAGCTCCGCCCACGTCCGCCACCCCTGGACATCGCGGGCTCGCAGCTTCGACACCGGTGCGGACACCCCGCCTCCCGGCTGATGGAGGAGTCGCATGAACCCGTTGACCGAACGATCCGGCACCACCGACATCCCGCTCGTGCAGCTGCTGACGCCCGACGGCCGGCGCGTCCCGCACCCCGAGTACGCCTTCGACGGCGACCGCGCGGACGTCGAGGCCCTCTACCGCGACCTGGTCATGACGCGCCGCGTCGACACCGAGGCGTTCGCACTGCAACGCCACGGCGAGCTCGGCCTCTGGGCGCCCGCGCTGGGCCAGGAGGCGGCGCAGGTCGGCTCCGCCCGCGCGATGCGTCCGCACGACTTCGCCTTCCCGACCTATCGCGACCACGGCGTGGCCTGGTGCCGCGGGGTCGACCCGAGCCTGCTGCTGGGTGTCTACCGCGGCTCCGAGCTCGGCGGCTGGGACCCCGCCGACCACCAGCTCGCGCTGCCCAACATCATCATCGGCGCGCAGACGCTGCACGCGACGGGCTACGGCATGGGTCTGACCCTCGAGGGACTCGTCGGCACGGGCGACCCGGACCGCGACAGCGCCGTCATCGCCTACTTCGGCGACGGCGCCACGAGCCAGGGCGACGTCAGCGAGGCCCTCGACTGGGCGGCGGTCTACCAGGCGCCCGTCGTGTTCTTCTGCGAGAACAACCACTACGCGATCTCCGCTCCGGTGACGACGCAGACGCACGTGCCGATCGCGCAGCGGGCGTCCGGATTCGGGTTGCCGGCCGTCCGGGTCGACGGCAACGACGTCCTGGCCTGTCTCGCCGTGACGGAGCAGGCGCTGCAGCGGGCGCGCGACGGCCAGGGCCCGACCCTCATCGAGGCGGTGACGTACCGGATGGGCGCCCACACGACGTCCGACGACCCCAGCCGCTACCGCGAGTCCGCCGAGGTCGAGGAGTGGAGGGCCAAGGACCCCGTCGACCGGGTGCGCCTGCTGCTGGAGGCGGAGGGCTCGCCACCGGAGTTCTTCGCGGCCCTCCAGGCCGAGGCGGACGCGCTCGGCGTGCACCTGCGCGACGCCTGCGGGCGCATCCCCGACCCCGACCTGGCCGAGCTGTTCGACCACGTGTTCGTCGACAAGACGGTCGAGAACCAGCAGCAGCAGGCCGACTGCACCGCTTGGCGCGACGCGACCGAGGGGAGCGTCGCATGACGCGCATGAGCATGGTCAAGGCACTGAACTCCGGGATCAGGCTCGCGATGGAGCGCGATCCGAAGGTGCTCGTCATGGGCGAGGACGTCGGCCGGCTCGGCGGCGTCTTCCGTGTCACCGAGGGCCTGCAGAAGGACTTCGGCAGCGGGCGGGTCATGGACACGCCGCTGGCGGAGTCGGCCATCGTCGGCACCGCGGTCGGCCTGACGTTCCGTGGCTTCCGGCCCGTCGTCGAGATCCAGTTCGACGGCTTCGTCTACCCCGCGTACGACCAGATCGTCAGCCAGGTCGCCAAGCTGCACTTCCGCTCACGCGGCAGCGTGCGGATGCCGATCGTCATCCGCATCCCCTACGGCGGCGGCATCGGCGCCGTCGAGCACCACTCGGAGAGTCCCGAGGCGCAGTTCGCGATGACGGCCGGCCTCAAGGTCGTCTCGTGCGCCGATCCCCAGGACGCCCACTGGATGATCCAGCAGGCCATCGCGTCGGACGACCCGGTCGTCTTCATGGAGCCCAAGCGGCGCTACTGGGAGACCGGCGAGGTCGACACCGACGCCGAGCCGCTGCCGCTGTGGTCGTCGCGGATCGTCCGGCCCGGCCAGGACGCCACGCTGATCACCTACGGCCCGATGGTCAAGACGTGCCTCGCCTCGGCGACGGCCGCCGAGGCGGACGGCCTGGACCTCGAGGTCATCGACCTGCGCACCCTGTCGCCGCTCGACCTGGCGCCTGTCGTGGAGTCCGTGCGCCGCACCGGACACGCCGTCGTGGTGCACGAGGCCGCCCGGACGCTGGGCCTCGGCGCGGAGATCGCCGCGCGCATCACCGAGGAGTGCTTCTACTCGTTGGAGTCGCCGGTGCAGCGCGTCACGGGGTACGACATGCCGTACCCGCCGAGCCGTGCCGAGGACGAGTTCCTGCCCGGACTCGACCGGATCCTCGACGCCGTCGACCGCGCCCGCGCGTACTAGCCAGCAGCCAGGAGGACGATCACATGAACGAGTTCAAGCTGCCGGACGTCGGCGAGGGCCTGACCGAGGCCGAGATCATCACGTGGCGGGTCGCCGTCGGCGACGTCGTCGAGATCAACGACGTCATCGTCGAGATCGAGACCGCCAAGTCGCTCGTGGAGCTGCCCAGCCCGTACGCGGGCACGGTTCAGGCGCTGCACGCGGCCGAGGGTGACACCGTCGAGGTCGGCACCCCGATCATCGCGATCGGTTCGGAGGACGTGCCCGCGCCGACGCCGCCCGACGCCGAGCCGCAGCCGGAGCGGCAGGCCATGCTGGTCGGCTACGGCCCCCGTGCCGACGAGGTGGTGCGACGTCGGCGCCTGCCCGGCGCACCCGCTCGCGTCGCGTCGGTCGACACCGAGAAGGTCCCGGCGCCCGCGGCACACCCCACGCGCCAGGACCGCGCCCTGGCCAAGCCGCCCGTCCGCAAGCTCGCCAAGGACCTCGGCGTCGACCTGTCCGACGTCGTCGCGACCGGCGAGGTGATCTCGCGCGCCGACGTCGAGGCCCACGCCGACCGGCGCCCCGCGCGGGACGCCGAGACGTCGGTCGCCTCGCCGTCCGGCGAGGTGCGGGTCCCGATCAAGGGGGTCCGCAAGTGGACGGCCGAGGCGATGGTCCGCTCGGCGTTCACCGCGCCGCACGTCACGGAGTGGGTCACGCTCGACGTGACCCGCACGATGGACCTGGTCGCGAGCCTCAGGACCAACCGCGCGTTCGCCGACGTCAAGGTCTCGCCGACGCTCGTCGTGGCCAAGGCGATCTGCCTGGCGCTGCGCACCACGCCCGAGCTCAACGCCAGCTGGGACGAGGCGGCGCAGGAGATCGTCCTCAAGACGTCGGTCAACCTCGGCATCGCCGCGGCCACCGAGCGGGGACTCGTCGTGCCGAACATCGTGGGTGCTGAGCGGTTGTCGCTGGTCGAGCTCGCGGCGGCCATCGGCGAGCTGACCGCCACCGCGCGCGCAGGTCGCACCCAGCCGGCGCAGATGTCGGGGGGCACGTTCACGTTGACCAACATCGGTGTCTTCGGCATCGATGCCGGCACGCCGATCCTCAACCCCGGTGAGTCCGGGATCCTGGCGCTCGGGTCGATCGAGCGGCGTCCGTGGGTCGACGAGGACGACGCGATCGTGCCGCGGTGGGTCACGACCCTCGCGGTCAGCTTCGATCACCGCGTCGTCGACGGCGAGCAGGGCTCCCGGTTCCTGGCGGACGTCGCCGCGATCCTGCGCGACCCCGCCATGGCCCTGACCTACTGACGCCGTCGCGTCGCAGGGCCGGCGGGCCTCAGAGCTGCTCGCCGGCCTCGATGCGGACGGCGACGGTGTTGCCGGGCGGGGCGAGCGGGCACTGCCAGCGCGGGTTGTAGCGGCACGACGGGTGGTACGCGAAGTTCAGGTCGAGCGTGATCGACGTGTCGCCGCCGCCGAGCCAGGCGCCCTTGGCGGTGTCGAGCAGGTAGCGGCCGCCGCCGTAGGAGCCGTCGCCCGACGTGCCGTCACGCAGCGGGACGAAGATGCCACCGCCGTACTGGTGCAGCCACCAGACGTCGAGCGTCCCGCCGACCGGCAGGTCGACCGTCCCGATGCGCTGCATCTCGATCGTCCCGTCGCCGCCGGCCTCGACGATGCGGGGCTCGATCTCCTCGGCCGAGCGCAGCTCGGCCTCGAACCGCAGGGCCGGGTCGTACGGCCAGAACGGTAGACCGGTCTCGCGCAGCGGGTCGTCCTCGAGCAGGGGTGTCTGCGGGTGGGAGCGGAACAGCTCGTCACGGCCGGAACGCCACAGCTGCCACCCCGTCTCGGGGTCGGACGCGGCCCGGACGTCGGTGTAGATCTCGTTGACGCGGCGGCGCCAGTCGACGAGGGTCAGCGAGGAGGACGTCATGGCGTCCACGGTGGCACAGCCTGCCCGGCGCGGCCCGCCGAACCGCATAGGATCGATCGGTGAGCCAACCCGTGCAGACGCGCCACCAGGGGGCGTACGCGGTGTGGGCCGTCGGGCTGCTGGTCTACCTGCTGGCGGTGTTCCACCGCTCGTCGCTCGCCGTGGCCGGGCTCGACGCGACGGAACGCTTCGACATCTCCGCCTCGCAGCTGGCGACGTTCACGATGCTGCAGCTCATGGTCTACGCCGCGATGCAGATCCCGGTCGGCCTGCTCGTCGACCGCTTCGGCCCGCGGCGGGTGCTGATCACCGGTGCCCTCACGCTGACGCTCGCGCAGGCGGGATTCGCCTTCGCCGACACCTACGCGCTGGCCCTCGGTGCACGGTTCTTCGTCGGCATCGGCGACGCCATGACGTTCATCTGCGTGCTGCGCCTGGTCAACACCTGGTTCGCGCCGCAGCGCATCCCCGTCATGACCCAGCTGACCGGCGTGATCGGCCAGCTCGGCGCCATCGTGGCCGCGGTGCCCATGACGCTCGCACTCGGAACGCTCGGCTGGACCCGGTCGTACCTGCTGGCCGCCTCGTTCGGCATCGTGCTGACCGTCGCGCTGGTCCTGGTCGTGCGTGACGTCCCCGGCTCGCGCTCCATCAGCGGCCCGACGATGTCGCTGACGCACATCCGGCGCAGCCTGACGGCGTCGTGGTCGCAGCCGGGGACCCGGCTCGGATTCTGGATCCACTTCACGACGCAGTTCAGCACGACCACGCTCGGACTGCTGTGGGGCTACCCGTTCTTCGTGCAGGGCGAGGGGCTGTCCGACCACGCGGCCGGCCTGCTGCTGACGATCATGGTCGTCGCGGTCATGACGGCCGGACCGCTGCTGGGCTGGGCCATCACCCGCCACCCGTGGCACCGCTCGTCCATCGTGCTCGGCGTGCTGGCGCCACTGGTGATCATGTGGACCGTCGTGCTGGCCTGGCCGGGCGACGCCCCCCTGTGGCTGCTGGTCGTGCTGGTCGTCGTCGTGGGCGTCGGCGGCCCGGCGTCGATGATCGGCTTCGACGTCGGGCGGACGTCGAATCCGGCGGACCGACTGGCGAGCGCCACCGGCATCATCAACCAGGGCGGGTTCATCGCGAGCCTCGTGCTGGTCGTCGCGATCGGGCTGATCCTCGACTGGCGCACGCCGGGCGCCAGCACCGACTACACCCCGTCGGCGTTCCGGTGGGCGATGTCGTTCCAGTACCTGCTGTGGGCGCTCGGCACGGCGCAGATCTGGCGCTACCGCGTGCGCACGCGCGCCAAGATCATGGCCGAGGAGCCTGAGGCGTACGGCCGCGTCGAGCTCTGACGACGCGTGGGCTCAGGCGTCGTCGGGCTCGCGCACGAGCATCAGGTTGACCTTGCCGTCGTGCTCGAGCTCGCCGACCGGCTCGAAGCCGCGGCTCTCGTGGAAGGCCAGGGAGACGTCGTTGGTCTCGTAGACCTCCAGCGCGATGGGCAGCTCGGCCTCGATGTGCTCGTAGAGCCGGGACGCGACGCCCTCGCGGCGATGATCGGCGGCGACGACGATCCGGTCGAGGTACACGTAGTCGTCGACGAGCTTGTCCTCGAACCAGCGGTAACGGCTCGACTCGTACTCGGCTCCGGGCGGGACCGTGATGACGAAGCCGGCGATGTCGCCGTCGCCCTCGTCGACCACGAGGGCCTGGTCGGCCATCTTGACGAGCAGCGACAAGCTCTCGTTGTCGAGCGGACCGACCCCCTCGAGGGCGTTCTGGTTCAGCTCGACGATGGTGTCGAAGTCACGGTGGGTCATCTCTCGTATGGTCATCGCCCTCGACATTACGTCAACCTGTCACGAAAGGCACATTCGTCGTAGGCGCATGTGAACCACTTCACGAGCGCTGGCGAGGCCGCTCAGACGGGGAACTCGACCCCTGCCGCAGCCTCGGATGCCGCCCAGAGGTCGTGGGCCAGCCCCTCGTCACGCGCCACCGGGCTCGTCGCGACGAGCTTCGGCCGGCCGCGCATCCCGCCGAGCGCACCCGGCCCGACGTACTCCCCGCCGGTCAGGGTCGGGTCGGTCGCCGCCATCAGCAGCGGCCACGCGCCGTGCGACGCGGGCTGGCCGATGATCTTGCTGATCTGGTGCATCCCGATGCCCGGCAGCGACAGGCCGCCGACCGAGGGCCCCGTCTTGGTCAGGTTGGTCGCGGCGTAGCCCGGGTGGGCGGCGACGCTGACGACGGCGCTGCCGGCCGCCGTGGCGCGGCGGTCGAGCTCAAGGGCGAAGACCAGGTTCGCGAGCTTCGACTCGCCGTAGGACTGCCAGCGGCGGTAGCGGCGCGAGCTGCCCTCGGGGGTCAGCGAGGTGAGGTCGATGCTGCCGGCCGTCGTGTGCGCGACGGACGACACCGTGACGATGCGGGCGCCGCTCGCGTCCAGCAGCGGCCACAGCCCCGCGGTCCACGCGAAGTGGCCGAGGTGGTTGGTGCCGATCTGCAGCTCGAAGCCGTCCGCGGTCGTGCTCTGCGGCGTCAGCATGATGCCCGCGTTGTTGACCAGCACGTCGATCCGGTCGTACGCCGCGGACACCTCGGCCGCAGCCCGCCTGGCGTCGGCCAGATCGGCCAGATCGAGCGAGATGACGTCGATCGACACGCCAGGGGTGTCCTGGCGGATCCGGGCGACGGTGTCGTCGGCCTTCGCGGCGTCACGCGCCGTGACCACCAGATCGGCCCCCTTGCGGGCCAGCCCGAGCGCGGTGTGGAGGCCGAGGCCGCCCGTCACGCCCGTGATGACGGCGCGCCGGCCGGTGAGGTCGGGGATGTCGTCGGTGCTCCAGCTCATGCGGTCACGCTACTGGCGCCGGACGGGTCGTGCCCGCTCGACGGATCAGCCCGCGCGCACGAGCCGGGCGGCCCGGCGGGCCTGGCGGCGGCACCAGAACACCCAGCCGGCCAGGACGGCGGCGGCCGCGACGCCCAGGTAGGCGACGCCGCGCCCGTTGTTGACCGTCGAGGCGTAGCCGGTGACGGTCGCGTAGCCGTAGATCGCGTTGTCGACCCGCTTGTCGGCGGGGGTGCAGACGATCCGCAGTCCGTCGCGGCCCTTCTCGAGCAGTCCGATCAGGTGCCACCGGGTGCCGTCGCCCTGCGCCGTGACGTCGATGCCCTTGTCAGGGATCTCGATCCGCCCCACGTCCTTCTCGCCGTAGCGGCCGCGGCAGGCGATGTCGCGATCGGCCTGCACGATGTCGGTGTAGATCGCCAGGGTCGAGCCGCGGGCGTCGACCCGCTCGGTCACGGGCGCCACGACGGCGTCGCGCACGGGGTCCAGCGCACTGGCCGCGACGGCGGTGGCCGCCATCGCGCTGGCGATGGCCAGGAAGAACGCCGCGAGATACCAGAGCGGGTTGGTGAGTCGCACCCCGCAACTTTCGCACACGGACGGGCGTGCGCGGCGCCTTGACGGGCCGGACCTGCAGGACGAGTATTCGCGATTGAACACTCAATCAATCGGAGGTCAGCACCATGGAAGCAATCTTCCTCATCGGTCGGATCCTGTTCGTCGTCCTGCTCCTGGGCTCGGCCTTCGGCCACCTCACCCAGACCGACGCGATGGCCGGGTACGCCTCGTCGAAGGGTCTGCCCAACGCCAAGCTCCTGACCCAGGTCAGCGGTGTCGCGCTGCTGCTGGGCGGCCTGTCGATCCTGCTCGGCATCTTCGGCGACGCCGGATCGCTCGGCATCGCGATCCTGCTGATCATCATCGCGGTGACGATGCACGCGTTCTGGAAGGAGACCGATCCGCAGGCGCAGCAGATGGAGATGGTCAACTTCAACAAGAACCTGGCCCTCGCCGGCGGAGCGCTGGCGATGTACGTGCTGTTCTACAGCACCGACGGCTACGGCTACTTCACGATCACCGGGGCGCTGTTCACCTGACCGCGTCACCTGACCGCGCGCGACGAGGCCCCCGCATCCGATGATGCGGGGGCCTCGTGACGTCTACAGGGACGTGTGGGGCTCGTCCGACCCCGTGCCTTCGGGATCGGGGTCGTTGACGCCGGGCTTGGCCTCGGTGTCGGGTTCGGGCTGTGGCTCGTGGACGGGCTCGCTCATGGGGGTTCCTCTCGGTCGACCACCGGGGTACCCCGATCGCGACCCGTCCACACGGGGCGTCAGGCAGTCGGTGCGGGGTACGTCCCGGGCATGACTGACACCGCACCCGACCACGACACCGCCAAGCTCGTCGAGCTGACCAACGACTCGCGCTTCGTCATGCTGACCACGACCGACCAGGAGGGGCACCTCGTGAGCCGTCCGATGGCCCGGCAGGAGGTCGACCTCGACGCCGACCTGTGGTTCATCGCGACGCGAGACTCCCGCAAGGTCGCCCACATCCGCGCCAATCCGGTCGTGGGGCTGACGATCACGAGCCAGAGCTCGTGGGTCTCCATCTCCGGGCGGGCCGAGGTCGTCGACGACACCGCGAAGCTCAAGGAGCTGTGGAACACCTTCGCGGAGGCCTGGCTGCCCGAGGGGCCGGAGGACCCCAACGCGATCCTGATCCACGTCGACGCCGAGACGGCCGAGTACTGGGACTCGCCGGGCGGGCGGGTCGCGAGCCTGCTGAGCCTGGTCAAGTCCAAGGCCACCGGCAAGCCCTACGACGGCGGGGACCACGCGACGGTCACCGACCTCTGATCCGATGACGCGGGAGGTCGACCACCGCGCTCATCCGGAGGCGTACCGGGTGGGGCGCGGCGAGCAGGGCGTGTTCCAGGTCGAGCCGTACAAGAGCGAGCTGCTGCCGCTGTGGCGGTTCGCGACCCCCGACGCGGCCCGCGAGAGCAGCGCGGCGATCCGCGGGGCGTTCGAGGACTACCTCGCCGCCGGCGATCTCGTCGGCGCCGACATGGCCCGCAAGTACCTGCAGATGGGCTACACCCGGGCCCGCCGCTACGCCCGCCACCGTAGCGGCCGCAAGTACGTCGGGCCCGTGCCCGACGACCGCTTGGGTCGCAGCGGTGCCCACGGGCGTGCGGAGCGACCTCCTGAGGAGGAGGACCCCGTCAAGGCCGAGTCGGCCCGGATCTTCAAGGCCGCGTGGGACGAGGTCGCCGCGGACGAGACGTACCGCCGGCTCAAGGCCGAGCACGTCGAGCGCCACGGCTGAGCGGCGAGCGTCAGTCGTCCGTGCCGGGCTCGAACCGGTGACCGCCGGAGCCGTCGCTGACGATCCGTCCGTGGGACGGCGACGAGAAGTGGGACCCCACGAAGATCGTGGCGGAGTCGCCCAGCTCCTTCAGCACCGCCCGACGTGACGTGACGCCCTCGGCGGCGTCGATGTCGAGGGGGGACGACCACTCCGGGCGGGCGATCTGGCTGGGGTGGTGGAACGCGTCGCCGCCGATGAACGCATCGGCGTCACCGGACCGCACGTGCACGCTGATGTGACCGGGTGTGTGGCCGGGGGTGGGGATCAAGGTGATCCCCGGCAGCACCTCGAGCGGTGTGTCGACCACGTCGACCAGTCCGGCGTCGATGACGGGCTGGACCGACTCGTCCCACACCCGCGCCTGGGTCTGACGGAACAGCGCCAGCAGGAACTCCATCGACTCCTGGTCCTCGGGCAGCTCCTCGGGGGTGTCGTGCTCACCGCGCCAGTACTCGACCTCGGCGCGCGCCAGGACGTGGCGAGCGTTGGGGAACGTGGGCACCCACGCCGACCCGTCCCACGAGGTGTCCCACCCGACGTGATCGAGGTGCAGGTGGGTGGAGAGGACGAGATCGACCCGGGCGGGGTCGAAGCCGGCCTCCTCGAACCGGCCCAGGAAGCCGGTCTTCTGGTGGGACCAGCCGGGATCGACGGGGAGGTCCTTGTCGTCGCCCACGCAGCCGTCGAGCACGACGACCTTGCCGCCGATCTCGATGACGAAGGCCTGGACGATGCCGAGCGGGCTGTGGGCGTCGTCGACGTACGGGGGCTTCAGCCAGTCGATCGTGGCCAGCGCCTCGGGCGTCGCCTCGGGGACCACGATCGGGAGCGAGTCGAGGACCTGCTCGTAGACCGAGGTGATGACGGCTTCTCCGACGGTGAGCTTCATGGCTGTGCCTCTCAGGGGTGGCGCGGCGCGGCCGGCCGGGTGGGGTGGTGTGGGCGACGACGGTGGGTGTCAGTGCCGGCCGGACAAGATGAGGTCCGCGCCCTTCTCGCCGATGACGAACGACGGGGCGTTGGTGTTGCCGGACGTGATGGTCGGCATGATCGACGCGTCGGCGACCCGCAGACCCTCGACGCCGCGGACCCGCAGCGAGGGATCGACGACGGACGACTCGTCCGAGCCCATCCGGCAGGTGCCCACCGGGTGGTAGACCGTCGACACGGACCGGCGCAGGTACTCCTCGAGCTGCTCGTCGGTCGAGATGCCGGGACCCGGCTCCAGCTCGGCCTCGATGCGCTCGGCGAGCGGCGACTGGCGCGCGATGTCGCGGACCTTGCGGAGACCGTCGATGAGCGTGCGGACGTCGCTGTCCTCGGCGAGGTAGTTCGGGTCGACCTTGGCGCGGACCGTGGGGTCGTCGGAGTCGATCCAGACCTGACCACGGCTGGCCGGCTGGGCCAGGATCGCCGACACCATCAGCCCGGGGAAGGGGTCGATGCTCGCGCCGCTCGGGCTGACGCCGAACGACAGCGGACGCATCGCGATCTGGACGTCGGCGACCGCCTCGTCGCTCGTGTTGTAGAAGGCCAGGGCCTGCGACGAGGAGGTGCTGAGCGGGCCGGAGCCGTCGGTCCTCCACCGCGCCATGTGGGACTCGATGTGGTCGGCGTCGGCGATCTGCGAGTTGAGGCTGTCCGCCTCGTCGGTCAGCTGGTACCGGGCGTGGGCGAAGACGTGGTCCTGGAGGTTCTGTCCGACCTGAGGGGCGTCGGCCACGACGTCGATGCCGAGCTCCCGCAGTCGCGCAGCGTCACCGATGCCCGAGTGCTGGAGGATGTGCGGCGAGCCGATCGCGCCCGCCGACAGCACGACCTCCGTGCTGCACTCGACCGTGCGGATCTCGCCCGACGCGTCGCTGAGCTCGACACCGACCGCCTTGGTGCCGTCGAAGACCACACGTCGCACCTGGGCGCCGGTGATGACCTCGAGGGTGTCGCGGGAGATCACGGGGTGGATGAAGGCGCGGGCGGACGACTGGCGGACGCCGCCGCGGATGCTGCCGAGCACGGGGCCGACGCCG
>Ga0247734_1001657_pt1 | contig 16473 bp, 13 predicted proteins | sample UWRJL103311B2_FD_180933 | JGI IMG/M metagenome (GOLD analysis project Ga0247734, IMG submission 180933) | Plant litter microbial communities from Arlington Agricultural Research Station in Wisconsin, United States - UWRJ-L103-311B-2 | ecosystem: Environmental > Terrestrial > Plant litter >... | reverse complement strand
AGAGCCGTATTGTTGTATCGCTAGAACTAGACACAACTTGTTTACCGTCAAGCGAGAAGGCCACCGACGTGACCTGGCCAGTATGGCCCTCAAACGTTTGCTGTAAGGCTCCTGTAGCGGTGTCCCAGAGCCGTACCTTTGTATTCTGAGAGCCTGACACAATCTGCTTGCTATTAGGTGAAAAGGCTATACATAAGATAGTGTAAGTATGGCCTTCAAGCGTCTGTTGTAAAGCTCCTGTAGCAGCGTCCCAGAACCGTATTGTTTTATCGTCAGAGCCAGATATAACTTGCTTACTATCAGGTGAAAAGGCAACTGACCTAACCCAGTCAATATGGCCCTCAAGCGTCTGTTGTAAGGCTCCTGTGGCGGCGTCCCATAGCCGTACCGTATTATCGTAGGAGCCAGATATAACTTGCTTGCCGTCGGGCGAGAAGGCCACTGAACTGACCCAGTAAGTATGGCCCTCAAGCGTCTGCTGTGAGGCGATGGCGAGCGTCTTCTTTAAGGCTCCTGTGGCGGCATCCCAGAGCCGTACCGTCTTATCGTGAGAGCCAGATATAACTTGCTTGCTATCAGGTGAGAAGGCTACTGAGCTAACCTGGTCAGTATGGCCCTCAAGCGTTTGTTGTAAAGCTCTTGTAGCAGCGTTCCAAAGCCGTACTGTCTTATCGTTAGAGCCAGATACAACTTGCTTACCATCAAGCGAGAAGGCTACTGACCTGACCGAGCTAGTATGGCCCTCAAGGGTCTGCTGTAAGGCTCCTGTAGCGGCATCCCAGAGCCGCACCGTCTTGTCATGAGAGCCAGATACAACGTGCTTGCTATCGGGTGAGAAGGCCACTGAGCTGACCATGTCAGTATGGCCCTCGAGCGTCTGTAGCGCCGCGTTCCAATGTGCTTCCATTTTAGGCCAACTTCGGATCCAAGGGGGGATACACTTCTCGAACTGTTTTCGAACAATGCTCTTGTCAGGAGCAAAAACTAAGGCTGAACAGTACAATTGCAGCGGTCTCTTTTCAACCAATGAATAGTAGTATCGGGTGAACCGCTTTGCATCGTAGATAAACGCAAATAAATCGGGGCTTCCACCGGTCTTGTTCAATTAGTAGTGTAATGTAGTCAAATAGCTCTAAGAAGCTTACCTGAAGCCAAACCTCGAGCTTCATAGTCAAAACTATACCACTTGACAGGCTTCTCATAAGGCTCAGTGCCTCAAGCCAATACAAGAAGTACTGGCGAAGGAAATTGTAGACCGAGCCACTATTCTTAAGGTTGGGAATTTTATCGTCTCTAGTTTGACAATCAAGTAGATGATCAACCCAATAAAGACAAGAGTACCGAATAGCGGCAAGGGGATCTGGATCGGGCTGCTTGACTTGATCGATAGAAATTCCGGGAACTCTTAAGCTATAGATATCACGCCTTAGTATCCTGGACATGACCTGAAGCGACTGCGAGAAGATAGCGTGATTTATGTCGTTTATCCCAGAAGGAAAGATATCATTAGATACCTCTTTGATCAAAAAGTCCCTGGCAGACTGATGGACAAAAAAAATAGTACGTTCTCGAATAGTTAGAAAAGAACCACAAAGTCCTATGATTTCTGCGAGAGCCTTGTAGTTACTAGAACTTCGTGGAGGGATGTCGACAAAAGAAGGCAGCTCGTCTAACGTAATGGGCCGATAGACGATCGAGACGACGGCTAGTATACTCTTACAGCGCTTGGCAGCTCTCGAAATTCTAATCTGCTCTATCATCCGCATATAAATGGCATCGAGTCCAGGCGGAAACGCTGACAACATTTCTTCAACCTCCCATCCTGAGATACTGGCGAGTTCTTGGCAAACCAAGGCAACCCAAAGGAAGGTGCCATTTGCGTTCGCTGACAAGTAACTTTGAACAGCACCCCGCGCATCATTATCGTATTCATTTTGCGTTGCTAAAAAATCTACCTTAGACTGGATATATGTATTGACGGCCGCGGAGACGGATTTTTCGTTAAGCTCTAGATGCAAGCTGGCTTTTTGGGTCGCTTTATTGAGACTTTTCTCGATGCTCGGCCAGTTGCGACTAGAGACAATCCACTTGATACGAAGAGATATAAACGAAGTCTGTACGATGAGATCTAACAATTTCGGTAAATCCACTACGCATTCGTCGAGCGCGTCGACTATTAAGCACGTACTATTCAGTCTTGGGTCTTGTAGAATTCTGGCAAAGATTTCGTATAAAGCAACCCAGGCATTTGTATCCTCAAAGAGCGCTTTGCCAGTTTGTTCATACTTTTTCCGTACATGTGTGATAAGAGATGGCTGTTCATTAACAAGTAGATAGATCAGACCACGTAGCACGGCCGTGGCGCTATTAATTCGAGAGTCAGTCGCCTGACAGAAAAAGTATGATAGAAGAGTAGAATTTGATATAGACTTCTTCAGCTCGTTAATAATGCCGCACAGCAACATCGTCTTGCCTTTGCCAGGATCTCCTTTGATCCATAGCAGCCAAGTCTGCGGGTTGTTACGCCATTGTTGAAAATCGGAGGTCTCTAGGACCCAGTGATATGAGCCCTCTAGTAAGCCACCCTTAGTATCCTCAATACGTGTCTTGTCATCGCGGGGATCGCTGAGACGTAGATCTTGGAGGCACTTGTTAAACTTGTCAATTTCCTCTTCGAGCCGTTTGAATGCATTCGCCATCCCTTCGCCATAACGGAGAGGCATTTGGACGTCAAAAATGCCGAGTAACGAGTACGCTTTATCTTCTTCAACCTTGGTCTGGCGGGGTTGAATCCATGAAAATCGCTCCTTATCGCTGAACTGTGACAAACGGGCTCCTTGAAGTGCCGACTTAGGGATGCCTGTGATCTCGTGAATTAGCTGCTCTAGAGAACGCTTACTACCAATCCGCTTAGAATCCCGGCAGAAGAATTCAACTGATGTCGGAGCAATAAGCTCTTGTAGGGTCCAACCTCGAGTGAACCATTTGCATTTCCGAAATGCCGATTCCCAACCCAGATCATCAGTATTAACGGCAGTTCTGGATATATCTGGCAGATATACATAGCATTTAGTTGACATGCGATACCAGCGAAACATCGAGTTGATAGCTTCTGCGAGCTCAGCGCTATTCGATTTATCGATACAGCAGGTGTCCACCCAAAAATATTGTAAGCCATCACGCTTAGCCTGTTCTGCGCAGAACCGTATCTTCTCGTAACCAGCTTTCTTCGTGCCGGTCCCATTCTGCAGATCTTCAAAGGTGACCTCGTCCCCTTCCCATGTATGCGAAAGTATCGCATACTCGGGTATGGTGCTCTTAAAGATCTCAGCCAAGCTGAAATCGCCATCGCCGTTATACTGCAGTAGACGCATTATTCGACTGTGTTCGAGAATCACAGGAGGAAGGGTTCTCAGTAGCAGTTGAGCCGTCGAAAGAGCATAGATGTGGAGTGAGGTGAAGGTTGGAGAAGATGTCGCGTTGAGGTTAGCGGACTCAACTGAGCGGCAGCCTCAAGGCAATAACATCGTCAAACATTACTGAAAGCGCGCAAGACCAGCAAGTCGCTCAGGCTGGAATTCTGGAAGCCATAGTCATAGGTTATTCGAAGCCACTTTCGATCAAACATGATTTGTTCTTGTCGCTAAAAAAACTAAAAGACTAAAAAAAGGAAGCTGAAGGAAATGGAGAGTGGACGATAGAAACACAAACCTGGGATCCTGAAATTATCTTCGACCTTTGAATTCGAGCCTGTCGCCTTGAATCTTATAGGGAGTAGTATGCTTTTCAATCCCGTCTGGCATGAATGCGGGGAAGAGCGTGGGTCGTTAGTTACCCTAACCAAATATCGTTAGTCACTTCGATTCGAGGTACTGTCCCGCGTAGCCTAGTCTAAATTTACGATCTATAGCAGCCACAAAGATGATGACGATTACTAAAATGGTAAACTAGGGTTTAGAGGTCGGATAGGACTGTTTTGTAAGTATGAGAAGTAGCAAACGTTTGATAGCGGAGCTATAGTCCAAAAACTCTCTTGCGTCGTGAAAGGAGGCTGTCCGCAGATCACGCCCAAAGGCGATGATACGAACATAATTCTTTGATAGGAGGACCTCAAGGGCTTCAAAAGTAGCCACTGAATACAATTTGCATGAATTTTTGCGTTTCATCGATGTATGCACAGAGTTCAAATTGCTCAAAGTCATTTTTTCCGTCATTTAGGTTTTCTGCTACGCAGGGATGGACGTTACTAGGTCACAAACAACAGCACACGCTATAACTTACCTTTTATATTCTCAGCAGTTTGTTCATTTCCGATTCAGCCTGTTGATTGTGGCCTTCATTCTTGAACAATGCCGCAACCGAATTGAAATTATCCTCCTCTTCACATGATTCAATTGGCATATGGCCATTAAGCGAGGACCATTGCCAATGTTCAAAGCAATATCTGCTGGATAATATGCACTGGAAAGTCAATGGAAAGATTCGCTGCTACAGAGAATCATGATGCGACTAGCATGTTGCCGCGTTCTATTGGTCATCTATCAGCTTCTGCTGTGAGACAAGTCCGTATTCAGACCGAACCAAATAGGAAATATACTCCTGGGTATATGAAAGATATACTTAGCATGGAAATGAAAACAAGGATCGTCTTTAGATGGGTGAACTCGAGAACTGGGCTTATAAACCCTAAGCTGTATTTCTTTTTCAAAGATGCACTACCTCCAGTCAGTGATGATAGTGAGGAACAGTTCGCATATATGAAGCAAAATATGCAAGAGAAATTTCTTTTTGCAGCAGAATCTAGGCCTGATTTATTAGAATTCTTAGTTCTGGTATTGGTACTCAGTTGGGTCGTGAGATTGGGTCTCGAAGAATATCCGATACAAATCCTTGTTAAAAAACTGTTTCCGACAAACAGCTTGTCATCGTTTTGACGGTATAAAAACTGTGATTTGAAAGTCCTATAACTTACTGTCTCCCATTTTCTTAAACAACTGCCGATCTATATATAAAGTAGACTGGGCAGTGACTTAATCATAGAAGATGATTAACTTGTATCCCTATCTAGAGAAACGCACCCCGTGACGAGACAAAATATTGGTACTTTGATTTTAGTTGATTATAAATTCGTGAATCTATCAAAGATTCTAGTATTTTTGTATTCATTTAATTGTGTAACTACTTCTGAACAGTAAAAACCTCGGTTATTCTGAAATTTACAATTACGTCGTTGCCGTTACGCCAGATTACAGAGGGTGTTGTTTCAAAGTAAAATATAATTGCACCTTTTAAACTTATAAAACACTTTTTTCTGGTTTTCCAAGCTTTACTACAATGCTAAGAAATCATTTCGAGCCTTATGGCAACTAGGGAGTGCTGCATCCTGCGATGTTGCCACATGGCTGCTTACACTCCAACATTGAGTGCTCCCGCTTATCCACAGGCCAGTGGGGGGTGGCAAGTCAATGGGGTATGGCATTTTTCCATGTATGTGACCATGCAACTCTGACAACATTTAGAACATCCCTTTACCTACTCTAGCGTTCGCGTCGTGAAAGCCGCTGCTAGTCAAGTCGCATTTACCGCTCCACCAAGTATTTCTCCCTCATTAACACCTCTCTCCCAGGAATTTCTTCCCGCAGATCTTCTACATTTTCTACATTCGATCTCCTCAAGTTCTGCGGCTTCTAATTCCAGTCTATCCCCTACCTATGCTATTATATTATTGAAATCAAACACTTCCATTAACATATTGCCATCAGATCCCTTAACCACTATTATTCCCTTGGTATCAATATCCACATCCATGACCTTAACCTCAACATCCACCACCACTACTGAAACGAGTTCACCAAGTGCTAGCCATGATGCTTCTTCGCATTTACAAGTTCCCATTCTATTAGCCGGGATTTTGAGTACATGCGCTTGGTTGTTTGGATAGTGCTGTCTTGTTTCATAGAGCGATGTATATGGAGCATCAGCATTAGCATTTAGATTTGTGCGATTAATTATGAAGACTATTATACCCATAGAAATAGGATTTGATCAGTAGACTCTATATAATTTGTAATTTACCCCAACGGGCCACAATAGACATCAATAGAGTTCTACGGAACTATCCATGTGAGATGTGAAAATTCAGCTGAGTGAAGTCTGTCTGGAAGAAGGTTTCCAATTGGACTCTTAGTCTTCTGCCCTTTATCAATTTCTTGAAGTCCCTTTTCGGGCTTTCTTCGAGTTTCCTACTAGAAGTACTACTTTATCATACGCTGTTATCCATTCGAAGGACTTTTACGAATGTGCCGTACATAGGAAACAAGATCAGTTATGAGTACATGTGCGAACATAATAAACAAAAATAAATAACAATTATAGACGTAAAATTATCACATATCATAATTCTTCCACAAATCTGAGCATTTAGATTGGCCTCCATTAGTTCACAATTACACCACCTGGCAAAGTGTCCAACCCTGTAATTCAATTAGTCCGAAATCATTGTATCCAATGGCCAGAAGTAGGAAATCCAACTTACAGTCATTCCCCTCGACATCTTCCTTCATCGTTTGAGGCATCGTGCACTTCTCCGAATCCCCTGCGGATTGCGAAAGCAGCTCAGAACAACGGTCGTTGGTACAGCGAGCGTCTATAGCGCGCTGCAGAGCATCACCCTTCCAACCAAAAACATAGTCACCATGTTGCCCGTGCCCAGTCCTAGTAATAGTGTTAGATTCAATCCACGTTCAAGTATTCAGTACTAAAATAAAAAAATCGAATCAAGAATAAACTCACGCATCACCCATAGCATAAACAAAAGGCTGGCTCCCATCCTCTCCCCACAGCTCTTTCTTATTGAAAGGTTTCGTGTCCCACATAATCTCATACATAAGCTGAGGTAGCTTCACTGGATGAGATGCTGGGCATTTACCACGCTCCATAGCGGGGGTGTAAGGTTGACCGCTCACGACGGGTGGGAAGTATGGCTCGAAAGGTATATCGGCGTAAGCAACGTGGGAGCGGTGGTCAGGGGAATCGAGATTGACACCGTCCCAGCACGTGGGGAAGGAGATCGTTGTGCGAATTCCGCCTTCGCAAAAGTGATTGGGAAAACTTGTGGTGTCGTTGGCACCTACGCATGGTGCGGTTTGGTAGTAACGCCAGGTATCTTCGACAAAGCATCTGTGACAGAGACCCCTTGATTCGCCTTCCGTACTTCGAAGTGTCGGCTCACCTGCTAGCATACGAAAACCCTTGAATGTTTGTCAGTTTGTTGTCTTTCCTTTAATGAATCATTTAGGCGTCTCTAATGAAGGCACCTATTTAGAAAACACGTAGGGATACTTTAGAATCTCACTGCATATAAAATACTCACCGGTTTAAAAGCAGTAACCTTTGTGACCCCATCGTATGGGGGAATATAATACACCGTAATCCCACCTTTCTGCACTAAACCCCCGTTCTCAAATTGTTGCACTCTTTTAAATGTCCCATTCCTCGCTCTATAATACAATGCTGCGGTCCAATAATTACTAAAGTCCTCACTAAAAGTACAGCTCGTACACGTGCTTTCGGTGGGCAAGTCGTATGAAATAGGAGTCATAGTAGCGTTGAATGAATTGCCACCAACAATTTGGTGGGTGTGTGGTGTACCGATTTGTCCAGGGTTGACGAGGGGATCGAGACGCTCAACTACAAGTTGGGAACATGCGAAACGGAGCATCTTGGCGGAGGTTTGAGCGGAGGCCAAGGGAAGGACCACAATGGCGAGAACGTAGACATTGGGCCAGTACATGATGATGGCCTTTTGCTCTAAGCTTGCATAGGAGCAAAATGCTTTAGATATTCTTGAAGGAGGACAATAAGTTGAGAAGTACAAACCCAGTCCGAGTACTAATATGCTACATATTTCAATAATAGCAGGCGAATCGAAGTGCCGGGCACCCAAGTGCTGTACTCAATCAAAACAGTAATTCTCTGTATAGTTGATGGTATTCGGCAAAAGTCTTCGGTTGCCGGATGAAGGCTTTCATCTACACGAGACATATTGACCACCCAATGAACATCTCAGGTGTGAAAACTTGATTTGGAACACGCTTTTGACAGCTAAAAGGTCCAGATTAATTCCCAATATTGTAGCAGCACATTCATTTTTGGCTGAACTACTTTCATAAATTGATTGGTGTTCATAGTTTCTTTGGTGATCGATCAATCCGGCCCGAACCGGGAACCGAACAAACTCTTCGCTCTAAGAGCATATAGGTACTATAATCTATAATTATAAAATATTATATTAACACCAAGAGGCTTAATTACTGGTTATCAATACCTGTATCGTAACTACTCCCAACTTATGGCCTTACAACACTGTAGTTTTCAATTTTAGAATATACCCCTTCTTGAAAATATGCTTAAGCGAGCCAATAGAATAATACGCTTTTAAAACTCATACCACAACTCTAAGAATCTAAATTGAATTCATTTTCTTCCCCACAAGTAAAAAATATGTTGATATAGTTTCTACAGTGCTAGTTGTAATACAGAAATAATTAGTAGCCGTTTTGGGCTTCCTTGTTCCGAACCAAGCTTAAGTTGTGGTCCTTTCAAAACCGCTTCCTCCAATCAGAGTGCTTGCATAAAATATGCTAGGCTTTATGTAAACGAACATAACTCTTGTACAACCTCTGGACGTCAAATCTACATCTTTGAAGAGACCAAACACCATGGCTTCTTCAACGGAGGATTCGGGCGGCAAGAGAGATTCCCGGCATGGGTCTAGTAGAGGTCAGTGGCTCCAATTTCCCTTTAAGTTCTATATTCCCACATCCTTTGATTCGAAAAGCTACATTATGTGCGAGTAATTTTCGTATCTTTGGTCGAGCCTTATGCCGCTTTGGACTCGCGGCAGAGTTATACTAGTATACCACTGTGAAATACTGTATAATCCGCCGCGTAGTTCAACCGCTAAAAATGGGAGGGCGCAAACGTACGAGGCTGTAAGCTTTGCATATCGCCTGCCTTTCAAACAGTCACGTGACTATTTGTAGGATCCAGCTCTTGTATTTGTCTTCTATTTGGAATAAGTACGGGCAAGGGCAGTTCTAAGTAGACCGGAAACTGGTTTGTATTCTAGGAAAGTCCTACGTCTCTCACAGGCTATTCAACCCTTCAACGCCAAAAATGCTACTGGGACGCTTCCAAACCTTCTCGCTTTGTCTATCTCTTGTTCTATCTCATCAATATATTAAAGCTGGTTTCTAGCCTCAATTATCCGTCGAACGACAAAAGGGCCACTAGATTCTGACGAGTGGGGTTTCCCTTCCTCATAGATCGTCACAATACTAACATAATCAGCACACTTATAATAGACCATCCGCTTTCCCCGGACATGTCTGGATCTCGCTCTCCAACGCAAAAACCGCAGCCTCAACTTCTCTCGCCAACAGCTCTCACCTCCTCCCAGTCACAGTTTTCTCCTCGAGCAGGGAATCGCTCTCCCCGTCAACAGATGGCTCCCCGGCTCCCTTCGCCTCAGCCATCAAATCTATCCTCAAACCTTTCTTTCAAAACTGCTCAATCGACGCTATCACCCCGAGGCTCGACCCTAGCACCAACCAAGGATTTTGGATATCTACTCCGCCCGGAAATATATCACCCATTGACACTACTTGATGTCCCTCCTCCATTTCGTGTGTCATCTTTACAGCCGGATCCATCAACTCCCCTGGACACTCTCATCGCAGAAGGTCATTTTAGAAGTGCGGCCATTAAAGCTGCTCAACTCCTTGCGGCATCTTCACCTCCCATAGCCCCTTCAGATCATGAGAATATATTTGCTTTGGTCTACACACGACTTTCATGCCTTACGTTATGCAACCAAACCAAACTTGTAAGTCTTTTGGGGATCCATCAATCCGGAGGGGCATGACATACCATTGCTCAAAAATCAAGCAATAGTTCAAGCGTACAAAACTTCGAATGCAAAGCCATGCCTAATTCACTTTTATCTTCTCTCTTAATTTGAGTGTTCTACAACGGTTGAAATGACAAAACTAAATTTGAATTAAATCTAGAACTAACCAAATATCCAGGCAAGCCAAGAAGTTAAAGCGTTAGAAGATCTCAACAGCACTTACTACACAGACGAAGAAACCCATACCCACCTCGTTCCATGGGAACTTCGGGTCTTAGCCGTGCGTCTCCAAGGCATGGGTTTCAACGACGCCCGTCGCGGTGTAATGGGCTACTATGATCTCGCACGTGAAGCTCGACTCATCCTGACCAACCTCAAAAAAGCCGCCCCGGCAGCCCCATCACCCAACCCGCAAATCGTGCTCTGGGAAGCCAGGCTGCAAGACCTCGGTATTCACGTCGCGAGCGCGTTGGTGGAGATGGAAGACCTAGAAGGCGCGGCTCGACATCTGCGGTCGTTGAAGCCTGCATCTGGGACGGAGGGCGATCTAGAGTTTCACAAGGCGCTACTGTGGCTATATATTGGCGATGTCAGCGCAGCGAGGTCTTGCATATCGAAAGACGGAACAGGGCGCGATGACAAAGTCATTCTAGCGCTCTCACTTATCGCGGACAGTGATCCAGCTGCGGCGGTGCCCATTTGGGAAGAACTGATCGCCGAGTCGCCGGCTGGTGGCGCAACCGCTATGTATCGTCAGAATCTCGCTGTCTGTTATCTGTATCTGGGCCGGCTTTCAGATGTACGTATTTTCGTGCCATATTCCCTCCTTGAAACTTGAAGAACAACAGCTAAAGTGCAGAACAGGCACGTGAAACCCTCGAACAGCTCATAAATACAGGTAACAGCTTCCATGCCTTGACGTTCAATCTTTCAACCCTCTACGAGCTCTGCACGGAGCGCTCGCGGAGCTTGAAAATCGGACTTGCGGAACTTGTGGCGGAGACGGCGAATGAGGAGAAGGAAGGTATTGCTGCTAGCACAGGTTGGGAGAAGGTAAATGCGGATTTCAAGCTATGAGGGATTCGGGGTTCAGATTGATTGATTAGCAGGTGGGCGATGGAGAAACTAGATTGCCTGTTAGGATTGGATCGCTTCCTAAAGGGTCTTATTCTAATCTCCACCCATTTCGCTGCCACTCTAGCTTATTGTCAAGCTGTTAAAGTCAGATTTCTTGTTCATTCTCTCTTGACAGATGTATTGCATATTTTATCTATCTTTCTTCACGGTGTTCCAATTTCAGAATAACACACCTGTGCGACACACACCACAGGCAATAACAAATAATTTAACTCGAACTTAAGAGACTCCATTGACTTAGAAGCTCTCGCGCCTAGAAAGCTGCTAAGTTGATACTGAGGTCAAGGACCTCGACAATTGATCTTGGCCACGGATTATGTATGATGTTTCTTGCCTTTATTTGGAGAAGACGAGCTCTTTGTCTGTAGACACATACGTTTCTAAAGGGAGTTAATTGCATATACATCTAGATAGAGGATAGAAGGATCATTACGAGCGAATGAAATGGATTCACGGGCCAGACTTCTAAAAAATCATGGCGTAAACTTAAACGTGTTAGGAGGAGGAAGGAAGGAGTGCAACTTGTTTTAAAAGGCAAGTGACTTTCTAGTTCTCTATGACCTCTACATAGAGTTTTTGAATCTTTTTATTGGATGACTAAAATCTTTCATGCTACGGCCAGCCATCATCCCATTTCGAAAACCACCGCCTCATCCTTGACGATCAAGACCGCGCTTCCGCTCCCTGGCTTCGAGACCACAACCGCGCCTTCTTTCTGCTCACTCGTCAACTCCATCTTGGAGTAGTATTCCGTCTCCCACGCCTTTTTAACAGCCTCTACTTTATCGGCAGGCACCAGGTGCACACTACAACCCCCCCACCCGGCACCGGTCAATCGGCTACCATAACTGCCTGCCTTGCGAGCAATACTGCATATCTCATCTAGTTCAGGGCACGAGCAGTCGTAGATCTTGCTGCAGCTTTCTTGCGTCTCGTTCATAAGATCGCCAAGCAAGTTATTGAATGTTTCGGTAGAGTCCTCGGAACCAACATCGTATAGCTGAGCTGGGCTCTCGAGTAATTTCATAAACTGCAAAACACGAAGGGCTTCTGAAAAGACGTGTAAAGCACGTTGACGGAGTTTAAACTTGTCGGCACGAACTGGGAAAGTGGACGTGAAACGCTCGTTCAGTTGATCGACTGTGAGGTTGATTAGTGGCGCGATTTCCTCTCTGGTGTAGCCTTCTTCCTTTGTGAAAGTAGACTTTGTGATTTCGATCAACTCGGCTAGTTGCTCTTCGAATGATTTGGTTGGGTTTGCAAAATATGCATTGTGGAATCCTCGGAGCGAAATGCCCAGTGGTGCTGAGTCTGAAGGCAGGGAGTCCTTAGACTTATTGACGACAGCATGAAGATATGCAGCGGCGAGTGAGCATTCGACAACTCGTAGATTATAACACACAGGTCCGGTAACATGTTTATCTGCTGCGACGAAAGATTGGGCAATGACAAAGGTCAACTCTGGTGACGTTTTGGGGAATTGTACAGGCCGAGCAGTTAACGATGGTAGGAAGGAAACAAAGAGAGCAGAGCCACGAATAGACAGAACAGAAGCGGACTGGTCCATTCCGCCAGAATTAACTCCCACAGCACGCTCACTGACAATAGCCAATTCTGTGAGCTCCTTTTTGTCCACGTTTTGCTCGCCATTAGCATACATGACTGCCAGCGCAGAAGCACTGACAAAAGCAGCAGAGCTGCTCAGTCCACCCCCAGCCGGCACAGTACCATCCATGAGGATCTCCATACTTTTAGGCTTGAAGCTTTTGCCATGCTTCTTTCGTAGTAGTTCCAACGCTCCCCGCAGACCTGACTTGAAATAGTTTGTCCACTCATGGACCTTGGCATCAATCTCAACCGATTCGAAAGGAATGTCGAATTCATGGGAGGGAAACTTGTCGCCTTGTACATTCGAGACCTTGATCTTGAAGGAAGTCTCAGATTCGTCATCGAAGGTAGCCACTGCGAGGAGGACATCTGCGGTAATGGCCATAGGCAGCACTGGATAGAGCGAATAGTCAATGTGCTCTCCAATTATATTGACTCGTCCAGGAGATCGTGCGACGAAGTCTGCGGGATTCTTGTATTCGGTCTTGAACTTCTTCAACAACTGCTCCCAACGATAGGTCTGCGCATACAGCGCATCCTCGGTGTATATGTCTTTCAGCGACTCTGCAATGGGGACGAATTCCGCCATCTTGGATTTCGCAGCTGTTTAGTTGTGTGTGGGAAGATGTAATAATGTTGTAGCTTCAATTTATTAGATGGATGGTGGGGTGAATGGTGGGGTTTTGGAGAAGACGCCGAGCCAACGCGATCAAACAGTGCTGGTGAGGTGAATTAGCAGATTAGCAGGACTGTATGTAGAGTACCCGTACCGTCTTCTTGCCAGGTTGATCCTTTGATGAATTGCGGGAGATAAAAAGAAGAAGAAAAGCACCACACCACCACCACCACACCACCACCGTCGAGGGATTTCTTTCAGCCCACCTTGTGATTAATGGCTTGTCAATAGCTTAAGGTAACCTTAACTTTCCCTCCCTACCCCGCCAACCAAGGGACCACCATCCCCCTTTTTCTCACCATGGTGATTGGTGCGCCTTGGACGTGTGGGATAGGACAGGATAGGACAGGATAGGACAGGATCGGACAGGATCGGATAGGGTTCGGTGGATATACGGAGCAGTAAAATAAAAGTAAGTAAGTGAGTGAGTACGTGAGTGAGTACGGAAGTGAGTACCTGAGGGGGGAGGCTGATGGATGAGAGCGAGAGAGAGAGAGAGAGAGAGAGGAGATGTGATGGCAAATGTGTGTGATGTCGACCAGGCCAGATAGATGCATCCCCTCCAGCATAGCATGCAGAGGAGGAGGCTCTGCCTTGCCTTGCCTCGCCTCGCCTACATTACCTTTTCGGAGGAGAAGCAAAAGTGGCCGATATAGATACATATACACCTTGGAACTATTTATTCTATTTAACTTAACTTTTGGGGGTTGGAAATTGAATTTAGTTAAGCCAATATTTTACAGGATATAATAAAACCCATCAAATAGTATATACATATATATATATAAAAGTACCTAGTTAGAAGAGAGTTGAATGTTAAAATATCAAGATACTGTAAAGAGGAAAAAGATAGGGGTGCTAATATGTAAATATCGGCATCGGCCACTTCTTTTCTCTCTCTTCCTCCTCCTCCGAATATACTTACAACTACTACTGTCGAAGCTAGCCTGAGGCATGCAGCCAATCAGAAATTAGTTTGAAATGGAATTTTGTGATTGGCTGTTCAGACCTCGCCAGCCAACCGAAAGAATTGAAAGCGCCAGGCCAGACTCGCCCAGCCAGCCAGAGCCAAAAGCCGCCAGAGCACGCGGGCAGGACAGGACAGGGCAGGGGAGCAAGTGAGCAGTGAGCAGTCAATGGCCCAGCTTCCCCACATTTCGCCTCCGATGCCGCTAAATGAAAGAATTGTGACAGTGATTCATCCTCCGCCCCAAACATACCAGTCAATACACAACGTCGCTATCCAAAGAAAAGAGGTTTCCATTGCTCGCCTCCGACCAGAAGAGGATCGAACCAGTACTGCTAGAGGCACAGCCCTCATCAATTCCTGACTTCCCTCTCCCATATCACTCTCGGCTCCACAACATACAAGAAATATGCTTCGGTCACATCCAGCGAGAAATCTCGCCCGGCGAGTTCTCCAACAGACACAATGCCCTGCTGTGAGCCGACCGTTATCCTACTCGCCAGTGGCTGCTGCCAATTCCATGGCTAGAAAGGAATCTGCGACTATAACTTCACAAGCTACCTCTGCCGCTACATCCCCTGCACCGTACGTTTCCCTCTCCTCCGAGTTATGCCCAAAGACTAATAAGATTCCCAGACAATCAAGAGAACAACCCAGTCCAGCGTTTAATTCTTCCGCTCCTTCGAAAGCCTCAAATCCTTTACAGCATGGCAGACAGCCAGAAATGGACGAATCGTGAGTTCTGAGTCATCGGCCATACAAAATAATACTTACTTTGGAAACTAGCTTCATTGGAAAGACAGGAGGAGAGATCTTTCACGAGATGATGCTCAGACAAGGAGTGAAGCATATCTGTATGTCTTTTAGCCATCTTCCAATTGTGATACTGTAGCTAACAAAAGTTAGTTGGTTACCCTGGTGGGGCTATTCTTCCAGTATTTGACGCTATATACAACTCAAAACATTTCGATTTCATTCTGCCAAAGCATGAGCAAGGTGCTGGCCATATGGCACAAGGATATGCGAGAGCTTCTGGAAAACCCGGAGTGGTACTCGTGACCTCAGGACCAGGAGCAACCAACGTGATTACACCTATGCAAGATGCCCTCTCCGATGGTACCCCGCTGGTTGTTTTCTGTGGTCAGGTAGTGACAACTGCACTTGGAACTGACGCTTTCCAAGAAGCTGATGTTGTTGGTATCTCGAGAGCTTGTACGAAATGGAATGTGATGGTTCGCAATGTAGCAGAATTACCACAACGGATAAATGAAGCTTTCGAAATCGCTACATCCGGTCGACCAGGACCAGTTTTGGTGGATCTCCCAAAAGATGTAACGGCAGCAATTCTTCGCAAAGCCATTCCAATGAGCAGCACTCTTCCCAGCCTTCCCAGCCAAGCTTCACGGGCAGCCCAAGAGATCAGCAGACGTCAGCTTCAGGCATCTATCAAGCGTGTGGCTCAGTTGGTCAACGTGGCAAAGAAGCCTGTAATCTATGCTGGACAGGGTGTGATTTCTCTCCCCGAGGGTCCTAAACTCTTGAAAGAACTTGCAGATAAAGCATCTATCCCAGTAACAACCACCCTTCAAGGTCTTGGAGGGTTCGACGAGCTTGACGAGAAGGCTCTACACATGTTGGGTATGCATGGTTCAGCATATGCTAACATGGCAATGCAAGAGGCTGATCTTATCATTGCCCTCGGAGCTCGATTTGATGACCGCGTTACTGGAGCCGTATCTAAATTTGCGCCAATGGCGAAAGCCGCAGCCGCGGAGGGTCGAGGAGGTATCGTTCACTTTGAAATTATGCCTAAGAACATCAATAAGGTTGTACAGGCTACTGAAGCTGTTGAGGGAGATGTTGTTGACAATCTTGCGCTTTTGCTTCCACACGTCGAGAAGCGAAGCATGACCGAGCGATCGGAATGGTTTACTCAAATCAATGCTTGGAAGAAGAAATTTCCCCTTTCGGCCTACGCAAGGGCTGAAAAAACCGGTCTCATCAAACCACAAACGCTCATCGAAGAGCTTTCTAACCTGACAGCTGATCGCAAGGACGAAGTCGTCATTACTACAGGTGTAGGACAACATCAAATGTGGACAGCTCAGCACTTCAGATGGAGGTATCCTAGAACTATGATTACTTCTGGAGGCCTCGGGACGATGGGCTATGGAC
>Ga0247734_1001656_pt1 | contig 16477 bp, 15 predicted proteins | sample UWRJL103311B2_FD_180933 | JGI IMG/M metagenome (GOLD analysis project Ga0247734, IMG submission 180933) | Plant litter microbial communities from Arlington Agricultural Research Station in Wisconsin, United States - UWRJ-L103-311B-2 | ecosystem: Environmental > Terrestrial > Plant litter >... | reverse complement strand
ACACAAATAGGTTCGACTTGTTTGTGAGCGCGGATGTATCGGGTATTGCCAGGATATGTGTTCAGATGTGATGCTGGATGCCGCATTAGCAGGATCATGGCGGTTCACCTGGTTTTATACTGACTGGTAAAAACCTGCCAATCTCTTTGATCAACATTTCGAAGGTAATGCAAATCATCTTCTCCTATTGCAACGTACTTGTGATGTACGTATGGGGCGTGACGGTAATAGAAATCATCTTTAAAGAATTGGGTAGCCGCCTCCCTTCTCACGGTTAGCTTTGATGGTTTCTTACTGAGAAGCGATGCGCTTGCAACTCACATCATGGTATTGCCGCCCGGGTTAATATGATAGTTACTGTAAGATTGCGGGGAAATTTCACTGGAAGTGATCCACAAGACAAGCCAACAAAATCAGCATGCGATGTAAGCTTTCATGCTCGCGTGCTACCAAGAATATATAGTTTGATAGAATATGAGTTGGAACTTAGAGTTGCAGTAAAGTTGGAAGGCTGTTATCGATCAATGCTTCGTCAAAGACTTCGTTCGACCTCGAGGTAGTACTTTAGCTGGGGTATCTTATATCGACTATCGACCGAGCGTCCGACCATCAGAGCAGCTGTGCAACGACTGCTTGTACGTTGCTCCGGTATATAAGGCTATCTAGTTGAATGAGCTACTATGCAAATATATTTTGTGTATTATCTCTCAAACACCAAAGGCAATGTATTGGCTCGCCTAACGATTAGCATGCGAAGACATTATTAAAATTAGCTTTCCGCCTATGAGCCACCTGATTTAATAATCTGCTTTAATCAGAAACAAGGTGCAGACGCATATGCGAAGACGATATGTACATTAGCCTCTGATGATAAAGCCACGCGATTCCCCTGCTTCACCGAGTGTCCAGGTACAGACTTCCTGTATATCTATATCCAATCGTTGAGTCTTCCGACTTCAGCTTACGCCAAGATATGGTTGGCAATGTCTGATGTGTAACCCTTCATCCAGAAAGGTAGTGCGGGTATTCCAACAGAGCCTCCAACGATATGCACATATAATTCAGCCCATTCCATTTCCCTGCTTCTAATGTGGATTGCAGCGTATACTAGTTCGCGATCTACAAAGTCCCAAGGTTCTTTTGTACATAAAGTGGAACGCATCTTAACCAGTAGTCTTCGGTAATAGCGGTGCCGTCGTGCCGTCGTCCAGCGATGGAGCATTCGATTTTAGAATATCGAGTTGCATGGCCTTCTTCGGGAGACTGGATAACACACTATAGGACCATTATCAACTTGTATACCATCCAAAAGATGTCGCTGCCGAGGGTGAGGGAGTATATGATTGTGCATCATGGTTTCCATGCAACGTAAGCACCACCTGCAGCAATTCACCACCACCGTGAAAACAAAACTTGTTGACCGTTTGCTCCCTCCACTAGTGAGAAAATGTATCGGTCAAGATTAAGACAATGGGGTGTCAGAAAGAACATGACTGCCGACCGCGCTAAAACTATTTTGAAACAAGTTAAAAACTATGAGTCCACGCCAAATGCTGGAAATTTATCATTTGATATGGATAAGTTCAATGGGTACATAGCGAGACTGCCACAAGAGCGTCGTGCGCGGCTCTTGAATAGTCTACCAGGGCCATTAGAAGCAGCAATCTTAAACAAGGGAGTTGCCCCTCCCCGTCTACTCACGTCTGAAAACGACGCGGGTCAACTAGAGCGTTGCATCGGACTGCTCCAGGGCTATGTTGCAGGATCATCCGAGGGCAACATGTGGGCTCGTGATCCAATCTGTGGCTTCAGAAAAGAAGGTGTAATACAGGTTTGGTGCAGCTCGGTAATGTCTGTAGCCTGGATCTTGCCGGAGGGAAAAGTGAAAGAAGCGAATAGGCTCTTGCAACGATTTGTCAACCAATTCTCAGAGCAGCTGGTACGCCAGGATCCACTGCTCTTCCCATTCATCTACACTTCGGTTCTCTTCTTTGGGAAGAGTCATATTGAAATTGGCCAATATCTACTTCGTGAATTCAACGCCGCATCAAAACGTCTTCCTTGGGCTGATTCACACCCGCTCCGTCTGTTACTTGAGCTTCTACAACGCCTTGGACCAGAGAACATGTTCTCACAAGCAACCGAGATCCTTCTTGCCTACATAGAAATGATTCACAAGGCTCTCGGTAAACCCTGTCCTATTGTGCAAGACCTGCTGGCTGACGCAATCGACCGACTCAAGACCCGGGGTGTAGCCAGCACTGAGAGGTTGATACGCTTGGCTCAGCGATTCTTGTCAGAATCAGAAAAGCAGGACCAACATCGAAACACAGACTACTTGCGCTTGAAGTTAGCACTGGCTGATTTGTACTTACAGATAGGCAAGTATTATATGGCGCGAGAAACTGCCAAAGAGATAGAAGCATCACATGATGTTATTATCCGTATGCACTTCCACAGGTTGATGAGTAAGATATATGACGCAGAAGGTCACGAGGATCTGAGTATTGAACACGCCTTGCGGGCTCTAGTGATCGGTATGGAAACGTTCGGAGAAGAGTCAGATTGGGCAGTCAACAACTTAATCAGCTACAAACGAATACTTCAGAAGTTTGGGAGGATAACAGATGCGCAGAGGGTAATGTGGGATCGCGATCGAGCTCTTGAAGGGTTGTGTAACAAAACGGATAGCATGAATCTATTGGACCGATCTGTTGCTACGGAGTAGAAGAGTCTTTGGCACTAACCATGGGCGAGATCAACGGATAGTGAATATCTAGCATGTGCGCAGAGAAGAAAGGATATTATGAACAAGGGAGGAGGTTTAGAGGCTAAATAATTGACTTAAAATGTCTTCGCAAGTAATCGACAGACGAAATCCTTGGAGAAGCCGTGGAGCAGATTGTGGAGTATCCTTATATGGGTTAGACTCTAGCATGAAGGAGTTTACGCTCTGTTCCTCCGCAATGGGGAATATCCGTCACTTGATGCAAGGCGTAAGCAGTTCTTGATACATATTTTTCGAATATAATAACTTTCGTCTATTTAGTGTGTAAGAGTTGCGTAGAAGTTCTCGGGCTTAAAATTCCCCCAATTTGTCTCGTAATAAATATTTTACTCCGATAGTAGTCTCCATCAGCGATGTAGGAGGGGAAAGAAATAAGACATAAGACTTGACGAATGCAAGATGCGTATCATAGATGCTGTTATTAGATCAAGAAATCATCAAAACCCTTAAGAGATATTCTGATAATTTATTCTACATTAGCTACATAAGATAAAGGTATTGAGTTGAAGTGTGCTTTAGGGGAAGGATATACAAGACGGGCAGATTTGGAGGGACGCGGAAGTATTGTACCGCCAGCGCAGTTTATAAGTCAATCACCGTGGACGAAGATTCATATTTCTGAGATTGTTCAGTTAGGAAACTTGGAAATTCCTCGGGTTTTGGTAATACTACTGAAACCTACAACGCTTTACCCTCAAGCTCCAAATGGCCAAGTATGTCAGGCTATTGAGAAATGGAATGAATCTTGCCTTCAAACGTTCTAGTTTGGCTTCACAAAGTTAAATCACTTCACTTGCGTAGCATATTGAATGGTAGGGTTTTACTTTAGCTTGTATAATTGGTTGGAATGGAGATGTATGGTCTTCAATATCAACTAGACAGGATCCGAAAACATTCCGTCTCAAACCCAATAGTGAAAAGTAATCAAAAGAGTGTGGCATTGTCCAAGTAAGCTCTAAGATACTCTCTCACTAATCTCTGGATGTGCTTTTCGCATATGTCTGTTGAGATTGTCCAACCTTGCGAGCCCTTTCATGTTTTTCTCCGAGTGCTTGCATTTCTCAACTCGACAGTAGAAGCGCCGAGTACCAGGAACCTCATTACTGTGCACTGAATCATTGTGACGGACGAGATCCTTAGGATACTGAAATCCGTCAACAGGACATGTCGGAATAGTGCATTTATATTTGCGAGGAAGGCCCTGAACCTGCACACTATAAGCACCTTTAGCTATGAGATGTGTTGAAAAGTAACGGCTAAGCATTTACCTTGGTTCATAGTGCTCCTGACTTTCTCGGGGAATACCGGCAGTAGAAGGACTGTAGACACGAGTGGAAATGTCATTTTGTTCATTCTGTTCATCCAAGAACTGTCGGTCCGTGGAGGAAGACGACAACATAGAATTTCCATTCTGAGGCGAAGGAGAATCAAATCTGAGGAACTGAGACTGCTGGTTTCCGGATGTTGAGAAAGTATGTAGAGCAGGCGAAGGATTAAGTGTTCTATCTAGCAACGCAGGGTCGATTGAGTCAGAAGGGTAAGGTGTGTGTATATAGTCCTGTTGGTTGAAATTGGGACTGTTGTCGGTATTGACTTGTTGCCAGTTGGAGGTATCATCGGCTTCCCTCTAATGGAGAGGAGGCCTACCAGACATCCTCACGACTGTCGTATTATAAACAAAGCCCCTACAAAGGAACGAGAGAGCTGCTGCCCGAAGATAAAAAAGATCAGGAGATAACCAACATTGAATTCGCAACAAGGAGAAAATGAAGAGAATTGGGGCTCTACTTATAGGTTTATCGGTTGCTGGAGATTCTGAGAACGATGGCATCTGATACGGCGATAAGCGACGACCGGCCTCAAAATTAGATGGCGCAACTATACACCGCCCAGCAGGGCGTATCTCAACAAGAATTTATTTGAGGCCGGCCTCAAATTTAGTGCGATGTGTGCCAGGATGTTTTGCTGCCACGTATCCATCATCGGCCTCAAAATAAAACGTAGTTAGGTAGAGAAGGCTTTTTCCTAGTTGCACAGCATGACTGATCCAAGGCGAAGCTCCAAATTACTAGCCGCCATGGAATCAACCTCTGGAGAAGGATTGGGAGCATGTTGCTGAATGGAAATCACAAGACTCTCGCAATCTTGCAATATGCGCGAGATGGGTGGTGTGGGAGCACACAATATGATGTACATGTATGAAGTCTTTTTGGTGTTTACTCGGTGAACAATTAGAGGAAACACACAGTGCAGCCTATATTGAAAAAAGCATAAAAATTGCATGAGAGAGATGATTAAAGTCAGCCCGGTCAGTACTGATACGGAAAAAGCGCTTGTGGACTGCCTGTCCCATTAAGTATTTAACTAAGACTCGATCCATTGCTATGATCTCACATCCAACTGTCCTGATTACTTTCTAGCTACATTTTCGACAATAGGAGAGGCACATAAAACAGCATCTCAGATCTCAATCCACTTTTCAAATCCCCGGCTGAATACTACGACGAAGATGGAAGGAGGTCCAACCCAGTCCAATAAAGCAGTGGTGGTTGGAATTTACGGTATTCCCGGCAGTGGGAAGACTTTCCTGCTTAATGAACTTAAGCTAGTGCTCCCAAAAGAGCACTTTTCTTTTTATGAAGGCTCTCAGACAATTGCTGATCTAGTTCCGGGTGGTCTCATTGGATTCCAAAAATTGGAAGAACAGGAGAAGATTGGTTGGCGCCAGCTTGCCATTGAAACGATTAGAAAAGAATGCTCTCAGGATGGTCGTGTCGCAGTTGTCGCTGCGCATTTCATGTTTTGGCCAGAAGACGAGGAAGCTGGACGACTCGTGTACACTCAAAACGATCTAGACATCTTCACCCACGTACTTTACTTGAATATTCCTGACGAAGTCATCTTTCAACGCCGGCTGGGTGACCGAAATAAAAATCGTCCATCTGTGTCAATCAGCCACTTAGGCAAGTGGAAGCATATCGAAGAGAGAAAGTTGCGTGATCTCTGCCGGAGCCATGACATACTGTTCCTAGGTCTATGTTCACAACATGGGTTGCTAGAAAAAGTTTCCACGCTCTTGCACGATTTTCATCAACACAATGAGGGTTACAACATGTCTCTTGCTAAAATGAAGCTGGACAATATCGTTTCTGCTGGAAACGGCAAGCTAAAGACAGTTTTGGTAATGGATGCCGACAGGACCTTGAGTGCAGTGGATACTGGTGTGTTGTTTTGGCAGAAGATTTCGGGTCTTCTGTGGGCGAATAAAGGTGAATCTCCGCTAGATGCACTATTCGGCAGTAGAATGGGGTACTCATATACAGCCTTCCGCCAGGCCACGTTGCTGTATGAAGAGGTGACCGACAGTCAAAGGTTTAATGCCATGTGCAAAGATGTGGCATCTGATGTGGTGATGTATCCTGCTTTTGTATCATTGCTACATCAAGTCGCAAAGGAAGATCATGTTGCAGCAGTTGTTGTTACCTGTGGGCTACGTCGTGTATGGGAAATTGCATTGGAGAACGAGGGTCTCTCTGAGATAGTGAAGGTCATAGGAGGGGGGAGAATCGCTGATGGCTACGTCGTTACAGCTGAAGTTAAGGCGGCTATGGTCAGTCGCTTGCAAGATACTTATCAGACGTGCGTTTGGGCCTTTGGAGATAGTCCGTTGGACTTACCGATGTTAAGCCAAGCAAATCAGGCTATTGTCGTGGTTGGCAGTGAAAAGACAAGAAGCAAGACTATGGATCTTGATTTGTTCAATGTTATCCGTGATGGTGGCCTTCGAGCACGCCAAGTTGTATTCCCAACCGAGGCCTTGCCAAGATTTGACACCAATATCCTTCCGTTGGTCTGTCTTACAGACGAGGAATTTATCAGTTCTATCATTTGCCACAAAAGTCGACCTGCTGGCATTGAAATCCAACACGCAACTCATCGTAATGCTTCTAAGCTACTCATGACACCGATGCGAGATGCACACGTAGTTGGTCCAGCCTTGCGAGAAAGTCATCGCCGAGTTGGACAGTATCTGGCGACTGAGTTCTTGTCCCAGATTATTGGAATTGAGGGATTCACAATTCCACACGTCCAAGGCCATAACACAAATGGTTTTCGATTACTGCACGAGCAGAAAACAACCATCGTAGCATTGATGCGTGGTGGAGAGCCTATGGCATTCGGTGTCAATGACATCTTTCCGCTCGCTATGTTTGTCCATGCCAGTTGCCCAGAAGACATTAAGCTTAATCATCTACAAGACCAGCTTACTGTGGTGCTAGTAGACTCGGTTGTGAATAATGGCACGACAGTGGTGCAATTTGAGAAACACATTCGCAAGCTACATGTCAATATTCGCGTTGTGGTTGTCGCTGGTGTTATCCAAGAAGAATCAATTTCTGAGCATGGTCTAATCTATGGGGTTGACCGGACCACAAAGCTTGCACTTATTGCGCTTCGTTTGTCCCAAAACAAGTTCACGGGTAGAGGCAGCACTGATACAGGAAATCGGTTGTTCAACACCACGCATTTATCCTGATTGCATTACGTATTAGGATGGGCGTGGTGTAAGTCTCCAATATTAGGATTCATTTCATATTTTTGTCTGCGGAGGATGGAAATTATGGTAGAGAGTAATGGTATCAAGCACAGTTTTCACAACTCTGAGCAGGTAGCTGCGAAATGGAGCACACTAGTTGCAAGCTTGAGCAAAAGCATGTTGGTAATATTAAATGTGTGTTGCATTTGATCAAAAGTTCTACGCAATAAAATAATGCAAGTCTTTAAGGTGAAATAACCATTTTTTCAATTTGGCGTAACAACTTGCATGGGCTCCTCAGCCATTAGACTTGTTGTCGAGCTTACTATAACTCCGTTCGCATAACCTTATAATCCTCTAAAATATGACCTCCTCCCAAAAACAAAAACCAAGTACTACACTCAAGAACCAGATATTTTAGAGCCTCCAGGCTCATTTTTACTTCTCTATTGAATTGAAAAAGATATAATATCTAGTTAGCAATTGTTTGGAAAGTAAGGAGAAAAGATTTCTAAAGATTTATATACAAAGTACAGCCTAGCTTAGATATTGTGACTCAGATAGAGTGGCAAGTACATATATCAACAGTAAAATGTAAGTGAGGATTCTAATATAAAAATACAGCAGTCTATAGAATGAGCCATAAAGCTTATAACTTCCCTTCTGCCTTTAGCTTCTCCCTCATTGACTGTGGTGCCTTTCCATCAATCATAAGTTCCAGCTCTGGATCAGCCTTCGCTCTGGCCCTTCTGTATCCCTCGCGATCTGTCACCATCTTCAGATATCTCAAAATACTCGGATAATCTGACAAATCCAGCGAGTAAAAGCACCTCATAGTCGTCAGCGTAAACACCGTCATAATATCGGCAGCTGTAAACTCTTCTCCGGCTAGCCATGTATTATCTGCAAGTCGCTCATCAATAAGTTTTAACATCTTCCTGAATCTCTCCAGCCGGCTTGCAGTAGCGGGACTGTTCGAACCCGAATTAGATAACAGCATCAACACATTCGGCTGTAGGTTTCCATTTGCGAAATGAAACCAGTAGAGGTAGTCTGAATAGTTTTGATGGGTCGGTGGCAGCGCTAGTTTGCCATTGCCGTGAATGTGAATGATATATTCAACACATGCAGCTGACTCGGCGAGGGTAAGGTCGCCATCTTGGATTATAGGTGCCTGACCGAGCACATGCAAGTCTTTGAATGACTGGGGTGCGAAAAGAGGATCGCGTTGGTGCAGTATTAATTTGTATGGGATTTGAAGTTCCTCGCAGAGCCATGGAATGCGTTCTGACTGTGAAACTTGAAGATGATGGACTGTAAGTGGCATTTCGTTTTGCACAAAGACAAAAGTTTTGGAAAAATTGCAGACGAATTGATTGCAGAACGGCTCGTGAATATTTATCACTCAATTCTATTTTCCTTCTTGAAACCGTAGTCACTCTTTTTACGAAAGCAGACAAGATCATACGTCATGCGTAATTATGACTCCTATTGAAGTGGTCCCTTAATGTCATGAAGGTGGAGGCTGTTGGATCAGTCTAGCTACTAGAGGTCGATCGTAACTACAGTAGCAGGGGCAGCTTCACTCTCACAAAACACACCCCTGATATTAAGCGAGACAGGTGTACGGCAATAGCATAACTCCGGCCCGAAGGCGTAGACCTCGTAACCCCAGTTATCTATCTACTCATGAGTCAATTTGTGTTCCATCTTTCTACTAGACCATTTCTTAAAAATATAAATGTTCACACGAGGTTTGGTAGCAATGGTTCTTTAATAAGTAACCCTGTACATATCTCTAAATACATTGCAAATATAGCGGCCACAGTGTGAGTCAGAATCGAGGAGATAGAATATATGCCAAGTGTCAATATTTTCCCATTCCAGTTGTTACATAGCAGCAATTTACATATTTGCTTGCTTTTCAATTTTCTGTGTCGGCAATAAGGCCAGCCAATAAGGTCAGCTCGTGAATCTATGTGCTGAGAGCCTTGGGCTTTGCTAGCGGGTTCTTGTCACTCCCCAAAAGCATTTGTGAGAACTTAATCTTTCCCACAGAGATATTATTCTTTATACCTCACCCCCACCACCGATCACTTCATAATCAAGCATATCCTCTTTGGCATAAGGTGGCCTGGAGGGTAAATTAACAAGATTATCATTCGTTGACACAAAGCAATCACTTACCTACCTAATCCAGTTTTTGATTCCAATAATACCTGCAGTTCCAACCGCATACAAGCTCAAAATGTTACTCCATCCTACCTCTCCAATCTGTCTCTGGCCCACGGCCAACGCCACAAGATCGTAAACTAAACAGCCTCCGAAAATCCAATCACTCGTGCTCGCTGCAATTCCAAACCCTACGCCGGTTAATACCTTGACCATAGTCCCAGGACCTTGATGATTGAAATACGCGACAGAGCCGTTGTGTAAAAAGTCGAGCACTCCAATTCCGGCAAAAGTTTTAGCAACAATATGTGTCAAAATACTGGAAGTGGAACGCGTGTTCATGGGTGAGATCTGGGTGGCGATGTAGTAAACTTGGGTCAGGGAGTTGATTAAGACAAATATATTAGCCGTCTTGAGCTGCGATGAATTCCAGAAGATCATCCACGCTGCTCTTATATTAGCATAACCCGCCCATCTCCACGCCTCCAGGACTTACTAGCTATGCAAAAATTCCCCACAGCATAGTAAGGTACAAAGTGGGTCATAATCTCTGCCTCTTTCTTATCCGCAGGATTCTTTTCAGGATCGAGTTTGTAGAGACGATAAAGCCATGCGAGCTGAAACAGCTGCTGTGGAAAGAAAAACCCAGCTATAAAGAATGGCTGTGGGGAGAAAAATGAGAGGTTGGCATCATGGACATCTTTCATATTCGGACTTGAGAGCATGCCGTACTGTTGTGCCGCAAAGTCGATCAAGAAGGAGGTGGGGGCTACCCATCGTGCAGTGGAGTGTGAGATACCCATTCCAAGAGACTTCTGAATATAGATGAGTAGGTCTCTATAGGCAAAAATATACAATACAGTATATAACAGTTTGATGGATGGAAAGTGAAAACTTGTAGTGTTTTCTGGGCAGATAGGGGAGTCGGATGACCAACAAGAAGTCATGATGTCAACACTCTCACCCTAGCCCCTTGCACCAAATACGATTTCGATAAAAGAACTTTGTATTAATAGTAACTTCTAAAGTTTATTCTGGTAAGTATAGATTATCGTATTTGAGAATAACATTCGTTTTTATTGAACCTTTCACGAGTAGGTCGGATTCTTGCAGTCACGTGTAAACACAATCTAACTTACCTCCTAGTAGACACCATGGGCTAATCTCTATCGCGCGATCTTCACAGTCCTGGATTCGGAAGAAAAAATATAAGGAGGGAGAGAAACAGCTCAACAATCTATGAGAGGAATTGAAGATTCAGGCGTTGATGCAAAGCGCTGGATTGAAAATTCAGCACTTAACTTCCACTCTAGCCACCCCCTTTCTTTGAATGTCATGAGGTGCAAGAGAACAAGAACCATGATACGCAAAGAGTCAAGGGTGCAAATATCATGTAATTCCTTATTTTTTTTTTTAATTGTATTTTCTTAAATGTCTTCAACTAAACCTTTTGATGCATGTCTTTGAATTAATTTTGATTTGTTTTGAAGATATGTAGCTAATCACTTCAAGATATTTAAATACATAGCAGTATCACTCCATCGAAGTTCTTTCATCATTTCAAGCCCATGATCTTCTAATTTATCATTGTAAACAAAGAAAACAAAGATGGGTTAATCGGATTCAAAATCTGTTTGTCAGTCTTAGGTTCACAATCTTTACGCGGCTGCTCAAGTAACGGCGCAACCGCAAACCTGAAGGTATCGCAGAGAGATTTTGCCACCAATTTGTCAGATTTGCAGATACAGGATCCTGTCCAATGCACGAACGTATTGGTTCATTCTGAAGTGCACTGGTTTATCATGCAGCTCAGCTAAACACCAGCCTCATGCTTTATCGCTCATCAATAGTGCCTTTGCAGACTCTTCCTTTCTCCACTGAGCAAACAATGTCATCGTTTGAAACATTAGCATGCCATTGAGGAATATCGGTCAATTCATTCATCATAGCCACCATTGACAGCTAGAGCTATAATGCTGGTACTTGCTGCCACTAGTTAGCCCAGAGCGAACCGATCTTCGCGTTGGAGCACGGCCAATGCAAAAACCGGGTGCTTGGAGGGCACTGTGGCTGCTTTTATCAATTAAGATCGTCTCATCCGCTTGTGGTTCTATATAAAGTAAGCATTATCTTTTAAATGGACAAATTGATAGAAAGGCAATGTTCGTAACCTGGGCAACTTTTCTGCTGTTGGTATTCAGCGAATTATAGGAGTCTGGTGGCCGGGTTCCTCCACAGTAGATATTACTCGATAAAAGATGCTTTTACTTGAGATGGCTATTTATTACTGGCACATCTAGCTCATGAAAATTTATCAAACATGGTCAAACTTTCCTAGTACACGTGATTAGTTGCCATGGAATTCGGATAACCTTCCCGAACCGATTATAACGGGGCTGATTAAAGTGTGGGGAAAGCTCAAAGCATGGCCTTATTCCAGTTCTGGGGATCCCCTCATTTGCCCGTCCTCACTTCGGTACCAATGTCACTTCTTCATAGCCGGTTCTTCATTCATTACTCATGACCTACGGAGCAGGGGGCAGTGTTCTCCCGATAAGCTCGTACGAAGTTTTGCAGCAGCTGGAGGAATGACATCGCCCGTGGCGGTTAAGCAGATCCGATTTGTACACAATGAAGGAGAGCCGCCACCAAAAAGGAGAAGGATAAACGCTGCGTACGTATGAATATTTGCAATTGTTACAAGCCCAGCTTGATAATGCTCTGCCGCCGCTTAAACTCTTAAACTCCTAGGACAATCTCATTTACTAACAGTCATTCTAGTTGTAAGACGTGCCGGAAACGCAAAACAAGGTGTGACGGCGCGAAACCGCACTGCCTGACATGCACTGATAATGGACACGAATGCCTCGGCTTTGCAGATGAGACGGAAAGAAGCCGGATCTCAGATGGTAGTCGACATACGGAGGAGTACAACGAGGCGTTTGGTAAAAGAAGAATGACGGAACCATACGGCAGCAGGAAGCAGCAGGAACGCCCTCGTCATCCGAGAACAGAAAGCTTCGTTGAAGATGGCCGTGCGATTTCTATGGGAACCATGAGTAAGAAGTTATATGATGAGAATGGAAAGGCAGACTACCGAGACATAACTGTCTTTGTGGATGGCCAAAGTCCGACCGGTAAATCCCAGTCAAAACAAAGTATTTCCAAAGTCTAACACTCAGTAGACCAAGCTCCACCATCTTTAGAAAGGCATAGGGTACCATATTTTCGATACTTTGGTCCAACCGCGATAATACCAGGGTTCAAACAAATGGTAGTGTCTGTACGAGAACATCGTCGTAGCACAGGATGTGCTGGATCTTCCGCTGCCGGTGAGTAGGTCAAGTATGTCAAAGTTCTTAACTGACAGAACCCAGGTCGTTCTCCCGGGTCTAGCATTTCTGGTTCAGCTACGCAACCTGGGCCGGATACGAGATCTCCTACCGATATGCCAATCTACGACCAGGCTGATGAACTTCCAATCAATAGGTTAATAATACATCTAGTAGAGACATTCTTCACGCATCTTGGATGTAACTATCCATTTCTTCGCAGGGATGATTTTGTCCGACGAGTAGAGGAAAGATCAGTTGAGCCCATCCTAGTAGATGCTGTTTGCGCACTGGCAGCTCGATTCTCCGATCATCGACTTCTTACTGCTGGGTATGGTCCTTCCCACCCCAAATCAGATTATGGGCATGTATTTGCGCAACGAGCAAAAGCAGCCATAGTGGATACTTTCCCCTGTCCAACTGTTGCGGCAGTTCAATCATGTCTCCTCCTCGCATATGAAGGGTTTGGCGCGAACCAAGATAGTGCTCTATGGATGTATCTTGGATGTGCGATCCGTATGGCGGAGGATCTTGGCCTACAAAAGCTTGATGGTGTGAAACATCAAGGGCAGAAAGATCCCGTCCATCGCAGATCTACCATAGACGATTCCTCGGATGTACCCAAGACGATTAGTACACAAGAGAAATTGGAAATCGAACAAGAGCGTAGTGATACATTCTGGACGGTTTTCATACTGGACCGAGTGATTGCAGCGGGAACAGGAAGAACATCGACATTAAAGGACCAAGATCTCGAGCTGTCATTCCCATCCATGACACCAAGCTCAAATAAAGGAGCCCCAGATCCTTTCCCCGCTTTAATTCAGATAATCCATCTCAATGGTCGTGTCTCTGACATCTTGAACAATATAAGAAATGTGCATGATGTCACACCGAAGAGGATCCAAGGACTCGTAACTATGGAGAAAGATTTAACAAGGTTGTACCAGAAACTAGACAGCAGGCTAACTTTCAATGCTGTCAACTTTCAAAATTCTGTGAAATCTGGAACAGGGATAAACTTCATCTTGGTATGTTCAACCTTTAGACTCGGTGATTACTCTAACATACATTAAAGGTTCACTTCTGGTTCCATACCCTTATCATGCTCCTTCATCAGCCTGCCCTCATGCATACATTTGAAGGACAGATATTACAGCTACTCCCCAACAGCAGGGAATTAAGCATGTCATCGGCTAAGACTATTGCTGATATTCTAGCATTCGCCGAGCTTATTGATCCGGGTAGTTTCATCGGGAACCCATTCACATGCCAACCCATGTATGTCGCAGCATGCGCATTTCTCTCTGAATCAGAAGCGCACACTGCTTCGCAACCAGCGTCACGCGACCCTAGTCCTCCACCCATCACAAATAAACCAGGTACGAGTGGAGGTAGGATAGCTGATCTGAGACAAAAGCACTCCCTGCTCGCCGCTGCCGCAAACCAGAACTACCAGAGATGCTACAAGGCGCTACAGCAACTTGAGGTATACTGGGCGGGTGTAAGATACATATTAGTGGCCCTTGATCAAAGAGCCAAAGGCGTCGCAGATCCGGAAACATATACTCAACAAGAATACGAAAGCACGAAACTTAAGCCTGATGCTGTCCCCAATTGGAGACGAAAGCTATCTCAGCTTGGACCAACATCCCCGGGAATTTGGCACCATGATTTACCCCGGTCACCCCGAGCTGAAATCAGTACCACTGCAATCGACCCAGCCCAAGCCATCGGCTGGTCCTTGACGGGAACCACCAACTCACCAAACTCGAATCTAACTTTTATGTATACCAACAGTGAACAAGCGCAGTTGCCCCCGTATCCGTCCCATACCGTCTCTTCAAATATGGTATACGACCCTATTCGTCAAAGCCTACCTGAAGCAGTTCAAGGCTCTCCAACCACCTCCGGATATCGACCACGGAGTCAGTCATTTGCACGAAAACATCCAATGGCACCCCCTGAGACGAAGTACGTTCCTATTTTATCCGACCCAGCTACTACTTCTGACGCAGAGATGCTTCTCGGCCTCCAGAACTCTACATATTCTAATGCGCCAAGTACAAACCAATTTGAGGCCAACGATATAACGCAAGAAGATCGCTTTGACTTCTCCGGCAACAATAGTAGTAGTAATTTATACACGGCATCTCCGACCGCTCATATTGGCCTTGGTGGTGTTGGAGATGTGATGATGGCAAGTCAAGAAATTGATATGTCGAGTCTTGGGGGTGATATGATGCCGTGGTTAGGAGAATATCTACCACAAGACATCTTACAGTTCTTTGATGGCGCCAATGGATCGAATATGACAATGGGTCACGAGGAGAGGGATGGAGAATGAAGCTCTTCACCTCATATGCTTCAATTTAACAGCAGCACAGTTTCCAACTACCAAATAACGCCTTATTACGCTCTACGTATCTGTATATACTTTGATCCAGTCTATACCCAGACCTTTTATCCCACAGCCTCTCGATCTATCCAATTCCCATATATGCCCTACCCTGAACTAGCAATGTGAGCAAGTTCTGTCTATCTTCTATTTACGACTTATAAATATCATCATCGAATTTGCCAAACTGATCCCGACCTTCGGCATCCTTGTTCACCCAAACACTCAAACTAACTGCCGGGCACGTAAAGTTTGCGTATCCATCCTCACCAATTTCAATTTCCCCTTGACTCCAGCCCAAAACATCGGTCCACTTCTCTCCTCTATGCATCTCACCAACATGCATTCGCTTCTCACCTGGGCCCGCATTACTCATTACCACAGCACAGCCCCATCTCTTATCCCAGGTTCCATACCGCACCCACCCAATGCAGGTAGCGAAGTCAAAGTAATCTTGTTGGACACCATAGGAGTAGAGTTTACGTGCGAGGGCGAGATTTGGGAGAGCTCCGCCGCAGGAAGGGGGGAAGGGATGCTCCCCACGAATCCCGTAGAGATCGCCATAGAAGATGCAAGGGTAACCGGAGGAACGGAGGAGGATTAGGGCGTAGGCTAGAGGCTTGAAGAAGGGCTCGATGGCGGCTTCGAGGGCTTGGTAGGGTTGTGTGTCCTGGATGTGTTAGCATTTCCCATCCAAGATTTACACGTTGGCCTCCAAGTGGATTAAAGTGGGCGGGAGTCTTCAAGCCAACGAACGCGGCAAGCACTATAGCACAAATGACTTACATGATTCATAACCAAAGTCTGTACTGCAAATCAGTATCCTATTTAATACGGAATGGGGAAATGAAGAAACTTACCACGGCATTAACAGGAACGGTCTGTACTAAAGTATCATCGAAAACCCCTCTCAAATCCCCTCCTTCGGTCTTGCTCAACTTTGAAAAGTTGTAGACCAACGGCGCATCAAACAAGCTGAACTTCTTGCCCATTCGCTCCAAATACTGATGCATATCACTCAGACTATCCTTCCAGAACTCGCCCACGAAGAACCACCCCTCACCATGCGCCTTGTCCAGAGTCGTAATGAATTCCCGCAAGAACTCCTCGGAGAAATGTTTCACAGCGTCGAAACGAATGCCTTTGAGGGTCATTTCTTTGGACAGCCAGACACCCCAGTCAATCACATCCTTGCGGACTTCTGGGTGGTCGTAGTCGAGATCGGCGAACATGAGATAATCATAATTCCC
>Ga0247734_1001654_pt1 | contig 16487 bp, 20 predicted proteins | sample UWRJL103311B2_FD_180933 | JGI IMG/M metagenome (GOLD analysis project Ga0247734, IMG submission 180933) | Plant litter microbial communities from Arlington Agricultural Research Station in Wisconsin, United States - UWRJ-L103-311B-2 | ecosystem: Environmental > Terrestrial > Plant litter >... | reverse complement strand
CGAATCTCCGTCCGCGTCACATCCCCTGAGAAATTCCCATCCTCGTTCTGGAATACCTTCCGCTGGCCCAGATTCTCCCACAAGCCCTTCGGATGCACAAAATCTCCCTGGATGAGCTCCGCGTCGTCGTCATTACGATCGAGCTCGTAGACGCTAATATTGTTCTGCTGGAATTTGAGGAACTTGACGTGCGTGCGCACTATCAGATGACACACGGGATGCGCTCCTGTTGCGCTGAGTCCCGGCTTGCCGGATCGGGGCAAGAGGCAGAAGAGCTCCGTGACGCGATCTCGTAGCGATTTGCCCTGCAGGTCGGGGATTTTGTATAGGGTGAACTTGAACGCTGAGCAGCAGTTTGCGACCACCGCGCCGTGGGCACCGAGGCACATACGGTCCTCTCCGGGCAGCCAGACGGTGTTTTGGTAGTAGTACTTGCCGCTGGATATCACGTTGTTGAACACCAGGACGTGGTCACGTGTGGCGTTGCGGACCGAGAACCAGTTCTTACTGCTTTCGCGTTGGTCCATATGTTGGCGGAAGAGATCTGTGGTTTGGTTGGTGTTTTCTCCAAGGATCGGGTATGTGATTTCGGTAGGAATGAGCTGAAGAAGTCGCACGGATTTATAATCGTTGTTCGTCTTGTTTTCATCTTTGCGGCGGACCACGAGCTTGATTAGAATATCTGACGCATGCTCGACCGGTGCGATCTTGAATCGGGTAGCTCTGTATATGTCTGAGTTAGTATCAATGTGTTGTCAGATTATCTCACATCAGATAGACTTACGGCAGAGTGGAGAAAATTTGATCCCGGCCATCATGGGCCAAAGTCTCCCAGCTAGTGATCGGCATACCATCGTACTGATTGACAAGATTTCTGGTGCATCTTATGTGCCATGTTCCATCAGGGTTATGCTCTAAGCCAAAGCACTTACTGGTGATGTGTCGTAGATCGGGATTCACTTCGGCAAAGGTAGGCCAATAGATCCCCCCATTCTCTGAATTGGAAGGGTTGGAATACTTTTCGTCAATGACCATCATTCGATCAGAGTTGGGGATTTTCAGGTTCCAAAGTCTGGGGAAATACTTATCGACATTAACCTGGGCAAGCTCAAGCAAAGCCTGATATGATGGAGATGGTCGAAGCTTGTGTAGGAGGATGTCATCGATTTTCTTGATTCGGCCTTCACTGTTCTGAACAATGTCGCTCAATGAACCCTCCTTGTCGTATAGAATCTTTTGATCCCGGCATTGTTCATGCAGAAGAAGAAGCGCAGTACCCATCCGCTCGATATCGACAAACTGCTTGCGCCAGTTGATAATGCTCGATTCATATTTTAGGACATCAAACGTGAAGTGGTCCTTTGGCTCCTTTGGCTCCTTTTGCTCCTTTGGCTCCGTGTCGTCCCTTTCGTCGTCCGTGTCAAGTAACTGTTTTTGAAATTTCTTTTGAAGGGCTTGAACGAGCGGGTCAGTTTCAGTCCCCTCGCTGCTCATTAAAGCTCTATGCATTGCTGATAACAAGCCAGCAACATTTTCGCTGTTGATCCGTGCGATGGCCTCGTAGAACTTTTGCTGGTTTTGGCGCTGTACTACTTTAGTTTGACAGTAATACAACACGACTATCGCAGTTGTATGGATTTAAACATACCTTGATACCCATATTGATATCTTCCCAAATTTGCCAAATTGAATCTTTAGCCTATGCCAACACATTACCTCGGTGAGTATACATACTATTTTAAAATAAAAGGGAAGTAGATAGAGGGTGATTGGAGCTCAATCATGATCAAACATACTCTTAAAACCACCTGCAGCTTGAACTCGCGGGAAATATGCTCCAGTAAATCTTGTTGCTGTTCTTCAATTCCCTTCAACTTATCCAGGACCTGGTTCAGCTTTTTAATGACTATCGCCTCGCCCGTGGGAGGCATTTCGAGCCCGTTGATCGAGGCGAGGAAATCAACTACCGGATCCAGTGGTAACTTAATCCCCACGGATGAGGCAGCCAAGGAAAGTGCCTTCTTCATCACAAACACCATATGCTTATTCATAGTCTGGATACTGATCAACTCCTTCTTTTTCGCTTCGGTCACTTCGCTCGCGATCGGTTCTGGGACCGGCGCGTCGGGATCTTTCATTGCCACCGCAGCTTCATATTGTGCCTGCACGACAGCTGCTTGTTCTTCCCAAGGTTTGAGGTCGGGCATGATTGAAGGTATATAAGATGAACTGGAAAATGAAAGCTATGCGGAGAGTTGTAGCAAACTTGAAACGAGAGGGAAATGACACTTGACTTATGTATAAAACTTGTGACCACTAGTCTTTTTGGCACGCCACGCCTGAAGACAGACCAGTGCTATTGATTTGACTTGGGTTGATTTGATATGAATTGATCCTTTTTAACTGGGTGTTTGATTGGCAGCCATGTGTGTTTTCCATAGTCTATGGAGATGCGGTCTTACGCTACGGGCCGTACCCGGGAACCATTGGCTACTTGGGCCTTGTCGTCGATTCAGCCAGCCACCAACACACCCAATACAGCTAAATAAACAATAAAGAGCACGGTCTTGTCTGTATCTGGGAGAATTTAAACTTTCTCGCCCTGAAATAGAAGTGCAAGATAATATCAATATTACAGGCACTACAATGATCCAACAGTAACTTTGCAGTATTGGTGTATGGTCGTGTAGAAATACTACTCCACCAGCTCGCTTAATATGCAAGGGTATAGTTTTCGGTTTTTATTACCCTGGCTCGCCTGGTTGATTGGATGGCAATGAACAGAAGGCCTTTTCCTTTGACCTAACACAACAGCGTTTTGATACATATTAGCGTTGGTCGGCGTTTTACTATATATGAAATTAAAAGAAGCGATTAATATTCTTAATTTAAATACTAAATGTAATAGTATAGCGCGTGTTATGCCCAAGGCATTCAGAGCAAGAGCTGTATGTGACATATAAGCTAAGGCTTTTATATTAGTCTACCTAATCTAGAAGTTCAAAAGTATATTAAAGATATTACAATTATAGTAAACTAGCAAGGAAAATAATTAAAAGAAATATTTAATTAAATACTAGATTATATTTGAAAATAGAAAGGCTGCTACAAAGTACAAACCTTTACTTCTCTAAGTAAATTAGAAACTAATTAGGAATATAAACTATTCTTAATTATTTCTATATTAATTATAATTATAAAACAAAAGGCTTAGAAGTGTACTACTATTACAACTCTTAGGCTCAAAAGCAAGGAGTTTAGTAAGAAGAGAGTGAGTCGGTATTTAGGCGCATTTCTTTAGCACATAAACTTCAAGTACAATATCATACTTTTCGTATTGCATAATCTTATGATGTTGCTTCGTGTTTTCAATTTTAAGGGCTATGCGTTCTCTGAAACTTAATTAGCGAGTTTCACGCAAGTCAACCGTCTACGCACCTTGAGACTGTGCAAAATGGGCCAGAGAATGTCTGTTGCTGGGTTGAGTTGGGAGCATTATGAGCTGGAGCTGCTATTACAGTGTTGTTGTGTTATGCTTATTAATTAGTGTGGCTTGGGATGATTTGCTTGGGTTACCTAGTAATAAACTCTCATTACTTCGTAACTTTCGGATCCTTAAATCCCTTTCCTTTTCTCCCATATGATCAACCCAAACACTCCCGCCAAAATTTCCATCAGCTAAAAAGAAACCGATGTTCTGTGCCTCAGGTACAGTATCACATTTCTCACCGCACCACTGGTGTATAAGAACAAGCACCTGCACTTCCTTTTTGATTTCTGAAGTTGAAATAGACATGGAGACAATCGAATATTTTGAATATCGCCCAACCGGGGTGCAGCGAGTAATTGCATCAGGCACGAGCGCCTGGATTGGCTTGGTGGACGAATCCACAATTCTCAAGTATGCTCTTCGACCAGGAGGCGATACCTCTCGACTTGAGATAGAGCGCGAGCTTCTTGGTATTGTTGGCGAACACCCTCATATCATTAAGTTAAAGAGCTCTTCAAATCTCGGAATATACCTTGAGCGAGCCGTGAATGGCAATCTTTACACATATCTGACCGAGTCAAACCATCCTGTAATCAATATACAACAGCGGTTACGATGGTGTCGAGAGCTGGCTTCAGCAGTCGCGCATATCCACTCGAAACGGGTTATTCACTGCGATATCCAGCCTACCAACATTCTTCTAGATCAAACCCTGAATTTAAAGCTGGCCGATTTCCAGGGAAACTATCTCTCAGAAGATGGGCAGGTTATTTTGGAAGGTGGGAGTGCTGAGCCGTGCAGATTTTTCTGCCCTCGAGCAGATATATTTGAAGCAAATGTTAAGACAGACATTTTTGTACTTGGATGTACAGTATATTTCATTATGACAGGCCATTGCGTCTTTCCCGATATTATTGATGGGGAGGAGGGATGGGCGGATAAGGTGCGGGGTCGTTTTGAATGTGGACAATTTCCAGAGGACTCTTTTGCTTGGAGTGGAATTATCTTGAAGTGTTGGAAGCAGCAATACGACTCGACTACTATGGTTCGTCAAGATCTTGAGGTCGTGGAGGATAGCTTGGTGAATCATGAAGAGTGGCTACGTAATAGCCGAGGAATTAACAGCCGGTCTCTGCTTTTGCGTGACTCACGTCACAAGGAAGGAAGGCTCTTTTTGCATTACTTGTGTAGCTTACTAGGAAGGAGAGAGTGCAAATAAAATAGGTCCTCCACTGCCTTATTGCCTAATCCTACGACATTATCAGCTTCTAGCCACTTCCTCACTGGGTCGATTTAAAATAAAACGGTGAACACACCGACTTGGACCCATAACTCGCCATCTTTGTCGCTCTCAAAACCTAAAACACAAAGTAGCTGTCGGTATATCCTCGATGTGATACATACTGGTCATGTGATCTAGATCACGTGGTATGTAAGAGTGGTATATACCAACACTGCAAACCTAGATAGATTAGAATAGAGAACGATTACTCAAAGAACATAACGTTTATGTGAATACAGCAATAAGCAATAAAAGCATTTTCTGATACTCGTCTCAAAAAGTGGCCCTCATCGGAAACAACTCACGATGGATATCCCTTATATTCCATGTGTCACTAACCCAGAGCATAGCTTGCATATCCACAAATTCCATCCTCCGCCCTCAGATAAACCAGCTCTCCCACTCTATATCCCGCCATGTGTCGGAACACCCTCACACCCTTTCCATCCACCGTCCGCGGAGCAACCGCTTCGAATTCACATCGAAGGTCCACTACTAGCTCTTCAAAAGCTTTTACCAGAGGTGTCATGGCACCTCACTGGCTACTCTCCAAAGTTTCCGATGTCTGGTGGACCCAAGTTAGCGGAGCTGGCGTTTCAGCAAATATATCATCGTGAGGTACAGCATGATGTCGCTGGGGACATGGTAGTAATGGACGAGTACAAGGGTTGGGTGCCTAGGACAACGTATGTAACTTAATCAATTACCTCACAAGCATCTCTCTCTTCAAGAGCCCACAAGTCTAATACCATTTTGATACTACAGATTACTATGGTGTTACATTCGACCACCTTGTCCCGGTAGATGATACCAATCCAGAAGTTCTTCAGATTAACATTGTTGAAATCGAAGATGATGATGGCGTATTCGCAAAACGATATAATAAATTCGTTATCAACCCGGCGGACTATATTGGGAAGCAGGTGTTAGGTGCGCCGAGATGCTGCTCGACAAGGAAAGGGTTGAGTGATAGGGGAAGGGTTAATGATGCAGTGAATGCGAGGAAGAGAAACAAAATGTGACAGGCCAAGGTGCTGGCAATGATTAAGGGCCGAAGGGGCTCACGGAATACATTGACTTGCCAATGCTAGCAATTGAAGATATCCTAAGGACCAGTGACAGATAGAAACCCAATAACTCGGAGAAATACACGAGATATTATGGCTCCCATCTTCCATCTTCCAACCTCCTATTCTTCCTTCTGTCTACTTTTGCATTATTCAAAGCTTCAATACTACACCAAGACACAGATTGCTGAGGGTGAGATTGCACCAGAAACGTGGAAAGCTCCAGTGGCGGGGATGTATTAGCGAAGGTAGCGGAAGGTGACTTGGATCGGTTGGAGGCAGGCTCGCGCGGCGATATAGCTCTAATTGCTTCCGACTTGCTCCCCAAAACAAATAATCCGTAATTTAACGTCCATAGAATAATTACAGAATTGGTGGTAGAAAGCTGGACATTTAGAGTACATCCTGCCATTTTGTTGATCGTGATAATCGCAGGTGAGTTTCGCGTCAAGTCCGCAGTTTATAAAAGACCTTCAACAATACCCAACACGAACTTCACTTCTCAATCAAAGAAACCCCACTAGAACCCACCTCGAGAAGATCTTGTGCGGAGATTTCTAATAACCGTCTCTTATTCTAACATCGTTTCCAGAACGCGTTTGAAAAAGACTCGGCGGTATGTTACATGAGTAATTGCGGTTGTTGATATTGTATTTGCTGCTATGAATTATGAGGTAACAAAAAAAAAGACTAAGCAATTGTGACGCTTACGGGTGGGAAATTCAAGATGCATTTTTGTGGCTGCCTACAATACCACTTCTGCCAGAATCCTCGTAGGTACGACGGATTACTACTCAACGAGAAACCCGCCGATTCCCCGGGGGCAGTAAATATATTATAAATATCATATAGTTGGCAAGGATTTTAGGGCAGCTGAACCAAAAATTCAGCCGTGTATCGAGAGGTCTTGAGCGAGCAAGCAGATGACAAGCCATGCTTCCCACCTACCAGTCCTGACGCTTCATCGCATGAAGCAGACCACCCTTACTTAACAGTCCAATTTTCGCGTAACAGATTTCTTGAGTTAGAGTGTGAGAGCGAAAGCGTGCTTCCGATATTGATATGAGCCGAAACCAGAGAGTACTATAGTTAGAGCAAGCCTTCGTAATCAATGCAAGGTACTGTACATGTACTACATAGACTTAATAGCAGTCGGGTCCGTACATCTGGACAAGGGTTGGTTGGCCCAGCCCCCGGCTGATATATCTTGGTATCCAATAGCCACATAGGATTCCATCTTTTGTTGCTCGTCGTAGATATGTGGGAGTCCGTATGGATCTTGTCAAGCCAATGATTTCGCATTTTTCATAGAAGCGAGCAAGCAGATGGCAAGCCATGCTTCCCACCTACCAATCCTGACGCTTCATCGCATGAAGCAGACGACCCTTACTTAATAGTCCAATTTTCGTGTAACAGATTTCTTGAATTAGAGTTGTGAGAGCGAAAGCGTGGTTTCCGATACTGAATATGAGCCGAAGCCAGGGGGCTGGTGCAAAGCGTATTATATAATAGGTAGAATGTGAAAGTCGGGCTACGATAAATCAAATGAAACTATACCTGATGAAGTAGCACAATCAAATCAGCTATTAAGGGTTTGCTTGACTTGCACCACACCCCTCATTATCCAATGGTTAGGCATATAGCGTTAAGTTTTGATACATATCGTAAGATAAGAGAAGGCGCGAAAGCTGTTGTTACATATTACATAGATACTATACAGTACATGTACATGCACATAGACTTGATAGCAGGGCCAGTCAAGAGTCAAGATGTACGAACCCGCCCGCCACTGGACAAGGTTGGTTTGGTTGGTCCAGCCCCGGCTGATCTATCTTGGTATCCAATAGCTACTTTCGTACCTGGGATTCCATCTTTTGTTGCACGTCGTGGATATGTAGGAGCCCTTTGGGGATCTCGTCATCTGTACTGTACATAGACTTAATAAGTAGTAGGGCCAGTCAAGATGTACGCCCGCCACGACAAGGTTAGTTGGTCCAGCCCCGGCTGATCTATCTTGGTATCCAATAGCACTTTCGTATATGGGATTCCATCTTTTGTTGCACGTCGTAGATATGTAGGAGCCCTTTGGGGATCTTGTCATCTGTACTGTACACAGACTTGATAGCAGGGCCAGTCAAGATGTACAATACTGTACGAACCCTCCCGCCACTGGACAAGGTTGGTTTGGTTGGTCCAGCCCCCCGGCTGATATATCTTGGTATCCAATAGCTACATGGGATTCCATCTTTTGTTGCTCGTCGCAGATATGTGGGAGTCCGTATGGATCTCGTCAAGCCAATGATTTCGCATTTTTTTATTTTTTTTCATAACTTGTGTCCCCATACCCGCAAAAATAAATATATAATCAATCCCTAGCTTATTTAACAATAGGCATTCCATCTTTTGTTGCATGTCGTAGATATGTGGGAGTCCGTATGGAACTCGTCATTAAGCCAATGATTTCGCACTTTTTCATAACTTGTATCCCCATACCCACAAAAATAAATATATAATCAATCCCTAGCTTATTTAACAATAGGCATTCCATCTTTTGTTGCATGTCATAGATATGTAGGAGCCCTTTGGGGATCTCATCAAGCCAATGATTTCGCATTTTTATATAACTTGTATCCCCATACCTGCATACCCGCATTAGATATAAAATCAATTCCTAGCTTATTTAACAGTGGGCATTCCATTTTTTTGTTGCATGTCGTAGATATGCAGGAGCCCTTTTGGATCTCGTTATCAAGCCAATGATTCCGTATTTTTTCATAACTTGTATCCCCTATACCCGCATTTATATACAATCCATCAATTCCTAGGCTCTGTTCCTTTCACCTAGCTTATGTAACAGTGGGCATTCCATCCTTTTGTTGCACATCGTAGATATGTAGGAGCCCTTTGGGTCTTGTTATCAAGCCAATGATTTCGCATTTTTCGCATTTTTTTATAACTTGTATCCCCATACCCGCATACCCGCATACCCGCATACCCGCAAAAATAAATATACAATCAATTCCTAGCTTATTTAACAGCGGGCATTCCAACTTTTGTTGCATGTCGCAGATATGTGGGAGTCCGTATGGAACTCATCAAGCCAATGATTTCGCATTTTTATATAACTTGTATCCCCATACCCGCAAAAATAAATATACTTCCGTACAATCAATTCCTAGCTTATTTAACAGTGGGCATTCCATCTTTTGTTGCATGTCGTAGATATGCAGGAGCCCTTTGGGGATCTCATCAAGCCAATAATTTCGCATTTTGTTATTTTTTTTTATAACTTGTATCCCCCATACCTACATTAAGTATACAATCAATCAATTCCCAGGTTCTGTTCCTTTCACCTAGCTTATGTAACGGCGGGCATTCCATCTTTTGTTGCATATCGCAGATATGTGGGAGTCCGTATGGATCTCATCAAGCCAATAATGTCGCATTTTTATATAACTTGTATACCCCCATACCCGTATACCCGCATAAACACTTTATACAAATCAAATTCCTAGCTTTATTTAACAGGCGGGCATTCCATTTTTTGTTGCACGTCGCAGATATGCAGGAGTCCGTATGGATCTCATCAAGCCAATGATTTCATTTTTCTCTCATAACTTGTATCCCCCCATACCCGCATACCCGCATACCCGCATTAAATATACTGCACAATCAATTCCTAGCTTATTTAACGGGCGGGCGAGTGCTTCTCACGTGCGGCCTTCACCTTCACCTTTCCCTTTCCTTCTTTTTGTCGTCCTTCTACCAATAAGCGAGCCAGCCAGCATAGCAGCCAAGAGTTGCTTGCCTGCAGCGACCTGTCGGTCGGTTCAAAAGCAAAAAACGATTTTACAAAGTACTTAGGGTAACATTTTTATTACGGAAGCATCCATCAATTTTGGCTGATTAGGAAAACCCTGCCCTTCTCTGCCTTATTAGCCGGCTCATGTCATGTATCCCGACAAATGGGGTCCGAGCCACACCCGAGCATCTATCTCTTGCATTACCATACTTATCCTTGCTAATACACATTTCCTGAATTTTGGTATTATGTGGAGGAGGGGAGGTAAGGGGGGGCGCTGGATGTGAAATTTGTGAAGTGAAGTGGAGGATGAATTGAATAGCATGTAGGAGTTTCGCTTATCTGGGGGCCTTGTCAAAATTAGTGGCTAGAAAATCATTTGAACCTCCTTTGAATTGCAGTAAAGAAGAACATTGATGTAACGTTTTAAACCCCTTATTTAATATTTGTCGCTTAAATATATCCTGTTTTTACCGTCTTACCTTATTCTTAGTTTTAACTGAAGAGAAATATACCAGATAAAGCTATTCTGGCCATCAGGAACAATAACCACCATCTTTCAACAAGAGCTAATAAACTTTTGCTAATCTCACTTCACAATCTGCAGACAAGCATTTGAGACAGTTGTTTAAACTTCACTCTTTATATTTAGCATTGGCTCCTATCACCGCCATGCCCCTTTCTTTCTTCTTACTCTCCTTCTCCCATACTCCCCTTCCTGTATAATAGGCCTCCAAACACGTGGATCCTGCACCACCCTAGCCGTTTTCAACGGCTGCTATGTGCTATGCAAACGGATCTTAGCAATCCCCAATCCCATCAGTCGCTTTTAGCAACGCTGTAAAATTCCTACACATGACGAAGAAAATATGTCCTGGGAGGTCGGAATCCGGACCAGTTCCATATGTACAATATAAATAGACAAAAAAAGAACTGCATGATTGGTCGTGTGTGCGTAGCGTTACAGTAACCCAGAAAACGCCTGTTATCCATGGGGGGATATCTATGTCGAATCAACGAAAGCCTGCCATTATATACGGTTTCGATATAAAAGAACCCGCGTGTCGATTTCTCAATGAAGAAATAAAGCTAGGTGGAAGAAAGTTAGGGCGAATTAAACGAAATGGTTGTTCTGCTCATGCACCTCAGCCAGGGTATGCACCGCCTCCTCGTCCTCCTCTGCCTCCTGGTAACTGGAAGTCAGGGTTCGAGTTCAAGAGGAGATCTTCTCGACGTGGCTGCGGCGGTCCCACAGGCCGTCGGTTTGGCATCGGCGCATAGTTTTGTTGTCCCCCATTCCACCTGGGGTTGATTCCTCGCTGCGAGACTGAGGTGAAATTTGATCGATCGGATTCTGCCGGGCTTCGTGACCCAGACTGTATATCTTCGTAAGAGTTATTGCCATCCAATCCACCGGCATTGATGCGAAGATTGCCGCTTGAGCCTCCGCTGGAGCCTCCATTACCATAACCACCCGGAGCCAGAGCTGCTGGCATGAGTGAAGGGTGAAGAGGAGGCTGTTCTGCGAATTGTGGAGCTACATCTTCATAGTAGTTGTCACCCGAAACAGCCCTTTTGCGGGCAGTTTGGGAGCTCGTTGGGAGCTCGACTGGGGGCGTGTTTTGGCCTGCTGGGTTCAGAGGAGATGATCTCCCTCCTTCGCCCCATACTTGACGCGGAGGAACATAAGCATCTTCTGTGCTATACCTGCTTCCGTCGCTTACTCTAGTATCACGGATGGGTAGGTTCATCTTTTGCTGTTGCAGTCCAACCATCCCAGCCACATCGCCATCGCTATCCCTCAAAGTTCCATACTGATTCCCAAAGCCTTGTGGCGCTTTTGAAGGACTACCGGTAGTAGCGTCCATTTCAATTGCTTGACCTACAGGACCGCCACGGGTATCTATTCCTGGCAGGGGGGGTGGGGACTCCGCTCTAGGAAGGGAGCCTCCAGCCTCGCTAGTTGAATATGTTGAGTACTGTCCTTGCGGGGGTGGCCTGGGTGACACATTTCGGTTGTACATATCTTGTCCATCCTGTGAACGTTGGCCGTAGGGCATCATACCTCTATTATCGAACCCACCACGGCCAGGCCCACCGCCTCTTCCTCCCCTCATCATTCCATCGTTTGCCGGCCCGCGACCTGGTGGACCATACCCTCCTCCTCCTCCTCCTCTTGAGGGACCCCCGTAGCCTCCACGATATCCTCCCCTTCCGCCTGGAGGTGGTCCATACCCGCCTCTTCCATTCGGCGGCGGCCCATATCCACCTCTTCCTCTATAAGGCATACCCCGTCCTCCGCGTGACCCCATAGAGTTGTCTGAGTATTGGCGTCTTAACGATGGATCTGTTGACTGGTCGCGGCTGCGGTTTCCATATCCACCTGGAGGTGGAGGTCCAGGCATTGGATTACCATATTGGTCCCTCGGGGGACTGGGTCCTCTGTATCTATCATTCATGCCGCCCGCCATACTTCCAGGCACATTTGGTGGAGAATTATTCACAGGTGTTCTGGTTGTCAAAGGTATTCGCTCATCGCTAGTTCTTCCTTCCTCCTTCTTTACCATATCAAATGTAGCAAAACCTTGGGTTTTGCTATCCGAAACGGGCAGACTCCCCGTCATGGTATTACTGGTAACAGGTGCGACGGACTCTTCACCTTGACGAGCATAGTAGTTCTCCCCATTCATCTCGGCGTTCTCTGCAATACGTCGCTTTCGAGCTTTTCGGCTGACCAAGGTGCGTCGCATGGCACACGAAACAATACCACTCGCAGCAATAAGAACCGTGGCTGCGAGAACCATGTATGATCCCCAGGCCATATGTGGCACAAAGAGTAAGACATCGATCAAGAAGGCGAGAAGCGAAAGGATCAAGGTCAATATGCTCAAAATGAAGATTCCCAGCAGGAATCGAGGAGAGTGCGAGGCCTTGTGCGTATGTGCAGATCCCGCAAGGACCAGCATAACCAGGGTGAAGAAGGCGGCAACAGGGTGGACAATGAGGATATATGAGAGCGTAGATCTGACGTTGATGGGAAGGTCGAAGCTCGCATTATCAATGCTTTTGGCGAGTTTGGCTGCATGCAAAGTTAGCAGGTAGTAGGAACAGCATCGTACTTCTCCGTCGGTCACTCACTCGTATCATATCCAATCTCTTTATTACTACAGGTGCCATCCTCGTTATTACAATAGCCAAAGACTCCGAAATCGAACGCTTTAAATGAAGCCAGGGGGATCTGCTTGACGATGGGGGTTGAGATAACGGAAATGACCAGCAGAACGAATGCCGCGAAGAGCAGAATCGTCAATGGTGTCGCCGGTCTCAGCATTATGGAATCCTATTGTGTGTGTCGTCCTCGAAAAAAGATTGTCCAGCCAGCGTCTCTGTGACGCGGCGCTCTTGTGTGGCAGAGCGACTCCTATGTGACGACGACAGTCTGGGGTCGGGATGTATCAGATTGAGTTCCGCATTTATGTTGGAGGGCGTGGTGCTTTTGCGATTGCATTGGTTCAACCCGCGATACCGTGCTGGATGGATTGTAAAGATCGTGGATTATGAGTGTTGCGCAACGGACTCAACGTGCTGGTCGAGGGTGGAGGGTCAGGTCAGTTGGTCGTTGGGAGACGAGACGTTGGTTGGGGGGGAGGGAGATTGAGGAGCGAGAGAGGTGGAGAGGGAAGAATGGGGAAGTTCTAGAACTAGAAGCAGGCGAGGCAGGCTAATTGGATTCCAATCCAAACCTGGCGGATCTACCGTCAATTGGCAACGCCGCCGCAGGGAGGCAGAGGCAGGGCTAATACAAAGTAAGCAGCTAATGTAAGGTTCGGTCGTGCAGTAGCAGTAGCAGTGGGAAGCCGCTATAAAAGTAAAGTTCCGCTGCTGGGTGGGATGGATGGAGAATACTCCGATTATTGTAAGATAGATGGACTGCGTATGCGAGGTATGGTAGCGAGGGTAGTTGTATAGCTCGCTGGTGGGAATTCCCAATCCTTCATGGGTTTGTCAACTTGCAGGGTCTTCTTGTCTGGTCTTGTTTTGCTTGCCGATACCAGGAACTGCTCCAATCAGAACGTGAGCCAAACGACGACGAAGAAGAACAATTCCTCGAGGAGTGGAGTGCTGCTGCTGCTGTTGCTGCTGCTACCGGTGTCGGTACGTCTGTGTCTAGAAGTATATCTGTGGTGTATGGACGGATGCCGGTCGGTATTCTAGTAGTAGCAGTAGTAGTACTAGTCGTAGTAGTAACCCTAACACACTTCCGCCGGTCAGTCGCTACTGTATTGTGCTGTACCAGAAACCAAACAAGATGATAGATAGATAGATAGATGGATAGATGTAACGAGAATGGACATACATCCTCAAGATACCGTACCAGCCAGTCCTCCAGCAAGGGAGCGACTGGTATGCGACACCACTCGCTACAGTAGCTCGACGGCGAATTCATGCGTCGTCCAATATAACGCCTGCAGCCCAGGCCTGGCGCGTTGGCTCAGCCACATCCCGAAACGAATCGAATGATGCGGTGCGGCAAATGGAGGCTTCCGATAATGATGATGATGATGATGAGGAGGATGATGATGCCATACAGTCGTACTGGCTGTATAGCAAGGGAAGCTGGCTGCTGGGGTGAAGGGGTGAAGGGGGGAACAACAGTGATGACGAACGACTGAGGTTGGATTGCTTGCCAGCCATATCAAATATCAATCGTCCAACAACTATACGAAGTACAATACAATACAATCATTGATCCATTCGCCATTGATATAATTGAACCATCACTCACCCACTAATTTAATTTAATTGAATTCACCTAAAAATAAGCGATTGATCGCTGTCTTCTGCTTCTTACATTACATTACATTACATTAGTCCTGCGGTGGTGCCATAATCTCCCGGCGACGTTTTGGTGTAACTTTTATGTAGACATCTCGCGCCTACATAACACATAACATAACAAGTTTACTTACTGGTTGATCCTCAGCCATACTTGGCTGCAGCTGCACCTGAGATGCTACAGTACAGAATCAAGTATCCATTGCCATGTTATATTTCTGCACATAGACAGACGGGGCACGTCTTGTTGTCTGGTCCATTCTGGTGATTTCATCATACTACATACATATAATACAGTAGTGGTAGTGGTAACCATGCCCATCTTTCTTGATACTGTACTGTGGATATTGAATGAATACTGCTGAATAGACTAGTAAAACTTAAGTAGATCCAACTGAAGTAGATCCGTCAACAATCCCCAAACATCCCCAGTACATCAAAACCAAAACAAGCCCAAACAATTTCCACATGGGCAACTAACTTCGCCCTTGAGTGTGTCCTGCAAATATCGCTCCCCCAACTGTTTCTGCTTTCTTCTTACCGCTTACCGCTGTTCACTCACACTCACTTCGCATTATGAGAAATAAGCGAGGCCAAATAAATGCATAGTTTGGTACTGTTTGTGGTTTTCGAGACTTGTTTCAACTTTTTTCGTCTGATACCCGGTATCCCATCTCGTTCCGGGTCCGACGTGGCTCACTCCTCTTCACCTGGGTTCGCCGCGATGATTGGCCAGTTATCAGTTATTACAAGACCTTAGAATTCATATTAGAATTCACAGCATCTTCCTAGAAATCCCAATAAAGCTGATTGAAAACGGATCTGAAATGGGTGTTTTCATGTACAGTACAAAAACATTTGCCCGTGAATCGGCTTTTCGGAATTAAGATAAACCCCATTAGTCTAGATAGGATTCCGAAGACCCTTGTACATAATAATGTATGGGCATCGTGATGTCTACCACATCAATCTTAAAAGATTCAAAACTCAGACCTTTCCACGATGATAATATAATTCTACGCTTCTCTTGTAAATATGCTACTGCCTAGGGCGGGCTCTGCCTTGCACCCTATTAGACCGCAATGTAATTCTTTGGTTTCTCCTTCTCTAAAGCGACAGTCTTTACAGCTCCTCTCCCGCCACGAAATCCATACCTCACTGCAATCTAGACCTTCTATAATACCGGCACACCTACGAAGAATTGGACAGGCAAGTTCCAATCGACGCGCCATACAGTCGCAGTTCCAGGCCTTCACGCCGCCAACCCCCGAGTCGCTGGGCAAGGCAAAGCCAGCAAAGCTTTATCCCCGCACCTTGAAATGGGGCCGAAGACTGTTATACATAGGCATCTTGGGCGGAGGGATCTATCTAATTGACTCCCAATTCTACGCCTCTTCGCTGACGAGATCGGCACGCACATTCAGCACCGGGCTGCTGGTTGCGCTGGACTACAAGCTCAACTTCCGCCCCGAGCCGTTTTTCGGCGGCACGATTGCGGATTTGCACAGGAGGAGTGCACAGCGCATGTTCGATCTATTGCACCAGAATGGGGGGCTATACTTGAAGATCGGACAGGCGATTGCGATGCAGAGCGCGGTGTTGCCGCCGGAGTTCCAGAAGATGTTTGCGCGGATGTTTGATGATGCGCCGCAGAATTCCTGGAAGGATGTGGAGCGGGTTATCAAGGAAGATTTTGGAGGGCGCACCCCCGAAGAGGTCTTTGGGGTCAGCTTCATCGGTGAGCCTGGAAAAGGTGTCATGGAGAAGAGGGCTAGAGCATCGGCGTCAGTGGCACAAGTGCATTGGGCTAGATTGGCGGATGGGAGAGAGGTTGCCATCAAAGTCCAGAAGCGTGAGATTGCTTCACAAGTTGGCGCGGATCTTTGGTCGTTCAGGTGAGTTCTCTCCTGGAAATGTTGTCAATGGAGCTAATACCCAGTTTTAGAGTTGTGATGAAGATCTATACATGGTATGTGCCCTCAAATCGAATTGGTGCATGATCAGAGAACT
>Ga0247734_1001653_pt1 | contig 16492 bp, 13 predicted proteins | sample UWRJL103311B2_FD_180933 | JGI IMG/M metagenome (GOLD analysis project Ga0247734, IMG submission 180933) | Plant litter microbial communities from Arlington Agricultural Research Station in Wisconsin, United States - UWRJ-L103-311B-2 | ecosystem: Environmental > Terrestrial > Plant litter >... | reverse complement strand
TAGGATATCTCCGCAATCGACACGGCTTTCGATCTTGCTAGGCATAGCAAAGGCGACGGTGGCGAAGAGGGCAAGAACTGGAAGAGTAATGAATTGCATTTTGAGAGAGTTGTTGTTGCTTGTAGAGCTGAGTTTGGTGGTATAGATGTTTGGTGTTTTAAAGTAGTTGTTGTGTGAGTGAACTGAGTGAGTTGATGATGAAGAATGAAAGCAAAGAGGAGTCTCCCTCGGCCTTTATATACTTTTTTTCCCTGGCCAAAATCTCCTTTATTTCTCCCTCTAACTCTTAACTCTGACTTCATGCAAAATAATAATGGGCAGATCTTCTCTCAGCTTGGATTTCTCGTACAGTACAAGGCTTTTACCCAGTACCTTTGCTTTGCATATGTCATTTGTCTTAACTTTGGCAGGGCCGGCTCATCTTGTTGCCAGTTGAATATCATGTTCACGAATATTTCAAGCTAGGAGTAAGAACAAATTTACGTATATTCATGGTAGAACTATGGGATTGGCTCGAGTATCTCAGGGGTAACAGGAGGAATCGCGGAGTATGTGTCCCGACCGCAGTGCGCAATGCAAAGAATATGTCTTAGTCGTACGGGAGCCACTCATCTGCGTCAATGACTGCGTGGCATCTCTCTCTCTCTTTCCCCGGATCCAATCTCTAATTCTCTCTCGTGTAATAGCTTCCAAACTTCCAGAATTACGGCTCTTGATATTTTGTGAGAGCTATAGAGCCTTTAAGTAATACTGTTAAATACAACTATTAATGCTATTCAAGTTCTCTTGATAAAAACCTAAAATAAGTTAGGGGGATATAGAGAGTATAGACTAGTCTATTAAATTTCAGACTCACGGCCACGAATATTGACTTTCTGGGACTTCGGAGTGTATTCTTTTGCGTTGCCTTATTGCATACGAGCCTCAACAGCATGCGAATGACTTCTTCTACAATAGGGAAGATCATCCCAAACCCAAAATAACATTCAATTGTCGCCCAATCATTCTCTCACTTTAACTCACGTTAAATCACTTTAACTCTCCTGTGTCTTCCATGGTTCTCATTTGAAGAATCGTAAAACATCCCTGAGAGCATAACTACAGTACTATGTAAAGCTGAGAGTTTTAAAAACATGCGCAGAATTTTACATGATCTACATTGAAATTCGTGAGATTTCACGAAGCAATTCATCCTATTCATGCGCATGGCCTGTCTGGCTGTAATATATGCAATAGCGAAGGTCATGTTCAGTTGTGGAGAATTGTCATTATGTAAATATACGATGTCTCCAGTAAAACGAGGACTGGGACTTCTCAACTAAGTAAACTTTGCACAGTTCTCACATGATATAGTGATAATTATATTCCTATTGTAGATGATCGGCACTTCTTCAGTACTAGAAGGTACACGAGCTTTGCTTACGATGACGTATCTCGGTCCTAGGCGCCCAAGCGATATGATTCTCAATACCTTAAAAAGCTTATACATACGACTATTATGTCAGCTTGAGCTCATTGTTGTATATAAACTAACACCTGTAAGCGACCTGTCAACGTTATACGAGTTTTTCCAATCAATATACTTACTTCGTCTAATTTCCCCTCTTCAGCCGCGGCGATGACGGATTACCACTCAACTTGAAGTTTCTCTTAGATAATCTCAAAGTTACTGTTAGGAATCATACTTGAAACATAGCGCCGCCTTGTGGAATGATCATTGAGGCGTAGTTATACGCGGAGAAATTAATTTGGGGGTCTACCAATTAGGGCCCCATCAGTTATACGTGTTCAGAATAGCTTCACAGCAGGGCTGTGTTAAAACGGGGCTCAATGTTGGCCGTTGGGGGCTGCAGATAAGTCGATATATAATGATGCAGGCCTGGAAAAATCAGATGTGAAGCTCATTGACCAGACAACCGCGATCAAACATGCTAAACACAATTATCCTATCGTTACGGCGGCAGTCGGCTTCTCTCCTATTGATCATCTGTGCTGTGCTTTTCTGCCTCATTGATTACACCTTGGCAACAAAGATCAGAGGCGGGGCTGATCCTACCATTATGAAAGTTGGAGACACTTATTACTCCGCCGAAGCAGCAGATGGTATTTGGGTTCGAGCAGCATCGTCAATTGAAGGTCTCGGTGCTTCTGATGTTCGACGACAGAAAGTCTGGTCTGATAGTAACGGGAGAGGTGATGTCTGGGCTCCAGAGATAACCACCGATGCGGGAAGAACTTTCATTCACTTCTCGGCGGGCAAAAATGCAGCCCATCGCATGTATGTTATCAGTGCCGACTCGCCTCTAGGAACTTACTCTGCCGAGACGAAGCTCGCCTTGCCAGATGACCAATGGGCTATCGATGGTACTTTCTTCGTGTTCGAGGGGAAAGGCTGGTTCGTGTGGTCTGGTTGGGAAAGCGAGAGTAAAAATTCAGAGCAGACTCTCTATATCTGCCGTATGGATAGCCCTAGCAAGCCCATCGGCCAGCGGTTTGTCATTTCGCAACCCCGCGAGGCATGGGAGCAAGGCGATAGCCCCCTCATCAACGAAGGTCCTGAAGCTATCGTTGATCCAAACGGTCAGCTGCATATCGTCTACTCCGCTAACGGCAGCTGGAACAACAAGTACTGCCTTGCGGATCTCCGACTCCGCAAGGGCGGTAACCCTACATATGTATGGGACTGGTATAAGTCGAACGGCTGTCTATTCGGTTCTCATCAGGACAGGATGATGAAGGGTTGGGATGCGACGTTGAAGATCGACGGACCAGGACATCACACGTTTGCATTGGCTGATGGCGATGTGAACAAAAGCCCTGGTGGAACAAGCCGTATTCCTTTCGTGTTCCACGGTGTCGAAAAAGGCACTCAGTACAGCTGGGGTAATCGCTCTTGGTTTACTGGCAGTTTTGTTTGGTGGAGTAAGACTACCTACAGCAGAAAAAATGTTCCAGGGGACACGAGTAATGAGGGCTATAGCTTCAAGTTCTTCGAATAGGCAACGAAGTAACGGAGTGTTGTTTGCAATTTTGTGTAAAATAGTTGCTCTATTGTCCGAAGTCTAAAGTTGTATCATACTTTTGAGATACTTTTACTCAATTTCTTGACTGAAGAGCGGTAGGCTGCGAATAGCCTGAAGAACACTCAATAAGCTCTTTCATATACCACCCCATGAACAGGCTGGACGCCAAAGATCGTAGGGGTGACAAGCTAACTAGTTAATACTCCTATTTCTTATACAGAAGGTGCCAAATTACTTCTGTGGGAGGATGTTGAGTGGTAATTGTTCGTTGAACGTGTAATTACACCACCCAATTATTATGCAACATTTGTTTCTCTTCGTCCTTATTATCTCCCAATTGAAGCACGTCTAAGTGGAATAAACCAACATGCAATGACGAACATGATAAAAATCCAGGTTCTAAACGAAACCTCATGGTTTATTTCGATATATTAAATCATGTGACTCGCGTCTGATTTCAGGAGGTTGTCTCGCTTATGAGTTCGTTAACCCCTATTCACCTGTAGTTGTAACATCCCGATATTATAATTTAATTTTGTACTTAAACAAAATAAATCAAAACTGCGTCTCATTATACTGAATTTGCAGGCTGATTGCAATAGTACCACAATGCTCCACCTGGAGCCTGTGTAACATTGCGAAGTGAAGAGACATACGATCAATGCTTTGATACCTGCTCTGATATTCAGATCGTTTAGCATTTTCAGACTTGTAACCATGGACGATTATGCTGCTGCTACTGCTGCTCCTCCTACTGTTTTCATTAAATATCGATAACCATAATTCGACACTTGCTATTCCGAAACTCCGTCAACTTTGAATTAGTTTTCCATTCTAGAATGAATAATCCGAGTATACTATATACTGAATCTAAATCGACACTTAAATTTGGCCTATATTTCCCAACAAGCTATTACTTGCTTCTCTGGTTCAATTCGAAGCCAGATTTATACACAGCCTATAAACTCCACCAACACCAGCTGTAAAGCAAAAATTTCAGATCAAATCTGCTGGAGTTCCAGTCATCGGTACTTCAGTATACGTGGTCCCCACGGGATCCAACAACTGCAAAGCATTTTCCTGCCCCTGCTGCTCCATCAACAACTGAGCCTGCGTTGCAGCCAGATCATTCGCTCCGCTCGCGTCTTCATACCCACCTGCATCCCCCCATCCCCCCGCATCTTCAAAGCCAGAGGCGCCATCCCCACCAAGCCCTTCCAATCCGCTCGCATCTCCGCCACTGAAACCATCAAACCAACTTCCATCAAAGAGACCCCCATCGGCAACATCAATGCCTACAGCTACTGCGCCTACGGCTGCAATACCACCGAGACCGATTGCAGCTCGCTTTCCCCATTTCTTGAATGCTGACTTTTGGGGTTTGGCGGCTTTCTGAGGTGGCTGGCCGGGTTTTCCGGGCATGTTCATTCGTTGTTGAAGTGGCTGACCAGGTCGAAAGCCGGTCGGTGCTGCTTGCGGAAGGAAACCTTGTATGGAATGCCTTTGTGTCTGTTGAGTAAACTGTTGATATTGGCCAGGATGAGGAGAAAATTGCTGTACTGATTGCCTGTTTTGGTTTTGGGCTTGAACGTGTTGCTGTTGCTGTGGTGGTGGTGGTGGTGGTGGTGGTGGTGGTGGAGGCGAAAACTGTTGCTGATGTTGCGCTTGAGCTGGAGAATATATTTGTCCTGGTGCATGTGTAACATGACTGGGACTTGCTCGCTGCTGTTGTAGATGTGAAGGTTGAAACTGAGCTGGTGGAGGAGGAGGTGATTGATACTGAGCTGGTGGTGGAGGTGGCGATTGATAGTGAGTTTGGGGATGAGGAGATGATTGATACTGGGTTTGGGGAGGCTGTTGATATTGCACGTGTTGCGCGGCAGGGGGAGCGAAATATTGGATAGTTTGCGGCGAAGTTTGAGCGACTACGGGCTGCTGGGGAGCAGTTTGGTAAATTGGCTGCTGGTGCTGCTGCTGCTGAAATTGAGGTTGGTAAGAAACAGGCGATGGAACCGCTTTTCTCTGTAAACTCTGTGGAGGTGCAATTGGAGGATTCCAAGAACTGTCTCCGGTGCTTTCATGAACATAGTAGCTAGAGAATTACATGGTTAGCTATTGATCTACGCATTGAATAACTCGGCTCATATGAGACTTACAATTTCTGATGTTGATCACTCCATTCGCATCTCCATCCTGCCGGCACCTCTGGCTTCGTTGGAGGAAGGGAAACTGGAGGAGCGCTATATTGCATCATCGTGGATCTTGCCAACTCCTCACTCTGCGGCTTTTTAATTTTAATTTATTTTCAATGGTAGAAATCGAAATGTTCTGTACGGAGCGCTCCCAGTTCGTTCCTCCAAATACTGGGAATCGGTATCTTTTAGTGACCGGCCTCCAAAGCTGTGAACGATTTAAACTAGAGAAAATAGAGAAAAACGATAACCAGAAACAAGACATGGAGATCGTCGAAACTTGTATATAAGCATTTTCTCAAGCTTTGTCGTATGCACCACAACCTCCAGACCACTCTCGCCATCCCTTGGCATTTCGGGCTGAAAAGCAAAGTCCCAAAGCAGCGTAGTCGCTCATCGCCATATGATAATTGTAACCTCCCTTGGGTTAGCATCGCCTACACTGACCATTCACAGCCATCTTTCGCTTAAGCCTCAAACCAGACCTCCATCCAATATTGATGCACGTTGGCATTTCTCGTCTTGTGGATTCTTGTTTAGTTGTCTGGAATCCCAACATCGGGGAAATTTGCGATGCGTCAAATCTTCATGCTTGGCAAGGCGTTTTTTTCTGCTTTTAGCTGCTTGTCTGCATGTGGGAATATCCCACTTTATCCTTCACTATCTACATAAATTTGACGACGGTTCTAGATCGGAAAAGCCCATGGAATTCCATCTATCTGTGATGCTAACCAGATCACATTTTGAGATAATCGACATTAGCCTTGATTTCCACATTGGATCAGTCCAGACACTATAGGCACTCGCCAATGCGATTGATCGATGAGTCTTGTTTTCCACAAGACTCGCAAAATGAGGGGTTATATCTAAATCTGCTCAACAATTCGAACGAAATCAACAAAACAATTTGCATAGTATCTGAAACAAAACATACTACTTCAGAACTAACAGAGACAAAAGGAGAAAGGAAGATAAGGAACCCTCTCATTGCAAAATAAAAAGAAATGTTGAGGTCGAGCTCACCAGATTCACGTGTCTCACCGGATGTATGCGAGTTTGAGCCTTTCGAAACACACTCAGCCTTCCAGATGCGAAAAAGGTTCAGTTCATATCTCGTAAACACAAATGTTTTGAGTCGAGACTTCTATATACATACATGCTAACGTGGTGTTGGAGTCATGGCATATAATCGGACACAGCAATTGGTTGCCCGGCATACAAACGCCAATACTTCTTCCTCAATCATCATCGTGAATCTCCAACCATCTATAAACTCCACGCTAGACCTTAGCAAAGCAGCATAAAAAAACATGTAAAAGTCCCCGGAAAAGCTATTTCCAATAGCACACAATCTCTAGAACAACGAAATCTAAGGACTTTGCAGCTTATTTCCTCGCTTGGCTCGATAATGCTTTCGCAGTTGTTAGCTGCCCATGTCTAATTGGCCAAGCTCAAATCAAACTCACAGATCTAACAGAGAAATATCCAGGCTTCTCTGGAAGGTCCTCTTGGGGTGGGAGTGGCTCGTTTGGACGAGGGATGATGTTTGGTGGACCACGGGTTGCCGTTGTATCTACATCTCTTTGCATGTTATCTTGGTTTTGTTTGTCATCGCCAAATGCATCAGTGTAGTGCTTAACAGCCTTTTCTTTCAATTCTTTCTGATGCTTCCACTTTTTCGTCGTCTCCGCTAGCTGGGATTCAAGCTCAACCTTTTCCGATGTGACTTTGGCGAGCTCATGTTTCTTAGCCATGAGTCTCCAGTGGACAGCGCGTCTGCTCTCAATTTCCTGGTTGTATAGACCTTGGTAATTTGTATGTGCTTCCTTTTCGGCCAAATTGTTGCGTTCGCAAGCCAGTCTAGCTTCATGCTCTTTCTGATACCTAGTTTGCCCCGCCGTAAGTTCTTTACCTGCTGAATCAAGATCCTTTTTATACTGGGCAACTTGGGTAGTTACTTGATGAAGCTGCACTTTCAACGAATTGATCTCTGCCGTTCTCTTTTCAAGTTGTTCATTGGCATCGTTAGAGATGGACAAGCATTTAACAGTAGCTTGATCTAATTGGCTGGTCAACGCGACGACTTTTTCGATCGCCTGTCTCTTCGACTCCAAGGCCGACTGGTAACTGGCTATGGTTTTCTCCAACTGGACCTTCAGCGACTCACTCTCTGTCTTCTTCGCCTGGTAGGTATCATTGAGATGGCTGAACTTCGATTTGAGGTGTTGGTACTTAGGTTGCAGTTCGCTGAATTCATCAAGCTTGGCTTTAGTCTAAGAATAACATGAATATTAGCTTGCCGATCTGTTAAAGTTCAGACACCATGGATGCCAAGAGTTCTTCTGAAGTTGACTTACAGCTGTCAATTTCTGGAATAGATCTTGCTCTTTAGCTTTGGTAACCTCAAGCTCAGTCTGGACCTATTGTAAATATAAACGTTAATTTATGTCCCGAATGAAAGCACACCTAAGTGTACTACAGAGTTGTGATACACTCGGATCTGGAAGAAATTTCAAAATTAACTTACTGAATTCATGCTCTGAAGGAGATTTCCTGTCTTCTTCTCAAGCTCTTGTTGTGCCTAAGCCCATTCCAACGTTAGCATCTCGTTGTGCCCTCCCAATATGTAATACACCAAAACCACATTGCACTTACACCCTTTGCTTTGGCCTCAAGAAGTCTCATCTGCTCCTTCGCAGACACCTCATGCATTTGTACAATATCATGCGCAAATAAAAGGCGACAGCGATCATCGTCGGAAAATATAGACTCAATCAGAGATTCAAGAAGTTCAGAGCCACTCAGTTGGTATGATGCTTGCGTGACCATAGACATACTCTCGGGCGACTTCTTACTTGCAAGTGCAGCCTCGTCTCTAATCATATGAGCTTGTACCTCATGTTCATACTCTGGACAATGGAGCGCGAGTTCAGCCTTGAAGATGTCAAGGCGTACTTTTCTCTCAATAATAGCATCCTCCAATTGACGTAGAAGTATATCATGCTCAGGTACAGTTCTGTTCTTGCCATAGAACTCCTCCAGCATAGTATCTTCTTGCTCAAAAAGCTCACTCACGTGGTAAAAAGCTGCTTGAACTTTGTACCATTGCTCAGGTTCAAGATTGTTCTTGTAGTCCGAGAAGTTCCATTGTGCTTCAATCTCTTCTCTTCGGAGTCTTTCAATGCGGTTCTTCAGGAACATGCATGCACGCTCCATACCTTTGTCCTCCATGGTAGTTGCTTTGATGATGTTTCGGATGAGGAAGTGTTTATTATTTACGCAACGCGAAGGAGATTAAGAGGCCGGGCCGAGGAGGAGAATTTGCGCTACGGTTGGTCGGTCAGCCCTGACTTCCTAATTTGGAATTTGATGCCTTATCAAGCCTCTCAAGGCATATTCTAAGCAGAATATTCATATTCAAGAGGGTATTATAAGGCTCCGACGTTGCTTACGGTATATTTTGAGGTAAATATTAAGATTTACTACTGTTTGAATGTAAGGTGCAAGAGAGGTTGGGACTGTGCGAAGAAAAATAAACATATAGACTGTATTAGAGCTACAGCGGAAAACTATTCACAATATTGGCAAGGATAGAACATATTTTGTAGGGGTAGCTCCTACGTTTAAAAGGTGTTGGTCTTCAGCTATAACCATAACAATGGGCAGGATTTGAGTCGCAATCATGTTTGCTACCCATACTATTACCTCTTTTGAGGGCTTTACACACTTAATGACTTAACTATGGGCTATTCAAGTGGCATATTTCAGTTTGATGATTTTTCTTCAACGGAATGTCATATGGTTCAGGAACAATGAAGACAAACCACTTATGGCACTCTGTATTTATGATCACCCTTTTCTGTATTTGTCTCTATACCGCACAAAGTCACCAAATCCTCTAGGCAGGAATTGGATATTCCATCATGTCAATTCCACTATCTTCAGGATGGTCCTTGATCCTGGTAGCTTGAAGCATCTTTGACTCTCCGAGGGCAGTTCCTGGAGCTACGGTGCCGTCGACTTCCTTGGATGGCTTGTTAACCAGAACGTCTGTAACGAGGACTTGTTCCACAAACTTGTCTAGCTCCTTCTCCTCTAAGATAAGCTGAAACTTTTCTCTTAGGTCTGAAAGCCTCTTTTGAGCTCTTAGGACCTCCCCTTGCGAATTCACAAGGTCATCAAGAAGCGTGTCATGTACGAACTCCATATCAAGTATCTTCTCATCAAGGGCCAAAGATCCTTGTCCGCTTTCTTTCTCGAAGAGAAGAAGTAGCCCTATCATCTCCATTCTGAGTCTAAAGAAAGCATTTGTTCGAATGTTGGTGTTGTAGTCTTCGTTGATTATTCTGTCGAGTAGGATTTGAGATTTTATTTCGAGATCCTTAATCACTTGCTGATGCTGATTGACCGCTTCTGGACAATTCTGGACCTCTCTGCAATATTCGGCCTCTCCACTCCTTTCCGCTTTCATAGCCTCATGCAATGCGTGCACTTCTCTTCCAACCTCAGCCATTTGGGAGGACTTGTAGTAGCCTTTATGATACGGACGTAACACCGGCTCCATTCCAGAGTGGTTACACATGAGACGGTCGACATCATCAAGGAATTGGGGAATGTTAGTTTCTGATACAGCGTAGGAATTCATATTAGATCTGGCGGATGAAACAAGTGTAGAATATAAGTGTTGCTGTATACTTTGTTCTGATGCTGGAGTGAACGTTTACAAATTCATTGGCATCAATAAGGTATATTATTCTAGAAGTCACGATCCTGAACTTCGCACCTTTCGTAGTTCACTATCCCATCACTTGTTAAAGGGACGGCTTTCCTTGTACATTGAGAACATTTCCACTACTTGAGTTTTATATTATCCAGCAACAGTTATCAATGGAACTATCTTGGGAAAGATACTTGATTTACTATACGTAGACTTAGCTTAATACTTAGCATTAGAACATTTCAGTGTGATGAAATGAGACGTTAGGCCATGCGGGGTTATACGTTTCAAAAGCTTTGGGGTATTCTCAGAATGTTATTAGGTGGTTATTGATAATCTGGGTAAGAAGAGTTCAGGTGATGGGATCTTGAGATTCCATAAAACCCGGGCTTCCAATTTTGCCACCTAGAGAAGAGTCTGGCTCGACTATAATATATGCTGTTCTTAGCCTAACCTCCGATTCAAAGTTAGGATCTGGGATCTTACAGCTAATAAATTCAATCATAGGAGATTTCTGTATGCCTGGAGTTTTGTTGAAACGGTGGTCAAAAACTGAACTAGGCCCTTCTTAAAGTGTTACCATTTATAATATATTTGAATAGGAATCAACTTTTTAGCAGTTCTGAAGCTAGTGAAATAGCTTATGGATGGGTATACCACAGGTTGTGAAGTACTAAAGTTCATGTGGGAAACGTTAGCATTGTCATCCTCAAACTGTTGTATTTAATAGTCTCAAACAAGTTGGCACATTATGGACAGAAGGTACTTGGTAAACAGCAACGATTTCGTTGATATCTCGTAAACGTACACGGCCATTAGCCCCTATCCATTTCCTGCTATGCTATTGAGACAATCAAGAAAAAGTTTATCCCGTTTATCTATCTTACACCAGTTCGCTAGTAACATTCGAGAACTCGCCCTTCTCTAATTTCGTCTTCCAGAATATTGGGTTGGTATCATTGAAACCATGCTTTACCCATCCCTCTTCCTTTACGTGGTACAAGTTGATGAAACCACCAGAATAAGCATCTCTGTGCGTAGCTGCCAAAATACTTCTTCTTCCGAGCTCCAAAGCCGCCTCCTCGCTCAAATCATATGAGTATTCTGCGTCAAGCACACCATATGCGAAGGTTTGTCCAGAACCGACACAGAAAAGGTTGCCGGCAAGCCGAGTTCCATCAGAATCAATATAATATAGAGCAGGTCCTTCTTCCTTGGTGACACCAGCGCACATGGTACCCATGGAGAGACCCATACCTTTGTAGCTATAGACGAGGTTGGCAAGTATTTTAGATGCGGCTGCGACGGAGATACGGCGTTTGTGACGGAGTTCGTGGAGTCGGCATTGCATTCCGAGGTACGCGAGCCAATATTGACAATCCTGCAGTGAATATATCAGTGATATGCTAAATTGGCACACATATATGCCGGTCACTTTCAAAGACAAGATGTACTCACGGCAGCGCCACCAGCCATTGTGCCTAGTAAACAGTTGTTGATCTCGATGACTTTCTTGACCGTCTGACTCGCAATCCAGTTTCCTGCTGTAGCTCTTGAATCCGTAGCGACAATAATACCTCCTTGAAATCGGAATGCTAATGTTGTGGTACCGTGTGCGATCTTGATAGGGCAGTTAGGGTTGGCGTGATCATCTGTTGCTGCTCGGAGCCAGGCGGAAGGCTGTTGAAGGTTATCATCAGCACAATTCTCTAGCCGTAGTATTCAAGCTCGCAGAGCTGTAGAGGATGCAGAACAGCCAGGTGGTATACGTACTTGAGCCACGGGGGGCATGGCGAATCTAAGGGACAAGCTGGGAGCTTGTTGGTACACATCGAGCTGGTCCTCCTCCGAATAGTCTTTCTCGAACATGGGACGGCTGTATTGTGCGACTAGGGTATCCATCTTGAAGTATTTAGAAGGAATGTGGTGAATTGAAGAAAGGAGAAGAGATGATGGTACAGGGGAAGTTGTGGTTATGGTATTGTTCTATCCTTGGAGCTTCAGGCAGCTCGATGCGCGTCAGCCAGTTCTGGCAACACCACGCTAAAATCACTTATCACGTGAATAAATAGTCACGTGTACTCAGATTTCAAGTCTTCTCTAGCTCTTTTAAATAAAGCTAGTCAACTATAAAACAATAATAATGGAATGTGTATCAGACAATCTCCTGAAAATAGGATTTGTATAAATGAAATCTTGATATAGCACTATACAGCTGTTTATGGTACAAACGGTAAGGCTTCGAAGGTGAGATATATGGCACAGTTTTCAATTGTTGCATTCTTTAAAAGTTCATTGCTTAATTAAGGCGGGTTTCATACGGTGTCAATATTTTATACATGAAAACAATTTCCTATTAATTATGGTTGACATATAACATAGATTGATGGGGTAAATGCCTACTGTTTACAGTGATAAGAAGACTGAAGATACACATTTGAAAAAAAGGTAGCAAAAGGAAAAGAAACTTGACTAAATATGCGATCCAGAAGAATAGGAAAAATATAATATACCAAGATAAATTGCTGCGTTACGAACTCATACATGAAACCGATATCACATGTTACCGCTGTTTCAAAGGATTCAGTACATCAAAAGGAACCTCTGTCATAGATCCCCAATGTCTTTAATAATAACTTTACCTTCACAAATCTATATAATTCACAATAAACCTACAGTTGAAGGAGCATCTAATATGTAGTCAGGTCAATTCGTCTGTTGAAGGCGTTTTGTTACGTCTTTCCTCGCTCTACACAGCCTCGTCCCTAATCTATTCCCTTGATCTGCACAGTAGCCTTAATTTGAAATACAGGTTTTATCATAGGAAGATAGGGCAATTAGGAGACAGGCTGCTCCAGGGAAGATCAAATACGGCAATAGCAACACTGAAATTGGGAGGACGAATCAAGAACACCGGACAAAAGACACCCACAAAGGGTAGCGTTGCTACGGCGAGGAAACACTGTTCTATTAGACTTTTAGTCATCTTCATATAAGCTGACTACATTGGTATGGACTCTATTGACTCGAGGTCTTTCCAAAATCTCAATACCGCGTCTCCCCCCAGATCGCATGACGTTTCCCGGCCTCCCAGCAATAACAACCTCACTAAACTGTATAAACGGAAATACAATCGCAGAGAATAATCCTCCCAAATCCGCTTGCGCAGCTCTATGTATAACTTTTGGGCCTCGCAAAGGAGACAATCAAATGCGGTGATAGGATCCGTCCAGCGGATGACTAATGTTCCAACGTTTCGAAGTATGGATCTGGCAAATCACCTATGCTCTAGCTTGGAATTTCATCCATGGGATTCTGTTGACCTGTTGGTTCCTGAATTCCCATCACAGCGGCTACTGCACCTCACTATGGTGAATTTTGAAGGAGGCTAGCCAGGCTGTGGAAACAAAGACATGACAAGTAAAGAAAAGTATGGGGCTTGTACCTAAGTAGGTACCTTCAGTATGCAACTGGTAGTAAAGTATCAAAAATCCTCGGATATGGATGGGATGTGGTTTCCTTTTGTTGGGCTAGTCGCCAGGACAGAGTTTGATGGACCACCCGGGGTGATGGTTGCGAAACATTACATTATGAGCGCTGTGCGCGAGAAAGAAAAAGGAAGGCATCATATTTGTGAACCTTCTCAACGTATATCTATCATTGTCCTCTGTGGAAATGGTCAAAACTCGATTCCACAGTGGCCATGGAAGTTTTAGACAAGGATAGATGGAGCAGCAAGGTAACAGCTCCACTGCGTGGCTGCAAGCAAATGGAGCAGAATAGCAACTATAACAACGGTATTTCCTCAGATATCTCAGGTCCTTCAAATAAAGAATCCGAAGATGTTGATCTGGGATAGCTCTCTGCTTCAGCTCCTGCCGCATGTTGGCATGGTAAGGAGGCCTCTGGCATGTCTTGTGGCGGAGTACTAGTATAGTTCTCTGCCTCCTGTGGTCTTACCATGCATTCCCCTCTGTATGGTTCGTCCTCGAAATCATCAAGTACAATGGTGCTATCGTGGAGGCTTCGGCTTGAGTAACGAGAGGCTGGCCGTCCTAGCGTATATGCCACATCGTGTTCAGAGTTCCGAACCCAGCGTGTCGTCATTGGACTCTGCTCCCGGTGTTGGATATGACCATCCGACTGGACAGACCCTGGTTGGACAGGAGATCTGTGGAAGCCAAGGAATCGGCCCTCTTCCATGAGTATCTCATCGTTTTCAGGCGCGGCACACAGCTCACGAATCTTGGGGGGAAAGAAAACAGTAAGGAGTAAACTGATACAGAGAGAAATGGGTATCCAAGGTACAAGCTCAGAAAGGGTTGTCCGAGTTGAAGAATATGCACCGAGGCCAAAGCAAGTGTAGGCTGCCAATGCGTATGGTCCATGTCTAGATCGGTGTGTTAAGCATTGCATAACTAGTTTGAAGGATGGTTGAGACTGACTGTTTGATCTCCTCTTGATTCTGCAACATAAAGCAAGCCGCACTGACAAAAAAAATCAAGATATCACTAGCCTGGTTAATATGCGAAGTGGCATTGGATATGAAATCACGTACATAAACCAAATCCGGGTTGTCTGAAGCTCAAAAAGGATGGGAGATGCTACCGCCGAGCTGATCATACAACCAATTGCAACAATTATCTGGAACATTTTGACCTTTTCGTTTGGCAAAACTAATCCATCGAACAAACGGCGATAAGTGAAAGATGCTGATACACCCTGTTCTTGAGGCATATTGTGCTGTATGGAACCTGAATTCCGGAACTTTGGAGTATAGCACTATACAAAATAAGGGAGATGGGAAATCTGTTGCAGGATCGACACTGCAATCGTGAAACTCTTTTCTTCCTTTGGATTCTGTTAGTCGAGTGACGTTTGGGTCCAGCGGCTCTGAGAGACGCGATGCCGAACTATATACTCGAGACTGGCGTATATACGTGTCAAGCTTTTTGATGGATTCTCCAGCTTTTTGGAGTACACCCTTGCTTCGTTGGGCCTCGCTGCAGTCCATCTGAAGCTATACTCCGAGGGGAGAGACCCCCCCACGCAACCCGTGGGGAGCCTCGATGACCTAAGGAGAATTGCCATCAGAGACCATACACATGTATCGTGAATAATTTTGGATGCACATTGCCGTTGCTTGGGCACACTCGAGAGCTCTGTGCCACTTTGTTTCATGCTATTGGTTGCACTATATACATAAAGAGCCAGCAATTGCCGGGTGATTGGCTGCAGCTCGGTGAGCAAGAGCCTGCATGAGCTTTGGAATCAGCCTCACCGAATCTCCCGCAGAGCTGCCTAGACAAAGTAGCTACCCAATGGTCCGACTTGACCGAATCGGAAATTCAACAAAAAGCCTGAACTACCCTTTGCAAATCAGCTCTGCCTCAAAGTGCTGATACTCGGTGAGCGAGCTGGGTTGATCGACCCCGGCTCTGGTTTCCCAAGAAATCAGATGTATTGGCGCCCGACTACTATGTAGCAGGGCGTAGCCTTGCGACACAACGTATGGTATGCTTAAGCTGTAAGTCACGAAGAAGTAATGCCCTAATCACTTGAGGAAGTATCGGTTATATAAGTGATAGTGAACCTTTCGCAATTTCCACAATGAACCTTGGACTAGCTCTCCAGGTAGACTTTTTTTTTGCCGATTGAATAGTCAAAATGAGCACTTTTGTTTATGAAGTTGAATTTGAAGAGCGGATTCCCATACATTGTTGCTCTGTTACCAGCACTGATACAGATCACGTAGTTGCTACTGTTTTATTCCAATCAACGTCGGGCCTTTTCCGTCGCTATTGTTCGACTTTCACCCTGGCGACATTCTGGGAGGTTCTGCTTGCGAGTTTTGCATCCTTCATTACCAGTGCATATACGCTCAATCATCAAGATCAAGTTAGATTTCCCGAATTAGTACAATTGCAATCACTGATAAAAGATCAGGGCTTCAGTTTCTCGAGACTCTCTGAAGATGTTTCATCTGAGACTTTTGACTTGGAATCGTTGGATTTCCTTTTCGACCCATCTCCTGCTTTAATGCTGAGCTGTTGTCTCATTCTCGGATGCTCCGTCTCGTCTTTCATCTACCGTCGTCAAAAGCATGATATTTTTCAAACTCATCTTTTCCTTGTGGTTACCGGGATTGCCACCACACTGGGTGTTGGGATGCGTGTCCATTCGAATCTCATTATGCTTGCCTTGATTCCTTGGGCCTTATGCTTTGCCATGATAACAAGTAGCCTGGGCCATTGGCTCCTTAGAACATATGGAAGACAACGCCCAAAGGTCTTATACGAATTTGACGAAAGGGAGATTTTGATCCGTAAATGTTGAGGCCAGCATGTACTACGACCACATGGACTCAACAACAGACGCTTTCCAAGTTAACTCTACGTCTCCCATTCCCGGGCCGAGCAGAAGACGAGACTACCAGATTGAAGGTGGAAAGCCAGATTCAGGGCCAGTTGACCATCGTAGTGTCGCGCATATTTTGCCGGTTCCCCAATTTTATAGGTGCGCGGAACACCATACTCTGTTCCTTTCAAGCCAAATGTCCC
>Ga0247734_1001652_pt1 | contig 16497 bp, 15 predicted proteins | sample UWRJL103311B2_FD_180933 | JGI IMG/M metagenome (GOLD analysis project Ga0247734, IMG submission 180933) | Plant litter microbial communities from Arlington Agricultural Research Station in Wisconsin, United States - UWRJ-L103-311B-2 | ecosystem: Environmental > Terrestrial > Plant litter >... | reverse complement strand
CAAGTATAGCAGGAGTCAGCCAAAACGAGCTTCCGAAGTGGTGCTGGTGATGTTGGTGTGGTGCTGTAGTGGTGTGTCAGGGGAATATCTAGAGGGTCTAGCTTTATCAATTCTTGCTCGAGTACAGTATATCACGAAACTGGCATCATTACTGCACCTGAATGCTTGAATGGCTACAACCTATCGTGGAAATTACCATATGAACCAATTGCTGGTGGCTAATTGCTTGCGGCGAGCACACACATATATAAAAGGGCAAAGCGGCATTTGATATCCAATCACAACCCATGGCATCTTCACAGTCATGCAGAGTAATAAAAGTTGGTCGGTCATGAACATAAGGGGTATGGAAAACGTGGACCTATATCTGGAGCGCAGGCAAAGTATGTGAAACAATGTTCGCTCACTGCAGCCCTAGTATCCTTCGAGTCTGGTACAGGGGCATGTGTGTTGCTTCTGCCTCTATACAGCGCCGCACATACAGTATATGCATGCAGGTTTTACGACAGCCTTGCACGGATAATGTCCTACTGTTGCCTTGGATTCTTGCTGCTCGATTGCGTCAACGAGGATCTTACCCGTGACTGAGTTTACGGCAATTTCTTGACCCTTCCTACTAGCAACAAGCAAGATTGGCGTTTAGATAATTACCACCTAGTTCATCATCTTTGCTGGGACTAGGACTGAGTTATTGGATTTCAAACTTTGGTTTCCCACAAGCTAGATCGACGAATTTTCATCGCAAGATCATCAGTCAAGATACCAACAGCTTCCATGAGAATGACCACTTCAGGTTCACAGCGAAAGCCCAAGACTGATAGCGAGGGTCAAGCTTTACCATCAACAATCCAAGAGCATCAGTCTCCGCAAAGAGTACATGGCACATTAGTACGTCTAGTGATCATTTGTTCGATCACAAGCTAAAATATTGAACGGTGGATTTTGGTGATTATAGCAACACTATCAAGCCTTCTGCTATATGCTTTCGACAATACGATTGTTGCTAACATTATCCCCGTGAGTAAAGCGCTTCACGTGCCCTCACCAGCGGCTGTGCGCACGCTGACCGAAACTTGCTAGTCAATTGTGAATGATCTTGGATCGGCAGAGAAACTGCCGTGGCTTTCCGTAGGGTAAGTGCATCCAGTTTTTCAAGTGCTGCCTGTTTTGAATGCAAAATACTATTACCTTTAACATTTTAACGTGACGTTTGCTGCAATTAGATTCCTGATGGGAGCTCTTTGCGTAGCACTGCCTTTTGGAAAGCTATACGGGATATATGATACGAAAATTATTTATATCATTTCTATTATACTCTTTCTTGGAGGCTCTGCACTGTGCGGCGGTGCACCAAATATGACAGGAATGGTCGTTGGCCGTGTGATTGCTGGCATGGGTGGAACTGGTGTATACGTTGGAGTTGTCACTTTGCTCTCTGTCAACACAACAAACGCAGAGCGGCCAGCATATTTAGCTCTCATGTAAGCAGTCACTTCAATCTTTAAAGAACTCTTGTTTAATCATGGTAGCGGGCTTGTATATGGCATTGGTAAGTCCGGCGGCAATGAATCGTACTTCTTGATGCTGATTCAATAAAGGAACAGTCATTGGACCAATTATCGGTGGTGCTTTTGCCGATTCTCCAGCTACGTGGCGGTGGGGGCTCTACCTAAATCTTGTTGTTGGGGGAATTTTTGCTCCTATTTACTTGTTGCTAGTCAAATCTCACAAACCCCAATCGACCAGCACTTCTTCTGAGCAGGTCGGCGCTTTTGACTATCTCGGAACTGTTCTTCAAGCTGGATCTTTAGCATCTACAACTATAGCAATTAATTTTGGAGGTACAGTATATCCATGGAGTTCTGGACAGATCATTGTTTTATTTGTCGTTGGGGGTATCCTGTGGGTATTATTCGTTATTCAGCAACAGCTCAATATTCTCACAACAGCAGAGACAAGAATATTCCCGATCCACTTTCTGGGCATGAAGGAGCCTGTAATGCTAGCTATCCTCATGGCTGCCAATAATGCTGGAGCATTTGTTCCCATATATTATATTCCACTCTTCTTCCAGTTCACTCAAGGTTCGACAGCACTACGTTCGAGTGTGGAACTTCTTCCACTCCTCGTTCTGATTACAGTTACCATTATGGCCAACGGGATGATTCTTTCCAAGACCGGAATTTATAAACCATGGTACTTGTTTGGTAGCATACTTCTCATCACTGGCGGGGTCCTTATGTGTATGTTATCTCCTTAAAGTAGAGAAGTAGTACTAATTCCAAGACTCAGCCAAAGTCAAACTGGAAACCACCACCACTCGTATATATGGCTACGAAGTCATTTTAGGCATTGGTGTCGGCTGCTATCTACAGTGCGGTTATGCGGTCCTGCAAGCCATTCTGTCTACTTCGGATTTGGCTTACGCCGTGTCATTTATGTTAATAGGTCCGAGGCTCTGCTCATCGAAGCTGTCGTTTGTCTTAAACTGACCTTATATGTGTAGCACAGCTTCTTGGTCTTGTCTTCGCGTTATCAATATCTGGCTCTATATTCATAAATATGACCATGGAGAATTTACAAGAAATTCTTCCGGCCGTTCCACAAGCGGAACTGCAAAATGCAATATCGGGCCTTAGTGGGGAGTTTTTCTCTAAACTATCTAAAGAGCTCCGGAGTGAGTGTCTGGTCATTATTATGGACTCTTTGCAGAGGGTGTATGTTCTCTTTATCAATATCCCTTCCATCTGTTTGTTTAGTGAGCCGAAATTGATGTTATGATAAACTAGGTACATTTTGGTATATGTCGCTGGGGCTATTTCGTTTGTGTCTGCTTTGTTTCTTAACGTGAGTATTTGTCCCTTTCTCACTTCCAAGCTAGGTTTTTTTGAAATATTACGCTAATATTTTTATATAGAATAAAAAACTTAATTTGGCACCATCAAATATAATATGATGGAGTTGCTGTGCACCCAATATACATCAGTCAGAAAGCTATGGTTTATAGTCCAATTTCGACACAATATCGTGCTTGAGTGTCTGTCTCCATTTACAAAGCACGCCGACTTATCATGTTCCTTTATTTATGCCTGCAGCATCTAATTCTTCGTGGTAACAAAACTCCTTCGAACATTGACGGTTCCGTGGCTTGGAGGTTGCTTTTCTGTATGCTTACCGCAATACGATGCCACGAAAATGAGTAATACAGGTAAAAGCTTTGGAAGTCTTCAGACTAGATATAAATTTATGTACTTCTAAATTGATCTACTGAAATTCTTTTCACAACAAGATACTGGGAAATTGGAGAGATTGTATATTGCAATTCTAACTTGATGATATACTACTTGTGTTCAGCATCTCCTATCACGAAGCTCCACCATTTGCTCTTTTGGGGGAATAAGAACAAGGATTGGATTGTATCTATGACTAGGAATCTTCTCTCCAGGTGGCATACGAAGCTCATATCTACGTAGTATAGCCACTAACATGGCTTTTATGGTGTTCATTGCAAAAAATCTTCCTGGACAGGCGTGCACGCCATAGCCAAATTCCAGTGAATCAATTCCGCTAGCCACTGTCGTAAATTTTTCAGAATTCCCAGGTGCTGCTCGCAGTCTTGCCCATCTGAAACCATCAAAAGTGCGTTTAGTCGACCCAGGCTGAGCGTCTGGGTCCATAGATGGCACCGCAACATATGATCTAGAGGGAATAATCGTGCCATCCTTTAGAGTTAGTGGCGACATGACCTTTCGGTATATTGAGAGTAGATTTTGGGCAACGTGGCGTTGCGATTCTTTCAGGAAGCTATCCATCATAACAAGCTTGCCAATGGCGTGAGGTGATAATGCGTCGCTGCCATTCTCCCGAATAACCTGTTGCAGCTCATCAAGGAGTGGCTCCGCATATTCAGGACGACTAGCAAGATCAAACAAAGCTTGCATGAGAACCATTCCAGTGCTCTGAATGCCTGCAATATTCAGTTGGATTAAGGCAAGAGTCAGAGCATACCCGTCTGCTTTATTTTTCTCCGGAGCTCTCTCAATCCACCATTGAAGAAAGTCTTTGGGATGATTTTGCTCGAGTGATTGATCCCCAATCCGAGCAAGCCGCAACTTAAGTATTGGCTCTACATGCTTGTGCAGAGCCAATATATGCCTCTTCAGGCTTTTATACTCCTTTATGAACGGGGCGATAAACGGCCGCTGCCACCACGAGTATCCCATGAGTGTAGCTGCTGTGTGAATCGCACTAATTGAGTACCCCTTACACGCTGCACCCCAATCTTCATTTCTACACAAGTCCAAGCCGACAAATACTCTCTCGAATACTTGCATATTCAATTCGATACAGAGTTGATATGCAGCTTGCGGATGCCAACCTGGACAGGTTCCAATGTATTTTGAAAGCGAGAACTCAATCTCGTCATGTACTGCTCCAAAGTAAGACGGCATGTTTCTGGTCATGAAATCTTTGATAAAAGCAACAGCGCTATGAGTGCGGTCTCCTGGAACCATAGGAGTCAAAGAGCCCAGCAGAGTCCATCTCCCCAGAATCCTTTCACGTAGATCGATATTTGACGATATCTCATCGTCCTTCTTCCACCCGTAATCCGCTAAGTATTGATTTGGCAAAACGATAATATCCCTAAAGGGAAGCTGTAAAACATATTTTTCCTCTTTATCCTTGCTCCACTGGGCACGAAGTGCATGTTGAAGATTGTCAACTCCATTCAAAGACACGGTATACAATGGTGGGGAACGTGAGCCAAAGACATATATAAAGTGTGATATGTCAACTCCAATAGAGCGAATGAGTTCCCCAATGGCTCGAATCTGTGCTTCAAGCTCTCTAAAAAATGTACTGATGATGGTCAACATACTGTATGTCTACCAATTTCTTCTTAAAAATTGACTCTCTAAAAGAATTAAGCACGTGAAAACACGTCTGATGTATTTGAGACTCTCAACGGTGCCAGAATTTCAAACAGCTATTCTCCCTCACAGCGTATCAAGGCTAACATAGAGTCTAGACAATCATACCGCTTATCCAGGATTTTCAAACTTCGTAATGATGCCACCACATTTGCAACATTACTTCCCCACGAGTCGATCAATAGGAAGTATGTAAATTGTTGCAACGTTATAAAATTTACGGCTAAAAGGGTTAACCCTGTACAATATAGATAGCGTTTCTCCTTGCATACGGATAAAGTATATCGGTGTGCGATTGTGGCCGAGTACTTGTGTAACCCATCATCAGTGCTAGTTACAGCCCCCATAGTGTATGTATCTAACCTAGTCCAGTTAGCGGCAGAAATATTATTATTAATTTATTAATATGCTTGTTGGAAGCATGATTATATTATATCCACACCCTCTTAGTGTTATACTGACACGGACCTGTCCGCAACGAACAACATTTCAAACACCAACATTATTGATATATCTTCATCTCCCACCAAAGGGTCTTTATTTGAAGTGAAAACGATTTGATTTCAAATCAAGCTTTCAAATCTGGTACTATGGCGACTAATAGAGACACCTCTCGACCTTCTCAGGCAGCACAGAAAGAACACCATTTACCAAATAATCAAGGGTTTACCAACCCGTGGTCTAGCTGGCGGGATGTTACAAATCTTGAGTTCTCGCAAGCTTGGATTCGGTGAGTACTTATTCTTTCCTCATATAGTCGTTTCCAAACAAGTTCTAACAATCTCCAAGACGACTTTCCCAAGCAACCACGAAACCAGCAGAGCCTGCACCCTCTATGAAAACACATCAGCCACAATTCTTGCCTTCGCGTGTCACTGAGAACCTTCGAGCTACTTGGCTAGGTAGGTATTGGCAGCAAATATTATACAGAGCAGGGGGAAGATAAGTTGACAAATCATAGGACATGCTTGTTACTATCTTGAGTTTCCATCAGGTCTTCGGGTTCTCTTTGACCCAGTACTCCGAGACCGATTTGGTCCATGTTCTTGGCTTGGACCGAAGCGTTGGACGAAGCTGCCATGTGAGATTAAAGATATCCAGTTTGTGAGTGACTTTTCATGGAAGAAACCCTGAGGTTAATAACTGTTTCTCAGATTGACGCAGTAGTGATTAGGTAAGTATCAAAATCTATACTCCATCATCAGAACCGGGTCTAAAACAAGCAGTCATAATCACTATGACCATCTTGACTCTTTCACAGTAAAAGAGATTATTAGTCTACACCCAGAAGCACACTTCTTTGTCCCTCTTAAAAACAAACCTTGGCTCTTAGAGTGTGGTATATCACCAACACAAGTAAGCGAGTTAGATTGGTGGGATACACTCGAAACTGAGCTCTCTGGTATTTCAGTGAAAGTCAACTGCCTCCCCTGCCAGCATTCCAGTGGTCGAACACCTTTTGATAAAGCCAAAACACTCTGGGCTAGCTGGAGCATAACTAGTGGGAACAAAAGCGTTTGGTTCGGCGGCGATACTGGTTACCGCTCTGTTCCCTACCTTCCTATAGAAGAAGATGATTATAGCGAAGGTCATGATTATCCAATCTGTCCTGCTTTCAGAGATATTGGAGAACTGAGTGGCCCCTTTGACTTGGGCCTAATTCCAGTTGGTGCTTACAATCCACGCCATCTTCTGTCCCCGCTGCACTCCAACCCCTATGACAGTGTTAATCTGTTCAAAGATATCAAATGTAATCGTGCCATGGCTATCCACTGGGGCACATGGTATCTCACTGAAGAGCCGGCTCTCGAGCCAAGAGATATGCTTAAAAAGGCTTTAAGCAGGTCTGGTATAGCGGAGACGGGGATATTTGATACTTGTGAGCCTGGGGAGAGCAGGGAGTTTTGAGCAAGCTGGCGAAACAAAAGCATCTAACAATATCTTTAAGCTGACCGAGCCATTCCTAACTGAAAGTATCAATACTTAATAAGGCTCTTAATGTATGTCGAAGCTGACTAGTTGACGAGATGAAAGAGGAGCCTGAATAAAAACATGATATTTGACAGACCTGAATGATTTAGTTGAGTGAATAAAAACATATTGCGACCTTGATCTTGAGCATATTAAAAAAACCATAATTATCTTTTAGTATATTGAAAAGATAAACTAAATAATATTATCTAAATTCTTTAGAAATACCAGTCTATAAATAACTTATCTCACTAACATAAAAGCCAGAAGAAGAATACCAATATAATTTAGTAAGTAAAAGAGACATTGGACCAGCTTTTTTGTTTCTCTAATAGGCCCGTGAAAAGAACCCACCGCTCTTACGTGCTGGAACGCATCAGTTTAGCCACTCTTATGCTTTCTGTCTGCTGAGAGAACTTGGGGTAGCATATGATGTAACCCTCTCACGCAACTTCAGCGACGGACCTTCAAGACAGACGAAGCATTTCGTCGGCCTCTCTTTTCCCTCGATGGAATGGCCTATCATCATCATTTTCGCTGCTAGTTTGATTTTCCCAATTGAGGCTCTCTCGCGCTTTGCACTATTCTTCCCCATAATATAGAATAGCTACAATGTATGGTCCCATCCAAACGGTTTTCCCTTTTATATTAACAGGCGTTTTAATAAGAGGATTTCTTGAAAAAGAACTTCGACATGTCGGCATGCAAGCATGCATTGGCACGAAGTGTCAAGTTACCCTGAATAGCTGGTCTTGAAGCTGTGCAACGATGTAGCAATGTATAGCTTGCTTCTTATCCATACCCTCCGCCTCCAATTTCTTCAAATTGCTTCCGTCAATCTTGTTATTACGTGGTACATGGAAGCTTGTGCGGGGTAGATGCCCTGTGCTAAGTTTGCTTGAGAACTTGAGAGTGTTGCAAGGCAACGAGATAGTGGTGGTTCTTCAATTTCAGGCTCAAATCTAGCTCCATTTCATTTGGGTTGCTGCAGGAAGGTGATTTAGAAAGGGGATACACGAGGCCCTGTAAATCGTGATCTTATATAAGTATTTGAGAAGTTAAAAGCAAATTATATTAAATCCTAAAATGTCGTTTATTATAACAAAGATAGGCAACTGTATATACAGATGAATCTAACAAAGCAGTAAAGTAGGTGTATAATATGAAGAGAAAGCGCATAATAACTCCAAGAAGCTCTTAAAGGAAAGTTGAAAAAGACAAGTAAGAAAAGAGAAATGAGAGTAGAGTATGCAAGTTTTATAGACGTTGAAAGCAGTGGTGAGCCCATGCACGCACCTTGCCCGATACGACACTAAGATTACAGATTTATAATATAAGGCTCATGGGTGTACTTTGGGAGGCATTAAAGACGGCTATATAACCAATTTAGATGCGGCGTAATCATCCTCACTTCACACAACCTTACCGGATCGATGCTGAACATTCAATTAATATGTTCTCTATTTCCTTCTCTAGCTAATCAAAATGTAAATGATGTAAAACTAACAGGACCAACCATAGCTAAACTGGCACCATAAATCCTCTATAGCTCGGTTGCCCCGAATAATTGGGATCTGAATAATAAAACTGAGAGTCCGGAGACAAGGTAAAGTTTCGCGGAACCCCTCCCCAAGCACAACTCAACTCTTTGTACTGGTCCACGTTACAAGTCATGCGCATGTATCGCAACGAATTACTAAGGAATGATTGACGAGATGCCATCCTCATATAAGAATTCAGAGAATATATCGTGCCGTATAAGAAAAAGCCATGAGACACATCTATAAATTCATAGACGGAATTTATCGTATATGTTGTTGCTGAGGAGGGATCGGTTACGCCTCCGATCGTGTCGCCGGGAACATTACTGTTTTGGAGGTAAAGTGTTGGCCCTTGGGCAACGGGCACCATTTTAACGATGAAGTTTGGAATAGGGACGGTAACTGTAGCTACTGATGTGGGTGGAACCGTGATATATGAGGTAACCGGAATTGTCACCGTTCCAATCGTGGATATCACAAGCGAGGATTGGGTGTTTGTTAGAACTGTTGGGATTGTTTCCGTGAGACTTTGAGTTATCGTAGTGGTTGTTACGCTGGTGACTGTGATGAAGCTTGTTATGAAGGAGGTTTCGGTAACTATTTCAGTTGAGGCAGACGTTAAGGATTGAAATGAGGTGGTGGTGATGGCTGGGAGCGTAGAATAGAGTGTCGAAGTTCCTGTGGTAACACCTATCAAGGAACAGGCTTCCACGTACTCGGCAAAATTTCTGCAAGCGGAAGCGTATAGAGGGATGGCCTTGCTAGTTGTGGATATTGCACGAATAGCATGGCCAAGGTCTCGTTTGAGGGGAGTTGTGTTTGGCGCAGGCGTATAGAGAGTGACAGTAGAGCCACTGGTAGTGGTGGCGGTAAGCACGACAGTTTCATACAAAGTCAAAGATACCACTATCGTCGAAACCAGGTCCTCAAAAGCAGTTGAGAATTCAGTGGTTAAGGACGTTTGGATGTCTGTGGCAAGTGATGTGGTGATATCGCGTCTACTGGTAAGAGATGTGATTGTGACGGTATGATAGACCGACTCTTGTGCCACTGAAGGTATAATAACGGTGCTATTAATAATCAGTATTAGTAGATCAACAAGTCCAAACTACTGACGAAGGTATAGGAGTGACCAGAACGGTTGTAGTGGCTATAAGATTGCTAGAGCAGTCTTTCTTGGCTGTGGTCATAAAGCCAGCACCTTTAGCAGTTCCGGCAACGGCTCGTCCTAAATTTGTGTAAGATGTTGCTGGTGGGACAAAAATAGCTTGAAATCTCACCACAGTTATTATTTGACACGGCGCGAACCTCAACAGCTAGAGCATTCGCGCATAAAGCGAAGCCTGTAACATGAATTATATGAGCGAGCTTCATGGCTGTGATGGGGAATAGTATACTGTTCACAGCAAAAAGAAGATCATAAACTACAGAGACGAAGGATAGAGGCGATTAAGCGGCTAGGTCCTTGAGTAGATGGGGTTCTTATGTAGTGATATTCCCGATAAAGACCGAAATCTAGATCGAGTCCATTAAAAGCTCTGGGGATAATCAATGGCTACACTACTCAGTTGACAGCTCAAAATTCCACTAGTCACAACAGCGAGCGCTAAAGAAGAAGAGCCTAAACGAGAGAAAACTAGCTCGAGGACGGTGATAAAACTAAAGGGGGTGCTAACTAGGGTACGGAAATTGAACTATTTAACGACGAATTCGAGAATCTACGAGTCTATGAAACTTTTTTATACTCCCACGCGCGAAGAAGACTACATTCTCATTTGTACCAATTAAAAGATGATATAAATGACAAACCGTCCTGGTTAGCTCTATATTTCCTGATTAGCTCATCTCGCTCACGCCTAATTTTCATCACGAAATAGGAAAATCAAACAATTGTTTATTAGAATATGTTAATCATGGCGAGCATAAGCTGGCATATCGCAAAATGAATGCTTGTGAAATGGGGAAAACTCTGCGACGGGTCCCGGGCCAGCCAGTAAGGCTAGATTCTTTTGCTTAATCCTGGTACGCAGGCCAGTCTTTTGCATTTCTCCATGGATGCACTACTTCTATCCTGGAGTCGTATCGCACATTATCGAAGACAAATTGCTTCTCATCACTTTTTGTGAGTTACTCAAAGCTGATGACTTCCTGAACGAAGACTTTCCATAGAGAGGGTAGAAATAAGTAGAAATTACAGACAAATAGCATGTATCATAAACCACGAAGGCTAAGAAGAAGGTCGCTGTAGAGTGGGGGCTAGTGCAAGGATACTGGAAGGTTTTCCACGTGGATATGGATTTAGATCTAGCGAACGCCACAGATCCCAATGAAGTGTTTTAGCTTTCAGCTTTCGGTCGCAAGTCCCGAACGGGGTATTGGCAAAACCCCACCAGAACTAACCGAATGCTTCTAGGATTGTGGGGCTGCCTGTTTATCAAATTCGGACCGTAGGATAGTGTTTGAGCGATTCAAAGAGTAAGCAGGACAATGTGTTGACATCTATTAATCGTGGCTGAAGATTGGGATAGGACTGTGCATTTGATGTGCGCAGCAAGAACACCTTACGGTACGGTACATCCATGATCAAAGGAATATATTAGTCAATTAGAAGAAAGTTGAAAGGCGCGTTACTACGTTGGAAATGTTGATATGAATTACAGCATTCGAAAATCCTACGATGGCACTCTTATAGTAGATAGGATTTGCCTGAGGTAGAGTAGATGAAGTTAAGTCACCGGTCTTATTTGATCTGACCTACCTAGACTACTCGTTATCTACTATAAATATCTGCGTAATAAATGTGAGGCACAGGATCAGATAGGATGTTTAGGAGTATTTACATAGTTTCTATCAAATTCTATGGTCCATACTCGCTAATCGTCAGTTCGTCAATGAAACATTCAACCACCGTACTAGGGCTCGCTGTTGTTCGTAAAAACACAAACACCAGCTTTGTCTCCCAGCCTTGGACTTGGAACCTCAAATTTGTCTTTTGTGCCCATGTTATGGTCGGATTCATCGGTGTGCCGGAGACTATATTTGTTGATTTGGAGAAATCATCATTAGTTAACATGAGTCGCACGTTGAGAAGACCAGGAGTAGTAGTGCGAGTGAAGTAGCTTATTAAATATCTGATAGGCGAGGTGACAGAGATTGGTATTTCGAGGTAGAGGAAGGTTCCAGTCGAGCTTCCGGGCAGAGATATGGCAAGGTAGTTAGTGCCTTTGTATGCTTGGTTGATGGGATCAGTTTGCGCGATAGCAATTGTACCGCTGGTGGCAGTTGTGCGTGTCGAATTAGTATCTATGCGCCATGGCTCAGTCGAAATCGAGGAGTCCTCTAAACCACCATTTATCACGATTTCTGGCCGATCTGGTATCCGATAGACGTCGATACTGTCAATATAACTACAGGAAAGCCGACGTCAGTTGGTTTGTTATGCTGTATTTGAGTGTACTGGCTTGAGCTTTGGGGCTTAATTGTTCAAAGGTTTATTTCAAGAAATCTCACTTACGTGTACGTTGCAACTCCGTTCGGTGCACCACCATTCACAGCCCTGAAGCAAAATAATCCTATTCCTGGATAAGCCGCCGTAGCCTTGAAAGTGTTCACCTGTTTGTTCCAGGGGTTATTTGGACCCAAATTGCCCGAGGCTATCAGCCCAGGTCCATTCGAAATACCGAGCGTGCAACTAAATCCAGCACTGTCGGTGGTCTGTGCTAGCTTGCGATACCAGACAGAAACGACATAAGTGGCTCCAATATCGAGAGCCTGGAATGGCTGCGTTATAAAGATGCCTTCCCCAGCATTTTTACATGTTACAATGGCAAAATGGGTACCGTTGACGGCATCTGCGGATTCAACTATCTCCCACGTACAGCCGGTAGGGCTACTAGAAGGGATTACCCAAGGAGCTCCAGCATTAGCCGTGGATTCAAAATCGCCATTCTATTCTGCAAGTTAGCATTGAAACTAAAACTGAAAGACTCAACAGCACAATGGAACTGGCGTGAGAGCTACTCTATACGACTTCGGATATTTGAAGCACCAAGCTCTGCCAAATTTAGAAGAATTTATTTGCTAACGTACCTGTATCCATGTCGGGACTGGAATTGAAGTCATAGAGGTAGTAGTGGATATGTCTGTAGATGTCGTAGACGCAGATTCAACTATTCGGAAATTTAGCATGACTTTCTTCCCAGTAGTGAGCCACAATAGGAAATTCTGTTTAATATACATAAAAAGAGATATTGTTCTGAGTGTATCCAGCATTTTGAAACAATGAGAGCTCGCACAGTATCAAGTCACAAATGACTCATTTTCCAGGCTCACAAACAGGAAACGGAATCATCCTAAAATCGCAAGAGACCTACCAGAAGACGTAGAGGAACTTGTACTAGTTGATGAAGACTCGAGAACTGAGGTAGAGGTGATAATTTCAGTTGAAGAAGTGCTCGAAGGTGAACTCGTTTTAGTGGTGCTTTCAGCCAAAGAACTCGTCGACGACGAAGTTGTGTCGGACTCGACCGAAGTGCTTAGAGTCTTAGAAGGTTCAAGCGATGAGTTTGTGCTGGTGACTCCAGATGAGCTCGTTGAGGGGTCGCTTGGAATTGGAGGCGCAGACGTTTCTGAAAAGATAGTTGATGAAGTTGCTGAAGTCGAATAGACGGTACTTGAAGTTGATTGACTAGCTTCGCTGCTACTCGTCGGCTTTGTAAATATCGTTGAAGCATCTGATGAAGTAATAGAAATGGATGGTGTGTAGAGGATTGTTGGTGTTGTCGAGAAATTTGTCTCTGTTGGACTTAGGATTTCTGTGGATGATGAAGTAGAAGTCGAGCCTTCAGTGTGCATCGAAGTCGTGGAGCTAGCAATGGATGTTGAGCTGACCGGCAGGCTGCTACAGTCCTCAACGCCTTTATTTGTCGCATTACTGAAAGAGAATGAAGCAAAAATGGTGTATTTGTCTTTCCCAGAAGTATATCCTGTATTTCTAGCGTATGACCGATCCCAGAATTGAGTGTACAGTGTGCAGCGCTATACTATGTCAAAGCCGCACTCGTTGAAACGGGAGATACGAGTGCTCATACCTGTTCATAATAGACGCCGTTCTTGTATAATAAATATGTATTAAAGAATTGACATGTCTTTGGTTTTCCTTGGGATGGTGGATGACGGAGGTTATATGCTGATTGAGCTGTGCATGCTGTCGCGCAACTTTCTATATCGAGGGAACTAGTTTTGAAGGTCTTGGCACCCATGTAGGTGTTTTCTCCAATACAATTCAGTGGCGCGTTGATGGCTGCATTCTGGGGAATTGGTTCCGACGTGTACCCAGTAGGCAAGCCGGTGGCAGACAAGGCAACGGCGATAGGAAGGAAAGAAATGGCAATATGGGACCACATCATGATTTAGATCACGCAAACAGTGAGAACAGTGAGAAGCAGGCAAGGCTTTTACGAGTCTTGAAATATCTGAGTTGACAGAGGACGAAAGATTCATTTTGGCGAAAGAGTGCATTCATCTATGTATACCTAGCAATTGCTACGTCGAGCTCCGAAAATCCTTTTGCCATGCCCGTCGCTAGTGATTTAGCTCGCTTAATCCAGGGGCAGACTAGCGGAAAGAGTACACAGGCGAGCTGCAATGGGATGATGGTGGAGCGCCAGCGAACCCTTCAGCAAGCCACACGGCACACTATTCCAAACACGTCCCTCCGTGCCAATTTGGCATTCTCGAGTCGAGTTGGCCACATTATCTGCTGAAGGATTTTGCATCGGTCCTTACTGCAGTACGCAATTCTGGGACTGCACTCCCACAGAGCCTCGTTTCTTTGAAAAGAGGTTTCCAAATAGAGGCCCATGTAAGTAGATTTACTACTGCCTGCCTGCCCAAGATAATAGCCGAGCAGAAATGCTAATCAGCTTGTAATAGGGACTGACCTACAGTCTTATTGTTCTGGCTTGATTGATGCCAGTTTCTCGCGAATTCCGAAGGCTAATGATCCAAAAGAAGAGTTGCCTTATCGTGGGTCGGTGGAGGAGCATCAACGTCTTCTAGATCTCAGTAGTGCACTAATCGACGGTCTTGCTATGAGTCCGATTATTCAACAAGTGGCCAGTGCAACGCTGCTTCACCCTGATTTTCATAAACGAAATATTTTTGTGTCCGAGAATGATTCTTTACACGTTACAGCTATTATTGATTGGCAATCTACTTGTATAGAGCCAGCATTCGTCTATGCAAATGAGACACCCGATCTAGTTGAGGATCCCGCTACTGATATCCAAACCCTGAAAAAGTTCATGTCAAGAGGTGTTGATACCACTGCGGATTCATCAGAAGGAATAATAGAAACCCCAGAAGAAGCAGCAGCAAGGAAACGGTACGAAAAGGATGTCCTGACATGCCGAAAAACATTCGAAGTTGTGCAATCCAGCTACATGAAGAAAATAAGTGAAGCCAGAGCAATGGATCAAACCTTGCTCAGGCCATTTCGTTATTGCGACGCATCTTGGAGAGACAGCGCGGCAGCACTGCGGCAGGAACTAATTGATCTCTCGCAAAATTGGACTAATCTTGGCCTGCCTGCCTCTTGTAAGTATCAACCTACTCCAGAGGAGCTTACAGAGCACAAAAAACAATACGAAGATTTCGAAACTGTTCAGCAGTTGAAGATATTTCTCAAGCATGTCCTCAACGTGGATTCTGATGGATGGGTCCCTGCCAATGAGTGGGAAAGGACAAAAGAGGACCACAGAAATATCCTCAGCCAATGGCTAGAGAGCATTAAGGAGCCTGGGGGAAGTGAAGATCGGGCGAGGAAACTCTGGCCATTTCACCAAACCACCCTAGATATTATAAACTAATGTTTTATAATATGAGAAACTTATGAATACTGAAGTAGTAAAATCAACCAAGACAAATAGTGTTTTCTTAGGTACTCCAACATTAAGCAGTTTCTCTCTCTGCCTGTACTCTGAGTCTGTTTACAGTCTGATCTCGCTAAACCAAACTCAGAAGAAAAGGGGGGTGGCGCAGGAACTTACTTATAATAGAAGAATAATGGATCTTCGAGTGGCTAGTGTGCGTATCTACACCTACAACTGACAGTTAGCGAACGATTAATTAAGAGCCGAGGTTTCCCCTTCCCCACATGTCACACAAAGCCTCAACCGGGGAAGCGAGTTCCTAACGAGTTTACCCCAGCTTTAAAAGAGATCACTACCTCCTCTCTCAAAATGATTTCAGTTACAGTTTTAACGATCCATCCATCGTCATACCAACAAGAGCTTCTCCCCTAAGATACCATTTCCTTCATTCCTTAAGAAATAAACCGCAGCCATGGCAGTTCACGGCCCCATAACCACCTCTCTCACCACACTCCTCAATATCAAACACCCCATTCTCCTCGCCGGAATGGCACGCACAAGCGGTGGTCCCCTCGCAGCCGCTGTCTCCAACGCCGGAGGACTCGGCTGCATCGGTGGGTTGGGCTACACGCCCACGCAACTTCGCGAAATCATCCACGAACTCAAAGCGAACCTGTCGTCGCCGGACCTATCATTCGGCGTCGATCTCGCTCTCCCTAAAGTCGGCGAAGGTGCACGGAAAACGAACCATGATTACACGCACGGTCAATTGGATGATTTGATTACGGTGACGATTGAGGAGGGTGCGAAACTGTTTATAAGTGCTGTTGGGATCCCACCTCCTCATGTGGTTAAGAGACTGCATGAGGCAGGGATATTGATCATGAATATGGTTGGAGCACCAAAACATGCAAAGAAGGCTTTGGATGCGGGTGTTGATATTGTGTGCGCGCAGGGTGGAGAAGGAGGTGGTCATACGGGCGATATCCCAAACTCGATTCTGATTCCATCGGTGGTGGATGTAGCGAGACAGTACAGACCAAAGATGCTGGGAGGACAAACGGCGTTAGTTGTGGCTGCTGGCGGTATTTACAATGGGAGGACGCTGGCTAGTAGTTTGATGCAAGGTGCGGCTGGAGTGTGGGTTGGAACAAGGTTTGTGGCGTGTACTGAGGCGGGTTG
>Ga0247734_1001651_pt1 | contig 16499 bp, 10 predicted proteins | sample UWRJL103311B2_FD_180933 | JGI IMG/M metagenome (GOLD analysis project Ga0247734, IMG submission 180933) | Plant litter microbial communities from Arlington Agricultural Research Station in Wisconsin, United States - UWRJ-L103-311B-2 | ecosystem: Environmental > Terrestrial > Plant litter >... | reverse complement strand
TGAATATTATTTTTTAAAAGATAAATTGATCCAAAAAGCTGTTTTATGCTTCCTGAGCAACGGCTCCTACCAGATCATGTTTCAATAAAAACTCAGCGATCTGAACGGTATTTGTGGCAGCACCTTTACGAAGATTGTCTGCTACAATCCACAAATTCAATGTTTTAGGCTGAGATTCATCACGACGAATACGTCCTACAAATGTTTCGTCTTTACCATGTGCCGTTAATGGCATTGGATAAAGGAAATTCTTTGGATCATCCTGCACAATTACGCCTTCTGCTTCGCTCAGGATTTTCCGTACCTCGTCCAGATCAAATTCATTTTCAAATTCAATATTAACTGCTTCTGAATGACCACCAATAGTTGGAACGCGAACCGTAGTAGCAGTTACGGCAATGGAATCATCTCCCATAATTTTTTTCGTTTCGTTCACCATTTTCATTTCTTCTTTGGTATAACCATTATCAAGAAACGAGTCAATATGTGGCAATACGTTCAAATCAATCGGATGAGGATAAACTTTTCCTTTGCTATGATCGCCGGCTCTTTCTGAAAACAACTGGTCAACAGCTGCTTTCCCGGTACCGGTTACTGACTGATAGGTAGAAACAACAACGCGTTTAATCTTATATTTTTCGTGCAAAGGATTCAAAACTACTACCATCTGAATGGTTGAGCAGTTAGGATTTGCAATAATTTTATCTTCTTTCGTAAGTGTAATCGCATTAATTTCAGGAACTACCAGTTTTTTGGTAGCGTCCATGCGCCATGCAGAAGAATTATCAATAACTGTAATACCTGCTTCCGCAAACCTTGGAGCCAGTTCCAATGAAGTTCCACCACCCGCAGAAAATATAGCAATCTCAGGTTTGGCTGCGATGGCATCTTCAAATCCGATCACCTTTATCTGTTTACCCTTGAATGTGATTTCCTTACCAACAGATCTTTCTGATGCAACGGCCAATAGTTCCGTTACCGGGAAATTACGCTCTTCGAGCACTTTGAGGATTTCGCCGCCTACCAAGCCGGTAGCGCCTACCACTGCAATTTTCATTCTTGCATTAAGATTAAATGAACGATTATTATAAACTCCTTCTTTTCAAAACCCTGAATAAGAAAAGAGCCGCAAATTTACGATGAAATTTAAAACAAATATTGCTTTTGACCGATTAATACTTGAAAATGGTCAATAACTGTTATTTTATACTATTGTAAAACAGCTGTAAATTCAATCTCAACCAAATAATCCGAAGAAACCAATCCGTTGATTTCATAAATTCCGGTAGTTGGTTTTATATCTTTAAAGTAGAAACCATGAGCGCGTGCAATGTCATCAAAGTAAACCATGTTTGTAGTAAAAATCCTGGTTCTGATCACGTCGTTCAAACTTGCGCCTGCTTCTTCCAGTACTTTTGAGATTCTTTCAATGATATTATTGGTTTGTGCATAAGCATCATCTGCTTTCACTTTTTCACCATCCACAATAGCCACAGTTCCGGCTACTTCCACAATATTTCCAATGCGTACCGCGCGGCAGTAGCCCATTTTGTCTTCCCAGGGTGAACCGGAAAGGATATTTTGTCTTGACATGTTACTGATTAATTAAAATTTATGGGGTAAAGATATTGAAGTGAGAATTAAATCGTAAACAGAACAAAATATTCTCTCTCACAAATTTCCCTTACCAATCTCATTCACCGCATAATTCACCGCTCTTGCAGTAAGTGCCATATATAAAATAGACGGACTTTGATTGCCTGTACTTGTCATGCATGCGCCATCTGTTACGAAAACATTTTTGCAATGATGCAGTTGATTAAATTTATTCAGCATGGAAGTTTTCGGGTCGTTACCCATTCTTACGCCTCCCATTTCATGAATATCCAAACCGGGAGCTTGCTTGTTATCACGTGTTTGTATGTTTTTACAACCTGCTTTTTCAAGCATTTCGGCACTTTGAGTAAGAAAATCTTTGATCATTTTTTCATCGTTATCGTCGTAGCCAACGGATGTTACCAGCAATGGAATGCCCCACTGGTCTTTTTGATCTTTACTTAAACTTACCTGATTGGTTTCCTTTGGGAGCGTTTCTCCCTGCATGTACATATACACATGCCAGCCACCGGGAACGGACATGTTTTTCTTAAATTTTTCTCCAAATGGTTCATTATCAGATATGTTTTTACCTTTCGAGCGATATGCACCCATAAAAGTGGTAAATCCGCCCAGGTAAGCAGTATCCTGTTTTCCTAAATTCCTGTAATTGGCAAGAATTGGTTCAGTAGGATTTCTTCCAAAATAATATTTATCCTCAAAACCATTCATCGTTCCACTTACCGAAGCGCGGTAGTTATGAAAAGCAATGTATTTTCCCAATAATCCGCTATCATTTCCTAATCCATTCGGGAAACGATTAGAGGTTGAATTCAATAAAATAAGATTGCTGTTTAATGCAGAAGCATTGAGAAAAATGATTTTTGAAAAGAAAATAGTTTCTTCTTTTGTCTGAGAATCAATCACTTTTACACCAGTTGCCTTCCCTGTTTTTTCATTATAAATAATTGAATGAACAACAGAAAAAGGTCTTATTGTTAGATTTCCTGTCTTTTGGGCCCAAGGCAAAGTGGAAGAAACGGAACTAAAATATCCGCCATAAGGACATCCGCGCATGCACAAATTTCTTGCCTGGCATTTTCCCCGGCCTTGTTGCAAATGAATATCCTGTGGTTCAGTAATATGCGCCCATCTTGCAGGGACAAGATGCCGGTCTTTGTAATTAGTTTTTATACTTTGCTGCACAGCTTTTTCAACGCAATTCAGGTCGAACGGACGAAGAAATTCACCGTCAGGCATTGCTTCTATGCCATCTTTATTACCGCAAACGCCAATGAATTTTTCCACGTGAGAATACCATGGAGCCACATCATTATACCGGATCGGCCAGTCTATACCATAACCAAATTTTGCAGGTGCAGAAAATTCGAAATCGCTCCATCGCTGACAGGCGCGTCCCCAGGTTAAGGATTTTCCTCCCACCTGATAGCCTCTGATCCAGTCAAATGGTTTTTCCTGAATATAAGGATGGTCACTGTCTTTAACAAAAAAATGATCCGTAGAATCATCAAAACCGGCAGCCTTACTAATTAATGGATTTTCCTGTAAAAAGGATTTGCTCATTTGGCCCCGGTGCGGAAATTCCCATGGTGCCAGAGTTGCAGTAGGATAATCTTCGTTATGCACCACATCTCTTCCCCTTTCCAGAACGAGCGTTTTTAATCCTTTATCACAAAGTTCTTTTGCAGCCCAACCACCACTTATTCCCGAACCAATAACAATGGCATCGAAAGTATTCGTTAAATTTTTATCGGCTTGTGATGAAGGATTTTCCATGAGATTGACAGATTGTATTTGATTGTAATGGTATAAATCATATACTTTATAAGATCTGTTTTAGAAAATCTCCTTAGTAAAAGTTGTTTTGAAGATTAAAATATGGATTCCTATGAGGATAAAACTTTCTTAAATTTTCGTTTAACATTGGCAGAATTCACGAAACAACTTTTTAAAGCCTTGAATTCAATATTGGTAAGTGTTCCAATCACTTTATAATCTAAACCCTTTACCGGATAGATATCTTTTAAAATAGCAATTTCATACTCATCAATTTGTTGACCGTATACATAAGTATCGAGAGGAAAAGACTAATTATTTGTAGCTATTGGGCGGTTAGCTTCAAAAATATAACAGTTGAAGCACGCTTCCGGAATTTCTACACAACCATGCCTGATGTTTGGATTATCAGAAGGAAGGAAATTCAGGCTGGAAGGTAAACTTGCAAGAATTGATATACCATTAATTACTTTTAATACAATAAAATATTTCGGCTTAGGAGCATTTTTGTTTTTAAATAAAAAGGGTCAAAATATAATATATTACCTTCATTATCCACGGTTTACTATATTTTTAAAGCCAGACTATTTTGTAAGTAAAGCCACTGATCTTCATAAATTGCCATTTTTAAAGGCATTCCTTCCAACAATCTGGAAAAATCAATTTCAATTTCAGTAGAATTCATTAACCCATTTTCCAAATACTCTAAAACTCCATTTTCGGTAGCAGTAATGTACCAGAGAGAATGTTTGCGATGAGTTAATTCAATTAATTCAGAAGCAGTATAATCTTTAAATGTTTCAGCAACGTGTTCCAGTAAATCTATTTCATTATCTGAAAATTCGTCATCTGAAAATGTAACTTTGGATTGAATATAAACACTACCATCAGAGCTGGTAGTTTTAGAGATATAATTAGAAAGTAAAATGGGCTCGTCAGAGGAGAGGTCAACAAATACATCCCTTGACACAGGCCCAAGCTTCCAAACGGAAAAATTCAGATTAAAAAAAGGTAAGCCATAAGTTCTTATCGAATATTCTTCAATCAAATAAATTAATTTCAGCAGTTTGGTTTTTGATAAGGGATTAATCTTTTCTGCTAAATAAACCACAGCGTTACCCAGTTTGTCAATTTCGGAACGTGAATATGGATGTGACATCATGGATAATTTATTTTTGTAAAGTTACAGAGCACTAGGGGATTAAACAAAGTTTTGCCTTTCCAAGCATATTTCAATAAAATAAGTATTTGGGAAAATGATTTTTCCTTAAACCTCATTTTCCCCCTCCCAAATCGCCAGAGCCAGTTTAATTTGTCCGTAATCATATTGCTCATTCAGTAAGTCAAACAGCGGTTTCAACAGATCCTCTTTCCGGATGCTTATTTCCTGGGCTGCTTTTGTAATGATGTGGTAAGTTTTATCATCAATTAGTGCCTTTAAATCAATTGGATGTCCGTCATCTTTTAGTTTTACCAAATGTGAAATAATAGTTACCGGATTAAGATTTCTCTTTTCTCCAATCACTTTTACCGAATAACCTGCTTTATATAAATCCAGGGTTTCAACGTAAGTCATTCCTTTTGCTATCCGGGTTCCGGGTTTGGTATTTTCTCTTGCAAAGGCAACGATTTCATTGATAAAAGTCTCACCGTAACGCCGGAATTTTTCGGTTCCTATTCCGGAAACAGCCTTCATTTGTGCTTCCGAAACAGGTCTTTTTTGCGCCATTTCGGATAATGTTGCATCACTGAAAACCACATACGGAGGAACGCTTGTGGCGTCGGCTATTTGTTTTCTCAAAATCCTTAAACGTTCAAACAAGGCATCACGAATAATTTCCTGTTTTGGTTTTTCTTTTGGAGCCAACTCTTCTTCTCTGGCTTTTCTTTCTGCAAGAGGAATAAATTTAACCAGTTCAACTTTTCTTTCTCCTCTTAAGATCTGCTTGCTGACGGGATTTAATTTGAACGCATGTGCCTCATCATAAGCAATATCCATAATGCCCGAGTTTAGCAACTGACTAATATATTCAGCCCATTCTTCTCCACGCAGATCGTGGCCAACTCCGAATGTTGGCAGCCTTTCGTATCCAAATTGCAGAACGTTCCGGTTACGACTGCCGCGCAAAATATCGATCAGCATTCCCATTGCTACTTTTTGGTCAGTACGGGCAATTCCTGATAATGCTTTTTGAGCGATAACAGTGGCGTCAAATCTGGTTCTTGGGTTTTTACAAACATCACAATTCCCGCAATCTTTATCTACTTCTTCATTGAAATAACTCAATAAAATTCTCCGGCGGCAAATATCGGCTTCTGCATATTGTTTCATGCGGTTCAATTTGGCATGAAGCAATTCTTTTTGTTCTGCTGATTGCTCCGAATTATTGATCATATCCTGCCGGGTAATAATGTCCATGTAGCTGTAAAACAACACGGTATCTGCCGGCGAGCCATCCCGCCCGGATCGTCCGATTTCCTGGTAAAAACTTTCTACATTAGAAGGTAAATTATAATGAATCACCCAGCGGACATTAGATTTATCAATACCCATTCCGAAAGCAATCGTTGCTACAATGATTTGAATATCATCTTTTAAGAATTGCTCCTGAACTCTGGAACGTTTATCAGAAGGCAGACCGGCATGATAAAATTCAGCCTTAAAACCAGCGCCTTGTAAATTGGCGGCAACGGTTTCAGTTCCTTTACGGCTCAAACAATAAATAATGCCTGCCTGGCCTTCATGTTTGCTGACAAAACTCTGAATTTGCTGTAAACGTTTTCTGCCGGGAAGCACATTCAGACTTAAATTTGGGCGGTCAAAACTGGCTACGAAAGTTTCAGCACTTTCAATTCCAAGCTGTTTTAAAATATCCCGCCGCGTAACACGGTCCGCTGTGGCAGTGAGTGCAATAACCGGGACATTTGGAAATTTTATTTTTAAATTACTTAGCTGTCGATATTCCGGACGAAAATCATGGCCCCAGGACGAAATACAATGCGCTTCATCAATGGCAAATAATTTTACATTCCATTCACGCAAAAAATCAAAAGTATTTCCTGCAAAAAGCCTTTCAGGAGCAATGTATAATAGTTTTAATTCTCCTACTTTGGCTTGCCACATTACCTGGTCCAGCTCAGCGGACGATATACTGGAATTCAGGAAAGCTGCCTTAATCCCATTGCCGCGCAAAGCCTCCACCTGATCTTTCATGAGAGCGATCAATGGAGAAATCACAACCGTCAGACCATCACGCAGAATGGCCGGAATTTGGAAACAAACCGATTTTCCACCTCCGGTCGGCATTAATACAAGACAATCTTTTTCGTCCATCACAGTATCAATAATCTCAGCCTGCTGCGGACGAAATGCATCGTATCCAAAATATTTTTTTAATGCTTCTTGTTTGGTAATTGACATTGAAATGTAATTTTTTGCAAAAGTAATCATTCAAAACTGGTACATCAGCTGCATTTTCAATTCACTGCGGGTATTTCCCTTTATCTCATTCAGGCCTGAACTGATGGCATCCAGTTTGGTATACCGCGTTTGAGACCAACGTATCCAAACCTTTATTTGTTTCGATAAATTATACCTGGTCATGAGATAATGGCGTGTTCCTCTGTCGTAATAGGCTGGTAATGAGAATGCATATAACATGTCTTTTTCATATACATATTGGCGACTGTCGTAATTGTCCGTAGCAAAAAAAGCAATTCTACCGCTTAATTCAAGTTTTGAAAAACGCCAGGTTATATCCTGTAAAATCGTAAATCCTTTTGATTTTGAATTTCCTGAATAACCGAAATCTCCACCTTGCAAACGGGTACGGACTGAGAAACGAAGTGGGACTTCAAATTCCACATTGATCATGGCAGTTCGCCGGATCGTCATGCCAACAAGAGGCATTGGAGTTGTATCCGGCTGATTGTGCTGTTTATGTTTTTCATGAAAAAGCGTATAAGCATTAAACCGTTTGTTGGGTTTCCATAATACATGAACATAAAAATCGTTTCCGTTGGAAGGAGCATTAATCTGGAATTTTAACCACGGAAAACGAAAACTATCATAAAAACTACTGAACTGCCAGCGCCGGTTTGGAGAATAGCGGAGTCCCCAATAACTTCCGGATTCGTTGATGGGTCGTGTTGATTCGCTCACTGCATTGCCATAAAACGTATGAAAATCTTTATCATAATGACGCAGTAAAAAAGTGAAATCAAATGTTTTTCCCAACCCTGCAATGAGCCCGCCAATAGCTCCCACTCCGCCACTTTGTGAACGGGCTCCTTCTCCAAAAAAGTGAAAATTCTGCCAGCGGTAATCTGCATGTAATCCGACAATAAGATTTTGTTTTCCTGAAAATTCGAAACGATTATATGCTACATCCTTTTTTCTCAGATTGGATCCATAAATTGTGTTAAGCATAGTAAAACCCATCTGTCCGCGTTGAGAAGGAATTTTATACAATGCATGCAAACCAACATTCTGTTCAGGAATAATGCCATGTTTTTCCCGTTCAGTTGTTGTGCGATGATAACCGGAGATCAGTAATGAAGAAATAATTAATTCATCAGGATCATCAGAAATATTATCCACGCTCGCATCACGCTTTGTTCTGGAATAAAAACCAGTCAGATCAATTTGCTTAGAAATAGCGTAAGTTGCTGCTATTCCTCTGAAAAAATTAGCTTCCAAAACTGAGGTGTAAGGTCGCAAACCCAATGTACTTCGGTAAGTTGTCCGGATTACTTCTGAGCCTTTTCCCAAAGAAAAACCTGCTGCCATAATTAATCCTTGTCCGGCCTGCATCTGGAAATCTCCAATAATCAGGTTTTTCCATTTCCCTCTGTTCATTATCTGGGCATGAAAAGATGAAAAATCAGCTCCGAGTATTTGTTGTTTTGGCCTCCACTCCCACCATTCTTCCCCCGAATCTTTTTCCAGACTAATGCCAAAACTGTAAGAACCGGTTCGGGCATACCGGTAGCGCAAATAACCATATAATGCTTTTCCCTGATAACGGGATATGGAACGGGAGGCAGTATCAATATCAGAGAAACCTTTTTGCTGTTCAAGCAATTTGCCGGAACGTAACATTAAAAAATGCTGCGTCGGATTTTTCAGCGTTTGTCGGATTGATAGCAATTTTTGCTCAACAATTACAAAAGGAATTAAACGGTAAATTGTTGTCAGATCAAAATTAGGAATTGCCTGCAATTCGTAAAGAGAAATAAATGGGCCTAGTTTTTCACGATAAGAAAAAAAGGATTTGATCTGAATATCTGAAAGAATAAATGTAGCAGCAAGTTCATCGCTCGTAACTGTATTTAAATTCAGTGGATTAACATATAATTGAAAAAGAGATTCGTATAAATTTTCATAATCAGCGTCTTCGGTGGGTGCAGGAAATAAGTTTTGAATAAACTGACTGATATCAATTTCCTGCCGTGGAGGATCTTGCGCTTTTACTATTTTTGGTAAAAAAATAACCAGAAAAATAAAGCTGACTAATTTTAAAGTCACAATATTATTCTGGTTTCGTAAAGCGTATGCAGATTTGAAAAGTTTCAGCATACGCTTTTGATATTTTAGTAAAGATTAAAAGGCTTTTAAACTCAAATCCAGACTTCGCGCCTGGTGCGTTAAAGCTCCGCTGGAAATCCCATCGACGCCTGTTTCTGCTACTTCACGTAAAGTTTTCTCTGTAATATTTCCTGAAGCTTCTGTTTCAAAACGTCCTGCAATTAACTTTACGGCTTCCCGCAGATTTTCCAGAGAAAAATTGTCAAGCATAATAATATCAACTTGTCCAACGCGCAAAACTTCTTCTACTTCTGCCAGGTTACGTGTTTCTATTTCAATTTTTAAATTTTTGCCAGTCTCTTTAAGATATTTTCTGGCGCCAGTAATAGCTGATTCAATACCTCCTGCATAGTCTACATGATTGTCTTTTAGCATGATCATGTCATAAAGTCCCATGCGATGGTTCGAACCTCCTCCAATTTTAACTGCCATTTTTTCAAACAAGCGAAAGTTTGGAGTCGTTTTCCGGGTATCTAACAATTTTACGGGTAAGTCTTTAATTAATCCGGCCATCTGATTCGCATAAGTTGCAATGCCACTCATACGCTGCATCGTATTGAGTACCAATCTTTCGGCTTTCAAAATTAATCTCGCACTTCCTTGTACTGTCAGCACGATATCTCCTCTTTTGACTTCGGTTCCGTCATGAAGTAACACATTAATTTCAAGGGCCGGATCATTATATAATTCTGCGGTTTCTTTAAAAATGATCAGAGCAACTTCAACTCCGGCCAAAATTCCATCTTGTTTTACCAGTAATTTTGCTCTGTTAACTGCATCAGCTGGCACACTGGACAAAGAAGAATGATCACCGTCACCAATATCTTCCAATAATGCAAGACGTATTAAATCACGAAGTTGATGTGGGTCAGTTTCCATATTTTAACTAATTAGTAATTGGATTGTAATCGGAGATGATATTTAATTCTGTTTTCATTTTTAGCATTCTTCCATTTACAAAGTAAAAAGAATGCCATAAATAATCAGAATGTTTGTTGCCGGTAAGCCATGTTATAACGTATGGCAACTGAAAAGACGTTGGTTTTTTGAGCGAATTGAGGACTTGGAGAATTTACATTACGTACCAGAAACCTGCCGTCAACGAATAAATTATGTGCCAAAGAATATGAAAGCCTCAAGTCTGCTGATACAGTATTGGCCTTAATTCCATCGCCTATTTTATGACCATTGTCAGGAAGATAGCCGGGTATTTGTGTTCTTGTTTCATAACTTTTTAAAATATCACCGCCATAATTTGATCCGTCCGGATCTTTGCCTTGTTTTGCCAGCATAAGGGTTCCATAGATTGAAAGCCTCGAAATGGGTTTGTAGCGTATTATTCCCAAAACTTCTTTGAAATTAGCTCCCAATGGATGAGCCAGAGATTGTCCGTAATGTGCATAATTTCTCCCCCCGTCCTTATGCGCATAAGTGTAAGGTCGTACCAGATTATATTCTGCCTGTAAATCCAGATTGGGTATTCCAAACGCATCTACATATTTCCCGCCAAGCTGCAAACTGTATTTATTTGTCCAGGACTTACTGCCGTTGAAAAGATATTTGGTGAGAAATTCATCTAATACAAACTGACCGTAAACAGAACCTTTTTTGCCAACCAGCCACCGGAAATCAACGCCTAATAATGCATTATCCTGGCTCCCTATGTAAGATTCGACATAACGATAAAATATAATTGGATTGAGATAATTCAGATCATAACCTCCTCCTACCGAATCACGGTTAAATACTTCGGCTTCAAATACTCCAAAATTAAGACGCTTTGTAATATTGACGCTCAGATGATGAATTGCTGCAAATTTTCTGTTTCTTAATCCATCTTTGATATCATTGCCCAGCATACTTGTCCACAGATTAGTATACTTAAATATTCCAAGTTGCGTATCCAATCGCAAGAAAAGATATGGGCTGCTGTTATCGGAGAGAATCAGAGACCGGTAGCCACTGCCAAATACGTTGTAATCATGACCAAATTTGACATTAATACTTTTTAAAGGACGGAACGTGATGTAACCGCGTGCACTGAAAAAGTCAGTACTTAGATTTTTTTTGCTTTCTTTTGCCAAACCTTCTCCCGGAAAAGTATATTCCGGGGCAAAATTGCGGACGTACTTAGGAAATAATCCCTGACTGTCAGAAACGAATGTATAAAATCCCAGTTTTTCGTTAATCATTCCGCGTATCTCAACACCTCTTCCTGTAAACCAGAGTGGGGAATTGGTATTATTATCTTTTCCGTAAAAATTATTGGTTACAAAATTAAAATGCAGGTCAAAATCCTTATTATGAACACTGTACAGGTCTGGAGCATGTTGAAAGAATTTTCTCTTTTTTCCAGGCTCAGGCGATTTAAACCAACCTAATCTGGCTAGTTTATTATATCTGACAGAATCAGTAGCGGCCATATCTTTTGTCCATTCCCAACTATCTTCCCGGATATAATCAATTGTTTCTTTGTCGCGCTCTGTGAGATAAACGTCTTCTCCTGTAAGAATTGAATCTGTAAGGGCTACCACAGCCTTTCTTTCGAAGGGTTTTACAGTAGAGTGAAACCCTTCAGTAAATTTACCACGCTTAATTTCCAGTCGGTCGATCAGGTGGTAGTAATCGTCATTGAGAGGAATAAAAGAACTTTGTGCCTGTACATACGATGCCGATATCAGAATAATAAACAAAAACCCAAAAAATTCTGTAAACCGTTGATTCATAGGTGCTAAAATTCTTTTGTCCACGTAGTTTGACCATTTGTGGATAATATTTCGAATAACTCTTTCAAATTACGTCAATGAATTTATATTATCTTGCATGAAGCAGGCTAAAAAACTATCAACTTTATGTTTTTACTTTCCCAAAAACCTTCCATTGCTGATCATTATCTGGCAGAACTCCGAGATGTAAATATCCAGAAAGATAGGATGAAATTTCGTCGGAATCTGGAAAGAATTGGTGAAATTCTTGCTTATGAAATTTCCAAATCACTCACTTTCCGTTCTCAAACAGTTGAGACGCCGCTAGGTCAGGCTTCGTCACGTTATTTACTTCAGCCAGTAGTGTTGGCTACTATTTTACGTGCCGGACTTCCATTACACCAGGGTTTTCTCAATGTTTTTGATGAGGCAGATAATGCATTTATTGGTGCTTACCGTGGACATAATATTGCAGATGAAGAGGATTTTGAGGTAGAAATGGATTATATAACCAGTCCTGATCTAACAGGAAAAACATTAATTCTTGTGGATCCGATGCTGGCAACCGGACGTTCACTTGAAAAAGTTTATCATGCATTGCTCCGGTTCGGAATGCCTGCACAAACTCATATTGCTGCCGTAATAGCGAGTCCGGAAGGTGTAAATTTCTTGCAAAAAAGAATTCCGCAATGCAGGCTTTGGCTCGGAGCAATAGATCAAAAATTAAATGAACAATTTTATATTGTACCAGGTTTAGGAGACGCAGGCGACCTTTCTTATGGAGAGAAATAAATATTTAAAATATTGTAAACAGAAAAACCGGCAGAAATATTTTTCTGCCGGTTTTTTATTGAGCTTAAATTGAAATAACTAGAAATAATAACTCCTCTAACTACTTAACTCCTCTTTAATCAATTCAACAATTCATCAAAAGTAATCGACACATAATAAGTAGATCCCACATTTGGACTTCCGTAAGCTTGTATGTAAGATTTACCAATCAGATTTGTGCCGCCTAATTTTATAATGGATTTGATTGCAGGAACTTTCATACTAACCTGTGCATCGAGATTACTGATTGCAGGGACTCTTGTATTGGAAAATAGTGGTACGTCTGTTCCGGAAGGTAAAATAAAGCTTGATTCCCATAAAAATGCCTGCTGATAACGATAAGCAAGATTAAAGCCAAAATTGTTAGTACTCGTAATACGCTTGCCAAAACTTAGATTATAACGATATTTAGGCGTATTGAACTGCGAATACTGAACTTCCGGAGATGGTGTAAAATCAGACAATTCATTGTTGGCAACATTTCCTCCAATATTGAATCCCTGGGGTAATGAATAACTAAGTCCAAGAGCAAAACCTCTCGTTGTGATTGTTTCAGTTGTATTTACAGTTCTTGAATAGCCATTAAAATTGCCTGTTCCAATACCGGATTCAATAGGTAAGCCAGGCGAAGCTGCTGCCGTAGGAACCAGAATAACTGCGCCTCCTATAAAATTGGTATACTTACTGATGTAGTAATATGCATCTATAAATAATTTTTTACCAATTACTGATTTATAACCTATTTCATAAGAAGCAATACGCTCTGGTTTCAGCTTTGCGGGTTGATACTTTGGCAATTTGGCTAATGCGAATGCAGGAGCAAGCTGAGTTACAAGAGCTGGTAACTGGCTTTGGAGCGCTCCTGGTAAAGCACCTTGAACACCCGCTGCTGTGGCGGCCTGAATCGCCGCCGGTGTATTTGGGATCTGGCCGGCAGCAACCGCAGCATTGACCTGACTTGTTACTGCTGCCGTAACAGCCTGGGTAACAGCCGCAGTGGCATAAGCTGTGGCGCTTTGTATAATAGACGGATCTCCCTGAATAGTTTTCAGAATATTTTCGCTTGACAAATTCTGTCTTAGTATGCCATTTCCCAAATTATAGCGGGAATTAAATTCAGGCAGACCACCAATCAATGTTCCTGATGGTGTTTTTAGATCGATATATTGATTTTGCGTAGTTGGTATGCGGAATCCTGTTTGATAAGACAAGCGAATATTATGCTGGCCAAAAGTCGTTACAGCAGAAACACGTGGTGTAAACTGACCGTCAAAATTCTCATTTTTATCATACCGAATTGATGCAGATAATTTTAAATGGTTACTCAGCAGGTTTTTTCCGGCCTGAACAAAAGCACCAAATTCATTAATGGGAATAGTGCCGTTACGTCCCTCTTTTGTATCAGCAAACAAAGTTCCGGCTGAACGTAGTTGATATTGTCTGAAATTACCTCCTGCAAGTAATTCAATAAATTTAATTTCATTTTTAAAATTATAAAAGCCTTCTACATGATAGAGATTTGTTTTATCAGCAAAAGCACCTCCACCATCAACAATAGGCGTATTACGATATTTTTCCAATAACTGATTATAAGCACTTGTTCCCGGAGCAGGCATGTCTTTATCGGCAACCTGACGGGCTGCAAGATGAGCCTGAGCCTCAGGAACTCCCGCGGCACGGGCAGTAGCAAAAGCTCCGGTATATTGGCCAAACCAGGTTGCATGTGGCTTTATTTCATTCAGCATGGAAACAGCAGCGAGACCGGCAAGATATGATTGGCCGGAGCGTTCCTGAGTTGTATAGGCGCGAATGGTAAAATTATCGCCGCGTAATTCCAGTTTTGCCTGGGTTAAATTAAAATTACGAAGAGAATATCGTCCCGTAGCAGTGTAAACAGTAGTTCCATAGCCATAATTAATTTGGGCAATAGCTTCTATTTTATCACTGATACGGTAGTGAACTGCGGCATTTGCTTTAAAACTTTTAGTATTATAATCAACCAGATCTTTTTCCTGATATCCTGTCCGGCTCACAAAAGTGCTGGGAACCAGATTTACTGCCGCAGCTGGTATAAGACCGTTGGCTGCCAATGTTCTTGCAACGGAATTAATATTGGTTTGCACCTCATCTCCGTAAATATTTACACCATCATAATCAGGATCGGTGCCGGCTCCACGTGCAGGATCAGCATTTCCTCCCACATTTAAATTGTTGTAATTAGTTGCCTGCCAGTCTTTTGCCGTAATGTAGGAAAGGTTTACTTTGAAAGCGATTTTATTATTGAATGCCTTTGCATATCTAATCGTCCCATCAACAAAAGGAGTGGTTGCTTTGGTACGATGCGACTCATGCATAATTCCTGATTTTACATTTGCACTCAACCCCTGATATAAGAACGGACTTTTGCTATTCATCAGAATCAGACCATTAATAGCATTAGGACCATAAAGCGCGGATGCAGCTCCTGGTAATATTTCTACACTTTCTACATCAAGCTCCGACATACCTATAATGTTATCGAGCGGAAAATTTAATCCGGGCGCCTGATTATCCATACCGTCTATCATTTGCACAGTCCGCGGATTTCCCGTACTGCCAAATCCACGCATATTAATAGATTTGAACAATACACCTTGTGTAGCCATGTCAATACCTTTCAGATTGGCGAGCGCGTCGTAAAAATTAGGGGAAGGTGTTTCGCGGATTCCACGGATATCCATTTTTTCAACGGCAACAGGTGACTTCATAACACTTTCTTCAACGCGGGATGCTGAAACAATGATTTCTTGTCCCAGAATGGCCTGTTCTGATAATTGTACCTGAAAATCGGTTTGGTTACCCGAAACGTTGATTTCTTGTGTTTCAAATCCTACTGAAGAAACAACGAGGGTAAACGGAGGCTGTGAATTAACAACAAAGCTAAAATCACCCTTTGCATCTGTTATGGTGCCTATTACTTTTCCTTTAACCTGAACACTGACACCAATAAGAGGCTCCTTCGTTTTAGTTTCTGTAACTTTTCCGCCTATTTTAGTTTGAGCATAAGAAAAGTAACTAAAAAGCAGAAGTACAAAAGTGTAGTAAAAATTACATCTGGTAAAAAAAATATGCATAAAACAGTTGTTAAATTGTTGATGGAAGCAAGATAAAATATTTAAAAATGAAATCTGCAATTGTTCTAATTTTTTCTTTAAATCATTAAATAAATTATTTTAAGGCTACCTTTTTTAAGTAAAAATAGTTAGACAAATCTAAGGTTTTATTACGATTAATTATATTTTTTCTTAATATAATTAAATAATATAAATAATTGACTATTATTAAAGATTTGGGACAAGACCAGCAAAAATGGGCGTATCTATTCTTTATTCTTAGCTTTGCACGATTAAATATTGATAAACATACATTTAGACTTCATAATGAAGGAAACATTCGTTATAATAATGGCTGGTGGAGTTGGTACCAGATTTTGGCCATTTAGCCGGACTGACTTTCCAAAACAATTTCATGATGTTTTGGGTACAGGTAAAACGCTTTTGCAGCAAACCATTGATCGTTTTGACGGCGTTTGCCCGATTGAGAATATTTACATCGTTACCAATCAGGAATATAAGAATCTAATAAAGGAACAAATTCCGGCACTATCTGACGATCAGATATTGTTAGAGCCACACCGTCGGAATACAGCTCCTTGCATTGCTTATGCCTGTTACAAAATTGCATCTCGTAATCCGGATGCAAATGTTGTCGTTGCACCGGCGGATCATATCATTTTAAAAGAAGATACTTTTAAGGATACAATACGCATTGCACTTGGAGCAACCCGCTATCAAAATATACTTGTTACCTTAGGTATCCAGCCAAGCCGGCCTGATACAGGATATGGTTACATACAATATATCCCGGATAAACTTACGGTAAAAAAAGTAAAATCATTTACTGAAAAACCTCATTTAGAACTTGCATTACAATTTCTGGATAGC
>Ga0247734_1001650_pt1 | contig 16502 bp, 25 predicted proteins | sample UWRJL103311B2_FD_180933 | JGI IMG/M metagenome (GOLD analysis project Ga0247734, IMG submission 180933) | Plant litter microbial communities from Arlington Agricultural Research Station in Wisconsin, United States - UWRJ-L103-311B-2 | ecosystem: Environmental > Terrestrial > Plant litter >... | reverse complement strand
ATCCACGTCCCAGCCTTGCCGTTTCATCTCTTCGTTCACGATCCTGAACACCGCCGACGCCACCGCCAGGTTGAACTCTTTGTCTTGGTTCCCGTCCATGCGATTCGCCCGCAGCACCCCCTTCACGTCGGCGAGGCCGATGAGGTCTGTCTCGCTGGCGTAGTCCTTTACGGCCTGCGTGAGGGCGGGGTCGTTGGAGGTGACGTCGACCAAGGTGAAGTTGCATTTGGTGCCGCTTGGCAGGTTGAAGGAGAACGAGGGTCCTGGCTCCTGGGCCCAGGGAGCCCAACTCGGCGGCGAGAAGGCTGCCGCCGCGCCGACGCCGCCCACCATGAACGCCACGGCGACGCCCGTGGCTGCCAACCTCGGAACTCGGCGCTTAACGCGCCGCCGTGACACACTCCGGGTCGCCTGCGTCATCGCAACCAACTCAGCGTGAACATCGGCACTTAAGAGCGCAGTTGTGGGAGCGGATGCGTCCAGCAGGCGGTCGAGTTCGTCGCGGTCAATCATGGTTGTCTCCTCGGGTGTGCCTTCACCGACTACATGTCCGGCACTCGCCCATTCCGTTCACACCCACTGACGTATGCATCGGCGGATGTCGTGTCTGCGTGGCCACGCGACGAGACGTGATCGGGCATTTCGGCACGCTTGCGCGGCATCGAGTCGAGACGGCGCCAGTATCGCGCGACGTGTGGCAATGGCGCGACGTGCGCACCCCCGGATGTAACGCCTCGACACTACATAGGTGCAGCATCTTTCGAAGGAGGAAGAATGGCACCACCCAAGAGCAGCTCAGGTTGGTCGCGCGTCCACAGCGACGAAATCCGTGGCTCCGCTTTCGAGGTTCCTGGCTTCAATGCAGACCAGCAGGACGAACTCTGGCAACAGATCAAGACCAGGGCGTCGACGCCCAGGCGGCGCCGCGTCGGGTGGAGGGGCGTAGTGGCTGGAGTCGTCGCGGTGGGCGCTGTGGGGGTTGCGGGTGCCGCGGCTGCCGACGTGTTCACCGCACACACAGGGAAGGGCCCGGCAGATGCGGAAGACGTCGAACTCGGCGGACCCGGTGAACGACTGAATCCGTCGGCTCCAGACTTTGCGGCTGTACTGAGTCAGTCGACGAGCGACATCCCGTTTCCTTCCGCGCAGTCTCGCAACAGCGCACTGTCCTGGGAGGTCGAAGACCTGTCGGACGAGCAGAACACGCTCGTGTCGGTGGGGGCCCTGCGGTTGTGGACAGCAGGCCATGCTCTCTGTTCGTGGAGCAATGAGTGGGCGGTCGCTCTGAGCGCAGCAGATACCCGGGCGGCAGGGCGGGCCGCCGACGTGATCCTTGGAGCACGAAACTGGCCCTCGATCAAGGACACCGACGCCGATCTGGCTGACGAGTCAGAGGCCGCCTGGGTGCCCGTCCTCGAGCAAGCCGTCCGGGCAGGGGATTCCGCGGGGGCAAAGGTTGCTCTTGAAGGGCAAGCATGCATGCCAGGGCTGGCCCCCGAACTGGGGATGGGCAAGCGGTGGTGAAGCCGGGTCGCGCATCGCGGCTTGATGTGGAAGCACTGTACCGTCGCCACGCCGGTGAGCTCCGCGGCTACCTCTACCGCCGGGCGGGTGAGACTGGTGCTGAGCTGCTCGGAGACGTGTTCGTGATCGCGCTCAAACGGGTCGACGAACTGCCCGCACCGGATCTTCACCGCGCTTGGCTCTTTGGGATTGCTCGGAGACTCCTGCTGGCTGCGGACAGGCAAGCACTCCAGCGTCAAAAGGCCGAGAGAGAGCATGCCGCGCTCGACGATCCAGCGACGGAGTTTTCACAGGTCGGTCCGTCCGTCCGGGCACGAGCAGTCTGGGAAGCGCTCTCTTCACTGAGTGAGCAGGACCAGGAGTTGATTCGGCTTACTGAGTGGGAGCAGCTGACGATGACTGAGGCCTCGGCGGTGCTTGGCATACGTGCGGGCACTGCGCGCGTTCGATTGCACCGGGCCCGGCGATCGCTGCTTGCTCACCCCGCATTCCAAGGCCTGTTCGCGCCCACCTCTTCGCCGTGGTGATCGGCGGTTCATACCGATAGGTGTCGCGGATGCCCCACGAGCGACTTTCCATCCGGCCACATGTGTTTGTGGAGCGCGCAGGGCTGCAGCGGACGAACGACTAAGGTCTTCGCGATCAACACATACGCGTCTATCGGCGTCGATAGACACGAGACCACGCACGGCCTGCTAGGAGTTAGGTTTAAGCGGAGTCAGCTTTTGAAGATGTTCGTGGCGGGCTTGGAGTAGTAGGAGTGATTGCCGGTGCGGCCGAGCTGGGCGTAGCGGGTCCGCCTTCGGCGGGGCTGTGTCAGCCTCCGCTTGAAAGCCGGCTGCGGCGGTCGGCGGATCGGTGCTCGCGGGCTCGCTGATCTCGTCATCGATCTGGCGCCGCCGTTTCCTCGTTCCTCATGGTCGTCTCGTTGACCCACCAGAGTCCGGTGAGCGGAAGAGCGGCAACTGCGGCGTCAAACATGAACATGCTCTGTAGGCCGAGCACTTTTCCGGCAGTGCCGCCGAGTAGAGGGCCGAAGGGGATCGTGCCCCAGGTGAGTAGGCGGTAGAAGCTGTTGACGCACCCGAGGAGGTGGTCGGGGGTGATGCGTTGGCGGAACGAGACGGTCACGACATGCCAGGTCGCCACTGCTACGCCGCCGATGAGAACGCTGGCGGAGAGTAGGGGCAGGGTGCCAACGATGCTGGGTGCGCCGACGAATGCCGACGAATAGACATATCCAAGAAGTGCGGCGGCTAGCCGGCGTCTGTGATGACGCGGACCTTGCGATCTTCTCGGCGGTGGCACCGCCGTGGTCAGATGTAGGGGCCGCGCCAGTCGACACTGGAGTTTCGGCCCGGAACACATTTCGTGTGATGCCGAATAACCATATCCGAGCCTCGACGAGGTCAGACGGTGTCGCGGCAAGCCTTCACGCCGTCATCGTCGCTTCTGCGACCAGATCGGGTACGTCGTCAGCGTCCAGCACGCGGTCGAGTTTGTTGCGGTCAATCATGTTGGCATTCCTTCAGTGCTCCTTCGCCGACTACATATCCGGCACCCGCCCATTCCGTTCACGCTACTGATGGGGCGCTAGGGCACGCGAGCGCAGCTGTGGGTGAGACGCGTAGCCTCGCCGACGTCAAGGCTTGTGCATCCTCGCCACGTCGAAAACTTAAATGCCGAGTTCTACGAGTTCGTCCATCGTGCGCCGATGGTGAGTCCAGTCCTTCGATCTGTAGCGGTCGAGCGTGTTGTCGATGAACACCTCGATGCCGTCGATGTCAGGCCCGACGCGATAGTAGGTGACTATTGGGTCGCCCTCGACGGTGCGACGCAGGGTCACGAGTTCGGCAGTCTGAGGACGATTGGAAGGCGTGAGGCAGTCGAAGTCTCGTGGGTCTGTGCCGGTGAGCGAGGTCAACTTCTTCTCGCCGCAGTCAACCAGTTGAGTCCTTTCGCGAAACTTCACCGGTGCCGTAACAGAGGCTCGTGAGGCGTCGATGATTCCCAATTCTTCGTCTGACAAGGGAACCTCACCAGGGCCGTCGATGGGTGCGGCGACGAAGAACTCTTGACTGCGGCAGTCGGCAGGAATCCGGACATGGAAGGACGACGAGGGCTCAAGGTGGTCGACGAACCCGCCGCCAAGTTTGACCTTGTCACCGAGCCGATACGTCTTCCCGTCAAGAATGATGCCGGTCGGGTTCTGAGTCACGCGAGTTCCCGAGGGCCACATAACGACCGTGTGCTCGGTACCGGTGTCAAGCCCTAAACATCCCGCCGTCACGTTGAGGGCGCCGGAGGCGAGCGCTGCCATCCCAGCGTCCGCCGGTCCAAGAACAAGCACGGACGTCCCATCCTCCGTAGTGAGCACGCTCGACGCGTCCTTGGACGGGCTGAGCACCGGACTGTCGGACGCCGGCACCTCTGGTGCTGCGACTGAGAGATCATCCTGTGATTCGGCGCTACCGCTGTCCCCGCAAGCGCCGATAGACGCGAAGCTTAGTGCGCACACAGTTGCTGCAATGAGTGGCCTCATGAATGAAAGTGTCCGGTACACCGCGGACAGTCTCGCGTCACGATCATCGAGTCTCTGAGTTGGTGGGAGAGATCTTGGTAAGTCCTTGGCGCACGCAGTCTCACCGCTACTTCGCAGGCCGGTCATCTTCGACCACCTCGTTAAGGACACTCGACAGAGTGGACTTGGATAGGTCTGGATCAATGATGCGTGCTGCGACTCGTCCTTGGCTGTCCAACACCCACGTTGTGGGAATGGCGGTGGTGGGTAGCGACGTTCTGAATGACAGCTCCAACGCTCCGCCCTGGTCGGCGAAACTCGGGTACGTGATGCCGACCGAGGAGTTGAAGGCCTTCGCCGCTTCGGGATCGGACTTGTTGACGATGCCCACAAACTGCACGTTCCTGGAGGCGTACTCGTCCGCGACCACCTTCAGCACTGACGCCTCGGCGCGGCATGGGGCACACCATTGACCCCACAGGTTGACGACAATCACCTTGCCAACGAAGTCAGAGGTAGATAGAGCCCTGCCGTCAAGATCCTCACCTTCCAAGATCGGAGCAGCCTTGCGGTCGCCCTCGCCGATCACCGTGACGAACCGAGGACCTGAGTCCGTGTCGTTGCTGCTGGCATCGTGAGGACCGCTGCACGCCGACATCAGAGGGACCAACGCTCCCGCAAGCACCACCCGGCGAAATGATGTCCTCATCGCGGCTGTATGGCCACTGGGATCTGGCGTGTCTCACACGCCGTGCAATCCGAAGTGAATTGACCGCTGGCGCCGGGCAGGGGCGCCGTCGATGCGCCATGATTTGGGGAGCCTCCGTTCAGCCAGGGCCAATGCAACAACAACTCCGGCATCGCAAGTGCTTGGCCGCTGTCAGCCTCGGGCATCGGAAGAGCAAGACGTGGGCCCGGGAGAGGGCTCGCAGGGAACGTGGGATACATCGCCATGGGGGAGGGCTGAGGACGCACCATGACATCGTTGGCGATGCTAGGCGATATGAACGAGAACTGCGTGATCCATCCGGCTGCTACCAGGGCGGCACCGGTGCACACCCTGCGGGTCGAACTGGCCATGACCATCCTTCGCTCAAATCCGGAGAGACTGGAAGTATCTAACGTTTCGCGACAGCCCGTCGACTTTCTGATGACATCTCAAGACATCAGCTGGAATCGCAGCGCCTGACTTTTCGAATCGGGTGGCGTCCTCATCCGCTCGTGGTGCCTGCCACGAACTCACCAATGACTTTCTGTCCATCCTTGGCGTAAACCGGCAGGACTATCTCGAAATGGCTACCGACCTTTCGCTTGAACGCCGGATTCTGGCTGCCGTACGCCATGTCGTATGTGCGCAGGTATCCAGAGCGCCCGTCCTCGAGATCGATAGGCGTGAGGTCTGGCGGCGGCTTGTTGATCGTCCAGGGTCCGATGGACACGTTGTCGCCCGGCTTCGGCGGTGCGGTCGGCCCTGCTGGAAAGGCAGAGAAAACGTCGGATCGGGCTTCTTCGTCTGGCGCGGCCAACTTAGTGGCGGCGACGGCCGCGCTTCCTCCGGTAACGACTAGTACAGCCAATCCAGCCGCGAAGGCTGGTTTGCTTCGCCCAGTTTGTCGACGTCTGATGACGCGGTGGATGCCGTGTTGCGCTGCGTCGACGATGCCCTGAAACTCGGCGTCGCTGGGACGATCTTGGGCTTTGCGGGTAGTCATCGATCCACGTCCCTTCTGAGTTGTTGCCTTGATCTGTGCAGCCGTTTGCCAACTGATGCTTCGCTGATCAGTAGCTGTTCGGCTGCTTCTCGGTACGTGAGCCCTTGCAGTAGCACCAACTCGCAGACTCTGCGGTCGGTCTGTTGGAGGTTGGCCAAGGAGTCCAGCACCCATCGCAGTTCGAGGATTGCGGAGTCATCGGACGTCATGGCGTCCTGATCGAAGAGGTGTGTAGTCCTGCGATCTCGGCGAGAGCGGTTGTGAGCGAGGTTGCGGCAGGTCACCAACAGCCATGGCAGTGCTGATTCGTTGACTAGTCGAACTTTGGCAGGTTTGCGCCAGACCAACAGAAAAGTCTCCTGGACAAGTTCCTCTACAGCATCTCGGGAGTTTGTGAGTGACCACGCGAGACGAGCAACGGCAGGCGCAGTACGTAGGTAGAACTCATCGAACGCACGCTCGTCTTTGCCGTTGATGGCATAGAGAAGATGGTCGTCGCTAGGTTCTACTCGGCCGGGAGTGTGGATCGATCTGTTGCTCACGTTTAGAAGTGTCCAGTAGCGGCTAATCGTTACCCCAATGCCGAAGTCTTTTTCCGCCACCAGTGGGGGAGCATCGCTGCGTTGGAGTCGAGAAGCTGCTGACGCAGCGAGTGTCGCGGACTAGTCGTCGCGTTGTGCGAGAGCTTGAGCCAACTGTGCTTTGCTCTCATCGAGTTGAAGACGGATCTTCGAACGTCCGTCCTTGGACGCACGCATCAATTGCATCTCACCGACGGCCGCTGCCACGGTCTCGGTGACGCCAAGCAGGTGAGCCATTTGTTCGACCACGTCTGATCGCATCTCGGCCTCAAACACCAGTCGAGACACCTCTGGCCACCGATCGAGGGCATCGGACAGCGCTTGGAAGATGCTGACCCTCTCGCGCAAGTCGATGATCTCCACAAGGGTGTAGCGGTGGTCGTCGTCCTTACTCATAGATTCATGATGGCGGGGCCTAGCGCGATCTGATGACCTAGGGGATCGAACAAGCGGCGTGCTGAGCGAGGTTCGCCGCGGATCGACCGGCATGGTCTCAATCGGCGCAGGCTACGACTCCGACTGCCTAGCGCTTCACATTTGGACTCCTCAAGCATCGTCACAGGCATCAAATCTGGTCGTAGTGGATGGTCAGATCGAGATCCACCACACCTATTTCTCCATGGCTCTGAGTCAGAAGCGGCGGGCTTGCACGGTGGGCGGGATGAGAGATCGACGGCCGGAACGCGATCCCCGCGCACGCAATCTGAAAGATCGTCCTCTACGTCCACGATCGTGTACTCCAAGCGAGGGCGTTCGTGCTCACTCAGTCATTGGACCGCCTCGTCGGCCTCGACTTCGACGAGTTCAAGACTCTACGAATACGACGTGTCGTCTGTAGGGGATTTGATGGGCCTCGATTCGTTATCTCGGCACAGGGCCAGGCTGCTCGGCAATTACCACAGTCTGCGAGTCAGTAAGCTGGAGAAACGACCGCCCTTGCCGATGCGAGCGCGATACTCGAAGAACGCCAACAGGCCGAACAGCAACCACAGACCTGCGAACGGCCGCCAAGGATCGTGGTCGGAGAAGAAGATGAAGGAGACGGTCCCCCAGGCCAGGTAGGGGAGCGATCTCAACAGGCTGCTGGCGAATGACTGCTCACTCGATTCCCGCTACGAAGCCTCGCGTGTTCCCTTCGCGGGAGTCTCGTCCTCACCAGGGAATTCAGGGTTCACGCCGACAGGCTTTCGTTGATCGCGATGAGCCGCAAGATCAAGCTGAGCCGCTCAGCGGACACAGGACCCAAGTCTCCGCCCTGATCCGAAACAGTGATTTCGACCGTGCTGATGAGCCTCAGTTCCGAGAACTCGCCGAGGGCAGTGTTGGTCGCGTACTCGTTGCAATCGACGAGTTCGTCACGACTGTCGACCGCACCGCGTCGGACCCTCCGGGCTGGCAAACGTCATCACGCAGCCTCAAAGACACCCGTCAATGGTTCGAAGTCTTAGACGTCTTCGACGTGCCGAGAGGGCTCGGGCCAGTCTGTTATCTGGTCGAAGTTACGTAGTCAGAATGACCAACTGAACGCGTGTGTGCGTCCAGTCGAAAGCCCCCTATCCGCACGGGTCCTCGTCACGAGAACAGTTGATGGCGCGGTCTCACCAGCTTGTTGGATCACGCGACACAGTGCCGCCGGAGGAGTTCGGGTCGACATGTCCGCGGGCCGAGGGCGCCGCGGTGCTGGAGCCGCTCTCGAGGAGGCGGACGTGCTAGCGTCCGCCTCCATGCCGATCCACGGTTTCGCTCGCCGTTGCGCGTTCATGCGGTCGCCTGCCTGGAGGCCTAGGGCGGAACCGCTGATCACCGCCGAGTGGTGAATCTCAGGTAGTACCCGTCCGGATCAAACACCCTGAAGTCGATCAAGCCCCAGGGGCGCTGCCTCAAATCCTCGTCGAGCGCGATTCCTGCCTGCACCGCGCCGTCACGAATCACGTGGATGTCATCGACCTCGATCACGATCTCGGTCCCGGCGGGAATCGCCCGGTGTATCGGTTCGACGGCATCCGACTCGCACACGCCGATACGGACGTCGCCAAGTCTCAGCGAGGCGTACGCCGGTGGTCCATCACTGAGGCCTGTGACCTCGAATCCGAGACCGGCGTAGAAGCGAACCGTCCTGTCGCGATCTGCCGGAAAGATCTCAACACGAAGTGAAGCGTTCACCCACACACGGTGGCACGGCGGGACGCCTCGGGGACACTCGGCGACCGACCTAATCAGAATGTAGCGAGTAGTCCGACTGGTAGGAGAGCGCGTTGATGCGTGCACGTAATTTACGTGGCGCGGCCCACGTGAGATAACCCCCATATAGCCAGAGCGGCATTGCGACGAGCCACCACGGCGAATCGAAAACGCTCATCCCGATGACGAGCAATGGAAGAATCGTGAAGAGCGCTGCGGCTTCGAGCCTCTTGTCGTACCGCTGAGACAATGCATGCCTAGCTGAACGGATCGCGGCCAGTCGCAATCGCGGATCGTTCGGAACTGAGCCCTTCACTGCGGCTCGATGAACGAGCCTCAATTCCGCATCACTGAGGCCGCGACCGACGGCCGCGCGCCATCGGTTCCGCTCACGATTAACCGACCATCCCATGCCGAGCCCGAAGACCACGCCGCTGATAATCCCGGAAACAACCCCCGACGGCACTCCGTGATCGTTCGCGATCACCGCGAATACGCCCATGTACGCGCCGAAGATCGTTCCTGTGACGAGTGCTTGTACCCACCATGGAGCTAGGAACAGTCGGGCGCGCAGCGAACTCATAATTCCACTTCATCATGAGATGAGCCGGCCTGCTCTTTAGAGATGCCTGGTACGGAACATGCGGTGGCTTCGTGATGACCCCGGCGCTAGTCGGGTGCTTCCCAAATGTGAGTTCTGCGAGCCTGGCAAAACCCGGACACGCGTACGCAGGAGCCGTGTGTCATTGGAGCGGTGGCGGCTCGCCAACATCACGGCGCCGGCCTGCTGTTGCGGCCGAGCTGGGCGCAGCGGGGCTGTGTCGCCCCTGATGGTGTCCTGCCTACCACCGTGAGCCTTCGGATGAAGGCCGCTCTGCGGCCAGTGCCGGATCGGCACTCGGGGGGGCTTGAACGAGGTGGCAGCGGGAAAGGCGGATCGGGGGCCGACTAACCCGCTAGATGTATGGGGAGTGTGCGGGAGTGGCTAACCGTTCTCTCGACCCGGCAGCGGCTTCCCGTTCAGGAAGGCTTCGTAGGCTTCGCGGGCGTCGGGCTCGATCTCAGGCTGCTGATTGCTGTACCTAGCATCGGTGCGATCGCGCTTGGGACCGGAGATCCAGAACTCTTCGTGTGGGTGACCGGTGTCGTAGAAATTTGAGTCATGATTGGCACCCGCCGTGCCCGTGACCCGACGCACGGGCCGCGAGCACCTAGCTAGGCCGATCTCAAAGGCGCGGATCAACCGGTTCCGATTCCATCGCGAGCACCCCGAAGACACACTGGTGGACCCGCCAGACAGGCTCCCCCGCGACGGCACGTCGGACTGCCTCCAGACCAAGCGCGTACTCACGCAGGGCCATCGACCGCTTCTGCCCCAGGTTGCGGTCTCTTAGGCGAGCGAGAGTTGCGGCCTCGGTGTAGTCGGCGCCGTAGATGATGCGCAGGTACTCGCGACTCCTGACCTTGAGGCCGGGCTGCACGAGGCCCTTCGGACCGCGGACCACATTGTCGAACGGCTTGACGACCATGCCTTCACCGCCCGCGGCGGTGAGGTCCTCCCACCACGCCACTCCAGTGCCGCATGACTCCTTGTCGGTGGTCTCGACCACTTGCCGCCGGGTCGTCCGGAACAGGACGGCGTCGGCTGCGACCAGCCGATCGGCGAGGTCCAGATGCCATTGGTGGTTCTGGGTCTCGTACGTCCCGGCGTCGCTTGCCAACAACTGGAACGGCGCCACCTCGACACCGAGACCGTTGTCAATGGGCTGCACATAGTGGCGGTAGGACTCGACGAATCGCTCGGCGTTGACCGCGCGTGAGCGCGTGCGTTGCAGGAGATCGGCCACGTCTGCTCCGCGCGCGGCAGCGGCCTCCAGCACGTCGATGGATGCCGGAAGTGAGGTCGTCGCTGCGGCCCCGACCTTTGCATACTGATTTCGCACCATGGCCTCGGCTTTTGCAGTCCACGGCAGGATCTCTGTGTCGAGCAGCAGCCACGTCGCACCCAGTTCCTCCCAGAGGCCGGCCGAGCTGACGGCGCTTGCGACGCGTTCGAGCACCGCCTTCTGCATGGACGGGTCGAAGAAGGACCGCCCAGTGCGGGAGTACACGACGCCCGTACCGTCGGCCCGCACGCGCACCACTGCGCGCGATCCCATGTGCTTCTCCTCGCAGATCACGCGGCTCACCGATCGCTTCGCGAAGTGGCTGAATGCCTCGTCAGGATGCTCGAGCAGCCCGTGCCGAGCAGAGCTGTCGACCGGCGACATCGTCGGCGGAAGGTACAACAGCTCGTCTGGTGCGACAGCGAAACGGCTCATGACCTCCAGTGCACCGGCGGCGTTCTCCTCGCGCAGCGACACCCGTCCCATGTGCTCGGTCTCGATGGTCCGATGGCCGAGGACGTCATGCAGCGTCAGCACGCCCGGCTCGCGTTCGGGTGGGGCAAGAGGACGGATCGGCTCGTAGTAGGTCTTGTGCGCCGAGACCGAGACGACCTCGCGCTCGGGGTAGCGCAGTGCGGTCAGGCTGCCGCCGAACACGCATCCCGTGTCGAGGCACATGGTATTGTTCACCCACTCCGGCTCCGGCACAGGCGTGTGCCCGTAGAGGACCGTCGCCGCGCCTCGGTAGTCATCGGCCCACGGATACCTGACCGGAAGGCCGAACTGGTCCGTCTCGCCGCTCGTGTCGCCATAGAGCGCGAACGAGCGCACCCGGCCCGACGCACGACCGTGGTACTTCTCCTTGAGGCCGGCGTGGGCGACAACGAGCCGGCCGTCGTCCAGCACGTAGTGCGCGACGAGCGCGTCGCAGAACTCGCGGGCCGACACGACGAAGTCCTGGTCCTCGAGTGCCAGCTGGTCGAGCGTCTCCTGAAGGCCGTGCGTGGCCTTGACGTCCTTTCGACCCAGCGCTCGCACAAGCTTCGCTTCGTGATTGCCCGAGACGCATAGGGCGTTGGTGCCCGCGACCATGCCCATCACGAGTCGAAGGACACCGGGCGAGTCAGGCCCACGGTCGACGAGGTCACCGACGAAGACCGCGCGACGACCCTCCGAGTGGGACGCATCGACTGCCCGACCCAGGCTGTCGTACGTGATCGCGTAGCCAAGCCGGACGAGCAGCTCCTCAAGCTCTTCCCGGCAACCGTGGACGTCACCGATGACGTCGAAGGGGCCACGCTCGTCTCGGCGGTCGTTGAACAGGCGCGTGCGCACGATCGAGGCCGCGGCGATCTCGTCGATCGACTCGAGGACGTGGACCGTGCGGAAGCCTTCGCGCTTGAGACCGCGCAGCGAGCGGCGCAGCTGGTCGTGCTGCCGCTTGATGACGTGGGCGCCGAAGTCGCGATCGGCCCGAGCAGCGTTGCGCTCGACAGACACGCTCGTCAGGACGTCCAGGACGATGGCCACTGCCAGAACGTTGTGCTCCTTGGCCAGGGCCAGCAGCGACCGGCGCGCGGATGCCTGCACGTTGGTCGCGTCGATGACCGTCAGCCTGCCGCGCTCGAGGCGCTTCCCCGCGATGAACTCCAACACGTCGAACGCATCCGACGTCGCGTCCTGGTCGTTCGGATCGTCCGACACCATAGCCCGGCAGTCATCGCTCGAGACGACCTCGGTCGGCGCGAAGTGAGTCCGCGCGAAAGTCGACTTGCCCGACCCGCTGGTGCCGACGAGCAGCACGAGGCACAGCTCGGGGATCCCCAAAGTCGTCATGCCGCCACCTCCGCCTTCAGGCTGAACACGGCCATCTGGGTGGCCGGGCCGACCTCAAGGTCGACGTCGCCAACGGGTCGAACATCGACGGAGTAGCCGTACGACTCACCCACCAAGGCAGCCCATGCCGCGAACTCCGTGCGGGTCCACTCGAACCGATGGTCCGAGTGCCGGAATGCCCCCGGGGCCAGCTTGGGGTACCGGACGTTGTACTCGACATTCGGAGTGGTGACAACAACGCTCCGAGGACGCATGATCCCGAAGACATTGCCGACGACCGCAGGCAACCGGTCCGCGTCGATGTGCTCTACAACCTCCATCAAGATCGCCAGGTCGATGTCGGCGAGGCGATCATCCTCGTACTGCAGCGATGACAGGAGCAAGGTCAGCCGTTCGGCCTGGCGCTCCGTCATCCGGTCGACGTGGAGCCGCTTGGCCGCCTTCGACAGGGAGAAGTCAGACACCTCGGTGCCGATAACCCGAGCGACACCTTGTATTTCCAGCAGGGAGGACAGCAACGCGCCCGGCCCACAGCCAAGGTCGACGATCGACGAAGGCCTGATCTCGTGCACCGCCTCGAGCACCGCCTCATGGCGAAGGCGCACAAGGGGGCGACTGACCACGACGTCGTCCTCCTCCAACGCTTCCTCCAGCGGCCTGTCGTCCAGCTCCACCAGACGTTGGGTGGCAGCATCCTTCAGGCCTCGCTGATGCGCGAGGTACCGGTGGGTGATGAGCTCTCGCTCCGGGTGTGTGGCTAACCACCCTGAGCCTGCACGAACAAGCTTGTCGACCTCGTCATCGCCGACCCAGTAGTGCTTCGCGTCGTCGAGCACAGGCACCAGGACGTATAGATGGTTGAGCGCCTCCGCCAGGCGCATCGTTCAGTTCAGCGCCAGCGTGGCCAGCGGGGCGTCACCCCACTCAGGTCTCGTCGCGTCCAGCGCGATGGGCCCCGCTGTGACCATCCAGCCCAAGGGACCGAAAAGGCGTCGCAGCAGGTCGGGGTCGCCGGGCACCGCCGGCAGCTCGATCGTCAGGTCGAGCGCGGCGTCCACCAGATCCTCGTGGCCCTTACATCTGCCGTTCAGCGCCGAGCCGAAGACCTTGGCCATTGCGACGGCCAGTAAGGACGACGCCACATATGGGCGATCATTGACGTACTGACCCAAGGCGAAGCTGTCGTTCGATCCGGACCGCCCGCGAACCAGTGCGACCGGATCCACCTCAAGGAGCATCGCCACCGTGCAGCGCTCGTCACTCACCTCTGGGTAGAACACATGCGCTGCACCGCCGTACACCTCGAACTGCTGGACCCGGCCAGGATGCTTGTGCAGCAGGAAGCCCAGATCCGCCGGATTGGTGAGCGCCGGTGAACGGCCAGCAGAGATGGTCAGCAGCATCCGGACAGTTTGCCGCACCTCCCATTTCGGGAGTCCGCTGGCTTGGTCTCGTGTGTGGCACCGCTTCGTTCCGCACCCCGACCTGATCAACTTGAGTCCGGGTGGCAGCTGAGCGCCCGTACCACGCGATGCGCCCATGGATCACTGGAAGGAGCCTCGAAACCAGGCCTTGTCAGCCGAGGTTGCTGATCGAATGGTTTCGCCGGTATCCGTCGCCCACCGCATTACGCTCGATGATAGTTACTGAGTCCACGCTGACCAGGGGTCATGCTGACGCGACCTCAATAATGCTGAGTCGCGCAGTCTCATGACGTGCTTGCATGCCACCTTGTTGGTCGCATCCTTGGTCGGGTGGTGGTACATGGCTGGGCTGGCGATCGGGGAGTGGTCGTAGCGTTCCAGGGATTCTGCTTGGTGGCGCTCGCTGACGGCTCGGGTGACAGCGAGGTGTTCACCGGCAACATGCGGGACAGGTTCGGCTCGAAGGATTGGCGATGCACGCTGAACGAACTCATTGAACGCGGCATCTAGGAGTCGGTTGCGGTGCGGCTACTTGCCGTGCTTGCGGTTCTCTTCGTCAGCGATGGCGTACTGGTAGCGGTGCCAGAGGGCTCGAGCTGTGGAAACTGCGATGTAGGCCACGAAGACTGAGAAGAGCATCAAGCGCAGGGGGTGGTCGTGGATGGCGTGGGCGATGATTCCCTGTATGCCGACGATGATGCAAGGGATGCTGAGCCAGAGGCGGCCGTCGACTTGCCTGCGCGAGTATGGCTTGAAGATGGCCATCAGCGGCGACGCCGCCACCCAGCGACAGCCCATGTCATTCCGGATACCGTCCACACGATGGCAACGATGATGCTGATGATGAGCCCAGTGCCTGAGCTGGTTTTGATCAAGTCCAGGTAGTTCAGGATCGAGATGAGCGGCACGAATCCCCAAGTAATCAAGAACGTCTCACGGGCTTTGTTGCCCCATGACGAGAGTGAACGAAGGTCAGTCAAACTCGTGGCCTTCCGGACTCTTGTCCCGGCTTTCCGAGAGAGGGCCACACCATAAGGATGAGGAACCAAACCACGCCCGCGATCTCTGCGGTGAGGACGTTGCGACGAACCGCGGAGCCCCAAGACTCTTCACTGAAGAAATCGTCGCCGAGCGTGTTGATACCCCGAGGGAAGAACATAAACAGCAGGGAACCGGGAAGCCTGCCTCGCCAATGGGTAGCGTCGATCTTCCTCATCGTGGCTCAATCACAAGGCGATTCGGCAATCTGCTTACGCTGCCGTTCCTTATCCACGTCGTAGGAGGAAAGCAAGGAGAGGTATCCGAGACATGCGGCCGTCAGGTAGAAGCCCCACCCTGACTCATCTGTTCCGAGCCCTATGGCGAGCGTTCCCAACGCACAGGACAGAAGGCCGGTAGCCCTCTGCCGAGAAGGCAGCCGACTGTTCTTGGCTCCAGGCATACGCAACACGGTGTCAGAATCTGCGCACTACCGCCACAGCAATTGGTCCCGCAATGGACTATCGAGGTCGGCCCGGCAGCTGAGGCGATTGCCGGTCAATCACGGATGTCAATCGCTTCACTGATCGGATGAGTAGGGGTGATCGTCTGGGGTTACGGGAGCAGGCACCTGATTGTTGTTCGCCGCCATGATCTGACTGATCTGAGCCGCGATCGTCCCCAGTACGTTGTCCAAGCTCGTGACACGCTCGTTGACGCCCTTGGAGAGCGGGGCCGGTTCATAGCCGTTCTTCTCGCTATTCACCTGGAACGCGTAGATGCCGACACCATCGGAGTACGTGTTGGTCAGGTTCTGCGCTTCTTTGATCATCTTCGGCACGTCCTCTGGTATCAGAATGCGCGCCGCCCAAAGCGAGTAGACGTACGGCGGTGCGGTCTTGCGCCAGAGATCCCAGTTGTGAATGGCGGTGTTCTGAGCCTGACGGTAGAGCTTGAGGTCGGTCGCCTGGAACTTCAGCTCCTTGCGCCGGTTGCTCCAGTCCTGCATTGGTCCACGTCCCTCGTTGTCGGGGAACGGGGGAGCGCCGGTCAACTTCGCCTCGCAGCAGATCAACGGATCGACCAAAGGTTTGGTGTCCCGGGCAGGCCAGGCGATGTCGATCTGATGAGGCTGCGAGAAGCCCCAGACGTCACTTCTAGAAGCGAGCTGGCTCGTCGTCATTTGGCCAAGGATCAAAGCCGAGATTGCGGAGAACCAGTTGCCCTTGCCCCGGTAGACGGCTTCGAGTCGACGAGCGACGTTGCGGGTTTTCGGGTTGCCCATGCCTCGGGGGACGACCTGCTGGATGCGGTACTGGTCCATGCACCAGATGAGCGCTAAGAAGTCTGTCTCGATTGCGCGGAATGTCTTCACACCGGTCTGAATGCGTTCGCAGATTGCGTCATATCGCTCCACCGGGTGGCCGACCGCATCCTCAAGGCGCTTTTGATCTTCGGGAGAATCGCTGGCCACAGGTCAGTCGCTTTCTATGCGTCCAAGTCTCTTCGCGCGAAGGCTACGAGCTGTCTGGAGCAGACTAGCGACGTTGGGGTCTGAGAGTTGGCAACCTGTACCTAAAACGGCAGCATCGACGCGCTTGACAACTTCAGACCACTGCCCGAGCTTCAACTTCCGATCGAGCGCATTCTTGATCGGCTTGAGTTCTTCCCATGCCTTCGCCATCACTTCAGGAGACGGCAGTGGCAGCTGAGCCGCTTCCCGCGGTTCCATTTTCAAGATGCCACCGCCGTACGAACGGCCGTGCACCTCGGCGCCGATCATGGTGACGGAGTTCAGGCACAGCAAGGGGAGCGCAGCCTTAGTTTCCTTTGGAACGTCCGCTTTCAAGCGCACACCG